>OCZT010000772.1_pt1 | contig 32559 bp, 31 predicted proteins | sample 1539031 | NCBI WGS metagenome assembly OCZT01 (sample SAMEA3539308, study PRJEB22396) | soil metagenome | biome: tundra; feature: field; material: soil | place: USA | collected 2010-05 | depth 0.15 m | reverse complement strand
GCTCTCCAGGACCAGCTGGATCGTGTCGGCCCGGTTGTAATACGGAATGACGACGGTGAGCTCCGGAATCATGACGACAACGTGCGGCGCCAGCCGTCGCGAAAGTAGCTGCGCTTGGATTCGGCAACGTAGTGATGCATCACCGCACGGGGCGCGCGACCTTCGGTCCGGTTTGGTTTGGTCAGGTAGTCCGCCGCCGGGGCCACCGCACATGGTTGGACGCGGGCAACGAGCATCGCGACGAGCGCCTGTTCGAGGTAATAGCTCGTTTTCTCGCGGGCGATGAGCTCGGCGCACCAGGCCTCAATCTCAGCCCAGTCGAGCGATTCGCTCTTCAATCCGCACAGCCCGACATTCACGAGCGGCGGGATCGGTCTGCCCGCGAGGCGGGCCATCAAGGCCCGGGAATAACCGTAACTCTCCGCGCAATCAACGGCGTGCAGTGGACGGTCGGGAGCCGCAAGCCAGTCGAGCAGGAAGCCCGGCCGGCGAAAAAACAGCAGGTCAGAATCGATGACGAGTTTCCAGCCCGTCGAACCGAGGTGCGGGCCGGTCAGCTTGCGGATGTTGGGATAATTTTTCCAGCGCTCGCGCAGTACGGGAAATTTGTGTTCGGGCAGGAAGGCGTCGAGCCGCTCGCGGATGCTCGCGGCGGGGTGAAATTTTATGCCCGGCCCGAGTCGCATAAGCTGGGCACGGAGCATGTCGTCGAAAGTGCCATCGTCATAGATCTCGGCAATGACGCCGGCCTCCGACTGCTGGGCGAAGGAGTGCAGGCAAAACGCGGTCTGGCACCAAAAGCGCTGACCGGTGAGAAGATGAAGGGTTGCGCGGGGCGCACCCGGCCGCGCCGGCAGGGTTGGCAGGGTGGCTGCGGCCGCCACCATTTCTTGGCGCTGACGCTCGGTCTCGCGCTCGGCGAACGGGCCGCCGTTGCGCCAGAAATCGCGGAAACGCGCGACCGGCCGGTGCCATAGCGCGAGGGCCAGCCGGCCGAGTCCGAGGCGGTGCGCGGTTTGTTTCAGGCTCATGCGGGGCGCAGAAAGCGCAGGAGTTCGATGGGCAGCGGGTTGATCGGGTCGATGCGCAGATAGGTCAGGTGCGCTGCGGGAATCAGCAGGTTCGCAACCCCGAGGAGAAGCAGGACCCGCGGCGCGCTGGCCGGTGACCGGCGGGCATACTCAAAGCAGCCGAGGAAAATCATCGGAATAATGACGGCGATCGAGCGGCTCAGATCCGACGCGAGCACGACCGAGATGCCGGCGGTGGCGAGCAGGGTGACCGCGCCGAGCAGACGCCGGCCGGGCGGCGTGGTCCAGCAGGCATAGGCGACCGCGACCCACGCCGCACGCAGCCCCAGCCACCAGCCGAGTGGCACCAGTGGCACCAGCAGCGCGGCTTGTCGGACCTGATCAACAAGGAACTGGTGCGAAGCGGCGCTGGCGGTCTCGTCCTGCCGGCCCAGCCAAAGGCGCAGCGCGACATAGGGCAGCAACCAGAGTGCATCGCGCGTCGCGGGCCAGCTCCAGCCGATGCCGCGTTCATAACGCCCGACGAGCCATGCAAGGGGAAACCCGATGAGAAAACGCTCGTCAATCCACGGGCAGAGCAGACAGGCGAGCGGCACGGCCCAGCGGGCGCGGCCGAAAGCCACCGCAAGCAATCCGAGCCAGACCCACGTGTCGTTCATCCCGAGCCAGCCCACCGGCACGAGCACGGCGGAGGTGGTGGCGAAAAGCAGCGTGCCGCCGGCGACGAAGCGCCAGTCGTTCAGCCGGCGCCGGAACAGCACCGCGGCATAGGCGGTGGCCGCGATGATGCCGAGCCAGGGCAGAGCGAGCGGAGTGTAGCCGGGCAGGCGCAGGGCATGGCACACGAGCGGCGGCAAAAGCCGCCACTGCATCGCCGGCTCGATGTCCCGGCGCATCGGTTGCTCGCATTGCGCGAGGAAGGTGTGAGCGCGGTCCCACTGGAATGAGCCGGGCACAGAGTGCCGCATCAACCAGAGACGCGGCGCGAAGAACGTCACGCTAAGGGCCAGACAGGCGAACGTGATGACGATGATGCGCCGCGAATTGACCGCGAGGTTGTTCATGGGGCGGCACGGCCGTCAAAATGACCGCAGGCACCCTGCCAGCGAATGCGCGCGGCGGGCGAAGTCCAGGGATGATGAGCCAACCAGGCCTTGGCCTTGCGCAACCCGGCGCCCAAGGGAGTGAGCGGAGGCCACGGACTGGCCTCGTGGCGCGCAAGCATCTGCATCCATGATTTTTGGATGCCGCGGTTGAGACGGGCGAGATATTCAGCATCGAGCCGGCTGGCCGGGATAAGATGAGTGAGACTCAACTCGGGAAAATAGCCGGCCTCCCAGCCGGCGCGCATGGCGCACAGCACCAAATCGTTGTCGCCGCTGGAGGTAAGTTCGCGTCCGCGCCGGTCGCTCAACCCCGCACCGGCGGTTTGCGGCGCGTCGAGCCACGCGCTCCACGCCGCGCGGCGCAGGGACATGCCCGCGCCGATGGGGGCGAAGGCGGGATATTGGCTGCGGGTGCTGCCGGCGGGACGGAGGCCGTGCGAAATGATTTCGCGCGGGCCCAGGTCGCGCAGCGCCAGCAGGGGCAGGAATTCCCGTTCCCAGTCCGCGGGCGGGCGCTCAAATTCCGGCACGGATTTACCGCCCACGACGCCGACCCGCGGCTGCCGCGCGAAAAGGGCCAGCACCTGCTCGAGGTAGTCGGGCGCCAGCACATTGTCGTCGTCCACCAGCACCGCCATGCCGCCGCGGGCGATGGTGAACCCATGCCGTCGTGCCGCAGTCAGGCCGAGGGCAGGTTCGCTCACGGTGGAAAAGTTTGCCGGCGCACAAGCGGCAAAGAACGGGGCGTCGGGAAACTCGGTCGAGGCGTTGTTGACCAAAATGGTTTCCCAGCGGTCAACGGGCAGGGTTTGGGCACGCAGGCCGGACAGCGTTCGCGCGAGCCGACCGGCATCAGGGTTGTGCGCGGGAATAATGACGGATAGCAGCACGGTCGGGTTCACTGATATTTTTGCAGGAGGAGCTGAAGCACGCGGCGATTGGAGGCCAGGGCGGAATAGCAGAGGGCGATCGCCACCAGCCCGAAGCCGCTGACCAGGACGCGGCGGCCAATCCCACCTGACACACGCCGGCCCACGCAAACCAAGGCACCACCGGCCGCTACGCAGAGCAAATAAAAGGAATAGTAAGCGTACGCGTAAGGATATTCCCGGTGAAAGATAAACACCTGGTACTTGACGGAAAATGCGACCGGCAGATTGGCGAGGCACGCAAAACCCAGCGCCCACGGCCAGTAGCGGGCGCGCGGCGGCGCTGCGCGGAGACAATGATTGAAGGCCAGGATCAGGGCGAACGCGGTGCCGAGTCCGAGTAAAATCTCCGGCCAGGGCACTGCGGCCATCGTTGCCAGGATGTCGGCCGATCCACGGAACAGCGGCCCGGCGGTTTCTGCCGGCGGACGATTGACAAATAATTCGAAGCCGGGGGTGACGCCGATCAACTGCCGAAGGACAACCTTGGCTGCTGCGATGAAGTCGGGCGAAAATCGGGTGCCGGCGTAGGCACTGGGGAACTGCCAGGCAAATAGCAGATAAGCCGCAGCATAGCCGACAGCGACTGTGAGCGGCCCGGTGTTAAGGCGCAGCTGGCGGCGCCAGTCGGACTTTTGTTGCAGTAAGGACAGGGCAAAAAACATGGGCAGAAAAACCACAAACACTTCATGCATCAATGCGGCGAGGAGATAGAGAATCCCGGTCATCAGACCGTTGAGCATCCCAGGCCGGCTAAGATAGGAATAGTGACAATGCAATGCTCCCAGCAGCGCACAGAATCCGATCCAGCCGGGCGGAAACGATAACAGAAGAAAAAAGGTGGGCGGGATATGCAGCGTGCCGACCAGCATCAGCGCGACCATGATGCCGAAGACCGCGCTTTGCATCACCCGGGCGGCCAGCCACGTCGCCAGGCCAACTTGGGCGGAAAAGGCCAGAGTGCGCAGCAAACTGAAAAGCCAAGCCTGCGGCACATCATACAGCGGGAGGAGCACCTGATCAAAAACCGGCGTTACAAAGTAGAAGCGCCCCTGGTGACGGGCGTTGCCGGCCAGATATTCAGCCCGATCGCCACGCGAGGCAACGGCCTGAAAAGCGACGTCATCGGAATTGGCGAATCTCACCGGCATGGTTTTCCACCAGAAATAGCCAAAATTGAGGATGAAAACCAATCCCAAGGCCGCCCAAGCATAAGGTGGCAGCGAGTCTGTCGGTGAGGATGGATCCGCCGAAGTCACATTTTAGCCCGAGACGGGTGAGCCGGGCCGTGTGCCCTTGATCTCGGCGGGCACGCCGAAGGCGATCGAACCTGCTGGCAGATCCGTGGTCACCACGGCGCCGGCGCCGACAATGCAGCCATCGCCGATTGTTACGCCGCCGAGCACCGTGACGCCGGCACCGAGCCAGACATCGCGGCCGATCTTGGTGGGCAGGAGCACATCCGGCTGGGACCGGATGCCGGTGCCAAACGGCGGGATCGCATGATTGGACGAAAGGATGCGGCAATGCATCGCAACCAGGCAGTGGTCGCCGATCACGACCCCGCCATGACCATAGACCATGGTGCCGGGCCCGAGATAGACCTGAGAGCCGAGGCGGACGCTGCCGCCGTAAGGGCGCAAGATCACGCCCGCGGCGAGAGCGCATCCATCCGCGAGGACGACGTGCCCACGGCGGTTCGGCGCGAAGCCGGGCGCAAGATCGCAGTCCGGTCCGATCCGGCAGCCAGATCCAATCTGCGCACCGGCGGCGCAGGCATGCCAAATGCGGCAAGCGGAGCCGGCGCGGCGGAGATGCTCGAGGAGCCGGGCGTAGAGCGTGACATTCATGCGGGAAGGAGAGCGAAGCATGGTGGCCATGGGAGAGACTTGAGCGTGAGCGCCCGTTTTTCGACCAAATGCCAACTCAGCACGGCGAGCGCGAGGGTCAGGATTAAACCGGCGGCCAAATAGAGGGCAAAACCGAGGTTCTGAACGCGAAAATGGGCCAGTATCTGCTGGACAGGATAGCCATAGATGTAGAGGCCGTAACTATAGTCTCCGCCTGCTTTCTCTTCAAAATCGACCAGCGGTCCGTGACGCGTGAGCCAGAGCAACGCGGGCACCAGCACGAAGGGAGAGAGCCAAGGATGAATCATAGCGTGCCAGCTCGCCACCAGAGCCAGAGCCGCGGCAAACGCGAGCCAGGGACGCCGCAGTGCGGCCGCGGTTGCGTGCGGCCAAACAGCCCACGCGGCCCCGGCAAGGAAGTGCAGGGTGAGCAGTTTTCCCGGAGTGTCGTAGAGGCGCGCTGTGGAAACGGGCAGCCAACTGGGATGGACGGTGGCGACGACGAGATGCAGGCCCAGCAAGGCGACAATCAACGTCGTGCCAAGCCCGCGCCAGCGGGTGAGCAGGCCGACAAAGCCGAGGCCGGCGATCATTAGGTAGCACGCGCCTTCGTAGAAAAGGGTCCACAGTGAACCATTCCAATCCATGGCCCAGAGCACGCCGACAGGAAACGGCCCGATGTCGATCTGCGAGCGCGGCAGGACCAGGTTGTGCCATACGTAACCCACCGCGGATGGCTCAAAGGAGAAAAAATGCGTCGGGGCGCCGGGGGTGGTGAACCACAGCAGCGGAGTGAAAATAAAAGCGGTGACGACGAGACAGACCCACAAGGCGGGCGCGAGCCGGAGAAAACGATGCCACAGGAATCGCCCGAGCTTGGGCTGCCGCCGCCAGCTCGTGGCGACGAGCCAGCCGCTGAGGGCGAAGAAACACTGTACCGCGACGGTCCCCGCGTCGATCGTGCCCCGGCTCCAGTCAGATAACCACTCAAGGCCAAAGCCGCCGAGGATGTGGGCATGGGTGTAAATCACCAGGCTGGCGAGAATAAGGCGAAGTGCGCCGATGGCATTGTGGCGGTCAGGTTCAGGGGCGGCGACGCTGCTGCTGCGACTAAGCCGTGAGGTTTCCGGCGACGTCTTCATCCAGCGTTCATTTGCCGGATTGGGCGCCCGGGACAAAGGACCATTGCCATGGGAGGTCAACGGAACCGATTACGTCCAACCGCGGGGTTTCCGGGTAAAAATGCGGGGAGACGTAATCGAATTCGAGAGCATCGCGCTTCTCGTCGTAGTCCTGAACGGCGTCGCCGAGATAAAGCGACACACGATAGGTCTCACTGTGCAAGGGCAGGGGATGGAGCTCGACGGTGATGATGCCTTCAGTGGCGGCCGGCGGCGTCCACTTGCCGCCCAGCATCCGGCCATTCGAGCCGGAAATGGGCAGGCCGAAGCGGTTGTGCAGGATGATGCCGAGCACAGGACGGCCGAGCGGGAAGGGCGATTGAAAGCCGACGCTGATGCGCAACCGGCCGCCGGCGAGCGCCGCACGGTCGATGCTGGCAGAGGTAATATGCGGCTTGGCCGGGTTGCCCGGGGAAAATACGGCCGCTGCCACGCCGTCGCCCAGATACGCCGCGAGGCATTCGTTGATCGGTCCGCGTTGCACGACGCGACCCTGTTGCAGCCACAGGCCGGTGCGGCAGATGGACTGCAACGCGGCGGTGTTGTGGCTCACGAATAGTACGGTGCGGCTGGAGTCGCGGGCGACTTCACTCATCTTGCCGAGGCATTTTTTCTGGAAGGCGGCATCCCCGACGGCGAGGACCTCGTCGACGATGAGGATTTCCGGCTCGAGGTGGGCGGCGACGGCGAAGGCGAGGCGGACATACATGCCGCTGGAGTAGTGCTTCACGGGCGTGTCGAGGAAGCGCTCGACCTCGGCGAAGGCCACGATCTCGTCGAACTTCCGCCGGATCTCGACCTGGCTCATGCCCAGGATGGCGCCATTCAGGAAGATGTTTTCGCGCCCCGACAGTTCCGGATGAAAGCCGGTGCCGACCTCCAGCAGACTGGCGACGCGGCCGCGCAGCCGGACGCGACCGGTGGTCGGCTCGGTGACGCGGGAGAGGATCTTCAACAGCGTGGACTTGCCCGCGCCGTTGCGGCCGACGATGCCGACGACCTCGCCGCGATGGATCGAAAAGCCGACGTCGCGCAGCGCCCAGAATTCCTCGCGGGTCGGGGCATCCTGACGGGTCACGCGGCGGAGCAGGCCGCGCACGCCTTGCGTGAGGGTGTCGCGCAGCGTATCGTGGCGCGGCGCATGATTCAGCACGTAGCGCTTGCCGAGGTCTTCGACGGTGATGACGGGTTCGGCCATGGCTAGATCACATCGGCGAAGCCGCGTTCGGTGCGCCGAAAATACCACAGGCCGCTGGCCACCAGGGCGGCCGTGACGCCCACGCCGATCAGCAGTCCGGGGAGGTAGCAAGGCTGGTCGCCGCGCAGCAGACACCACCGGAAACCATCGATGACGGCGACCATGGGATTGAAGGAGAACAGGAGGCGCCAGCTGGGAACATTGCTGGTGCTGAAACCCACCGGCGAAAGAAAGACGCCCAGCTGCAGGAGGAAGGGCACGATGAACCGGAAGTCGCGGAAACGCACCGTGAGCGCGGTCAGCCAAAGCCCGGCGCCGAACGCGGCGAGCAGGCCGAGCAGGGTGAACAATGGCAGCAGCAGCACGCGCCAGTCGGGCCAGAAACTCCACCAGGCGCAGAGAGCGAGGTAGAGCAGGCCCACGATGAGGAAATCAATCAGGGCGACCGCGAGGGCGGAGAGCGGCACGATGAGGCGCGGAAAATAAACCTTCGAGATCAGGTGGGTGTTGCTCACGAGGCTGCCGCTCGCGCTGGACAGGGCGTTGGCAAAAAGTTGCCACGGCAGCAGTCCGGCCATGACGAGCAGCGGATACGGCACGTCGCCGGAGGGCATGTGCGCGAGGTGGCCAAAAACAAAGGTGAAAACGACGAGCGTGATGGCGGGCTGCAGGAGGGCCCACGCGGCGCCGAGCACGGTCTGCTTGTAGCGCACGGTGATGTCGCGCCAGGCGAGGAACCCGAGCAATTCGCGGTAGCGCCAGAGGTCACGCCAGTAGCGCGCATCGGCGCGGCCGGCCTCGAGCACGAGTTCAGGTGCGGTCGGGACGGCGGAATCGGCGGGGGGAGTCACGCGGAAAGGAGGGAGGCAAGGTGCGCCTTGAATTGCGAATAGGAAAAATGCCGGGCGCGGTCGAGAATAGCGTCCTGGTCCCAATCGCGGCGCAGCGCGGCGATCGCAGCCGCCGCGATGCCGGGCACGTCGCCATATTCCGCCAGCACGCCCGTGTCGGCAGTGATGACCTCGGGAATGCCACCGGCCCGCGCGCCGAGGCAGGGGCGTCCGCAGGCCATGGCCTCGAGGAACACGAGGCCAAACCCCTCGCGCTCGCTCGGCAACGCAAGGAGGTGGCACGCCTGAAACTCCGCGGCCAGCCGCCGGTCATCAAGATAACCGAGGAAATCCACGGCGGACCGGAGACCGCGCTGATTGCGCAGTGCCTGGAGGCGGGGCAGGTCGTCGCCGCGGCCGACAATGCGCAGGATCGCATCGGGGATGGCGGCGCGAATCGCGGGCATGGCCTCGATCAGGTGATCGACCCCCTTGTAGCGATCGGCGCGGGTGAGACGGGTGACGACGAGGATGACCGGCCGGCCGGCGGGCGCCGGAGCCGGGGCGATCGGGAAATAGGGATCGAGGGCGTTGGGCAGCACGACGGTCCGCTCCTCCGGCAGAGGACAGTGCTGCAGGAGCTGGCGGCGGGTGTACTCACTCACGCAGAAAATTCTCTCCGCGCTCCGCAAGGCGAGGCGTTCCGCGACCGTGAAGCGGCGCGACACCTCGATGCCGTGCGCGACGAGATAATATTTCAGACGCGGATGGAGCACCTTGGCCGCCAGCGCCACGGGCAGTTGGGCGACATGGCCGCAGACGATGCGATCGCATCCGCGGCTCAGGCGCAGAGCCGCGCGAACAAAGCGGGACTTGCTGCGCCGGCACACTTCCCAGTCGTCGAGCCGGTCATTGGCGCTGCGCCGCAAGTCCCCGGAGTCGAGCACGGCGTCATTCAGGGCGGCGAGCCGGATGGTGCCGTCCGGCTCCGCGAGCTCGCACAAGGCCTTGAGGTAGATTTGGAGCATGCGGGTAATGCCGCCCTCGGAGGCGAAAATTTCGGGCACGATCAGCAGGGTGGCATGCCGGGCCCGCCGGCGGGCGGGACGCGGTGCGGGGGCGGGTGCGGCGGACCTGAGTTGAATCGATCCGGTGCGCGGTTCCGTCCGGCAAGCGGCGCCGGTGGTGCGGCGGTTGGTGAAGGCCACGAGGATGGCCAGGCTCCAGACGCGGGACCACTCGCGCGAGTCGGACCCCGCCAGAAAGCCGCGCCAGAATCTCTGCACCGGCCCGCGGGCAAAGAGGCCGCTGCGGTCAACGCTGTCATCGCTGAAGGTGTCCTCGAGAAACGGCCGCAACTCACGGCGCATCCACACGGCGAAGGGCAGGCTGAAGCCCTGTTTTCGGCGCAGGTCCAGGCCCGGCGGCAGCAGGTCCTGGACGGCCGCGGCCAGTGGCGACTTGGCGGCACCCCGGCCCTGCTTGAATGCGGCCGGCTGGCGCCAGAGCCATTCGACCAGCGGGCGGTCGATGAAGGGCACGCGTAATTCCAGCGAGTGACGCATGCTCATGACGTCGCTGTCCCGCAGCAGCACATCCGCCATGTAAGTCCGCAATTCCCAGACGCTGATGAGCTCGAAGGCGCCGGCGCCCTCGAGCTCGGCGGATAGCGCACCGAGTTCCGGGTGGTGCGGCGCCCGCTGGCCGATCGCCAGCAGCGTGTCGGGACTCAGCAGCGAGCGACCGGTGGATTCGGAGAACACGCGGCGGTGCAGCGCGGCCAGTTCCGGCAGATTGCGCCCATACTGGAGGAAATCCGCCAGCTTGCGCGTGCGCGTGGAGCCGCGCTGCATGCGACTGATGATGACGGCGCGCGCCGCGCGCGGCAGCCACCGCCACATGGGTCCCCAACCGGCCAGTCGGGGCAGATTGCGAAACGACGGATAACCGCCGAAAAGTTCGTCGCCGCCCAATCCCGAGAGCGCCACCGTCACGCCGCCGGCCCGGGCGGCCTGGCTGGCGTAATAGGTGTTGATGCCGTCGCCGGTCGGCTGATCGAGGGCCGCGAGCAAGTCCTCGAGGTCCGCTGCGACCTGGTTGCCGGTGAGGACGCTGGCATGGTGGTCGGTCCCGAAATGCCGGGCCGTCCGCGCGGCGGCGTCAGACTCCGAGTAGTCGGCTTCCTCGAAGCCGATGGAGAACGTGCGCAGTGGCGCGCCGCCCGCCTGGGTCATGAGTCCGACGACCACGGCCGAGTCGAGGCCGCCGGAAAGGAAGGCTCCCACGGGCACGTCGGCCACCACGTGCGCGCGAATGGAATCTTCCAGCCGCGCGCGCAGCTCATGCGTGAAATCATGCGCGTTGGCACAGACCGCGACATCCGACGGAATCAGGCGGAAATTCCAGTGCGGCCTGATGTCCAGCCGCCCGTCGCGGAACGTCGCGCATTCGCCCGGCCGCAGGCTGAAGATGTCGCGGTAGATCGTGCGCGGCGCCGGCACGGCAAACCACCCGAGATAGTCGGCGACCGACAGCGGATCGATCACGCCCGTGCCGGGGCCCGCCGCCAGCAGGGCATTGAGTTCGGAAGCGAAGATCAACCGCGTGTCGTCGTGCCGGTAATACAGGGGTTTGATCCCGAAGGCGTCGCGCGCGAGGAAAAGGCTTTGGTCGCGCTCGTCCCAGACGGCGAAGGCGAACATGCCGCGCAGCCGGCCCAGCGCGGCTTTGCCCCAGTGCGCGCAGGCGGCCAGCAACACCTCCGTGTCGCACTGGGTCCGGAACGAAAAACCCGCGGCGCCGAGCTCGTCGCGCAGCGCGCGGAAATTGTAGATCGCGCCATTGAAGACGATATGGAACCGGCCGTCGGGCGTCGCCATGGGCTGGTGGCCGTGGGCGGGATCGATGATTGCCAGCCGGCGCATGCCGATGGTCGCCGGGCCGCGGGTCTCGATGCCCGCATCGTCCGGACCACGATGCACCATGGCCGCGCACATCCGGCCGACGGCTGCCGCGCGGACTTCGGGCGAATCAAGCGGACTGACGAAACCGGCTATGCCGCACATGGGGGATGAGTCGGATTAGTAATGAGAGAGAGCCTCGCAACCCACGTTGTCATTCTGAACGCAGTGAAGAATCCAGTTGGATCGGGTCGAAGCTCGCGACGAAATCTCACTGGATTCTTCGCTGCGCTCAGAATGACAGGATCCGAAACCGGCTAGGCCGCACATGAAGAATTTCCGGGAAGGCTTCGCCCCGTCACTTCCGGACGGAAATGACCGGGCGGGCAGGCGACTGGGCTGAAGGCCATCGCTGGGGTTATGGTTGGGGGCTAAACCCCTGATAATAAAGGCCAACGCCAACAGCGGAATTTGGCAATCCCGTTGATGCGGCGAAGGCTCACGCGCAGATTGATCGGGCGACCTCGCGGGCCTTCCCGGCGGAGAATAATTTGCCGACCAGGCACAGCCGAACTCCACCGCCGTGCCGGCGCCGCGCGAAGTCAGCAGGTGCCCGTCTTCGACGACGCGCTCGTCCGCGAGGATGTGCGGGAGCTCATCCGCCACGGAGAAATGGGCGGTGTAGCGCCGGCCGGTCAACAGGCCGGCATCGTGCAGCACCGGCGGCGCGGCACAGATCGCGGCGAGCCAGCGGCCCGCGGCATGCTGGCGCAGCACCAGCGCGCGCACGCGGGGATCACTCCGCAGCGCTTTGACGCCCGGCCCGCCGGGCAGAAACGCGCAGTCGAATTCCCGCGGGCCCGCGGCCTCGATGGCGGCGAGCGTCGTGTCCGCATGCAGCGTGAGCCGGCAGCGGCCGGTGACATGGATGCCTTCGCCGAGGGCTGCGACCGTCACCTCGGCTCCGGCCCGGCGCAGAAGATCGATGGGCGCCATCGCCTCAATTTCCTCAAAACCATCCGCGAGGATTGCGAGAACCGTGGGCATGGTGTGAGTTGAACACGCATGAAAGCGGAAGCCCACGGTAATCTTGCCGGAAAACACCTGGTAATCCTGGGCTGTGGCTACATCGGCGGGGAATGCGCGCGGCAGGCGATCGCGCGGGGTCTGCGGGTGACAGCGTTGACGCGAAACGCGGAAAAGGCCGCGGGCTTGCGCGTCTTGGGCGTCACGGCCGTGGTGGGGGATCTCGCCGGCGACGCGTGGCACGGCGAGATCGGAAGCGCGGACTTTGCGTTGGATTGCGTGAGCTCGGGCGGAGGCGGGGCCGAAGCCTACCGGCGAAGCTACCTTGCCGGCATGCAATCAGTGTTGGCTTGGGCGGAGACCCGCGGGCTCGTGGACACGCTGGTCTATACGAGCAGTACGTCGGTGTATCCCCAGGACGGTGGAGTGCGGATTGATGAGACCTCGCCCGTGGCCCGGCGGGATGAGCGCACGGCGGTGCTCGTGGAAACGGAAGCCCTGTTGCACGCGAGACCGGGCGCGGCGCGCCGGCGCGTTGTGTTGCGCCTGGCGGGCATTTACGGACCCGGCCGGACCCATCTGTTGAAGCAAGTGCAGGCGGGCGAAGTCTCGGGCGTGGGGTCGCATCACCTGAATTTAGTTCACCGCGATGACGTCTGCGGCGCGATCTGGGCGGTCCTCGGGGCGCCGGTGACGGCCACCGACGGGCTCTTCAATGTGGTCGACGATGCGGCTGCAACCAAGGTCGAGATCGTCACCTGGCTGGCGGCGAAGCTGGGTGTGCCGGTCCCACGCTTCACCAGTGAGCCGGCGGGAGGGCGCGGACTGGTGCCGGACCGCATCGTCGCGAACGCCCGCTTGAAAGCTGCCTTGGGCTGGACACCGTTCTTTCCAAGTTTTCGAGAAGGCTATGCAAGTTTGTTGTCGCGTTAGTTTGGCGGGCCTCTCTCAACTTTCATTCCTAACTCTCAACCCCTCATTCCCATGGCCGGCGTAGGCAAACTTCTCAAACAGGCGCAGAAAATGCAGCGTTCCATCGAAGCGCTCCAAACCCAGCTCGAGGCCAAGGAAATCGCGGTCACGAGCGGCGGCGGCGCTGTGAAACTCAAGGTCAATGGCGCGGGCAAGTTCACCGCGCTCACCCTCGTTCCGGAATTTCTGAAGGAGGACGCCAAGCTGGTGGCGGACACGCTGCTGGTCGCGATGCAGGATGCGGCGAAGCAAGCGAAGGATTACAACGACGCCGAAATGCAGAAAATCACCTCGGCGTTCCAGTCGCCCGGACTGTTTTGAGCGTGGACCGGCTCCGGCGATGACGCCCGCGTTTGAAAAGCTCCAGCAGCACCTGAAGCAGTTGCCCGGACTCGGCTACCGCTCCTCGGAACGCATTGCCCTGAACCTGCTGGTCGAAAAACCCGCGCGGCTGCCGGCCCTCGTGGCCGCGTTGGAGGAGGCCGCCCGCGCGGTGCGCCGCTGCTCGCGCTGCGGCAATCTCGCCGAGGGCGAGCGGTGCGACATCTGCGCGGACGAGCGGCGCGATGGCGCCATTGTCTGTGTTGTCGAGCACGTGCCCGACCTGGTGGCCCTCGAGCGCAGCGGCGCGTATCGCGGCACGTATCATGTGTTGCATGGAAAACTTTCCCCGATTAACGGCGTGGGTCCCGAAGATTTGAATTTCGCCCCGCTGCTGGCGCGTGTGGCGGCGGGGGGGGTGCAGGAGCTCATCCTCGCGCTTTCCAATGACGTCGAGGGCGAGGCGACCTGCCATTATTTGATGGAGACGCTGACGGGCACGGGACGCGCGGTGAAAGTCACGCGCATCGGTTTCGGACTGCCCAGCGGCGGCGGTGTGCTCTATGCCGACTCGGTCACGCTCAAGAGCGCGCTGGACGGCCGGCGGAGTTATTCCTGAGTAGGGTTTCACGGTATGGCGGTGCGGGCGGGGCCGGGGTATACTGCGGCGTACTGTTAAAATCTCAATCCGAACAAAAAAGGATTCCATCATGGCAAAGAAGAAAAGCAGAGGCGGTCGGATGATCCCCGCCAAGTCACGCGCCGCCAAATCCAAGGGTGGCAAGGGCCCGGTTAAGAAACGGCCCGCCGGCAAGCGAATCATGAGCACCTGAAGTGAGGCGCCCAATCGCCGGTTTATTTTGCAGGCCGTTCGCGACGGCCTTTTTTATGACCAGTCCTCGAGGAATCTGGAACGCTGGAAACGGATCGGATGGCCTGGTCCCCGAGTTCCTGAGTTCCAGATAAGAATTGGTTTGGAGACTTACTCCCAGTCGGTCGAATCGTAGAGCTCGACGTGGTCGGCGCCGGGATAGGCCAGCGGCTGGTACACGGGCGCGGAGATCACGCAGTCGGGCGGGAAGCCGTCGCCCTCGACGCAGAATTGGAGTCCGCCGTGCTGCACAAACTGCTCGACGCTCGGATGCACGCGCGGTTTTCCGCCGTTGCACGGCGTGAGCGTGCGCGGCGAGACGCCACCCAGATCCGCGGTCAGTCCGGTCGCCTGGTGGCGCAGCCACGGCATGCCGGCGGTCGCCACAAATTGCGCGGCCAAGTCCGTTCGCCACATGAGGGGCGGAAGCTTTTGCACCGCGAGTGCACTGTCCCAGTTTTGCCAGACGTAATCCAGCGCCACGCGGCTGAGGGCATCATGATAATACCCGCCGCCGACATCGCTGTGCGCCCCGGGAAACCAGACCTCCTTCATCGCGGCGCTGCGTTCAGGCGCGTAGCTCAGGAGGGTGGGCACGAACAGATTCCGGTTTTCGTCGAGCGCCATGCAATGCACGGTGCGGCCCACTGTCGCCGGCACGATCCAGTCATCGGGCGTGGCGGGAACGTTCGTCGGCACCGTGTCCCATACCCCGAGGAACGCGATGGGGATCTGGTCGCCGGGCACGAGAACCTTGGACCAGCGCAGCACGAGGTCCCACACATCGAGCCGCATCTGGCCGCTGTTGCGCACCTGACAATAACGGCTGCCGATCCTGGCCGCGTCGACGAAACCGCGGGCGGCGAGGTCGCGCGCGAACAGGCGGGCACTGGCCGCGCCCCGGCTGAACCCAAAGATCGAGACTTGGTCGCCGCGGCAGTAGTTGCGCAGGAATTCGCAGTAGGCGGAGTTGCGGACGTGCTCCTCCATCGTCGCAAACGCGCCCTCGGCGGTCTGGTTCAACACGTCATTCTCGTCATCGTTGCCGACCCCGCGAAAATAGTGCGTGAGTTGCGCCGGACTGTCGGGACCCAGCGCGAGATGCGTTTTGACCAGGTTGGAAACGATGGGGGGATAAGTCTTGGACGGGTCGTCCTTGCTGACCCAAAGCAGCCGGATCTGGTCCCAGGTGAAGTCGGCGGGATTGACGCCGGTGTCGTCGTTCCACGTGCCGTCAAAGAGGAAAACATGATGCCGGCCGCCGGAATCGGTCTGCCAGTTGGGATTGCACGGCAGGTCCCACTGCTTGAGATCCGCCGGCCGGCCGCCGGGATTTTGGTTGGGAGGAGGCATGGGGTGTCCTCGATAAGTGCTGCTGCGGTGGAGGGGGTGGACTGCCCCGGTTAAAATGGGCTTTTCCAAGGGCGCGGCGAGCAAAAGAGATCGGGGTGGTGTGAAGTTGGGACGAATCGGTTAGTCGTGCGGTTTCCGGGACGTAGGCTGCCTGCTTGCAGGCGCTGCAGAAGCGCGAGCGAGCTCGCGGCCTACAAAATAACTTCAAGCCGCACCACGATCGCCGGCTTGCGGGCTTGACCGTCGGAGGGCGGCGGGTAGCACTGGAGCCCGATTCGGCAACGCGGGCGTAGTATACCGGCTATTATGTGTGCTTCCCAAGCATGAGAAGCGGGTTCGACTCCCGCCGCCCGCACCAGCCTCCGCCGGGCCTACGGCTGGCAGGCCAGCTTCGGAATACCGGCGTCACAACAAACAGGGTGCGAGCTTGCGGAGGCTGCCCACCGTAGGCTCGGCGGAGGAGGGCCGACGATTAATTTTTGGCTTTCGCCAATTCTACGAGTCGCGGCCAGCTTTGGGTCGAAGCAAATGGGTGACTGTTCGCGCCGTCACAACGCGGCGGCGGCCCAGGGCGGGAGCTCGATGCGGCGATTCACGGCGAAATCGGTGAGGAGACTTTGCAGCCAGGGACGCGAGCAGGTGAAACTCTTCGCGTGGAAAAACTTTTTGCCGCTCTCTGTCTCCACCACGTAGCTTTCGACCTTGAGCTGGATCGGCGTGGGTTCGCCGTGCAGGTGGCACGAGATATCGATCGTCTTGTGCTGGGAGTCAATTTTCAGATGCTCGACCGTGCCATACGGCGCAAGGTGGCGGCTGGCAAACGCCAGCGCGGCCCGGCTCGTCACGGCGTCTTTCAGGGCATTGATCATGGCAATGGGTGGGTGCGTGGGCGATAGTAACGGTCGAACATCCCGTCAGAGTAGTCCGGACAACGGATGGCTGGTTCCGGCAATTCGGGCGGCGGGAAAGATGAATCCCTCCCTCGACACCATGCGAAGAAAGGCCTGTCCTTGATCTAGGCAAGCTGATCGCACGGCGCGGCGGTTTGCAGGGATTGATCCGATGAAATTATCCGCTCTGCACCTCAAACGCTACCGCGAGATCGCGAGTTTGCTCTGGAAATATGGCCGGACCGACCTGGCCGAGCAAATGGCCGCGCAGGAAGACTTCGGGATCGAGCCGGCGGTGATCGCGGGCGGCGGGGCGGCGAAGTCCGGCGGGGCGTCGCCGGAACACCTGGCCGACGACCTGGAAGCGATGGGGCCCACGTACGTGAAGCTGGGCCAGGTGCTGTCGAGTCGGCCCGATTTGCTGCCGAAGCCCTACCTGGACGCGCTCGCCCGCCTGCAGGACCGGGTGAAACCGTTTCCCTTTGCCGAGGTGGAGCAGATCGTGATGCACGAGCTCGGCGTGAGAATTTCCAAGGCCTTTTCCCGCTTTGATCCCGAGCCGCTGGCGGCCGCCTCGCTGGGCCAGGTGCATGCGGCGACGCTGCGCGACGGGCGGTCGGTCGTGGTGAAAGTGCAGCGACCCAACATCCGCCAGCAGATCGCGGAGGATTTCGACGTGCTCGCGCAAATCGCGAGTTTCATGGACGAGCACACGGAACTCGGCCGGCGGCACCGCTTCGTGACCGTGCTGGAGGAATTCCGGCTCACGATCCAGCAGGAACTCAACTACGAGCGGGAGGCGCACAACCTGACCACCTTCGGTGAAAACCTGAAGGAGTTTAAGCTCATCCAGATTCCCCAGCCGGTACCGGACTATTTCACGCGCTCGGTGCTGACGATGGAACGGATCGAGGGCCGAAAAATCACCGCGCTCGGCCCGCTGGACCGGCTCGATTTGCAAGGCGCGCCGTTGGCCGAGGAGATCTTCAAATCCTATCTGAAACAGGTGCTGGTGGACGGGTTGTTTCATGCCGATCCGCACCCGGGCAATGTCTTCATCACCACCGACGGGCGCATCGCGCTAATCGATCTCGGAATGGTGGGTCATGCCGCGCCGGCGATGCAGGAGAATTTGCTGAAGGTCCTGTTGGCGCTCGGCGAAGGCCAGGGCGAAACGGTGGCGGAGGTGGCGATTCAGATGAGTGAAAAGCTGCCGGACTTCGACGCCGCCGACTTTCGCCGGAGAATCGCCCAGCTCGTGGCCTTGCGGCGCGATCAGGGGCTGGAGCAGCTCAATGTCGGGCACTCCCTGCTCGAAGTGAGCACCATCGCGCAGGACGGCGGGCTCATCGTTCCCAGCGTGCTGGTCCTGCTGGCCAAGACCCTGCTCCAACTGGACGAGGTCGGGCGCATTTTGGATCCGGGCTTCGACACGAACGCCTCGATCCGGCGCAACGTGGAGGGGCTGATGGGCCAGCGGCTGCGGCGGGATCTCACCAAGGGAAACGTCTACAGCTCACTGCTGGAGATGAAGGAATTCACGGCCGGGCTGCCTTCCCGCCTCAACCGGATCATGGATGCGGTCACCAATTCCGAACTGGAGGTGAAAGTGACGGCGACCGATGCCAAGACCGTGCTCGATGGCATGCAGAAGATCGCCAATCGTATCACCGCCGGCATCGTGCTGGCCGGCCTGCTCGTCGGCGCGTCGTTGTTGATGCGCGTGCCGACGCATTTTCAGCTGTTCGGCTTTCCCGGGCTGGCGATCCTGTGCTTCACCGCGGCCGCGACGGGCGGCTTCTGGCTCGTGATCAGTGTTTTTGTCCAGGACTACAAGAGCGGGCGCAAATTCCGCCGCTAGTCGTCGCGGATCATTCCTCGCCGTCGAAGTAATCCAGCGACTCGGAACGGAGGAGCTGGCGATGAGGGGAGCGCACGAGCCATTTCTTGCTGTCGGGATAATGGCAGGACTCGCCGATGGGATTGTCGGCCACGACGCAAATGACCAGGTCCACCGTGCTGTCGTTGCCCATCTGGTGGGGCTCACCCGGCCGGAAGAGGAAGGCGTCGCCCGCCTCGATGGGCGTGGTGCCCTCCGGGTGCCGCACCTGGCCGCGACCGGAGAGTATATGGTAGAATTCCCATTGGGCGCTGTGCGAGTGATACGGATACGGCTTCTGGCCCGGGGCAATGCGGCAAATCTCGACGTCAAACGGATGCCGCTTCAGCAGGTCCGTGGAAGCGGGCTCCCGCCCCAGCGCGATCGAGAGGCTCTTGCTCGAAGCCTGAAACGTGCCCTTGGGAGAAACCCACTGGTCATCCGGGATGTCACGCAAGTTGATCTTCTTCATGGTGACGGAAAATGTGGATTTTTGTGCGCCTGTCTCAAGTCCCAACGCCGTGGGTGGCGGGCGGTGGCGCGGCCAGGACTAGGACAACGTAGAATTACTTAGAGGGAGTGCGTAATTTCCCCCGTTGCCCGGCCACGGGCGCGGGTGTGCGCTGACGGTGTGGAAACCATCTATCACGTGTCGGGTTCTCGGCTGGTTGATTTGCTGGCATCGCCGGTGATTCACAGCCGGATTATCACGGGCCCGATTGCCGGGCCCGACGGTCGGCGGTATTTTGAAACCCCCACGGCTGATTCGCCTTTGCTCGAACTTTGGGAGGGTGGCGATCTGGTGATGCGACTGACGACGAGCGATGGCCGGCATTGGGAGGCGCGCCCCGGGGACGACCTGCCGCGTCCCGAGGACTGGATGCCGGTCGATTAGTTCGGCGGGTCAGGCCGAATGAATTTGCCCGGAACGCCGGGCCTGCGCATTGATCCGGGATGAATCGCACCGGGGGTCACGCATCACTGGGCAGCTATCGCGCCCTGCTGCTGGTGGTCGCGTTTGGGCTTTGCGAACAAACGGGCTGGGCCGCGCGGTTTGCGCTGCAGCAGCCGATTCCGGAAGTGCAGTTGAAGGACGGCACGGTCCTGCATGGCGTCACCTTTGTCTCCGTCGGCGAGGCTTCGATCACGGGAAAATGGGCCGGCGGCCGGGGATCCATTCCGCTGGCGCTTTTGCCCGATGACGTACGCGGCGACCTCGCTCCGGCGAAGGCGGGAAAGGCGGCGGCCGCGCCGCCATCCGGCACTCCGGGCGTCGCCGAGCCGACCGTCGAGCCGGGCAAGCTGCCTACCGACATCAAGCTCACCAATGGGTTCGTCATGCATCAGGCCAAGGTGGTCAGCTGGCGGGCTGATGCGATGACGGTCGATTACGTGGGGGGCAAAGTCCTGGTCAAATTCGACGACGTGGTTCCGGAGCAACGCATGGTCTTTGTCGCGCAAAAAATCGAGGTGTTCGCCCGTCATGCCCGGAACGAGGCCGCCCGCGCGGCGAATAATTCGGCTCCGGGCGGGGGCGGGCCGCCCGCGCCAGCCGCGGCCTTGGGCGGACCATCGGCCAGCGACATTAAGGCTCTCATTCAGGCGGGAATCGCCGCGCATCAACTGGTGATTGGCATGACCCGGCCTGAGGTCGTGCAGGCCATGGGGATGCCGGATGGCACCAAATCGGATCCTAGTGCACCTGACTACGCCTACTGGCTTTATCGCGGGCGCGGCCGCAATGAGCAGGGCGCGGCATGCGACCGCATCGTGGGCTTTGACAAGGGGATTCTGGATGGCTGGAAGGATCAGTGATGCGGACCGGGCGTGACTGACCCGGCGGAAGTTCGACCTTGCCGCCGGGGCGGATTGACTGCTGAAGAACCCTGATTCGAATGATGACGGAAACTGACTATGATGTGCTCGTGATCGGGGGCGGCCCGGGCGGAAGTTGTGCCGCGGCCCTGGCGCGCCAGAAAAATTACCGGACGCTGCTGGTGGAAAAATGCGAATTTCCCCGCTTCCGGATTGGCGAATCCATGCTGCCGGCGAGCAATGCGATCCTCCGGGCCACCGGGGCGTGGCCAAAGATCGAGGCGGCCGGGTTCATCCGGAAATACGGGGCGATGTTTTACCTCGCGCACGGCAATGGGGAAAAGGAGGTGGATTTCCGCAACAGCCTGGTGCCGGGGCTCGAGAGCACATTCCAGGTCGAGCGCGCCAAGTTTGACGGCATCCTGCTGGACCATGCCCGGGAACTGGGGACCGAGGTTCGCATGCAAACCACCGTGCGCAGCCTCGAGTCGGACGGGACGATCAACCGCGTGGAGATCGAGCGCGGCGGGGAACGGCAAACGGTGACGGCGCGCTGGGTGCTCGATGCGAGCGGGCGCGACAATTTTTTCGCTACGGAGCAAAAGCGCGCGCTGGACCCGCCCACGTCGGCCAAGCGCATCGCCATCTACAGCCACTTCCGTGGCGTGCCCCGACCGCCGGGACGCCGCGCCGGGCATATCCTGGTGGTCCGGCTGGAGGCGGGCTGGTTTTGGATCATCCCGATCGACGAGCAGCGCACCTCGGTAGGATTGGTGACCACGCTGGACGCGATGCGACGGGCCGCCGTCGAGCCGGCGGAGCTGTTTCGGCAAGCCGTGCAGGCTTCATCCCGGCTGCGCGAGCTGATGGGCGGCGCGACGCCGACGATGGATTTTCAGGTCACGAGCGACTACACTTATTTCCGGCGCGAACTGGCGCGGGAGCGGTTGTTGCTCGTGGGCGATGCGGCGGGCTTCTTTGACCCGATTTTTTCCTCGGGCGTCTACATGTCGCTCTGGTCCGCGCAGCTCGCGGTGGACCTGATCACCCGGGCCGACGAAGCGCGGCGGGGACTGACGTTGCGCGAACGGCGCAATTACACGCGGGCCATCAAGCACCATGCGGGCGTCTTTCGCCGCCTGATTGCGATGTTTTACGACAACCAGAGTTTCGCCGTCTTCATGTGCGAGGAGGTGCCCTGGAACCTGATGCCCGGGCTCACCTCGATCGTGGCGGGTCATGCGAAACTGACCTGGCCGCTGTGGTGGCGCTTCAAGGTTTTTCTGCTGGTTTGCCGGCTGCAGCATTGGTTCAAGATGGTGCCGCCGCTGGAATATCAGCCTCCGGCTGCGCCAGAGACGGGTGGCTGAGGCCGGCGGTTTGGTCGCGTTGGCTCGCCCGGGCGCATCTTTGCGATTGCCGCCGTCGCGGCCTGAAAGTTTCATTGGCGTATCAGATGGAAGAAACTTTGCGGACTGACTGGGATGTGATCGTGGTGGGCGGCGCGTTATCCGGCTCCGCCACCACCTGCCTGCTGTTGCGCCGCAACCCCAAGCTGCGCGTTCTGGTCCTGGAACGCACCGAACAGCTCAAGCGCCGGGTGGGGGAGTCGACCGTGGAAATCAGCGCATTTTTCCTCGGGCGAGTGCTCGGACTCACCGAGCATCTCCTCGAGCATCACCTGCCGAAACAGGGCATGCGTTTCTGGTTTTCGAATCCGTCGGCACGGGCGCTCAACGAATGCAGCGAGACCGGCCCGCGCTACAATGTCCGGCTGCCGGGCTATCAGGTGGACCGCGCCGTGCTCGATGAACACGTGCTGGCGAATGCCGTGAAGGACGGCGCCGTCCTGCAACGCCTTGTCCGCGTGCGCAAGGTGCGGCTGGTCTCCGGCGGCGCGCAGACGGTGGAATGGGATGATGCCCAGGGTGCCGCGCAAACGGCCACCGCCCGCTGGGTCGTGGACGCTTCCGGCGTCACCGCCGTGCTGGGCCGGCAGGAAGGCTGGCTGACGCCCAACCCGGCTCATCCCACGGCCACGTGCTGGAGCCGCTGGTCCGGCGTGTGTTCGCTGGATGACCGTTCACTGTTCGAGAAATATCCCGGCTGGTCCAACCGGGCCAAGGCCGTGCGCTCGACGGCGACGAATCACCTCACGGGTTATGGCTGGTGGGCGTGGATCATTCCGCTGAAGGGCGGCGACGTGAGCATCGGCGTGGTGTACGACCAGCGCATCATGGAGCTGCCGCCCGGTCCGAGCCTCGGCGAGCGGTTGAAGGCGTTCCTGGTCACCCATCCCGTCGCGCGGGAACTGCTGGCCAACGCGACTTACCAAGAGGATGACATGCATTTCCGCCGCAACCTCGCGTATTCCAACACCACCTACGCCACCGACGGCGCGGTGCTGGTCGGCGACGCGGCGGGCTTCATCGATCCGTTTTATTCGCCCGGGATGGACTGGATTTCGTTCTCCACCAGTGCCGCGGCGGCGCTGATCTGCGACAGTTTCCGCGGCAAGCCCGTCGCGCCGCGCGTGGCCCGCCATAATGACAATTTCCTGACGAGCTACGACCGCTGGTTTCGCGCCCTCTATCTCGACAAGTATTATTACATGGGGGATTTTGAGCTCATGACCCTGGCCTTCCGGCTCGATCTCGGCCTGTATTACCTCGGCATCGTCTCGCAGCCCTTCAAGCACGGCCCGCGCATCCTGGAGACCCCGCCGTTTGCCCATCGCAAGTCCTATTGGCCATTCCGGCTCATGGAGCTGTATAACCGGCGTCTCGCCGCAATCGCGCGCGACCGCTACCGCCGCGGGACGTGGGGCCGGCGCAACCATTTGGGCTATTTCGGTTTCATCAGCTACGAATTCAACTCGCGCCTGCCGGTGCGCGTGACCGGCTTGCTGTGCCTGTGGCTCGGCCTTGAGCTGCGCGAAGGCTGGCGCACCTGGTTCTCGCCCGCCCTTGCACCGGCGGTCATCGTGCCGAAATCCGCCGTGGCACAGCACTGATTTACTCCATGTCCCCGACGCCATCACCCTCCGCCGCTTCCAGCCGCAACGACGCGGTCCAGACCTTGGGCCGTCATTTTCCGGCCGACGTCGAGCAGGCCTACGCGCGTTTTGTGCAGACGCGAGTGCCCGCCGACGCCGACATCGTCGTGCTGGCGATCATGCTCGATCACCTGCCGGACAAGAAGCTCCGCCCGCCGGGTCCTCCGGCCGACACCCTGGGGCTCGTCACCGACCTCGGATTCGACTCGGTGGCGATCACCGAGATGGTATTTTTTCTCGAGGATCTGTTCCAGGTGCGCATCAGCAATGATGAGATTCTGCGCGTGCGCACCGTGGGCGATCTGCGGGGCTTTGTGCGGCAGAAACTCACCGTTCAGCCCCTCGCGGAGTCGCGCGCATGAGTCGCACCGCCCTTGTCACGGGCCTGGGTTTCATCACCAGCATCGGCAACGACCGCGCCGCAGTCACGAGCAGCCTGCGCGCCTTGCGTCCCGGCCTGGCCCGGGTCGAGTTCATGGGCAATCCTTTGCTGGCGGTGAAGGTCGCGGGGACCGTCAAGGAATTTACGGTGGACTCGCCCAGTTGGCGCGACTGGCGGTATCCGCCGCGTTACGTGCTCCCGCGGGAGACGCTGCGCAGTCTCTCGCCGCATGGACTCTATGCGATGTGCGCGGTGGAGCAGGCGCTGGAGGACAGCGGGCTCAGTCGCGAGATGCTCGGCGATGGCGGGACGGGACTTTACTGTGCGTCAGCCGGCTCGGCTTTCCTGCTGCATCATCACCTGGCGCACATGCATGCCGTGCGAGGAGAGCGGGGCAATCCCATGGGCGTGGTCGCCTCCATTGCCGGCACGCTGAATTTCAATTTGGCGGCCCACTACGGCATTCGGGGCGCGGTGGGCGGTTTTGCCGCTGCGTGCGCCTCCTCCAGTCACGCGCTGGGGTGCGCCCTGGACGATATCCGGCTCGGCCGGCAGACGCGCATGCTCATCGTGGGCGCCGAGGAAGTGAATGCCGAGACCATTCTGCCCTTTGCCGCCATGCGGGCCCTTTCGACCAATCCCGATCCCGCCACCGCCTCACGGCCCTTTGATCGTCGGCGCGACGGATTTGTCGGCGCGGGTGGCGCGGTCTGCCTGATCTTGGAGGAAGCGGAGTCGGCGCGACGGCGCGGCGCGCCCGTTTATGCCGAACTGGCCGGATGGGGCCAGGCCGCTGACGGCTACAATGTCGCGGTCTCGCATCCGGAAGGCACGGGCCTGGCTGACGCGATGCGGCGGGCTCTGGCGGACGCGGGCGTGGCGCCGGACGCGATCGGCTATGTCAACGCCCATGCCACGTCGACGCCGGCGGGTGACCGGTCCGAGGCACTCGCGTTGCGGACGGTTTTCACGGCGGCGAAGGCGCGTCCGCGCATCAGCAGCACCAAGGGCCTGACCGGACATCCGCTTTCGATGGCCGGGGTAATGGAGGCGGCGTTTTGCTCGCTGGCCACGCGCGACGGCTTCGTGCCCGGCAACGCCAATCTGACCTCGCCGGACGAAGCGTGCGAGGGCCTGGACTTGCCCGTCACGACTTTGGACGAAGCGCCCGGCATTGTGCTGAGTAACAGCAGCGGATTTGGCGGCAGCAATGTGTGCCATGTTTTGAAACCATGGCGGATGTAGGTGCCCACGGCAGCGGACCGTGTTTCTCAGGGCTTGCCGCTGCCCGCTAACTGGATTCACATGAGGGTTTAAAGCATGCCTGACCCCCTCAAAACCAAGCTCAAACAACTCATCGTCACCACGCTCAAGCTCGAGGACGTCAAACCGGACGACTTGGCCGATGATGAGCCGCTGATTGGCTCCGGCCTCAATCTTGATTCCATCGATGCGCTCGAGCTCGTCGTGACGCTCGAAAAGGAATACGGCATCAAGATCAAGAGCAGCGAAGAGTCGCGGGTGGCGCTGGCCAGTATTGCCCATCTGGCGGAATTCATTCGGGCCCGCGCCGATCCCGCCCGATTGCCTGGCTGAGCCGCTGCGGAACCACCCACCGCGCGTATGTTACCTGCCGCCGCTGTCAGACTTGAATCCGCCGGCTGTGTCACCGCCCTGGGCGATGCCGCCGCCACCCACGCCGGGCTGCTGCGCGGTGACCGGGCGTTGCGGCTCGCGCCAGTCCTGGGCGCGGCGGGCGGCGAACCGGTGCCTTTGGCACTGGCCGGTGGGCGGACGCTGGATGAAACGGCACCGCCCAACTGGCTGCCGGTGGTGCGGAGCCTGGCGCAGACGATTCCCGCCGACACCTGGGGTTCCGCCGAACGGCCGGTGTTCGTCACCAGCAGCAATTTTGGCGTGGGGAGTCTCTATGCGTTCCGGCGCGGGGGCGACACTGCGCACCTCGCGTTTGGCACGCCCTCGCTCTGCGTGGACTGGCTGGCGGGCGAGCTCGGCTGGGGGCCGAATGTGACCACGCTTTCGCATGCCTGCGTCTCGGCTCACCTCGGGCTCATGCTGGCCACCCGCGCTTTGCATGCGGGACTGGCCGGGCGCGCCCTGGTGTTTTCATTCGATTTCATCAGCCCGTTCGTGACCGGCGGTTTCCACGCGCTGAAGATTCTGAACGCCGAATTTCCCGCGCCGTATGCGGATCGGCCCACCGGTTCGATTGGCCTCGGGGACGGGGCGGGGTTTGCCGTGCTCAGCCGCGACCGCGGCGACTTCGCGATCGTGGCGCAGAGCCTATATAACGAGATGCATCATTTCACGGCCAACCGCGCCGATGGCGCGGGTTTTGCCGCTTGTCTGGGGCCGATGCAGACCGCGGCTGCCGGCCGCCGGGTCTGGTTGAAGGGCCATGGCACCGGCACACTGGAGGCGGGCCGGCTTGAAAGCGCCGCCCTGACAACCGCCTTTCCCGGCGCGCCGCTCGTCTCGTGGAAAGGCAGCATGGGCCACACCCTCGGCAGCTGCGGCTTGGTCGAGCTGGCGCTGGCCGTCAGTGCAGTCCGAGCCGGCCGCGCCCCCGGCACGGTTGGCAGCGTGAGTCCGTGTTTCACGCCGCAGGTGGCGCTCGAAGCCTTTTCGACCGCGGCCTGCGACGGCGTCGTTTGTGCCAGCAACGCCTTTGGCGGCGCGCACGCGGCCTTTCTTCTCACCCATGCCTGAGCGTTACCTCCATGCCCTCAGTCTGGCGGATCCCGGCGACGAGGAGCCGGGCGTCACGCGTGAGCGACTCCGGGAGCGTTTTCCCAAGGGGGCGACGCGGCGCATGACCCAGCTCGGCCTGCTCGTGGGCACGGTGCTCGACGACATGGCGCCGCGCGCCGACGACGCGGTCGTCTACGCCACGGGCTACGGGGAAAGTCGCGCGCTCGAGTCCTACCTTGATAGTTTTCCCGCGGCGAGTCCGACACTCTTTCAGACTTCCATTCATCCCAGCGCGGTTCAGCAGGCGATGATCACCCGCCAGCATGCGGTGGGGGAATTCTTCCCGCTGACCGGTCGCGGTCATTTGGTGGCGCAAGCGATCCAAACCGCCCTGATGTCACCCGCGCGCCGCGTGCTGCTGTGTGGCGGCGAGGAACGCGGCACCTGGTTGCTCGCGCATGGCGTCGCGAGCGCGCGTGCATTTGCCTTTGCCCTGGCCTTGACGACGGAGCCGGCCGGGGCGCAGGCCCGGTTGGCGCTGACGCGCGACGGCGGACCCGCCACGGAATTCGCGCTGGCGCCCTGGTTCGATGCGCTGGTTGGACGTCAGCCAATCAACCGCCCTGTCGGATCCGGCCTGCGGCTGACCCTTGACTGGTTATGAAACCGACCGCGCCGCGCAATCCGGGCCCCAGCTGGGGCTACCATTTTATCCGGGCCTGCGATGCCGTGTTGCCCGAGTTCCTGTTTCTTCCCCTGCGCCAGCTTGGCACGTGGATTGCGCTGCTGGGCATGCCGGTGCAACGGGCCTGTTCGCGGGCATATCTGGCCGCGCTGACCGGCCGCCCGCCCACGAGGCGCGAGGTGTTCCGGCACTTTTTTGCCTTCGAGGAATTTTTGCTGCTCCGGTTGCGCGTGGCCAAGGGCCGGCCCCATCGGGGCGACCTGGCGCCCGACGCGACCGGGTTCCACCAGCTTCTCGCCACCGGTGAACCCGCGCTGCTGGGCACGTTTCACGTGGGGCATTCCGACCTCACGGGCTTTCTGCTGGGCCGGCAGGAGCATCGCCAGGTGTTCATGGTGCGACAGCGGGTGGCCAACTCGCACGACACCGAGATTTTGGGCGCGGAGTTCGCCCGGTGGGTCACTTTCATCTGGGTCAACGAGGCGGAAAACCTGCTCTTTGCGCTGAAAGACGCGATTGGTGCCGGAGGTTCCGTGGCGCTGAAGTGCGACCGGCTGGAATTCAGCTCCAAGACCGAGGCCTTTTCCTTTCTCGGTGCGCGGCGGCTCTTTCCTTTCACGATTTACCACCTCGCGCTGATCTTTGGCCGGCCCGTGGTGCTCTGCGTCGGCCTGCCTGCCGGGCCCGGTCACTCCGTGGTGCACAGCTCGCCGCTGTTCGTGCCCGACGCCGCCGGCAAGGCGGCCAACCTCAACCGCGCCCGGGACCACTTTCAGGAGTTTCTGACCCGGCTGGAAGCAATGTTGCGTGCCGAGCCGGAGCTATGGTTTAATTTCCTTCCGCTCAATCCGGTCGTGCCATGAGTGCCGTGCGCCGCATTTACTATTTTCTTGCCGGCCATTTATCGTGGCTGGTTTTCGGGTCGGTCAGCCTGGTGCTCAACTTCGCCTGCGCGATCCTATTGCTGCTGCCCGGCCGCGAACACCGCGGCGCCCACGTCCGCCAAACCATCCACTGGCTTTTTGGCGCCTGGTGCGCCTGGCTGCATGCGGCGCGTCTGATCTATATCACGTGGCGCGGTTTTACCCCCGAGGCGCTGGCCGGTCCCGCGGTCTACATCGCGAACCACCCGGGACTGCTGGACGTCACTTTCCTCCTCGCGCGACTGCCTGACACGATTTGCATTTTCAAACCGTCGGTGATGCGCAACCCGGCGCTGGGAGCCGCTGCGCTCATGGCGGGCTACGCTTCCGGTGACGCCGGGGTTGATCTGATCCGGAACGTGGCCGCCCGGGTGGTGGCGGGCCGATCGCTACTGATATTTCCGGAGGGCACCCGCACTCTGGCTGGAGTAGCGCTTAATCCGCTCAAACCCGGCTTCGCGCTCATCGCCGCCCGGGCACAGGTGCCGGTGCGGATCCTGATGATCCGGGCCTCGTGTGAGCTGGTGCCCAAAGGCTCGCCGTGGTGGCGCATTCCCATGTTTCCCGCCCATGTTGAAATTACGCTTCTGGGTGAATTAGACGCCGAGGGGGCGACAAAGGCCACGGAGTTTACGGCCCGCGCCACGCAGCAACTCTCGGCCGCGCTCGCCGCGTCATGACGCCTCCCTCGACCACTCATCTGGTGCTCATTCCCAGCTACAATGCGGGGCGGCAGCTCGCGGCCACCGTGCAGGCGGCTTTGGCGCAGTGGCGCCCGGTCTGGGTGGTGGTGGACGGCAGTACGGACGACAGCGCGGCGACGGTTCGCGAGCTGGCGGCGCGCGACGCGGACGTACGGGTGCTCATGCGTCCCAAGAACGGCGGCAAGGGAGCCGCGGTCGCCACCGGCGTGGCGGCGGCCCTCGCCGCGGGATTCACCCACGTGCTGACGATGGACTCGGACGGGCAGCACCCCGCCGAGAAAATCCGTCAATTCATGGCTGAATCACAGGCGCATCCCGCGGCGCTGGTGCTCGGCCGGCCGGTGTTTGGCTCAGAGGCGCCGCTGGCGCGGCTGCAGGGTCGCAAACTCAGCATCGGGCTGGCGCGCATGGAGATTCTCGGGCCAGGCATCGACGATCCGCTCTTCGGTTTCAGGGTCTATCCCGCCGCCGCGTTGCAACGCGCGCTGGCCTCCACCCGTCGGGCCCGCGGCTTCGACTTCGATCCCGAGATGGCCGTCCGGCTGGTCTGGGCGGGGGTGCCGACCGTCAACTTGCCGGCGCCATGCCGCTACCTGGCGAAGGAGGCCGGCGGGGTCTCGCACTTCCATTACGTGCGCGACAATCTGAAGCTGGCTTGGCTGCACACGCGCCTGCTGAGCCAGCTGCTCCTCTGGCGGTGGGTGCCCGTCGTGCGCGCCCGCCGCCTGTCCCAATGAAAACGCGGTCGCACTTTCTCGGGCGTTGCGCGCTGCTCTTCGCCGCGGGCGTGGCCGCGGTCTCGGCGGCGACGTTGTCCGTCGGGCCGGAGACCCTGCTGGCCGATCCGGCCCGTGATCCCGCGTGGAGCGATCTCTTTTCACGGCTGGCCGCCAGCAAGACGCGGCAATCGCAGTTTGAGGAGCGGCGCTATTTTCCCTTTCGCAGCGCGCCCGTGGTGCTGAAAGGCGAGATTCGCATCGCGCCGGGGCGGGGGCTGAGCCTGCGTTATCTGGAGCCCGAGCACCGCGTCCTGATTGTCGACGCCCAGGGCCTGTTGATGCGGGACGATGAGGGGCACGAGCGCACCGTCTCGTCCGACAGCCGGGCGCAGGCCATCACGTCAGCGCTCGTGAGCGTCCTCCGCTTCGACCTGCCAGCCCTGCAGAAATCCTTCGTGATCTACGGCCGCCACGAGGGAAAGGCCTGGGTGCTCGGTTTTGTCCCGCGGGACCCGGCGCTGGCGGACATGATCGGCATGCTGCTGGTCAATGGTGAGCAGGCCCGGCTGGATCAGATTGAAATCACCCATAGCGCGACCCAGCGCGTCGAGATCCTGATCAGTAACACACGGGAGGATGTGATTTTCCCCGGCGATGTGCTGGAGCGCTTTTTCCGCTAAGCCGAATGTCCATGAATCCCTCATCGCAAAAGAGGCTCGTGCGAGGCGCGCTCATCGCCTTTGCGGCGCTGTGCGTGGTTTGGCTGGCGCGGCTCAATTATGCCGAGAAGATTTCGACCAACGTGTTGGATCTGATTCCGGTGGCCGAGCAGGCGCCGGAGATCGCCCTGATCCGCGGCTTTGCGAATGACATCCAGGCGCGCGTGATGTTGTTTGCGCTGAATGACCCGCAGGCGTCCGGCGTGCCGCCGGTGGCAGCGGCCCAGCTGCTCGCGGCCGAGCTCCGGCGATCACCTCTGTTCGCCGAGGCCGTCGTGATGGGAGACGACTCGGCCCAGGCTGCGATGGGCCGCCAGGTTTTTGATCATCGTTTTGAGTTGCTCCTGCCGACCTGGCTCGGCCAGCACACGCGCCGGTTCGCGCAAACCGGCCAGCCCGCCGCAAACTATTCCACCTGGCTGGCGGAGCAGAGTGCGGTGGACCTCGAGCATTTTCTTAGCCGGCCGGAGGCCGTCGCGATGCAGGACCTCGCGCTGATCGATCCGCTCTTGCTGGTGCCCGGGCTGATCGACCGGGCGCGCGGCCTGGCCGGCCCGGGATCCGCGGCCCACGGTCACGCCCTCGTGTGGACGCGGATCACGGCTTCACCGCTCGCGGAGTCCGGGCAGGGGCCGGTGTTCGCAGCGGTGGAGACGGCTTTCGCGCGGGTGCGGGCGGCGCATCCGGGAATCAATCTGCGCTGGACGGGCATCAATCGTTTTGCCGCCGCCAGTCGCGCCCGCATCGAGTCCGAGATCAAGCTGCTCAATGTGCTCTCGCTCCTTGCGGTGCTGGGCGTGAGCTGCGTCTTTGTCCGTCGCGTTTACAAGCTGCTGCATCTCGTGCCGGTCATCGCGATCTCACTGCTCGGGGCCTGGTCGGTCTCGACGCTGGTCTTCGCGCGCCTGCATATTCTCGTGTTTGTCATCGGCTCCCTCCTGGCCGGCGTGGCGATCGATTACGGTTTCTACATCTACATGCAGCCGTCACTGCGACCGGACGAACCCTATGGCGAAAAACTGCGCCGGCTGTTGAAACCCCTGCTTGCGAGCTGCCTGACCACCGTCATCGGCTTTTCCCTGCTCCTGTTCTCTGAGTTGCCGCTGATCCGGCAGATCGGGCTGTTTGTCGGGGCCGGGCTGTTGTGCGCCCTCGGCGCCGCGATGCTTTATTTTGCCCAGCTCGATCATCCCTTGCTCGAAGGCCGCGAGTTTGGCCTCGCCGGTGCCGGCCGCGACCGGCCGTGGCTGCGGCGCAGCCTGCGCGGATTATTTGGCGTGGCGCTGGTCGTGGCGCTCGCGGGGCCGTGGCTGCTCCATTGGCGCGATGATGTGCGGCAATTGGATGTCCCGTCCCCCGGCCTGCAGGCCAACGAGGAGACGGTGCGGGCCCTGTTTGGAGAGTCCTCCCGCGAGGCGATTTATCTCACTCAAGGCGACTCGGTGGCAGAGGCCCGCCAGCATCTCGACGAATTCCTCGCCTACGAGGCCAAGGTGAACCCCGGGGTGTCCACCGCCAGCCTCGGCCTGCTGCTGCCGACCGAGACGGACTGGCGTGACGTGGAGCCGCGACTGCGCGGGCTGAAGGATTTTGAAACGGATTTTCGCGCGGCGCTGGCGCGGCATGGGTTCCTGCCCGACTCATTCGGGCCGTTTTTTTCCGCGTGGGAAAAACTCCGCCAGCAGCCCCCGGCGGGCGACTACACCGACGTGGCCAGGACGCTGGAACGCATGCTGACCGGACCGCTGGCGCTGCTGGGCAGCCTGCACGGACCCTCCTGGTGGTTCCTCACGATGGTGGAGCAGGGTGAGGGCGCCGCGCCGCCGCCGGAGCTGCACACGGTCGGCGTAAGCCAGTTGCAGTCGCTCAACGGGCTGTTCACGCGCTACCGCTGGTCCGCTTTGCGCCTGAGCCTCGTCGGGCTCGGCTTGGTGATCGCGAGCGTGTTCGCAATCTATCCCTTCCGCCGCGGCATCCGGATTGCGCTGATTCCCGCGGGATCCTGTTTCTTTGTCTTTGGGGTACTGGGCCTGGCCGGCCAGACGCTGAATCTATTCAACCTGCTTGGTGCCTTTCTGGGCGTGTGTCTTTCGCATAACTACGCCATTTTCTCATCGGACAACGCGAGTGCGCGGACGGCGCCGCCGGCCTCCATCCGCCTCTCCGCGCTCTGCACGGCGGCGTCGTTCGGCGTGCTCGGTTTCAGCCGCATCCCCGTCATCCACGCGCTCGGCCTGACCGTGGCGCTCATCGTGCTCACCGCGCTCACCGCGGTGGAACTGGAACCGCTGGCCCGGCGCCCGCGCTGAACCATGCCGGCCACGCTTCGCGCTTCCTGGCAGAATCTGGTGCGCGCCGACCCGGCGGCGGCGGCGCTCTACGACACGGCGACAGAGCGCAGGTGGAACCGGGCCGAACTCGCGGCGCTCGGGATCGCTTGGGCCGCGGCGCACGGTGACGAGGCCGCCGGGCAACGGGTGGTCTTTGCCGAGCCCAATGGCCCGGATT
>OCZT010000771.1_pt1 | contig 32578 bp, 38 predicted proteins | sample 1539031 | NCBI WGS metagenome assembly OCZT01 (sample SAMEA3539308, study PRJEB22396) | soil metagenome | biome: tundra; feature: field; material: soil | place: USA | collected 2010-05 | depth 0.15 m | reverse complement strand
GAACTTGGTAATGCAGCAGGATTTAGAATTCCATCAGATGTAAGATTCGGGTCGATATATATAGGAACCATTGAATCTGATACAAATGGATACATGATTAAATTAATTGATACTCCAACCGGAAAAAAGACGGTAAGACAAACACCCCGAAATAGATTTAAGTCAAAAGATTTAGCAGCAATAGCATTACACAGATCGTGGAAGGAATTAAGAAATACAGAATTATAATGAAAACAATAGGCATTTATATAGGAACCTTTCAGCCTCCCCATCAGGGGCATTATAAGGCGTATCTTAAACTCAAATCCATCGCTGGCCCTGATACATTTGTTATTGCCACCGATTATGACCCCAGTATAGAGGCACCACTTCATTTTGGAGACAAAGAACAAATTTTAGTGAGACATGGTGTTGATGACAGTCATATAAAACAGGTTAAGAGTCTTAATAATCCTTGGGAAGTATTGAATAACTATGATCCTCTTACAACCGTTGTAATATATGGATTAAATCCCCATGAAGCCCAGAAGAAAATTACGTCTAATAAATACTACGAATGGTTTTTAGGTGCTCACGATCCATTAAAACCATTTAAACGGGGGGCATATGTTTTAGCCATAGATGACACAAGGGTTGGAAAACGTGCATTTTCTAGTAAGAATGTTAGAGAAGCACTAGGTTCTTATAGATTTACGGATGATCAGAAGAAAAAATGGTTTAAGCATTTCTTTGGGTGGTTTGATCTATCACTTTTTGAACTTCTCAAAAGCAAATATACCAATGCTCATCAATCTGCTGATATTAAGGAAGAACTTAAGAAAGAGATTTGTAATATTCTTAATGAATTGATGGGATCACCACCTTCTATTGCTACAGATTCATCGTTTGGTCCGGGTTCGATAGCAACAGATACCCAATCTACAACAAATCAACCAAATGTTCAAACTTTACAGAAACAAAAAAAACAAGCCGAAGATGATAAGAAAAGGGATTTAACACAATATCAGAGAGATAAAGATTCTGTCAGAAATTACGATAAGTATTTAAGAAAACAAGATCAAGAAAAAATAGATAATTTAAATAAACAAATATCTAATCCACCAACTTCTACATCAACCGCATCGACTTCTGCTAATCTCACTTAAATATATGTGGGTTATATATTTAATACTCTCAATTCAATCAATTGCAGTATTAGTAGCATTGGTTCTTATAATCAGAAGAGTATATTCTAATCCAGTGGTTCCCAATATTATTGTCAAGAATGAACAAAACGATATTGAAGAGTCTATTCGGGGAGGTGTTAAATCAGCCATTAAAGAACTAGAATACGAAAAAGAGGAAGAAGAATTATTAATGCATAGTATTGATGGGAATAGACAAGGAATGGGAGTATTTAGTTCTACTACCGATGATGAACCTGTTAATACCCGAGGAGATTTGATACCAGCCAACCTTTCGGATAGTGACAAGGAAATATTGAGGATGTTTTATAACGAATAAAATATCTAAAAACCCCTCCTCGTTTCTATATATTCACAACAACAAATTTTAATGTTATGGCAGAAAATCAAAATAGACGTGTACAGGGAATTCCAGATGCAGTATTGAAGGCAATGTCTGACATTCCTCAAAAATCCGAAGTCAAGTATCCAACCGACATTATACCACTTCCAACAAAGGGGTGGTTCTATGAAGAAGGAAATCCTCTATCATCAGGGGAGATTGAATTGAAGCAGATGACGGCTAAGGAAGAAGATATTTTGGCTAATATTCAACTTAGGAAGAATGGAAAGTTTCTTGAAAAACTTCTAGAATCTCTTATTGTAAACAAGGCTATCAAAACAGAGGAAATTTTGATTCCTGATAAGAATGCTATCTTTATTGCTATTAGGCGATTGGCTTATGGAGATGAGTATCCTATTACTATAACATGTCCTTCTTGTAGTGAAACCAATAAAGTTGTAGTAAATCTAGCCTCAATCGAAAATGCTCCATTTAATTTCGACGCATATCCAAAGGGAGAAAATTCATTTGCGTTTAAGTTACCATCGGGCGTAACAGTAACGTATAAACTTCTAAATCAGATAGATGAAAATAATGTTGAAGCAGAATTAAATCAGATAAAGAAAATGAACAAGGATGCTTCTAAGGAATTGACTACTAGATTAAAGTATCTTCTCGGTTCTATTGACGGTAATACAGATAGAGTTTCTATTAGAAAGTTTGTTGATGAACAACTTATGGCTAGAGATAGCTTGGCTCTAAGAAAATATATGAGGGTTAATAACCCAGATATTGATTTCTCCTTCGACTTCAAATGTAGTAACTGTGGTCACGAGAGGAGGCAGGATATCCCTATGGGTATCTCCTTTCTATGGCCTGACCTTGAGTCCTGAAGATAAACTTCGGGTTCATGACGAAATAGCTACTCTCTACTATAATAGTAATGGTGGTGTAGATCATGATATAGCCTACTCCATGCCCATATCTCTACGGGCTTTCAATCTAAGGTGGTTGATAAATCAGAAGGAAAAGGAGAAAGAAGCTCAAGATAAACAATCCGATTCAGCATCTCCTACTTCCAAAGGTCCTCCTTCTAGGATCTCTCCTCGCAGACCAACCAAATAAAAACCAACTCAAATCTATAGAGTTTACACTATTTATATTTATCAACGTGTAATATAATATGGCAGATCCAAAAGACAATATTGACCAAAAGGAGAATCTCGACATAATGCGAGAAATCTCTAGAATTAATAAAGAGGACATTAAGGATTCTGATGAGAAGAGAAGAATAAGTAGAGCAATAAATTCTATACAAAAAGAGATAAACAGTGGTTTAAAAGATGAAGATTTAAAGAAAAAACAAATATTAAATATCCAAAAAGATATAAGTGATATTGGCAATAAAATTTTAAAGGAATATAAAGAGAGAAAATTAACAGTTGATAGTTTAGCGAAAAGTCTCTATAAAATAAGAGATTTGAGAAGAGAGGAAAAAGATTTAGCAAGACAGATAAGTATAGAAGATGGTTTGAAAGTTAAAAGTGCTGAACTTTTTAACGAACTAGGAATTGGAAAGTCAATTAAGTATCTCCAAGATTTTAATACATTAGCTAGAGAGAATCCTTGGGCTGCAGGTCTTACCATTGTAACCGGATTACTCCACATCTTTAAAGAAATTTTTGATGCGGTTGATAGTTCTGCTGCCGACTTTCGTAAGGAAATGGGATTTCTTCGGTCTGATACTGCAAAATTAGAAGAGAATGTAAGGGATGCATACTTTAGTATGGTTCAAACAGGTGTAACTGCTAAAGATTTATACTCTTCATTTCAAGCTATAGAAAAAACAATAGGTACAACCCAAGCTACTACAATGGGTATGGCCAAAGATATGGCTTTAATGAGTGCTCAGTTGGGAGTGGCTGTCGGAACCTCTGCAGAATTTGCTACCACTATGGGAATGATGGGCAAAAGCACAATGGATGCCCAAAGAGACATGGCATTATTTACGTCTAAACTTTCGGCTGCTGCAGGAACCAATCTAAACGAAGTAATGGGTGATGTTGCTGCTTCTGCCAAAAGTGGTTATTCATTTTTGACCAGAAATCCACTAGCTTTAGCTAAAGCGGCTGTAGAAGCTAAAAGGTTGGGAACTTCATTGGTTTCAGCAATGACTTCTGCAAAAGCATTAGTAGATTTCACAACCAGTGTAAATGATGAAATGGCCGCAAGTGTTCTATTGGGAGAATCCATTAATCTTCAAAGAGCTCGTGAGTTAGCATATAGAAGAAATATAAAAGGTTTAAATGAAGAAATATTAAATATTGCAACAAAAGCAAAATTTGAAGAACTAGATCCATTTCAGCAAGATGCAGTAGCAAAAGCATTAGGAAAGTCTGCGGATGAAGTTGGTAAGATGCTGCAAGCTAATAGAGAAATGATGAGAATTCGTTCCGATCCGAGTCTCGCAAAAGAAGTGGCTGCATATGATAAGTTGGTATCATCAACTGATGCAGTGGCTAAGTCAACGGCCGATAGTGCAAGAAATAATCTAATGAATCTTTCTAACCAAAAGTCATTAGAAGCAATATCATTATCTTTGAAGTCGATTTACCAAACGGCATTTCAACCACTTGTTGATTTAGCTACTTGGGTTCTTCCAAAGATTGCTACAATGTTGCAGGCAATTCATGCTCATACTAATAAATGGGTTTCTATGTTTGCTGGAATATTCGTAATAGTGGGTGGTTTAAAAATATTAGGAAAGGCCGTTTCCTTTACATTCAAAGGTGTTGGAGCAGCCGTTGGGGACTTTTTACGAGGAACAGCAAAAGGAGTTTCTGCATTTGGTAAAGGTGATGTCATAAGAGGGGCAGCAGGAATTTTCCTAGTGGCTCTTGCATTAATACCATTAGCTGCAGCTATGAAAATAGCTGAAGGAGTTAGTTGGAAAACTGTAGGAATCATAGCCGTATCATTGATTGGATTAGCAGCAGCAGCAGTTGTATTTGCAGCAGCATCTGAAGTTCTTCTTCCAGGAGCTTTAGTTATAGCAGCTTTGGGGGCTGCACTTATACCATTTGCCTTTGCGGCATGGATAGCATCAAAAGCATTACAAAGTTTATCAGATGTAAAATTATTAGATGTAGCTGCTGGATTAGTTGCTATAGGAGCGGCATCATTAATGTTATTTCCTGCTGCTATATTTTTACCGTCTCTCGCGTTTGGATTCGGAGCTTTAGGATTAGCATTAAGATTCGCAGCAGGCCCGATTGAAAGAGTGGGAAAAGCATCGATGGATTTAGGAAATGGATTAGAAAAAACTGCAGCAGCATTGGCCACTATTGCAGGTCTAAATCTGTTAGTTGTAATTGGGCAATTTAAAAATCTAGCATCGGCCATCAGTGAAATCAGTGAAGGGATAAATTCTATTCCTGATATTAAGATCGAGAAAATTCAGGATATTATTGTTAAGGCAACCACCATCGGTGCTCAACAGAACGACAAATCTAATGATGAAATGATTAAAGCAATAGCCGAGGTTAGAGATGCAATAATGTCTTTAAAATCTAGTTTTGAAAAAGGTGGCATCTCAGCCAACGTTCAATTAGATTCTCAGCGTCTTGATAGTGGAATGAGTAGACGTTTATCTTTTACAGGTCCTCTAAATGGAATCGGTTAATATATGAAAAGAAACATTTTACATAAGGAAATAATTCGATGAGCCAAACTAGAGTAGATTCTGTTTTATCGTTAGTGGGATTCCCACCTCTTGTCCCAAATGTACCTCCAAATTGGCCATCAGGTCCCCAATCCGGCAAGATAAGTCTATTATGGCAATCTAATTTTCACGAACTTTATCATAAGTTCTCACCATATACAGGTTATAATCATAGTATTTTGGGTGGTATATTTTCTAATCAGCAACCATTTGTTTATACTTACATCGATGAATCAAATAATCAATTAATTTCATCTCTTCCATCGACTGCTCAATCAATTCTAGCTACAATTAATGTAAATCAAGACACAATTAATGATACGGTTAGAGTAGGTAAATTTTTGGTATCATCTACTGGAATTTCATTCTTAGCTTCTCAACTTTTAATACAACGGTTACAACCATTTGATGAAACTAGAATATACAATCCTCTTTCTCCATTACTTTCTACAGTTCAACCGATGTCTTTTGGTCTTTTAGATAGACCAACGAGACATATAGAAACTAGTGTAGCTGGATTGTTTGGTGCTGTAGGATTGGGCGGTCTGGGAGGTATGTTGGGAATTAGTGGATATTCTACTCCATCTAGTACTGCTGGAGATGGAGCATTATCAGACTATAATTCTGGTCAGGGAAAGGGATTACTTCGTGGCGGAGATGCAACTATAGGTGCTGGTAATTTTAGTACAGCATTTCCTGCTTCATCTGGTGCCGGAGGTATTGGTTCTGCCATTGCAGGCGGAATTATTTCTAGTTTAAAATCTGCTGCCGCTCAAATCTTTGGAGTAGCATCAAAACAACCCACCGGAACTATATTTAGAGCAGATGAAACTGCATACGGAACAATGGCTATAAGTAAAAGGTTGAATGTAGAACAGATGTGGTATCCAAATCCACAAACTAAACCTGACCAACCTATAAAGTCATCAGGTTTAATTTCTACGGCAAATAATATCATATCTACTGTTCTTAGTATTGCCAGTAATCCATTATCATTAATAGGATCAGCACTATCTAGCGGTCTTGGTTCTACTGCTGGTAATCATTATTCTACTTTTACAAGAAAAACTCTTACTATAGTTCCTGGCGGAACAGTATTTCAAAACGCTAGTAAGGGAGTTACGGGAAATAGAATTAAAGGAAGACAGACTGGATATACTATCAATGATGGAGATAAATATAGTAACGTAATAGGTATATCTAAATCTGATCCTCTTGGTTTACAACATTCTGACATGTTAGTTCAATTTGCCACCTATTATGTTACAGACATTAATACCCATTTTCCCTCAAAGTTTGATGATAAAATGTCTCCGAACGTACAAGGAATATCTGATACTCTTGAAGGCGTAATAAATGGAATAGATTCTGTAGATACATCATATGTTGTTAACACTTCCAAGTATTCTAAATTACTATCATCTGGAGATACCTCGGCAATTGGATATAATCCTTTATTTGATAATGTGCCGTTGGATGATTCCGATCCCACCAGTTTTGGAGTAGGAAAAGAATATAGTACTGGTATTGATATAAAAGGCCAAAAAACTAGTAAAGTAACAAGACTTCCTGCTACTCTAGATAAGAGAATGAACTCAAATAAAAATTTGAAGTTTGCTACCACGTTTACTTCTGATGGACTAAATCAATTATCTGTTTTGAAAGGACAAAATGGTTCTCCAACTGTAAAATTTGATAAAATGCCTTTTAATCCATCCTTGTCTGCGATGCATCCAAACTGGAAAGAATACGATCCATATAATGATGACCTAATTGCATTTTTCTTTTATGATGTGGTCAACAAAAAGTATATTCCGTTTAGGGCTACAGTTAAAGGTATATCCGAAGGTAATACAGCATTTTGGGATGAATTGAGATTTTTGGGGCGTGCAGATCAATTGTATTCTTACAATGGTTTTAGTAGAACTCTTTCATTCTCTTTTAATATTGTAATCAATAGTATATCTGAACTTCTCCCATCCTGGACAAAAATTAATTATTTGGCTAGTGCCGTTAAGCCATCCAATTATACAAGATCAGAAACCGTAGGTACAGTATATAATAGATTTATCGTTCCTCCTATGTTTATGATAACGATTGGTGATTTATATCGTTTTCAACCTATAGTGTTAAGAAGTGTAACCGTCAATATTCCTGAAGATGCACTCTGGGAAACTCTCAACGAATACAATTCGGATGAGTGGAATTATCTAAATGGAATTATAACCAATCCAAAAATGCAAGGATCAAGAGGTAAAACTCAACAAAAATATGGTCAAATGCCACGAGAAGCAGAGATAAGTATCGAGGGAGCTCTTCTTGAGAAAGAACGTGCTCAAGTTGGGGGATCTCATTTTGGCCATGCTCCAAGAATTGACGAGTGGGAGACAAAGGTAGATTCCAATGGAGATTTAACACAAGATGCATTCGTAATAGGAACATCTAATACGGATTCTTCCATATATCAGCCTAATCCATCATACTTACATAAGCAGATGATTGTTCCAAATCTAAGTTATACTCCAGAACAAAATACACGAAATATAGTAGTTCCAACACCCCCACCAAGTATCAATACTCAAAGAATAAACAGAGGTGGACAAACTTTTTCTGGAACTATTGGAGTAGGATAATAAATTATCAATGATTATAATGATTTATACGTATATAATAAAATGAAACGATATTCTTCTACACAAGTAAAAACTAGATGGGATGGAAAAAGAGTATATTTTACTACTCAATATCCAATCATAGAACCTATGGATTCAGATATAGTTATTATATCTACTGAAGCGGACTACTTAGATTCTATGGCGTATAAGTATTATGGCGATCCTACTCTGTGGTGGATTATTGCTTTAACTAATAATTTAGGAAAAGCAAGGATGAGTATTCCTCCAGGATTACAACTCCGCATACCAACAAATATAAATGAGATTTTAGTAAATTTTAGTAGTTTAAATGCAAATAGTAATAATCAATAAGTTATGCCTGCACCAATCATTCCGTGGCAACCTAGTAACATTCCGATAGAAATTCAACAAGAATTAGACAGACGAAAAAAAGTCCGGTCTTTTAATTATATAGAAAATAATAAAGCTGGTTGGGGTGAAGGAGGGGATTGGAATACTTACAAAGGTCCTCTTATGCCTTGGGTCAGAGTTTGTAGTAATTCCGCTGGTCATCCAGTTAGAAATAAACCCAGATTCGTATTTCACGGGGGAAAGGGATTTTATCAAACATATGGATTTCAACCTCCCGGTTCTACAACTGATGCAGTTTTAACATTTCAAGATGTTCCAGGTTCTAATTATCAGATTATAGGTTATATGCCTACTGATCCTCCATATCCACATATAATAGAAAATTCATTAAAGAATCCTACGTCTACTTCTGCAAATGGTCAGGTTTTAGAACAAACTAATTTTCCTATTCATGTTCCTACTCCAGAAATATCAAAAATTACAGCAAAAATTCAAAAGGAATTGTTTAGACGTGTTGAGATAGAATGGACGTGTTTTTCGTGGGAACAATTGGCTTATATGACTCCGTATTTTTTAATTCCAGGAATTTCTGTAATGGTAGAATGGGGATGGAATCATTTTAATCCTAAGTCATTAGTTAAGTTGGATGATGAAACAAAGATGCAACAACTTTGGAGAAATGCATATCCTCTTTATACAAAAAATGTTATTGATTCTAAAGGAAATTATGACGTTCTTTATGGTATTATAACGAATTTTAATTGGAGTATGGAAGGAAATAGAATCAACTGTATGACCGAGGTTACATCTAAGGATAGATTATATGCTGGTATATCTAAAGATATGGGATTAACTGTTAATGATAATTCGGATCAAAGTTCTCCTAGACCTATTTATCAAGCATTAAGGGATTTTGTTTTGAAAAGTTCCACTTTACTAAATCTTAAGACTATTGCAGAATCTCCAAATCCTTTATCAGAAATTGTGAAAATTACAGGAGCAGACAACTATATTTCATCAAGTGTTAAAGGAGCAGAAACACAAAATATTATATGGAGAGATATTATTAGACCAATTCTTTCTGAACCAGATTCTAATGTAAGAGGAATGAAAGGACCGTATATAAGAGGGGTGTTTTCCGGAAGGCCAAAGAAATTTTTTAATGATCCAATTGGACTTGGTAAACCACATGCTTATGATTTTGATAATAGTAATGTAGATAAACTTGATCAATCTAAAGTGTGGATAAATATGGGAATGATAGTAGAAATACTTAACTTCTTCTCAAATCTCGACGGAGGTGCCGGTGAACCAATGTTTCAAGTGGATATATTAAATACTGTTATTGGTGCTCATCCTAATATTATTTCGTGTGATAGAAAAGTGTTAATTCCTAATCGTGGTTCACCAAAAGTTCATTTTGGTTATATAGGAATGGTAAAATATGGACCTCAAAAGGGAGATATAAGTAGTCCATACATATCTCAAAAAGTCTATCCTCAACCAGTAAATACAAAAGCAGATGAAACTTTAAGAAGGGTATGTTCTCAAATTCGTACATCTGGTGCTCCAGCATCTGCAATTAATGTTTGTTATAGAGAAGATTTGGATGAACCCATTAATTTTTTGAGATATAAATATTTTGATACTCCTCCTCCGCCTCCGCCGGCAATAAGTAATTTAGGATATGAAAGTTATTTAAATAATTTTGCATTTCCAGCAACTGGAGATGATCTTTTACCTGCTAGTTCGACAGGATTAGCATCACTTAATAACTCTAAATCGTCAACTGGAAATTTGATGGAAGCAAATGTATCCGGTTTATTATCTAATATATATTTAAATTACTCAGCTTTTGTTGATACTATAAAAGATTCAGATTCAAAAAAATCTTCTTATGTAGATGTTTATAATAAAATATTAGCTATTTTGAATAATGCGGTGGATGGATTTTGGGATTTAGCATTAGTTGAGATGGATAATATAATGACAATTACTGATAAAAATTATATAGGTAACCAAAAAAGATTAGGACAAAATGATCCCACTTACACCTTCGATTATTATGATTCTGATAGTATTATCCGTTCTTTAAAATTTAGACCTGAACTATCTAACGCCCAAGCCACCCGTGCTATATATGGAGAAACCAACAACTCAGGATCAAAATATGTTAGTGTAGATCCCCATGATATATTAAATTATCAATTTAAGGATGCAATTGTATTTAATCAAAAAATTAAATCACAGGGAGATCCAAATAATGATTTAGAAAAAAGAGATACAGCAAAACAACAAATGAAGGATATTATAGAATGTGCACAACAATTAAGTGTTTCAGAAGATGATCCTACTCTTCAAATGACTATTAATAGGGGAACTACCTTAAATAGGGGAGTTACTGGTGGATTATTTGGAATTGGTCAAGAAGTAGAAATTGGTCCATTCGAATATCTTAAACTTTGTCTTCCTGAATCCGTTGCAAAACAAATATTTAGATTATTAATTGATGATAAAGATGAGGATAATAATCCAAGATATTGTGCAGTTCAACCGAATATCGATCTTGAACTTACCTTACAAGGAATAGGAGGATTAAGAACATTTCAATATTTTCTAGTTAAAAATTTGCCAGTTCCTTATAGTCACCGAGATGTTATTTTTAGAATAAAGGACACAACTAATATTATTTCCCAAGAAGGAATTGGATGGGAAACCAAAATCACTGCTGGTTTATTACCCTTAAGAAAATATATTAAGAATAGATTGACTCCTCCTATTGGTGGTTGGGCAATTAATTCGGATACTGTGATTTCATAAAAAGTTGACTTCGAAGTTATAAAATGTTAGTACTAATGGTATGATTGAGACCATTAGAGATTACACCAAGTTTAACAGAGAAACGGTTGGACATGATATAATAATATCTGTTATTCCTGAAGATGATAGGTCCATTCATGTTTCTGCTTCTAAATTATCTGCCATTTTAGTTAAAGATTTAGGAACAGATAAAACTTATGCTTTTTCATTCGGCCACCCAGATTGTCCATTTCAGGTGGATAGGGGAAGTTTTATTACCAATATACAGATACAATCTCTCCGTAAAGTATGGTGTTTTGATAAGAAATCTTCTGATCAATTATTGCGTATTCCAAACTATTTAGATATAGATTTATTCACACACTTGAAAGAAAATTGGATGATAGATTTGAATAGTTGTGAAACTTCTGCTCACAAACTCATCAAACGAAACAATTATAAGGAACGAAATATTAACAACGTTATTCCACTTTTAAAACATAAAGAAATGTTTGAAGAAATGTGTGATAAAGTTAGAGTAATAGTTAATTTATCAGATGAACTAGATGCCGGCTATATAAAAGAAAACTCCACCATTTTGGGAACTCTTGCTGAATTAGAAAATACAGGAATTCATGTTAATCGCGACTGTTTCAAAAATCATTTTGATGCCAGTGTATATGATAATGATATAGTATATAGTCAATATAATGTATATACTGCTACTGGAAGACCAAGTAATAGGTTCGAAGGAGTCAATTATGCAGCGTTAAATAAACAAGATGGCTGTAGAAGATGCTTTACTTCTAGACATGGAGAAAATGGAAAAATGGTATTGATAGATTATTCAGCATTTCACCCCCGTATTATAAGTTATCTTATTAAATTTCCACTCGGTATTGATACCGATATTTACACATATCTTGGAGAACTGTATTTCAATCGTAAGATTACGGAATATGATATGGATGAGGTTAAGAGAATAACTATGAGACAGTTTTATGGTGGAGTAGAAGAGAAATATCATCACATCAAATATCTAAGTCATTCTAAGGAGTATATTGAGAGATACTGGGAAGAATTTCAAAAGAATGGATTCATAAAAACTCCATTATTTGGTAGAGTTATTACAAACAAACATTTACAGAGTCCTAATCCGTATAAACTTCTTAATTATATTCTTCAAGCAACAGAAACAGAAGTAGCTATATCAACACTTAGAAAGATACAGAATTTTTTGGCAAATCGAAAAACCAAAGCGGTATTATATACTTATGATTCTCTTCTATTTGATTTTTATAAACTTGATGGAAAAGAACTTCTCGACCAAATATCAGCGATAATGAAGGGAAATCGGTTTCCTATAAAGATTTACGAAGGTGACTCATACGATTCCATAGTTCAAATCTGTTAATACTTTGATAGTTTTTCTCAATATTTATTTCTATTATGACAAGAGATAGAATTATTGAGAAGGTTTTAAACGAATTATCGGTAGATCCCAGAGTTGTAGATGGTATCTTTGATATAGAAAATCCCAAGCATATCGGATATCTTTGTGAGTATCTGATAGGTAAAGGAGTAGAAACTCATGTAGTTAATGAGTTTGCCAGTGTATTGCTAGAGAAGGGAAAATATCCTGAGAGACAAGCTTTCAATAGAAAAGGTATCTTAGTCACATTTCCTACACCTGAATATAAGAAAGAGGCAATTCAGGCTGGTACACACTTCGAAAAAGATCCTACTCACGGAAATCCCAACATTTTTCAAAACGATAAACCACCAGCAACTGCACCGCCTCCAGCAGCTTCAGCTGCTCAATCAGGTCCAACCAAAACCAATCTACCAGTATCAACATCCACGGCTACTCCACCACCAGCCGAAAAGAGTGGAGAAGATACATCCGAACCTGCTCAACAGATGCCAAATGCTTTCACATCAGCGGCTCCTCAACAATCTCCCGGTGATGGACAAGAAGAACCAACAGATTTACCTCCTCCGGTTCCGACCCCACCAGCAGAAAAAAATGCAAATAAAGACGTAATCAAAAGAATTCTAAAGGGTGATGATTACATGTTAGATGAAGTGGTGAAATACATAATGAATAATGCCCCTACATTAGCGGAAACCATTCAAAAAAAACAATATGTCAGATAAGAGTCAACTACTCTGTACGTTCTCGTCCAGTAAATTGTATGAATCCATTATAGAAGATATAAGGAGATTTTATAGTATATATGAAGGAAGATTCTTTGTATTTTCAAATGAAAATTCTCCTGAAGAAGTTTATATAACATATAATACCATTAACACCGATAAAGAATTTACAAAGTTTCCAAATACTATTTCTATTCATCGAAAAAAACAGACAAATACTCTATATACTTTGAATGCTATGAATCAAATTATACGTGATGAAAATGAGGGAGTTTTTGATAAAACATTTTCTGTTAGTTGGGAGTTATATCAAAATTCTCTGGTTATTACAGGCGAACCATCTATAAGAATACTTCCTATAAAACTACTTAAAATTGTAAATACATGAATGGTTTGTTTAAACATGTAAAAGAAAACCAGTTTATATTATTAGAAAATGATGGTAATGATAATCTTATTAGTCGAAAAGAAGAAGATATGGCTCTTCAAGTAATAAGAATAAAGTTAATTCCCCAAGCTTCAAAAATATGGAATACCCGTCATACTAGAATGCCTTTAATTACAAATACCGAAATAAATAAAAATTTAATAAAAAAATTTAATAATGGTCATGATGAAGATTCGAATACTAGATTTATTACTTATCAATCTAGATTTTCTAGAAATAATATAGAGATAATTATTAATTTCTTTATAAATAAAAATAAAAGATTAGGATTGTTTGTTACATGTGAAAATTTGTTTGGATCGACGTTTTCCTTAATTGCGGTTTAGTACTTGAATAATTTTAATTGGTATAAGATTTATTTTAACTTGAAGTTTACTATTTTGGGTGTTATCTTCTATTTATCTATAAGCAAGACTTAACATATTGTAGTTAACAATTGACTTATTTAAACACTTAGTTAGAAAGTAATTATTATGGCAAAATTAAACATGGCATTAGTAAAAGAACAGTTGGCAGCAGCCAAAAGAACTGTTAAGAAATCCACCTCAAATCAGAATTCCCGCATGAAGGAACTTATCTGGAAACCCGATGAAGGAGAAAACTTTATTCGTATTGTACCAAATCAGTTTCAGGAGGGAACACCGTTCATTAAATTGACTTTTCATTATCAATTCACCGCTAATATAAATGGTGAAGAGAAGAATGTCACTTACATTAGTCCTAGTAATTTCGGAAAGGCAGATCCTGTCATTGAATTGTCGGAGAGGCTTCAGAAATCTGGAGACAGAAAATTGTGGGGCCAAGGTAAACAACTTGAACCAAAGGCTAGAACTTACGTACCTATTATAGTTCGTGGTAAGGAAGAAGAGGGTGTAAAGTTCTGGGGATTTGGAGTTCAAATCTTTGACCAGTTAGTAATAGCAATGGATGAACCTGATTATTCAGAAATGATTGATTTGAATAATGGTAATGATATCAAAGTTGATTTTACCCCAGCGGAGAAATCTAACAAGATGTCTGCCGATGGCCGAAGATTCCCCGATACCAAAATCTTTATTAAACCTAAATCTCGTCCAGTTATAGCTTCTGATAATCCAAAGGCTAAGGAAATTCTTGAGAAGATTACCACAAAGCAACCCAATCTTATAGAAGCTTGGACTTGTCCAGAATATGATGTTTTGGCAAAAGCTTTGGAAAACTTCTTGAGGAAACGTGAAGCTGGAAAGTCAGCATCCAAAGGTCTGCCAGTAGTGGCAACTGAACCTGATGCAGTAGTTCTTCCAACAGAAACACAGATTGCAGCCGCAATAGTTGAATCTCCATCAGCAGCAAAAGCTGCTTCAAACGTATCCAAACCTGAATCCACCGGGGACATGAAGGATGTTTACGACGAGCTATTTGGACTTAATAAGTAATTATTAAAATCTAAATTGATAAAATAACTTGAAATAGTACATCACATGATGTACTATTTTATTGTTAATATGACAGAATCAGAATATAGCAAATGGTGGTATTCCAAAAATAGAGTCAAACATTTAGCTGCTTGTAAAGCTTATAGAAAAAAGAATTACGAAGAGTGTAAAAGAAGAGAAGAACTTTATCGAAATAATAATAGAAAAAAGAATCGAGAATATACTCGTGCCTGGCATATTAAAAGAAAATATGGATTATCAGTTTTAGATCGTAATAATTTATTAAAGAAACAAAATCATAAATGTGCTCTTTGCGGCGAATTGTTAGGAAGAAAATTTTCTATAGATCACTGTCATAAATCAGGAAAAGTTAGAGGAATTGTTCATCAATTTTGTAATCTGGTACTTGGATTCTCAAAAGAGGATGTAAATATATTAAAAAAGACAATCAAGTATATCAAAAAACATAAAATTTAAAAATATGGCAAAAACTAAACATATAGACGGTGTAGCTGACAAAGTAGAACGTGTAGATCGTGATGAATTGGCAGTATTGATCGTAGATGCTTTCAATAAATCTCAAAAAGATGGGAGTAAGGTAGCTTACTTTTTAGATGAACAAGAAGATCCTTCAAATGTAACTGACTGGATATCTACTGGTTCAGATCTCCTAGACTTAGCTATTTCAAACAAAAAGAATGGTGGTTTACCAGTTGGAAGAATTGTTGAATTGAATGGTCTTGAAGGCACAGGTAAAAGCTTGATTGCTGCTCATATTCTTGCTAGTACTCAAAAGAAAGGCGGCCTTGGTATTATGATTGATACTGAAAATGCTGCTGCTCCAGCTTTTTGGACTGCTGTAGGAGTAAGTGTCAAAGATTTAGTATATGCTAATCTTTTTACCGTAGAAGAAATCTTTTCTAAAATTGAACAAGCAATTGGTGTTGCTCGGAAGAACTTTCCTGATAAACTTGTTACTATCGTTGTTGATTCTCTTGCTATGGCCTCCTGTGCAACTGAAATGGAAGCTGAACACGGTGTTAAGGGATATAATACACAAAAGGCTATTATTATCAGTATGGCCCTTAGAAAGATTACAGGACTTATTGGTAAACAAAGAATTCTTGTGGTATTTACTAACCAACTTCGTATGAATCTTAATGCTGTAATGTTCGGTGATAAGTGGATTGTGCCTGGTGGTAAGGCAATGGGTTTTGCTGCTTCCGTCCGTGTTAGGTTAGCTAGCACAGGAAATCTAAAGAAATCTGAAAGGGTTATTGGTAATGGTTGTAAAGCCGTAGTTACCAAAAATCGTATGGGTCCTCCTAAGAGAATTGCAGAGTTCGAAATTCATTTTGATTCTGGAATTCAGAATCTTAAGAGTTGGTTGGATTGGTTAAAGGCTCATAATCTTGCCACATCTTCTGGACAAAAATATACCATCAAATTGCCAAGTGGTAATCAGACTATGACTGTTGTAGAATTTGTTGAAAAGATAAATACAGATTCTGCCTTTAAAGATGAAGTTTATAATATTATTGCTGATGATTATATTATGGAATATCGAGATCCAAATAGTAAAATCGAAGAGGGCATCGAAATAGACGATAATGCTGAGGAAGATTAATATGAATAAAATTCCATCCAAAGAAATAGTATTAAAAGATGGCCGATCAGATTTACCGAATGTTTATAAACTAGACAACGAAGATATTATAAATATCACTAATATGATTGAGTTTGGGCATTTATCTCACGATGAATTGATGGAATATATTAGAAATAATAATGCCGAGGAAAATTAATATGAAAAATAGATGTCCTATGTGTAAAAATTACAGATTCACTGTAGAATCGGATGGTCCTAGACCATGTTTAAAATGCAATTTGCATAGACAATATAAACTTAAAGAGACAGATGTTTGTCTTGGTTGTGGAAAACAATGGCCTTGTAAGTCGGATTGTCCTTGTGGAACAGGAAAATCTTTGGTTAGACAAGATTAATATGAAGAAAGTTATAGTAGAGTTTACAGACATTGACGCAGATAATACTATTTCTTTATCAGAAAAAGATTGTATTAATAAGGTTCAGAAAATTCTTATGGGTGCAGAACCATATCCTTTAATGGACCCATGTCGTTCTTATGTTGGAACTATGGTTAATATTACTTGTGGTGATACAACCGAAATATGTTCTGTGTGGAATCAACACAATGTAGATTATGATAAATGGTGGAATTCTGTAAAAGAAGATTACATGAAATTGTATAATGAACGACGAAGAAACAAATAGTAAACTGTGGTCCCTTTTTGATTCTATCAAGGATGAAAAAACGATGATAGAAACAAAGGGTATCATGGAATCAAAGCAGAAGGAAGTATTGATAGTAGATGGATATAATCTTTTCATTCGAGCCTATATGGCTATCCCGACATTAAACGAAGATGGGATTCATACGGGTGGTGTTAGTGGTTTTATGAAAGGTATGGGATACGCAATTAAACTCTTCGGACCTGATAGAGTGGTTGTGGTTTTTGATGGTGTGGGCGGTTCTCAAAAGAGACGCAAAATCTACCCGGAGTATAAGGATCACAAGAGAACAAAGGTGCGGTTGAATAGAATATATGAAGAGAATACCTCTTTAGGTGAGGAAGAAGTTAGTCTAAAGAGACAACTTCAAAGGATAGTAATATATTTGACTTATCTTCCAGTTTATATGGTTTCCTTAGACCAAGTTGAGGCAGACGATACTATTGCCCACATGGCTTTAGATTATTATAAAGATTGGAAAGTTAGAATAATGAGTGCGGATAAGGACTTTCTTCAACTTGTAAATGATAGAATATCTGTCTGGTCTCCTACAAAGAAACGGGTATATACTCCACAAGATATTATTAAGGAATATGGGGTAAGTTCAGACAATTTTATATTTTTTAAAGCCCTCCAAGGTGATGTTTCTGACAATATCCCAGGCATAACTGGATTTGGACCTAAAACGGTCATTAAAGCGTTCCCCTTCCTCAATGGTGGTAAATCTACTTTGGACGTCATAAAGCACCACGGCAATGAGAATAAAGGGTCTTTGAAGGTCTATGATACTCTTTTAGATAACTGGGCTGATTTTGAACGAAATTACGCTCTGATGCAGCTCACGGACAGCTATATTCGGACTGTAGGACAATTAAGGATTAAAGAGGTCTTGGACAACCAGCCTCCCAAAATGGATGAAAATGGACTTGCAAAGATGATTTTAGAAGACAAATTGTGGTCTTCGTTTCCCAATTTTCGTGGTTGGGTAAATGAAGTATTTGGAAGAATGAATAAGATTTTAAGAGGATAAAGTTATGTTAATAATAAATACGTATTTAGATAGAAGCGATATAAATGGTACTGGTTTATTCTCAGGACAAGATATTAACGAAGGAGATATTGTTTGGTATCTTGATCCTACGATAGATCATGTTTTTTTCGATGATGATTTTAAAGAACTATGTAGTTCACAGCCGGAAGAACACGCTGAAAGATTTAGGCGGTGGTCATATAAGAGAGAAAATGATTATGTGTTGTGTTCAGATAATACAAAATTCGCTAATCATTCAGATACACCAAATTTAGGTGGTGATAATAAACAATATGATGTAGCTTTAAAAGACATTAAAGTTGGAGAAGAACTTACTTATGATTATAGAGTTTTTGATAAAGAAGCAGATTTGAAATTATCAAAAGGAAATTCTTATGAAAAAGAAAGATAGAAAAACAGAGATAAAATTAGAACGCCATAAAGTTAGATCCGAGTTAAAAAAGGTGGTTGATCCGGATGAAGATTCGGAAGAAATTATTATAACTGCCTACCAAAATAAAAATGGCCAAGGTTGGGAAAAAGTTGAAATACTCTATAGAAAGAAAAAAATATGAGTATGGGAGATTGTACAGAATGTTGGGATAATCCATGTACCTGTGGTAACGATTATATGAATTGGGATGAAGACAAAATTCTACAACAAATTAAAATGTTGGAACGGGTTATGGAAGAAATTAAAAAGAGGAAGAAGAGGAAATCTAAGTAGTATATATATTTATATGGAACACAATAAATCACTCGTATCATTACTTTATGATATTCCAGACTTTGGTAAAAGATTTTCTAAAAAAGTTGCGGAAGTTAAAAAAGATAAAGAAACTCTTGTATCTAATGCTAAAGAATATAATAAAAAATTTGAACAAGAAATCCAAGATGGAACCAAAAAGAGACAGCTTTTACTAGTTGAAGGGCAATCGAAAGGTCTTAAAGAAGAAGAAATTAACTGGGGAGAAAAATTCTTGCCAACTGTCAGAACTCCTATTCTTAATTTTTTATATTTTTTATTAAAAGAAGAATCTACAGAGGCAGATTATCAAATTAATAACTTAAAACTGGAATATGATAAGAAAAATAAAAAATTAGAAGAAGAATCTTATAAAACTGACATTGACCCCGAGTTTCTTTATACTCTTCTCCGTGAATCGAGATTATCAACTGAGGAATTTGGAAAAGTATCGGATATTCTTAATGAAAAGCACGGTAGTCTTCAAGATGAATTTACTATAGAAAATACGGATTTTAAACAACCAGATGATATGGATTCCTTGATGTTTGAACAAATGGGACATGAATTGTTTAAGAGATTGAAAAAACTCAAAGCATTAAGTTATTCATCGAATGAGCATGAAGCTTCTTTAGCTCATTCTAAGTTTGCGAAATTATGTAAGGAATATAAAATAAACCCTGACAAAGTTCCTTATATTGGTAATGAAACTTTTGATTAAAAATAAATAATCAAAAAATTGGCCACCTTTATTGGTGGCCTTTTTATTGTGTTAATTAACCGTTCCAATTCTTTGGTGGTTTGCAATATTTATTAGGAAAACTTTCAGGAAAGTTAACTTTTATTTCATTTGTGAGAGGAACTCCCATTTCTATTAAACTCGCTCTAGAAGCATAATAAATATTTGTGGAAAGAGCTTCAATACCTCTTTTAAATTCTATTGTTTTAACTTTACTTTTTTCTGCACGGCCAAACTCTGTCCCCGAATCAAATCCTCTAGTATTGGACATATAATTCAATGTTAGTGGAGTAGATGATTTAATAGTAGAATCATATAATTGAAAATCATTATAATATGAGTTGTCGCAACTTTGTCCACATATTCCATGTCTTCCCTGCGTATAAAATCCTCCTAGTGTATTATTGGCACAAGAACCTGACCATTGAGGGGAATTCATTTGATTATAATAAAACACCTGTTCTATTTTTTCATAGAATAACTTTATACCTATTACACCACAATTCTTTTCAGAACCATCATTTTTAGATTGAGCATAAGTTTTTCCGTTTGATTTATATCCGAATTTAAAAAGAGCCCAAGAACTATCTGAAACTCTAAACCCTTTGATTTTTTGAGAATTGTAGGAATCTATAATGTATCCAGAATCATCAGGACTTGCAGATTCCCCCGTTAATACATTTAAACCATCTACAGAACAAACTGCAAGGATTCTACTATTTGTATTATTTTTGATTTTTAAATACCACTCGGAACCATTTTTTGCCTCAATATATTTTCGGCTATCGTGGGAATATTGTTTACATTTGTTGCCGTTAACTAGGATGTTAACATTGAATTGATTACTCATATTTTTATCTTTCTTTTAATTGTTAAAAAAGCTCCTCAAACAGGAGATTTCATGGTTATAAATATATCACGAAGGAAAAAATTGTCAATAAAGAAAATTAAAATAAGCATTCTTCATATAAAATGTTTACTAAGAATTCTTGTGGTATATAGTACAAACCAAATGAAAGATAATTTATGGATGAAATAGATACGTTGAAGAAATATGGAAATGAGTTTCAAGCCAAATGTATTTTGTGCTTGTTAAAGGAACCGAAGTTTATTGAACAAATATTTGATATTCTTGCGGTTGACTACTTTGAGACGGATTCAAATCGGTGGATTGTAGAAAAGATAAAAGATTACTTTATCAAATACAAAACAACTCCTACCGGTAACGTTTTTAAAATTGAAGTCGATAAGTTAGAGAATGAAGTATTGAAAACTTCTATCACAGAACAACTCAAAATTGTTGCTGGTAAAATAAAAGATACTGACCTTCCATACGTAAAGGAACAGTTCCTTGCTTTTTGCACTAATCAAAAGATGAAGAATGCTATTTTGGCTTCTGTTGATCTTCTTAAATTGGGTGAATATGACCAGATTAAGAGTTTGGTGGATGAAGCCAGAAAGGCTGGAATGGAAAGAAATATTGGTCATGATTACTTTACCGATGTGGATATTCGTATGAGTGAAGCGGCCAGATTGTATATTCCTACAGGTTGGGGACCAATTGATAAATTGTTAGATGGCGGACTAGCCAACGGAGAACTTGGATTCGTTGTTGCCCCTGCAGGTGCAGGTAAAAGTTGGATTCTGGCCAAAATAGGGGCAGAAGCCATGAAAGCTGGTAAGAATATTATACATTTCACTTTGGAATTGAATGAGAACTATGTTGGAAGAAGATATGATGCTTGTTTCACTAAGATTAGTTTTCAAGATATTCCCAATCATATTGCCGAGGTCAAGCAAAAGATTGAGTCAATAAAAGGTAAACTATTCATTAAGTTCTTTCCTATTAAAACCATTGCTGCTCAAACCCTTAAGATGCATATTGAACGTGTTCAGATGTTGACAGGGATTAAGATAGATATGATTGTTGTCGATTATGCTGACCTTTTAAGGCCGTTAGCGGCAGACAAAAATGCAAATTCGTATAGTGAAGCTGGTTCGGTATATGAAGAATTGAGAGCCGTAGCCGGAGAATTACAGATTCCCGTTTGGTCAGCTTCTCAGGCTCACAGGTCCGCACATGAAGCTGACACAATTCAGGCTCACAATGTAGCAGACTCATATCGTAAGATTATGACTGGGGATTTTGTATTTTCATTGTCTCGTAAGTCAGATGATAAAATGAGTGATACGGCACGTATTCACGTAATCAAAAATCGTTTCGGAGCAGACGGAATGACTTTCCCAACATTCTTTAATAGTTCTAATGGAGATATTAATATATTTGACGAAGCTTCTTCACAGGGAATTGAACTAAATCAAAAAATGAGGGATCACGAAGATAAGACCAAAACTGTAATGCTCAGCGAGTTAAAGAAAATGAGAAGAGAGAAAAATTATGGTAATGATGATGGTGGAGAGTAATTTGTCAGCGCTATTACTTAGTACATTACAAAATACGAAAATAGAAAATTTATTTTTATCGAAGAACTGCTTTTAAAATGATTTTTTCTAATTATTCATCACATAATAACAAGAGGAAAAAAGGATATAAAGATGGACATTATAAGTGACAACGGCGAAGACTTTTCTAATAAAACAACAACAAAATACGAGGATGTTAAAAAACAAACTACAGAAGAATATTTTAACGATAATCAATTTTCAATTGATGCATTCAATAAGAAATATTCTGCCGTTGAGGGAGAAACTTATGTAAGTGCTCTAAAAAGAGTATGTGACTATATAGCATCGGTTGAACCGACTCAGGAAGGAAGAGAAAAATGGGCGGCTCAATGGTTTGATGAAATATATAATGATTGGTGGCATCCTGCCGGTTCTATTATGCAAGGAGCAGGGACTAATAGAAAAATTTCATTGGCAAATTGTACCACTATTTCTCTTGGTGCTCTTAGGGACAATGAAGAATGGGATAGTTTAGAGGCAATTGTAAGGAATACAGCTTATACTGTAGCCAAGTGTGCAGCCTATAGACAAGGTTTAGGTGTAGACTTTAGTTGTTTAAGACCCGCTGGAACAAAAGTTCTAAATTCTGCAAATCAATCTACAGGTGCGGTTCACTGGATGGAATTTATTGATAAAATTGGATATTCAGTTGGTCAGAAGGGTCGCATTCCCGCGATGCTTTTTTCCCTCAAGATTGATCACCCCGATATTGAGCAATTCATTACAGTTAAGAGTGATTATACTAAGATTCAAAATGCTAATATTTCAGTTCAAATCACAGATAAGTTCTATAAAGCAGTAGAAAATGATTCTGATTGGGAATTGTCTTTTGAAGTCCCTGGTATTAAAAAAGGAGATAGAGTTTATATTGATGTTCATAGTATAGACATGGATACAGTTCGTGAGAAAGAAACAGGAAAGTATTATAAGATATCAACTCACGATAAAAAGAAAGAACGATTTTCAAAGATTGTCAAATCCAAAAAGATATTGGAATTGATTGCCAAGAATATGCATCAAAATGCAGAACCCGGTATTCAGAATATTGATATTGCTCGCAAATACTCCAATTCTGATTATGTTTATGATCCTAATGATGAGTATGATAGTCGTATTCTTAGTACGAATGCTTGCTCGGAACAATACCTTTCCCGAGAAAGTTTATGCGTTTTAGCATCTGCCAATGTAGGAAGATTCTCTAATTCACCTGAGATTTATATTAAGCAACTAGAAAAGATTGCTATTTCTATGAATAGGTTCTTGGATAATGTTAATGAATGCGAATTGTTTTATAAGACCTATGCAACACCGCACCAACGTTTAGCTATTCAGAAACTTCGTAGAACTGGTGCTGGTGTAACTAATATCGCTGGGTGGTTGATAAAGAAGAATCTTGTATATGCTAGTAAAGAAGCTAATAATGCTTTTGAAGAATATATCAAGATTTTTAACCATTTCTTGTATTATGGATCCGAACAATTAGGAAAAGAGAAGGGTGACTTCGGATTATTCAATAAAGATAAATGGAAAACGTCTCCGTTTGTTCAACGAGTTATTGAAGAGGCAAAGAAACTGAATGAGAAATATGGAATTCCTTTGGTTCATGGAAATCATGCAAGAAATGTAACCAATGGATCAATAGCTCCAACAGGAACTTTGAGTCTTATGTTTCGTAAGATGATTTTTAGTTATGGTATTGAATCCGCTTTCTTCTTATATTATTGGAAACGAACTCGTATGTCAGGAGGATATCAATATTACTTCGTGGTTCCATCTGTAGTAAGAGAATTATTTGCAGTCGCAGGTATAAATATTCCTATGAGTTCTGATACTATAAAAGATGACTGGAATGGTAAGATTGGAAGACCAATTGCAGAATTTATTGATAAGCATTTAGAAATGGTAGGAATTAAGTTTAAAACATCCACGGAGATTGATCCTATGGATAAATTGGAATTCATGTCACAAGTTATGAAATGGGTGGATTCTTCGATCTCTACTACCTATCTTCTTCCTATTAGCTCTGATTGGAAGTCGGTTTATAAGTTTATTTTAGCTTCTCATGAAAAGGAAGTTAAATCTATTGCTGCTTTTCCTGATAGAAAGATGTATGGTATTGTTTCTAACATGCCATTTAAGGAATTGGCTTTCAAATTGAAAGATGAAGGTGTAGATATGCACAATCAAAACTTTACAGATGATGAACTTAAGGAACTTAATCTTTCACGCCAAAAAATCAGTCATGCATGTCACGAGGGGCCTCAACGCCTACAAATTTTAGATGCTGATATTAATGTAGTAAATGTAAAAGGACAAAAATTCTGTATTGTTGTCGGAATCCAGAACGGCCAGCCATATGAAATTTTTGGTGGCCACTTAAATGGACTTGGAATAAAGTCTAACTATAAGAGGGGTAAAATCACAAAGGTAAATGGAAAACAATACTCTTTAGAGTTTGATGATATAACAATCGAAGATTTTAGTAAGCAGTTTACACCTACGGAACAGATTATGTTTCGACTGGCTTCTACTAGTTTAAGACATGGAGTGCCTATACAGTTTATAGTAGATCAACTTCAAAAGGCTACAGAGGATATTACTTCAATGGGTTCTGCAGCAGCTAGAGTTCTTAAGAAGTATATTAAGGATGGGGAAGTGGCTAAAGGTAAATCTTGTCCAAGTTGTGGTAATGGACTAGTTTATTTGGAAGGTTGTGTATCTTGCACAACGTGTGGATGGTCTAAATGTGCTTAATTTTATAGTTTTTTATAGTTGTCATCTCGTATGTATACATATGATAACTAATAATGATAATGTAGAATTGAAAAGTGCCTCGAGACACCGTTGCTCGATGGCCGGCGCAAACGTTAATCAGATCTATGATCCCACCCAAAACGTACTTCGATTAGTAGAAGAAGCGGTCACTAGATTAGATGATTTAAGACAGACCGATTCTAACTGGTTGAAGCAATTACAGGATGCAGAATCACGTAGACTTGATGAACAAATGAAGTTACGTTCTGAGTTTGCTGATAAACTTTCGGTGGCTGAATCTAAACGTATTGACGCTATTAGAGCAGTTGACGTTGGCGCTGTAACGGTTGCTAGTGAAAAAGCTACTCAACAGGCCCTCGTTCTTGCTAATCAAGTAACTACGTCAGCAGATGCACTTCGAGCACTTGTGGCTACAACTGCTACCACAATGGCAGCACAATCCCAAGTCTTGACAACTCAATTTACAGATCGTTTGGGCTTACTTGAAAAATCACAATATGAAAATAAGGGTAAAAGTGGAATGGCTGATCCTATGATTCAAGAATTGATTAGTCAAGTAAAAAACTTGAGAGATTCCCGAGCTACAACAGTTGGAGCAGTTAGTGGTATAAGTTCAACGTGGGTAGCAATACTTGGAGCGGCAACTTTAATTTCTTTGATTTTTGGAATTTATAGCAGCACCAAAGGATCATCTCCTACTTATTCTTCACCACCAGCGATAATTCAGCCATCGAAGTAAGTATAATATCCCCATTTTATATATTTTTAATACATTGACAAATGTGTTAAAATACGTTATAATTCTTCTGTATGTCCGAAGAAAAATACTTCGATCCAAGTAAAGTTATAGTTCGTAAGATAGAAAAATCCAAAGCAGAGGAAATGATAGTAAAATATCATTATTCTCATAAATGGAGTTTGTGTCAGGTTGCCTATGGTATTTTTTATATTATGGATTATGATATTCCCTTTTTTGATAATGTAAGAGATGAAAAATTGATAGGTTGTATTGTATTTGGTCAACCAGTAGGTAGATCTGCTGCAGAATCCATATCCAAACTTGCAAAAATAGACGAGGTACTGGAATTGACTAGATTGTTCTGTCATGATGGATACGGTAAGAACATAGAAAGTTTCTGTATAGCCAAATCTCTTAGATTACTAGAAAAGGATTTTCCTAAAATTAAAGCGATAATATCCTATTCAGACTGTGAACAAGGTCACGTAGGAACAATCTATCAAGCAAGTGGTTTCTATTATCAGGGAAATTCCGCTTTAGCTTTAATGCCTAACTTTTCCATATCCTTAGTAAAACCTCATAAATGGATGCACTCTAGGACAGCATTCGCAACCTTTGGATCACACAATATAGAACACCTTAAGAGAAGAATAGGTCATACATTTTGGAGAAAGAAAGAAGCTACAAAGCATAGATATGTCTATATCTTGGGAAACAAAATACAGAAAAAGAAGATTCTATCCAATCTAAAACATCCATTTATATCCTATCCTAAAGATACATCTTTTGTTGAAGAAATCCAAGAAATATCGGTTAATAACCATATAGAAAATAGTTTCTTTGGTTGAAGTATATATATTTATAAGATATATGAATAATAATTTGAAGTATGTCATTGTAGATGTAGAATATGACGGCAAGAGAATAATTGGAAGAGTGTGGGATGCTAATTATAAAGATTTTCACACCACCATTCAAAAATATAGATGGCCAGAATTAGTTCAAATTGTCGATCCATATACAGGTGAGACTATAAAAGGACCTACATATGATACAACGAAAGCTCCTGTAGAACGTGGAAGTGTCGAACAATTTTTAAGTCCGGGAGTTAAGCAAACACCACCAATTGAACCAACCAAGCATGAGCCAAGAAATAGATTTCAGGAGAATAAAAATATGAGCATGACAAAAGATAAATTTTCAAAATTAGTTCAAGAGTGTATGTCTGAACTCAAGAGTCAGAAGAGTCCTAGACAAAAATTGAAAGAATCTCTTCGCCCGATGATTCAACAGGTGTTGAGTGAAATAGCAAATGTAAAGACCAAAGGAATAGATGATGATAAGGATGAGGTTGAAAAGGTTCGTAAGGGATTTATAAAGAAACCTGTATATGAAAAAGATCCATCTGCTCGTTTGGATATTGACAATGATGAAAAACTTGCTGAGCTAGAAAAAATAGTAAAAGGTATCAATGGTGAATGGGAAACTTATTGGGATGATTACGGTCAGATGATTGTTCGTGCTCAGAACCTTCTGTATGTTCGTATTGTTCCAAAGTTTGAAAATAACTTTGATATCGATGCTTATGTTAAATTGGTAGATAGAATTCGTGCCATTGCTTTGAACTGGGAACAAGTTAAGGATTTTGTCAAAGAGAACTTTAAGGATGTTGGTAAAAATCCAGAAGGAAATAAGACTAAGGCTGATAAAGCTTGGGAAAAATCTATGGCAAATAAAGTTGACCAGGATAAAAATAAAAAATCTGCCGGTCCAAAAAATGATCTTTTAAAGAATCGCCTGGAAGATCCAGAGAATACTAAACTTAAGACCGCAAAGAAGAAAGACAGAGATTATAAGGAAGATCAAGTTACCAAAGATGAGGATCAACCTGATCAACAAATGAAGGATGTAGGCGAACCGAAGAATCTTAATAAGAATATTGAGAAAACTCCAAAGGTTAAACCACCAAAACACGAAAATGATAAGACTCTAATAGTGAAGGATAAGAAAACTTCCAAGTTTAGATCTCGAAAGTAATGAAATATACAGAGTTAAAACCTTTAATCGTAGAATCTCTTATTCGTTCTTTGAATGAAGTAGAGAATCTAAAATTTAGTGGTCAGGATACCGCATTTGAATATAGGAATGGAACTAAATGGGGATTAAAACATCGTGCTGATTCTAGAGGAAAAACATTTAGTGATGAAGAATTAAATTCATATCCAAAGTCTTTTAGAAAAGGATATAAGAACGCTTTGTATGGTTCATTGTGGGATAGATTTAATGATAGAATGACAGATTTCCTTGGAAGATTAGGATCTAGTAGAATTAGAGAAGTAGATGAACCGTCCGACCCAAATCTATATAATCGCCCTGACAATCCTAAACATCGTGCCCCATATAGAGGTTTTACATACGAATATGGAGAAAAAGTTTATCCTCCAGATAGAAAATTAAATACTAAACCTAAGTCTGAGATAAAACCATCAGCGAAATCTGTTCAAGGCGACCTTGGTATTTAAAATTACTCAAAATATAATAAAAATCCCTCATGTAGAGGGATTTTTTAATGTACCTGCTTGACAATTATAATCGGTGTGTTATATTATACCATGTTAAATCACATTAGTTCTCAAGGAGAGACAATAATTATGGATAAAAAAACTGAAAGAAAAAATAAGACAAATCAAGTTATCGTGTGGCCTTCCCACAATGAATACTTCACAATTGATAGTTTAGTAGAAAACAATAAACACATGTTAACATCATCTGGTTCAGATATCACTTTACGTGTTCGTCTGTCTGATGCTATAACTAAAAAGAAAACAGTTGCTGCCATTGGCACACGCAATTGTGGTAAAGGGCGTCCGAAGTTAGCATTTGCTCTTACACCAATAAATCAGACAGTATTAGACAAAGCAAAGACTGACGGTATTATGCTGATTGATGACACCAAACTTGTTCCAATTATGGAAATCAGACCCGTAGTTTTAGTAGAACCAGAGGTAAATCCTGTAGTAAATCCTGTAGTAAATACTCAGAGAATTACTGTATAATCTAAAAGATCAATCCGTAAAAATATGAAGAGAACAAGGAAAAATCAAAATATCCTATCTCTTCATGTTTACGGCATTTTAGACAAAGAGAAAAATAAAATTATAAAAGTTAGTTTAGATAGGGAAGATTTAAAATTTGAATTAGAACTGGATAACCACAGTGGAACTTTGATTTTATGCGATTTCGATATCAAAGTAAAATTCTCATTATGATTGATTTTTTGGATTAGTTTTATCTAACCATATATTTCTTGAATCATTTCTTTTCCAACCTAGTTTTGGATCTCTCTCATACCAATTTATAAGTGAATCTTGAACACTTTTTTGCACAGATCTAACAGCAGGCAATACTGTATTTAAAGATCCAAATTGAATAGGAAGATCCATAAGATCATCAAAAAGAATATAATATGTTGTGGATGTTTTAAAAAGATGGTATATCTTTTGCTTAACATCAATTTGTTTTTTAGCTGGTAACATTGGCATACAGTATAAATATGGAGGATCTATCATTAAAGTTTTTTGGGGCAGCAGAATTTGACAAAGAAGTTGAAAAAAAGGAGATCAGAGATAATATGGATTATCTTAAGACGTTATCGGTGAAAGCGTTCACTTTCCGAAAGAAATGTGATGAAATTAACTCTTTTGATACAGATTTTATAAGTAATTCTAGACAAGTTAAGGCCAAAATTTGGAGTCCGACTGATATTCTAGATGAAAAACTAACTGTAAGGGAAATTGAAGAACTTTCTCCACGAGTTATTATAGTTGATGATTCCAATGAAGAAGATTGGTTACAGGTTAGAATATTTTGTCATACAGCTGAATATGAACAAACTCCTGGAAGATATGTTAAACTCTTGATGTTGGACCAACATGGAAAAATATTAGGGTTCTGTGCAATTGCCAGCGATATTCCTTCGATGAAGTGTAGAGATGCTTTCATAGGATGGTCAAAAGAGATTAGAATGGCCAGAAATGGTGAAGGGACTCTTTTAAATTCGGCAGTAGGAACTACTATAGCTCCAACACAACCATTGGGATATAATTTCATAGGTGGAAAACTTATATCATCACTTCTTACAACCAAGTTAGTAAGAGATTATTGGAAGAGTAAATATAATAATGTGTTGGCGGGTATAACCACCACAAGTTTATATGAGAACGAAAAGAAAGACCAGGGTTCTCAATATGATGGAATGGATTGGTGCTGGAAAAAGTGCGGAGTATCCTCAGGAAAGGTTCCTATAAAGCCAGATGAGAGAATTTACAAGAAGTGGCACTACTGGATAAAAGATAATAACACAGAGGCATATAATAAAATGATGACTCAGAAAGAGGGAGTCAAGGGACCAGTTACAAGTGCTAAAATGAGAATATTGAATATGATCTTTTCATTTTCAGATATTAAAACTCAAATGTATAATCATGGTTTTGAACGAGGTGTATACTATAGTTCTTTCTATGAAAATACAAAAGAGTTTTTATGTGGTACCATAAAGGACAAAGATTTAAGATTGAAGAAAAGATTAGAGGGCGACATAAATTCTGTTCTTGAATGGTGGAAACCAAAGGCAATTAATAGGTATAAAAAACTGTTATTGGATGGAAGAATAAATTCAGAAAAACTGTTTTACAGTGGTATGCATGGTGTATCATATGAAAAGGCAAAAGATATGTATTTTAAGGATGTAGGAAGGTAGTATAATATAATATGTATAGAAAGATAACATTATGACAATAGAGAAAATTAGAAAATATTTTAGAAATAAAGTTAAATCTGAACCAACATATACTAAAGGTGAGTGTTATGAACTTTCAGGTTTAAGGATGGAAAAACAAATAGAATTTGCCAGACAAAAAGGACCGGGAATATATCCATTTTTTTATATGAAATGTAAAAAATCAATTATAAAAAATGGAAATTCAGCACCGATAGAATCGGAATTGTTGTCGGAAAAAATATCAGTAACGGAGAGTTAGTTTATGGGCAGAACATTTCGAAAAAACGATAGGTGGAAGAAAGATCGAAGAGATCAAAACTTCAAAAAAAGTAAAAAATTTAAAGACATTCAACATGGTAATCATCAAGACAAACCTGCTGATGGTCCCCCTCCAATAGAAGAAGATTATGATTTGGACAATACTTTGGACAATAACTAAGTGTCTCTTTTGGGGAATCTTGACTGCGTGGATTGTGTGGAGCATTCTTCAGATTCGTTCTCTTATAAAGAATGTGAAGGAAGTTAAAAGAAAATTATATATTGCAAATAATGATATAAGAACTTTACATACTAATCAAAAGATGTTACAGTCTCTTGTTAAAGAAATACGAAAAGATTTGTTAGTATATGGCGAAATCAAAAAGTCAAGAAACAAGGCAGTCTCCACTGAAAGGCAAGAAGAGAGTTAAATCGGAGAAGCCTAAATCTATCGGATTGTTTGATCACGTCAAACATATCCGTGGTGTTCAAGATCCTAATTATTACAATAATTTATCAGAATTAGACAGAAAATCATTTAATCACTTCATAATTTTACAGGCTCTAAGTATGGACCCTCAACAATTGGGGAATATAGCAATCCTGTACCGCTTTTTTGACGTAATTCCGTCCCCACAGTTTTATAAACTAATTATCTCACTTATTCCGAAAGATCCAACTTACTATCCTTGGATTAAATCCAAGAACAAATATAATATAGAATTGGTTGAGTTAGTTGCCAGACGATTTGAAATATCATCTCATCATTCTGAAGAATACATTGATATTTTATCTTCAACTTCCGAAGGAATGGATTCTCTTGTTTATATTTGTCAGGGATTTGGAAAATCGAATAGTGAGATAGAAAACCTTCTATCTAATGATGACGACAAAGAACAATGAAAAACCAATAGTAATAGGCGTAGGCGGATTTGCCCGTTCGGGAAAAGACACCTTCGTAAAAATCGCAAAAAACATCCTCAAAGACAACGGTTATAGTTCGGTTAAGTTGGCTTTTGCGGACCCTCTAAAAGAAGAGATAGATCCATTTCTAAGAAAACACTATGATATTAGTGCTTGGACAGATGATACAGATGAAAAGACTATCATTCGTCCTTATTTAGTAGCTCATGGTTGTGGAAAAAGAAAAATAAGTGAAGGAAGATATTGGGTTAACCAAATTGACGGATTGATTGAAACTGTTCATTTCGGAGAAGATGTTATTTTTGTTAGTGATTGCAGATTCCCAAATGAAGTTGATTGGGTACATAATAAGTGGGGTGGATGGTTTGTTCATTTGAAGAAGTATAGTATTAGAGATTATGAAATGGGAGGACTTTACAAAGAACCTAGATCTGTAAAGAATAAGAAAGTGTATGATGAAGCTCCAAATGAAGAAGAGGCTATTCAAGATCCTCTCTGTGTAGAAAAATCAGATTACCGTTTGGAATTAGAGAATTCCATAGAGAAAACACTAAGAGAAAAGGGTATTAAAATAACCGCAGATGCTTTGGTGGACGATAGTTATCTAATAAATGAGATAACATTATGTCTGTCGAAGTGCCCTTTTTTGACTATTCTGAGACCTTAAAAACTAATATAAGAAATTGACTTCTTAATATAATATGTTATATTTATTCTTGATAATAACTTTTATTCGCCAATATATGTTGGGAGTAAAAAGATACCGTGTATCTTTTGA
>OCZT010000770.1_pt1 | contig 32587 bp, 22 predicted proteins | sample 1539031 | NCBI WGS metagenome assembly OCZT01 (sample SAMEA3539308, study PRJEB22396) | soil metagenome | biome: tundra; feature: field; material: soil | place: USA | collected 2010-05 | depth 0.15 m | reverse complement strand
GATATTGGCGTGACTGGAGTTCAGACGTGTGCTCTTCCGATCTGGCCACCAGCGGCGCGGGCCCGAGATTTTTCCAGAAGTACGTCCGGGATTACGAGAACCGGCTTGCTCACCAGGTCCATGAGGCCGGCGCGTTTGTGGTCTACCACAACTGCGGAGACGCGCAGAAGATCATGCATCTCTATAACGACATGGAGATCGACGTCTGGGGCTATATCACCGGACCGCCGTTTGGCGATGTGATTCTGGACGATGTCCTGCGTGTCATCCGTCCTGATATGGCGCTGCGCGGCAATATCGACCAGGTTGAGTTCCTGCGCAAAGCCACCCCGGACGAGGTAAAGCAGCGGGTTCGCGAACTGCTGGAAAAAGTGAAGCATCGCGGCAATTGGATTCTAAGCACATCGGATTTTCCATTCGACGGTCAACCGTACGAAAACCTTCATGCCTTTGCCGAAGCTGGACGCGAATACGGCCGCTACGACTGAGAGCAGGACTCAGAGAAGAAAAGGGACACATATGGACAGGCGTATTTTTCTCAAAGGGACAGTTGCGGCCAGCGCAGTTGCGGCCGCGGTCCCGGCAGACGCTCTAAACTCATCACCCAAAGACAAAAAGAAAAACACCGAGGCAGGCGGCGCCCAGGGCCCAAAGACCGGAGAAGTCATTGGCGATCCACGCGACGGAGGAATATTCGGGCACTGGGTGTCCGATGAGTTCGGCCTGCCTGCGTACCGCTATTAATTGGATCATGTGAATGACCCGCGCGGCACATGGGATACGCAGATGACGGGCAAATCCAACCGCCATTGGCATCAGATTGGAAACGACCGGATCACGGCCATCGCCACAAACGAAGGATGGATTCAGCTTTACTCGCATGAGTACGGGCCGCGATGGATCAACATGTACCGCCCCGAACAGCGCTCGTATGCTGGTGGCAACTCGTTCGTACAGGTGGGCGACCAGATGCTCTCCACTGTGTATCGTTGCCAGCCCAAGGATGCGAAGGTTGAGAGGACGTGGGGTTGCTCTTACGCGAAATTCGCGGTGGAGCAGCAGGACCTGCGGCTGGAGAGAACGGTCTTTGCGCCCTTCGGCGACTCGCCTTTTCTAGTAGCATACGTTCGCATTACGAATCTCGGAAAGACCTCTCAGGCCATAACTCACACAGAGTACTGGGACCTTAACCTGAATAACATCGATTACCTTACCGTGTACCCATTCGCTATGAATCAGGATTACAGGGATCAGACCAGCGCGCGGCTTTATGCCGGATATGCTGCGGCCTTCGATGACAGTATGGGCGCTCTAATCGTTCGCCATCCGCTTGCAGTGCCCACCGGCGAGGACTCCGCAAACTGGCCGGCTCCAACGGTGCACAACCGGCCCGACGTTTCCCTTGCACCTATGGGTGTTACTCCGGACAAGCTGATAACTCAACGAAAAGAATTCCTTGAGCTGGTGGGCCGTTATCTTCCCAAGTTTGTCGGAGAGGGCGCCACCAAGCCGAGTCCCGCCATGGCACAACCCGTGCTTGCGTCGGTTTCCAAGCACACCCTCGCTCCCGGAGAAACGGTTGTTCTAGGCTATGCATACGGCGCCACGCCCGCCGCCGAAACCGCGTCGGAGTTGCGCAACCTTGACCGGTCCGTTGAGAGACTGTTTGAGACCAACATGAAGGCCTGGGTAGCTTATGTGCCGACAGTGGACCTGGGAGATGCAAGCCTCAGCCGGGAACTGGTTTGGGGCGCGTACTACGTCCGCTCTGGAGGCGCTTATCACCGTTTGTACAAGGCTCATACTCTCCCGCAGGGAGGAGCCTATCAATACATGGGCGGTGTCAACGCAGGCCCGCGCGCAACTCTGCAACATGCTCTGCCACTCATTTGGCTGGCACCGGAAATCACCAAGGATGTGCTCCGGTTTACGCTTGCTGAGACACATCCCTCCGGCGAAATCCCTTATGCAGAAGCCGGCACGGGGATGATCGATACGACGTTGGACTGGTTTCCCTCGGACAACGACTTGTGGCTATTGTGGGCCGTTTCCGACTACGTTCTGGCGAAACGCGACCGGCAGTTTCTGACCGACGTATGCTCATACTACCCGCCGCCGTACACGCGGCCTGAGCCGGTTTGGGACCATTGCGTGCGCGCGTTCCAGCATCTAACCGAGACCATTGGCTATGGGGCTCACGGGCTCGTGAAGATACGGACCGGGGATTGGAACGACACGGTTGCGTTTGATGGGAAAGTTCCAATGGACCGGATCTGCGCTGAAGGTGAGTCGACACTGAACAGCGCTATGGCGGTGTATGTGCTTCGCCGCTTCGCCGAGCTGGCCAAGTACGCATGTAAGCCGGCCATGGAAAAGAGAGCCCGTGAGCACGCCGACAAGATTGCGGACGCCGTGCGCGCCGCCTGGAAGGGCAAGTTCCTCAACCGTGGGTGGCTCGACAGCAAAACTGAGGTTGGGGCTACGGATATGTTTTTGGAGCCGCAGCCCTGGGCGCTCATCGCCGGCATCCTGGATGAGAAGCAGCAGGCAACTCTGGTAGACGAGATCAAGAATCGCTTAGCCGATCCACTTGGCAGCAGGATTCACGATGCCAACAATGGCGGAGAAGAAACCCCGTCTCACGCCTTCAACGGGATATGGGCTTCCATCAATTCCACCCTGGTCTGGGGGCTCTCGAAGGTTTCGCTCGATCAGGCTCGGCGTGAACTGCTGGCGAACACCCTCTTCAACCACGCGCGTGTCTACCCAGCGAACTGGTTCGGCATCTGGTCCGGTCCGGATGTCTATTTCAATTCCGACTCCAAGCGTCCCGGCGAAACATATACATTCAATGCCGCCTTCGCCATGCAGGGTTGGCCGGTGCAGATTCTCTTCCAGCATTCAGAGCCGCTCAATAGCTCACTCTGGGTTTTGGGAATCGAAGCCAATGCAGAGGGAATTTCGGTTCGGCCCAGGGTGCCGCTGGATCATTGGTCATGGAAGGGCTCGGGCCTGTCGCTTAGTTATGACAAGGCGCGCATTCACGGCTCTATAACTGGCGTTGGAACGGAACAGATAAAGTTGGTTCTCCAACTACCCGATGAATGGCACGGTGGTCCAGTCGAGATTGAAGAGTGCGGCGTCAAGAGAAGGATCGACAAAGCCGAACCTGAAGCGATGTTATCTCTCTGGATTTCACCGAATACTACGGCGGAATTTGCGGTCAGCAAAGCGTGAGGTCGGGAGGTTGTGAATCAACTGGACGCTGAGTCTGATTTGATTTTGCGAGTGGACATGTTGAAGAATAATGCCGGGGCGGAAAAGCCCCGGCATTTATTGTTAGTAGCGATTAGTGGAGCCCTTCACGCAAGCCCTCAGTCTGGAAAGGCAGTCCAGTCACGGGGGAGCGCTCAGATTGTGCATCCAGGTTTGGTGCGATCGCGAGGCCGGATGTTGTTGGCGCGACCGTAACATTCCAGCCGTCGAGCATCACCAACGGTTCCTGGCCCTTGAACGCGCTCAATGCGGCTTCGATGGTGATGGTCCGAGTCTCATTAGGAACCAATGAGACATAGTTGTCACTGTAATACACGGGAAGCACGCGTTCGCCGGAGGTCTTGCGGCGTAGTTGCAGGTGTGCCATCACAGCCAGGTTCGTGCTTGAATTGTGCAGCGCAACCGTCACTATGCGCTTTTCACCGACAGTCTTGCTTTCCCCCTTAGATTCAATCGTCACCGTGGGCATTTTCTCCATCGCGGTGAAGTCGTCGGGATGTTCAGGCAGCGAGCGCCAGTAGAAATTGCGAGAGATGAGCTTTCCGGTGGCATCATTCAGTTCGAGCCTGAGGAAATGGACCGCTGAAAGTGTGGCGGGGAATTGAACGGCGCCGAGGTTGGCGGCAGTCGAAGGCGGTGCAGTCACCGGGGTTTCGTGCTGGTAAGCGACGGATCCATCGAGGTTGTAGACGGTCACATGAGCGACTGCATTGTTCAGCGGCTCAGGAAGGTTATTGATTACCTGCAGTTCGCCGGTAGCTTCGTTGAACTGGATGTGCTGCATCTCGCCCGCGCTTCTGACGGCAAACAGCGAAGAGTTCGGCTCCAGATCGTAGTGGTAGATCTGCCACACAAAGCTGGGCTGCGCCGGGTCGCTCATCCAGGTGATGACTCCGGTGAGCGGGCGGAACAGTTGCGCGTTGCGTCCCTCGTACATGGCGCGGAATGCTTCATAGTTCATCAACTGCGCCTTGCGAACGAAGTCGGGAAGGTTGGCGACTTTTCCGTAGCGGTTGGCCAGCGTGATCGGGTAGATATCTCCCTGTTGCGCCCCTTTGGCCATATCGTGCGTGGCCCAGTCGTCGTTGATCGTCTCCCAATCCTTCTTGGGCATCATGCCGTGGATGGATTCAAGCGTAGGCACCGAGACGCTGCCGGTCTCCGTCTTGAAGTAGTCGTCGGTGATTTTGTAGAACTCACGTGGAGTCCGCCAGAAATACGGACCTGCAGAGCGAACGCCGGCACCGTCAGTTGAACTTGGCTGGTAGCGCCGCGTGGGCTCCAATTCGGCAAGCTGCTTACGGAGAATCGCATCGATCTCGGGCGGCGGAAAACCTTCGTTGCGCGCGCACCACACCGCGATGGACGGATGGTTGCGGAAGCGCAGAATCTTTTCGCGGACATTGGCAACGTAAGTATCGAGATCGGTGGGGTCGGGACCGTCGTTGGGGTTAGGCTGGAAGAACTCATCCCACAGCATGATGCCGTACTTGTCGCACATTTCGTAAAAATCTTCGCTTGTGCTCTGGCCCACCCAGTTGCGGATCATGTTCATGTTGGCAAGCGCATGCATGCGGATCTGCGCTTCGAGCCGCTCGCGCGGGATGCGCTTCATGGCTTCGTCAAGTCCCCAGTCGCCGCCGCGGACAAAGACCCGGACGCCGTTGACTGAAATGGTGAGATACTCCGAGTCAGGAACAGAGTAACTCATCTTGCGGACGCCGAAGCTCACGTCCTGGGCATCTGAGATGCTGCCGCTCAATTTGAAGCTGAGATGCAGCTTGTACAGATTCTGCGGGCCGTAGCCGTTGGGCCACCAGAGCCGGGGATGCTCAATATGCAGCGCTGGGGTGTTCTTGGTGTCGAATGTGACAAGCTTCTTGCTATGCGGGGCCACTTCCACAGGCTGTTGGAAGGAGATCTTCTCAACGCTGCCTTCGAGTACGCCCTTCTGCGGCGTGTCGCCGACATTTTCAACCGTGGCCTGCACAGCTACGTCAGTCGAGTCTGTCCTCGGCAAAGGCAGATCGGTTGTCACTAGCGGATCCTTAACAACCACGGGCCCTGTGGCTGAGAGGAAGACTTTCTGCCAGATGCCGGCGTCGCGATCGCGTATGCCGGGAATCCAGTCCCACCCGATCGTGGAGAGAAATGTCGGGCCGTCGATGGCGGTAATGCCGCCGTTCTTTCCCAGGCCGTTATGGATGGTGTGCTCGATCGGATCGCCGGGATGCGGCTGGGGCGAGATGAGCACGGCCACCGCAGCCTGGCTGCCCGCTTTAACGTGCGGGCTGATATCGAAGATGCCGCGGCTGAATGCTCCGCGCATGGTGCCTACCTGTGCGCCGTTCACCCAAATGGTAGCGGAGTAATTGATGCCCTCGAAGTTGAGCCAGATGTGCTGGCCGGCATACGACTTTGGAATCTCAAATTGCGCTCTGTACCAATAATTGGAACGTGCAAGACTCTCAGGGATGATCTCAGGCCGGTTATTCTCACCGTAAAGGGGCTCCGGATACACCTTGTTGTTGACCAGCGTGGTCAGCACGGTTCCGGGAACCGTGGCGGTGAACCACCCGGCGGTGTTGAAGTCCGGAGCAGCGACATCCGCACCGGATTTTGCGACCTTGGCGGCATACTGCATCTGCCACCCGGACGACAGGACAAGAGTCTGACTGGGAGCCGGCTTTGTGGTGGCGGAAACCGCAGCCGTGACCGCAATCATGGCGGCCATACTTGAGAAGAACAAATGTCCAAAATGTGTCTTCAACGGATTAGTCCTCGTAAGATTTCTTAACGGGTTTGATGTCTTTGTAAGCCCGGCGCTTCGACTTATTAGTTGCTCGAAGGTTTGTTGAATCGACAATGCGCTCTCGTATCCAGGCACCGCGCCAGTATACTCCCGGCTGCCGCGGCGTCTCAAGCACGCAACGAGGCGGAAAGACCCGTCCTCAATAGCGTGTCATTCGGGTAGATCTTATCTACATTGAACGGAGTCACAAGCTCGTGATCGGTGAATACGGCCGGTGGAACGCGTCGCCCATTCAGGATATCCAACGCAAGCCGTATAACTCGATTCCCGTAAGTCTCCGGAAAGTACGCGACCGAGCAGATAAACCGAGTCTCCCGGCGTCGCATCTCTTCGCGGGCTTCAAGGCATGCGCCTTGGCCCGCGACGGCACAGTTATCTTCGGCTCCAAATTCGCGAAACGCCTGCAGAGTGCCCAGTGCGGTGGGATCATTCACTGCGCCCACGAGGATTCTGCGCGCGGCGCGGAGCCGGATATGTCTCCTGAAAGCATCAAGTGCGTTCTCAAAATGTCCCTTGGTGTTCAAGTGAAATACTGACGCGTGGCGGCACTCGGGCACAATCTTCAGTATTCCATCGTACATTCCTGTCAGCCGTGCATCCAGGGCATGTCCTGAAGCATCGACCTCCGCAAACACGATCTGATCCACTCCGTCGTCCCAATGCTTGGACGCCCACTGTCCCAAACACTGTCCCGCAATCTTTCCGGCCTTGTAGTTATCCGCTCCAAAGTAGTGTGCTCCAGGGTGCGGAACGTCAAGAGCTATGAACGGGATCCCGGCGACGGCGAACTTATTAGTAAGGTGTGCAGCTATCTTAGTCGAGATCTGCGATTCGATAACCAGGTTTACGCCTTCGGCAACGAACCTGTCTGCATTCCGCAGAGCCATCGTGGGGCTATAACTGTTGTTCAAGACAAATAAGTCCACGTTCGCAGCATAGGTCGCTTCTACCAGGCTATCGGTAACCACGGAAGTAAACGGCACAACCGAACTTTGCGATGCATAACCGATGCGATAGCGCATTTCAAATACGGGCTGCAGCCGAGAGCGATAACCTCTGGGGCCGACGCGGTCAACAAGATTCTTCTCCACCAGCGTGCCCAGGATGCGAAAGACCGTCACCTTATTCAGGCCCGTTCGCTCTGCCACGACCTTGAGATGAAGCACATCAGTGCCGCTTCTGAACGCGGCCAGAATGTCGCATGCGCGCGCTACGGCCTCCACTCGATACGAGCGACGGCCTTCGCTCTCTTTGGCGACGGGATCAAGAGTGGTTTTCACTGTGCGAAACAGTCTACATGCCGGTCGATTGGCCTGTCAAAGCGCCATCTCGACTTGAATTCTGAATATTTGTGCGATGATCCTGTTCCGGCAATTGTGGGTTTCGTACTGCGGAATGAACTTGGAGGAAGCAAGAAACTCTATGTTCGTCCTGGCAGATGCCTTTAAGAGCCCCAGAAACGCGAACGATAACATTCCAAACTTTGCGCAGTTCGCGCTGGCCTCAAACACTAACAGTCGGCGTCTTTTGAAAGGTTGTTATGTGCGAATTCGCAAAGTATTCCGGTCCTCAGGAAGGCTAGATTAAATGCCCCCTGCAGTGGACCGATCTCAGGCATTGAAGACATAAGCAAACGACGGGACTTTGTGTCTTTGAGATGCAAGCTCTCCTTAAAGGCGGCCCTTCCCCGTCGCCTTGCCAAAGGCACTTGAAGCCGACTAAACTGGCACAGTCGATCTCGCCCCGCGGTGAAAAGTATAATGTTCCGCAAACTCCTCATTCCGGTGTTGTTGATGAGCACTGTTTCTTCAGGTCCGACCTTCGACGTGAGCACGCCAAAGGGAATCGACTTTGTGTTGGAACATTCGCCAACTCCCAGGAAATACTTAATAGAAACCATGGGAGGCGGTGTCGCGCTGCTGGATTACAACAACGACGGATTGCTCGATGTGTTCTTTGTAAATGGCGGGAAGGTGACCCCGGAAATGCCCTTGCCACTGTCGTTCGATCGCAATAATCCAAAGTACTGGAACCGGCTTTACCGGCAGAACAAGGATGGAAGCTTCACGGACGTGACCGAGGCCGCCGGGTTGTCAAAGGCTGGTGACGGTAACTACGGCATGGGCGTCGCGGTGGGAGATTACGACAACGACGGCTATCCGGATATCTATGTTACGAGTTATGGCAAGAACATCCTATATCACAACAACGGCAATGGAACCTTTACCGATGTTACTAGCAGGGCGGGCGTTGAAGCTGGCGGTTGGTCGGAATCAGCGGGGTGGTTCGACTACGACAACGACGGATATCTCGACCTTTTTGTAACGCGCTACATGGAGTGGGATCCCGCGCACAACAAGGATTGCGGAGGGTATTTTCATACCTATTGTCCGCCCGCGGAATACCCGATGACGACGAATATCCTCTATCACAACAATAAGGACGGAACCTTTACCGATGTTAGCAAGGCGTCGGGAATCGCCAAGAAGTCGCGTTCGCTGGGCGTTGCATTCAACGACTATGACAACGACGGGAATGCTGACATTATGGTGGCCAACGACGCGGTACAGGAATTTCTATTCCATAACAATGGAAACGGGACTTTTACCGAGGTCGGATTGGATGCGGGTGTTGGATTTACTGACAATGGGAGCCCGGTCTCGGGAATGGGTGTCGATTTCCGCGATTATGACAACGACGGACTGCCGGACATCGTGATTACCGACCTGGCCCGCCAGGTCTATGCGCTCTTCCACAACGACGGAAACGGGATGTTCAGCTATCGCAGCATGGAGACCGGCCTGGGAGTCCTGACCGCCGGAAGTTCTGGCTGGGGCATGCGGCTGGAAGACTTCGACAACGACGGATGGAAAGACCTGTTTGTGGTTCAGAGCCACGTGATGGACAATGTCGATAAAGTGACTCCATCGATTCACTACCTGCAGCCCCCGTTGCTTGCTTTCAATCGGCAAGGCCGTTTTGAAGCCGGCGACCCTGGGACTACAAAGCCTGTTGCTGCCAGAGGGGCTGCATTTGGCGACATCAACAATGATGGCTGGATTGATGTGATGGAGACCGCTTACGATGAGCATCCGGTGCTGTTCAAAAATCGCGGGGGGAGCGCGCATTGGCTGACAATCTCATTGCGGGGGACGAAAAGCAACCGCGACGGATATGGCGCCAGAGTTCATGTGAATGGGCAAAGCCAATACGCAAACGCCGGCGGCAGTTACTTGAGCTCCAGCGACAAACGCGTTCATTTCGGTCTGGGCAGCGCCAAGATGGCGGATGTTGAGATTCTTTGGCCGTCTGGAATCCACCAGGTGCTGAAAGGCATTCAGGCCGATCAAATACTGGAAGTACGAGAACCGGAGAAGCCATGATTCATGCGTTGATATTGTATTTGGCGATTCAAGCGTCTGCCGCGGAGACGGTGGATCAGCACCAGGCGGCTGGCGTAGCAGCGCTGAAAGCGGCGCAAAACAGCCAGGCAATCCTCGAGTTCAAGAGAGTAATTGAGTTGGACCCGACCGACGGCCCCGGCTATTACGGCTTGGGAGTTGCCTATATGCAGAGCGGGGAATACGGGTCTGCGATATCGCCTCTCAAGAAGGCGCTCGAACTGGATTCGAGTTTGACGGTCGTGCATTTGCCGTTGGGTTATGCGCTTTTGTGGCAAGGGTACGCCGCTGAGGCTTTGCCGCATTTGCAGAACGCGAACGACAAGGCGGGCATAGGTATCGCGCAGCTTGAGACCGGCGATCTGCCAAATGCGGTTCAGAACCTGCAGTCCGCGGTAGCGGAAAGTCCACGCAATCCGGAATTGATTTACTACCTGGCTCGCGCCACGGGGCTGCTTTCCAAGCAACTATACGATACGCTGCTGGCAGCTTACCCCAACACGCCTCGGGCTAACCTGGCTGAGGCAGAGAATTACGCCGCGCTTCGCCAGCAGGAAGAAGCCGAGGCACATTACAAGGCTGCGTTGAAACAAAAGCCCGATCTTCCTGGGGCGCACCTGGCTCTCGGTGTGTTCTATGCCACTGCCAGCAAGTGGCCGGAGGCGGAAGAAGAATTCCGGGTAGCGGCCAAACAGCAGCCGGGCAGTGCTGAAGCCGCATATAGACTAGGCGCCGCCCTTCTGCAGGATGGGAAAGCACACGATGCCCGCGTGGAACTGGAACGCGCAAATCGTCTGATGCCCGATATGCCGGAGACTCTGGTCTCGCTGGGCAAAGCGGAGTCAATGGAAAACAATGCCGCCGCGGCTCAGAAGGCATGGAGTCGCGTTATTGAACTTGAGAAGACCGGCCCGCTTGCTTCGCAGGCCCACTTCGGCCTGGCCGGCATTTACCGCAAGCAGGGAAAGACCGAAGATGCCGCGCGCGAGATGAAGCTTTATCAGGAAGCCAAACAGCCGTCGAGTCAGCCGCAATAGGATCCCGATCGAAAGCTGATCAGGCTTTCCTCACTTTGAATCGGCAACCGAAAAGCCGCGCTCATGCGCAGTGATAGCGGCTCGCAGAAATCCCAGGGTATGCGCCATTCCAGCATGCCAGGGAGAAGAGCAGGTCATCTGCGGGCTGTGATCGGGAATGAGCACGCCGTCGAATCCGTTCTTCTGGAGAATGGAAATCACTCGAAGCATATCGATGTCTCCGTCATCGATAAACGTCTCGTGGTAGTACGGCACCTTGCCGCTCACATTGCGGAAGTGAATATACGCAATTCTTTTTTGCCTGCTGTAGTTGTCTACCGCTTCGTAAAAATCGCCGCCGGTCATCTCCGCGAGTGTTCCCAGGCAGCACTCCAGCATATTGCTTGGGCTGGGCGAAACGTCGATCAGGCGCTGATACATCTGGGGCTGATAGACCAAGCGCGGCTGCTGGCGTAAAGTCGGCAACGGAGGATCGTCTGGATGCGCGGCCATCCGGCCCCCTGCTTGTTCAGCCACCGGCAGCACATCTTCCAGAAACCGCTGAAGCCTGCGCCAGAGTTCCTCGCGTGAAATTGATGGAAGAAATCCTGCGGGCGCGTTCTCGTCGTAGATCATATTCCAGATCGTCCCATTCGGAATGGGCGCATCGACCGTGCCATCCATGCCGACCGAAATGGCGCCGCCGCGCGCATACGGACCGCGTATCCGGCCGCTGACTCCGGCAAGGCTGAAGTTGTAACCCAATGTGCCAATGCCGGCTTCGCCCATTGCCCTCAGGATGGCATGGACGTTGCGAATGTGCAGGGCGCGCTTTGGTCCGTCGAGCAGAATATCGTGCCAGTGCGCGGGATCGAGATTCTCTATGGCGTGGAGCTTTAGGCCGGCGCCCTCAACTTGCTTGCGCAATTGGATGAGTTCCTGCGCGGTCCAGAGTCGGTCTGGATCGCCGGCAACGCCCCAAGGCTTGTCCTTTTCTCCGGTCGGCTGATTGTTGCCGGGGTTTGCTTCACCCTGCTTGAAGTAATCGACCAGGTGGACAATCACGTGCGTGCAGCCGGCTTGAACAGCGAATGAATAATACTCGTCGTTCAACATGTGGCGATAGAGGCCCAAACCGAGCTTCATGTGGCTCTCTGCTCCGGACATTACTCGCTCCTACATGATTCCATGGCGTTCGAAAGCAGAAACTGCTGACACGCCTTCTTCCAAATCTTTCTTTACCAGTCTTTCGCCTCGTGCCTTTTCCAGGGCAAGGGAGAATACTTCGACCTCTGCACGCGCGGGAATTACACAGACGCCATCGATATCCCCGAATAGTATGTCTCCCGGCTCGATACGGGCCTGGCCTACCTCGACAGGAACGCGATAGTCATAGACTTTATATCTTGGCCCCGAATCCTGGCCAAAGGATCCAAAGGCAAAGACGGGAAATCCCATCTTCAACACGGCTCGCGTGTCGCGCGCATACCCGTTGACGACCGCACCAACGGCGCCAAGAATGCGGGCGCGTGTGGTCATCATCTCGCCCCACATCGCGTTGCGGGGACTGGAGCCGGTGTTCACATAGATCTCATTCGGTTTCAGATCGTCCAGGGCCTCGAGCATCAAGCCGAACGGCTTCTCCATAAGTTTGTTGGCGGAGCCGCTGACCCGTTCTTCAAACACATCACCTGAAAGCACGGGCATTGCGCGGCCAATAAGAACATAACTCGAATCAAGCGGACGGATCTGCGGCGGGAGAAACTGGTGATAGAGCTTGAGCTTGTCCATTACATCGCCAACCACCGATGTAAATAGCTCGTGCTTCGCAATAGCGAAAAGTTCCTCGTCATTCTGCCATAGGGCCATAAGCTCTCTCCGAGTCAGGTCCGGAATCAAAGACTGCTTACTACTTAACCGGTCGTTGTGCCTCGCGCACCTGGGCAACAACCTTCAAGTACGCGCTGGCGGTTGCGGTAATCTTCTCCGGGTTTCCGGCGTCGATGGCCGCCAGGTTCGCCAGGTCGCTGCCCACGCCAAGCGCGCGGGCTCCGGCTTCGAGAAAGCTGGCCGCGGATTCAAGTGTCACGCCGCCCGTAGGGATCAGCTTGAGGTGCGGGAAGGGCGCCAGCAGAGACTTCAAGTAACTTGCTCCGCCTACCGCCGAACAGGGAAATATCTTGACGTAGTCTGCACCGGCCCGCCACGCGGTGATGACCTCCGTCGGCGTGAGCGCGCCGGGGATGGACAACTTGCCCAGTTCATGAGTCTTGGCCACAACCTCAGGATGAAAGCTGGGACTGACGACAAACTCTGCGCCCGCTTCTATGGTGGCCTCAGCTTCCTGGGCCGTAGTCACGGTGCCAGAGCCAAGCAGGAGCTTCGCTCCGTACTCGCTCTTGAGCTCCTTCAGCACATCCAGAGCGCCGGGAACGGTCATGGTGACCTCGACGACTGTGACGCCGCCTGCGATCATGGCTTTGACAACGGCGTGGGCCTGGGCGGCATTGCGCGCCCTCAGCACAGGAATCAATCCGACGCGTTCTATGATTTGTTGCGTAGTTTCGGGCATCTGTTCCTCTGGCATTTTTTCTTCTATCGCGCGATGCGTGCGGATCCGCCTTTGATGATGCGTTCAACTTCAGCCTGCGTGGCCATGCTGGTGTCGCCGGGCGTTGTCATGGCCAGCGCGCCGTGGGCCACGCCGCAGCGGACAGCCCACTCGATGGGTTTGCCGGCAAGCAGGCCGTAGATCAGGCCGGAAGCAAAGCTGTCGCCGCCGCCCACCCGGTCGAGAATCTCGATGTCACGCTGCGGAACGTGAACGATCTGGTCCTGGTAGAGAGCGATGGCTCCCCAGCCGTTGCGGCTTGCGCTATGAGCTGTGCGCAGGGTGCTAGCCACAAGTTTCAGGTTCGGATTGGCCGCCGCTACCTCCCGCAACATCTCTTCGTAGCCCGCGACAGGCAGTTCGGCAAAGTCCTCGCTGACGCCTTTAATTTGCACGCCGAGCATGGCGGAGAAATCCTCTTCGTTGCCCAGCAGCAGATCCACTTTGCGAACCAGATCGCGGTTTACTTCCTGCGCCTTTGCTTTTCCACCGATGGTCTTCCACAACGAATCGCGATAGTTCAGGTCATAGGAGACAGGGGTGCCATGGAGGTGCGCAGCATTCATGGCCTCCGCCGCAACCTCGGCAGTGGAGGAAGAGAGTGCCGCGAAGATGCCGCCTGTGTGAAACCATCGAGTGCCGTTCTGGTTTCCAAAGATCGAAGACCAGTCAAAATCGCCGGGCTTGATCTGGCTGATGGCGGTGTGGCCACGATCAGAGCAGCCTGCCGCCGCGCGCACGCCAAAGCCGCGCTCGGTGAAGTTGAGGCCGTTGCGTACCGTGCGTCCGACGCCGTCGAACGGAATCCACTTGACGAGGGCTGTACCGACTCCGCCCTGGAGCATCAGGTCTTCGACCAGACGGCCTACCGGGTTTTCAGCCAGGGCGGTTGCGATTGCTGTGCGCAGGCCGAAGCAGCGGCGCAGGCCGCGGGCCACGTTGTATTCGCCGCCGCCCTCCCACACCTGGAACTGGCGCGTGGTATGGATGCGGCTCTCGCCCGGATCGAGCCGGAGCATCACCTCGCCCAGGCTCAGGCAGTCCCAACGGCGAGAAGTTTCGGGAATGACGATAGGATTCATCGGTAAGGAACCTTCCGTGTTGTGCGGCGGGGCCAAGTTCGGTCAAAGGACCAGAGCAAATGCCAACGGAATGCACGACAATCATATCCCATTGGCAAGTCCGGATTCCCGAGGGAAATACCACTTCAAAGTCCTTCCTTATAGAATGTGGGTGCGGCGGCCCTAAATGCGCTAAGAGTCGGTCCGCTATGGTGAGATTCTATCTTGGCGCAATTCGCCAACCTCTGCCGGCAAACGAAGGCAGATGCGGCTGAGATCGAAAGGCTGGCATGACAATCGCCGCTCAACAAGACAAAATCAATCATAAATATGTATTTTTACTGGCCGCAGCTGCTTCTTTGGGCGGGCTGCTCTTTGGATTCGATATCGCGATCATTACCGGCGCCGGCCCGTTCCTGACCCGCCACTTCAAGCTGGATGATCTGAGTCTCGGCTGGGCATTCAGCTCTCTGTTGTTCGGGTGCATTCTCGGTTCCTTTCTAGCCGGGCGATACACTGATCGCCTTGGCCGCAGAAGGATGATGATCTGGGTTGCCCTGCTGTTTGCGCTCACCTCAGTCGGAACCGCAATGGCGCCAACCTTCACGATATTTATTTTGGCGCGCTTCATGGGCGGCATCGCGGTCGGAGCCGTATCGGTCCTTTCTCCGATCTATGTTTCTGAAGTCTCGCCTGCGCGCATCCGCGGGCGACTCGGGGCGCTTTACCAGATGTCGATCGTTAGCGGTGTCCTGGTCTCTTACGCGGTGAACTTCATGCTGCGCAATACGGGCGAAAATAACTGGCGGTGGATGTTTTTGACGGGTGTATTACCGTCGCTGGCATTCTTTCTGATGCTTCTTTTTGCGCCGGAGACCCCACGCTACCTGGTTCGGATTGGGCAAGACAAGGAAGCAATGCGCATTCTCGAACGGATCGGCGGCGAACACAGCGCCCGGCTCGAAATGCCTGAGATCAAGGCATCTCTATCGACAGGGAAGCAGGACTGGCGAGCGCTTATGCAGCCGGGAATCCGGCGCGCGGTAGCGGTTGGTTTTGTACTCGCGATTTTGATTCACGTCTCCGGCGTGAACACGGTAATCGACTATGCGCCGAAGATACTGAACTCCGCGGGCTGGAGCATCGATGGCGCCCTCTTCTCGACGGTGATTCTCGGTCTTGTAAATTTCGGGTTCACGCTATTGTCTTTCGCCATGATTGACCGCTTCGGGCGCAAGCCACTGTACATTGTCGGGTCCATCGGAATGGGTGCGTCGCTGCTTCTGCTCATTGGGGCAATTCTCGGCGGAGCTTTCCATGGCGTCCTGGTTCTGGTGCTGGTTCTGCTCTATCTCACGTTCTTCGCCTCATGCATTGGTCCGGTGTTCTGGACCCTGCTGCCGGAGATATTCCCGAACCGGATTCGGGGCACGGCAATCACGGTGCCGGTGCTGACGCAATGGGTGGCAAACGCTGTTGTCGTTCTCTTCTTTCCAATGGCATTTAGCCAGATCGGCAAGGCCGCAACATTTGGCTTTCTGGCGGCAATGTGCCTCGTGCAGGCAATCTTCGCATGGTTCTTCCTGCCCGAAACGAAGGGGAAGTCGTTGGAAGAGATCGAGAGATTCTGGAGTTCGAAGGCCAAGGTTCCGCTGGAATAAAAGCGGGCCGGGAATAAAAATCAAACCGCCACGCCAGAGATAGTTGGCGTGGCGGTTTGGTATCTAGCGGGGATTTCCTACTCGGTTATCAGAACCGCCGAAGTACCGGCGGCCACTGAAGTTGTCACGATAGTGTTTCCCTGGTCTGTGGTTACAGAGACTTGCTCTCCGGTGACTGCGTTCTTCACCTTGTGGATTCCCTTGAAGCTCACCGCTGCAGCTTGCGTTTCGCCCCAGTTGGTGAGAATCGCAGTTGATCCGGATGCGCCTGTCAATCCGCGGAAGAGCAGATGGTCCGAGCCCTGCTTCAACTGGATCGGCATCTCGGAGAGCTGCTTCAGAGCGGGCTCAAGAATCCATTGGTACACGATTGGGTTTCCGCGGCGCAGGTAAGCCAGTGTCACTGCCGAGGTGAAGTAGTAGACCTGCCCCTTGCCGTAGGTGTTCTTTACGGCAAACGGGTTGCCATCTGGGTCGCGCAGCAAAACCTCTGCCCCTTTGACTGCGAGCGGCAGTTTCCAAAGCTGGCCGCCAAGTTCATTCTGCGGCGTTACTGAATATGGATTGCTCGGCTGAACCGGATAGATTTCTACAGCCTCGACGCCAAAGAGATCTGTCAGGCGGCCGGGAATGGTGGGATAGATTTTGCCGCGCTCGTTCTTCCAGGCGGTAATGCCATCCGCCCAGAGCGTGCCGCCCTGCTTCACATAATCCTTCAGCGCGGCGATGGTGGCTTCGTCCATGGCGTAGGCAACCGGAGCATACAGCACCGCGAACTTGTTCACTTCGCCGCGCTTCAGTTGATCGATGTCGACATACTGCGAAGGGATGTGCGCACGCATCAGGGCGAGATAGCAGCCCTTGAGTGCGTCCTGTACATCTTCTGCGCGGCCTCCTTCTCCCTTGCGGCGCGCCTGCCATTTGCCGTCCAGATCGTTCACCACCGCGGCATCGCGATCATAAAGTATTGCTACGCGGGCCTGTTGGGGGTGCTGACTGGCGATGGCGGTGTTCTTGTTCAGCACATCCGCCACGGCCTTCACTGCGGGCAGGCGGACTGTCGGTTGTCCTTCGAGACCGACAAGGCCCCACTCGCCGGCTTCGGTGCCGATGTCTCTGGGATGCCAGAGCCAGAAGACCACGGAATTGGCGCCGGCTCCGTAGGAATCCCACATCCAGCGCGTCAGATCCTGCGGCGTAACCGTGAGCGAGAATTGGCCAGTGTAAATGGTTGGACCGCTCTGCAGCTCAGTTACCCAAAAAGGTTTGCGCGGCTCGGCGAAAGCGGCGCTGGCGATGAGGCCGAGGCGATAGGAGTAGAGTTCGCCGAAGTTGGCTTCAGGCGTCTCCGGCGGAACGGCCCAGGCCGTGTGCATGGACACGCCGAGAATGTCGGTGACTGCCTTTTCCTTCCACACGTCCTGCCCTTCCGCATCGCCAGTGGGCGCAGTTTCGTTGAAGTGGATGGGATGCCTGGGATCGATGGCCAGCACCTTTTCGCGAATCCAGGCGAGGTTGGCGATCAGGTTTTCGACGTTGAACTGCTTCCAGTCGAGATACTCTTCTTCGTCGAGCCAGTAATTCGGCGGATCGCGCTTTTCGGTGGTCTCCACCTCGTCAAACGACTTGATGGGCCGGAACCAGTGCTTGTTGATCTCGTCTACGGTTCCATACTTCTTCTGGAGCCATTGTCCGAAGGCCTTGAAGGTGTTTGCGTCTTCGTGATACTTGGTGGGCTCGTTCATCAGCAGCCACATGCCAGTGCCGGGATGGTCCTTGAAGTGGCCAACGAACTTGTCAAGATAGACTGCGGCGTGCGCCTTCAGTTCCGGATTGTCCAGGTTTGCTCTCTGGTGGTAGAACGTGGTCATGATCATCCAGCCCGGAGGATCTTCAGTGCACAAGGTGGCCGCGATCTTGATGCCGTTTTTAGCAGCGGCGTCGTAGATCCATTGATAGTGCGACAGGTCCCAGTTATTCGGCGTCCGTTCGATATCGTCCCAGATCACAAAAATGCGCACCACGGTGATGCCGTTCTCGCCCATCAGCTTGAAGTGCTTGTCGACGGTCTCTTTGGTCTCGGTGCGGTTGAGGAAGAATTCGGTACCGACGTGCAGCTTGCTGTCCCACTCTGTCAATAAAGGCTGGCGTTCGCCGGCGTTGGCGTCCTTAGTTTGGGCCGCCGTGCGCAGCGACCCTGTCGCCAGCAGCACGAGCACTGCGATGCAACCAGTGAGCACACCGCCGATGAGCGTCCGCCAACGGGGCCGGCGCGAGTAATGCATTGCGGAATCAGTGAACAAGGTATGTAAATTCTGCGGGTTCCTCATGGCTACTTCACTTCCCTTCGTGCGCGCCGTTTCAGCATGAGTTTTGCATCGTAATGCGCGACTGCCAATGATACTGGCACGCTGTTGAGCGGGTCAATCAAATCCGGCGGAAGTTCGACCGAGTTCTCACATCGTGCGTGGTAACCTTATCAACGAATTTGAAGAGGTGTTTTTCCGGTTTGCAAACGCGAATTCGTGAGAAGCATTGGAGGAAGTGCAATGCGTAAGGCAGTTGCTATGGGAGTGGTTTGCTTTTCCATTTTTTCAGGGTTGAGCGCTGGCGGTAATTTGGCGAGAGGTCAGGAAACGTCTGCGAAGAATGCGGTTCTCAATCTAGATAAAGGTTGGCAATTCCGCCAGGTTGCGACGGGACAGAATGTGGAAAATGGCTGGCTGCCGGCAACCGTGCCGGGCGATGTCCATCTCGACCTGCTCGCCAACAAGAAGATTCCGGATCCGTTCTATCGCGACAACGAAGCCAAGCTGCAGTGGATCGAAAAAGAGAGTTGGGAGTACAAGCTCAACTTTGACGTCACTCCCGGCATGCTCTCGCGCAGCAACGTGGATCTTGTCTTCGACGGGCTGGACGCCGCCAGTGAAGTGTATTTGAACGGCGCCCAGGTTCTTGAAGCGAACAACATGTTCCGCGTGTGGCGTGTGCCGGCCAAGGCGCATCTGCATGCAGGCAAGAACGAACTGCGCGTGCTCTTCCCGTCGCCCGACACGGCGGCGGAGAAGGTGGCCGCGACTGACCCTTGGCAGCCGAAGACCAAGACTGCGGAAAAGACGTACATTCGCAAGGCGGCGTATGAATACGGTTGGGATTGGGGCCCCATATTTGTGACCAGCGGGATCTGGCGTCCGACGCGGCTTGAGGCGTGGGACAAGGTGCGCATCTCGGACTTCGCCATTCAGCAGCGCGATGTGAGCAAGGAAGTGGCGCACATCGATGCCCAGGTTGAACTGGAGGCTTCGAGCGCCGGTACTGCTACGGTCAGCATCGAGTACACCGCCGACGGAAAGCCGGTGACGCTGACCAGCAAGGCGAGTTTGCACGCGGGACACAACGTGATCGACATTCCGGCGGAGATCACGCAGCCGAGGCTCTGGTATCCGGCCGGTTATGGCAAGCAATCTCTTTACGAATTCACCGCGCAGGTCAGTGTCGGCGGGCAGCCGGTTGTGGAGCGCAAGGTGAAGACGGGCCTTCGCTCCGTGGTGCTGCATCGCGAGCGAGATAAATGGGGCCGGTCTTTTGAGTTTGTTGTGAACGGAATTCCGGTCTTCGCCAAGGGCGCGGACGTGATTCCGTTTGACAGTTTTCCCAATCGCGTGACGACTGCTGATTACCGGCGCATTCTGGAGTCGGCGCGCGATGCCAATATGAACATGATTCGCCACTGGGGCGGCGGCTACTACGAGACGGACGAGTTTTATTCGATTTGCGATGAACTGGGCATCATGATCTGGCAGGACTTCCAGTTTGGAAACGACTGGCAGCCGGGTCTTTACTCGTGGAAGCAGAACGTCAAGGCCGAGGCTGAAGACCAGGTTCGCCGGCTGCGCAACCATCCCAGCGTCGCCCTTTGGTCCGGCAACAACGAGACCGAGGTCGCGATCATGTGGGGCGGCCGTGAAAAGCTTCCTGCCGATGTCCGCTACCAGATGTGGCAGGACTATCTCACGGTTTTCAGCGGTATCCTGAATCGCGTCGTCGCACGTTTCAATCCCGAGACACCTTACTGGCCCAGCTCCCCCAGCGCCGACTACGAAACAAGCTGGCCGACCGGAGCAGTCATCAATTACGAAAAGATCGGCGAGAACTTCGAAACCGGCGACATGCACGACTGGAGCGTGTGGCACGGACGCGTACCCTTCAGCGATTACGAGAAGCATCACTGGCGGTTTGTCTCCGAGTACGGATTCCAGTCGTTCCCGGAGATGCGGACTGTGGAGGCATTCACCACGCCTGAGGATCGCGCGAGCATCTTCACGCCGGTGATGCTTGCCCACCAGAAGAACGATGAAGGCAACTCGATCATTCACGACTACCTGCTGAAGGATTATGCGGAGCCGAAGGATTTTGCGAGCTTCCTTTACGTGAGCCAGGTGCTGCAGGCTGAGGGAATCAAGATCGGCGCGGAGTACTTCCGCCGGAGCAGGCCTGAGACCATGGGATCGATTTTCTGGCAACTAAACGACTGCTGGCCGGTGGCTTCGTGGTCATCGATCGACTACTACGGCCGCTGGAAGGCGCTGCAGTATTATGCGCGGCGTTTCTATGCGCCTGTTCTTGTCTCGCCACACGTTGAGGACGGCTCGGTGAAGGTCTACATCGTCTCCGACAAGACGGAGATCAAGCCGGCTTCGCTGCGCGTCAAGCTCATGGACTTCGACGGAAAGATTCTGCTCGACGAAACCAAAGCTGTGGATGTCACTCCGCTCACCAGCATGGTCTATCTCGACTGGCCGCTGAAGAAACTGTCCGATGCGGGTGCTGCGGACACGTCCCGTGTTTTTGTTCTGGCGGAGTTGAGCGCAGGCAAAGAGGAGCTTTCGCGCAATCTCACTTACGTGGCGCCGGTTAAGGAGATCCATTTAAAGCCGGCGGCGCTAAAGGTTGAAACCACGGGCGCAAACGGAGTCTACAAGATTCGCGTGAGTTCGCCGGTGCTGGCGCGGAGCGTGTACCTGGCGTTTGGCAGTCTCGACGTGAGCGTATCGGACAACTACTTCGACCTGTTGCCCGGAGAAGCGGTGGAGATTACCGCCAAGAGCAAGGCTACTCTTGAGGCGTTGAAGGCGGAGTTGAAGGCCGTTTCGCTGACTGACGCCTTTGCAGCCGGCGCGCAGGTTACAACGGTTGCGCCTACGGCGAAGCCGCGGCAGTAATTCCGACAAAGCAGCAAATGGCCAAAACCTGAGGGCGGGAACGAATTGCTCCGGCCCTCAGGTTATATTCGGAAGCGGTTCATTGGCCGTGTCGCCACGATGGGCCGCCCACCGTGCCTTTCTGACCCCTGATCCCTGACCCCTGCTTTTACGTAATGTCTTCGGTGTCGTAGGCCGGGGTTATGGTTCGCTTTTTGGGAACGCCGTGGACGGAACTCAGGAGGTCTTCGACGACATCTTCAAGTTGGTGATGGCTCTCAATGACGGCGGTCATGCTCTTCAGGTCGTCCTCATCCAACGCCCGCTCAACCAGCGCGACGGCGTGGCACTGTGCCACGTGATCGAGATTCAGGCCCTCGGGCGTTTTGGCCTTGATGCTCACCTGGTCGAATTCAACGCCCAGCAGTTCGGCGACGCGGGCGCGCATCTCTCCGGAGACGGGCGTGATTTTTGGCGCGGCCAGAATCAGCGTGGTATCGATGTTCACGATCTGATAGCCGGCGTTCTTCAACTCCTCGAGAGCCAGGTTGAGAAAGACGGCGGAGTCGGCGTTCTTCCATCGCGCGTCGCCGGGCGGGAAGAAGCATCCGATGTCGCCCGCGGCAATGGAGCCCAGCAGGGCGTCGGTAATGGCGTGCAGCAGCACGTCGCCGTCGGAGTGGCCGGCGAGTCCTTCCGGGTGGTCAAGGGTGAGGCCGCCGATGCGGAGCGGGACACCTGGTTTAAAGACGTGCGAGTCGTAGCCAAATCCGATGCGTGTGTCCATGGATTACCGAGCCTGTTCCATTTCTATCTCAAGGTGCGCGATTCGCAAAATATTACGAAAAAAGCAGCAAGTCAGCCTCCCCTTTGGGAGACGAGTCCGCCGCGGCGGACGAGTCAGCGGGCGCGCTGGCGCAGGTAGAACTCGGCCAATTCCAGGTCGCCAGGCTGGGTGATCTTCAGATTAACCTGAGAGCCGTGAACCACGGCTACCGGAAGGCCGGCGCGCTCCACGACCGATGCCTCGTCCGTGCCCACAAACCCGTCCGCGTTGGCCTCGGCAAAGGCATGTTGCAGCAGTCCGTAACGAAAGCCCTGGGGCGTTTGCGCCAGCACCACGAACTCGCGTGGAATGGTTGAGGTGACGAGGGCGCCATGGGCGGTCCGCTCCACCTGTTTGATGGTGTCGACGGCCGGGAGGCCGACGATGGCCGCGCCGTGCTCTGCGACCGCGTCGATGGTGCGTTCGATTGTGGCTGCGTCAATGAGGGGGCGCACGGCATCGTGGACCAGGACAATGTCGTCCGGCCCGGCGGGCAGGGCTGCCAGGGCGTGGGAAACGGACTCCTGGCGATTGTCGCCGCCTTCAACGACGCGCACTTTATCGGCAAGGCCGTACTCGGCTGCATACTCGGCGATTTGGGCCTGAACGCGTTCCATCTCGGTTTTGCGGACCGCTACATAGATGGCGGTTACCCGCTGCACCGCAGCAAAGGCGCGCAGTGAATGAACAAGGATGGGGATGCCGGCAAGGGCTAAAAACTGCTTTGGCTGGGGGCCGGCCATCCTGGTGCCAAGCCCCGCGGCAGGAAGAATCGCAAATACTTGCATATCGGGTGGAGTATACAACGGATGGCGCTTGGGGTGGCAGGCATTGTGTGCGGCAGGTCCGGTAGTTGAGATTGGAAGTCTCCCACCCTTTCGTCAGAAACGTGAAAGGGTGGGGCGCGGAACTCTTGTGGGAGAACGACGACAAGCGGGTCTGCTTCGGTGGTATCCCAGGTCTCTCCTCCGCGGCGGACGAAACCCGGGGCACCCGGCTTATCATTGCTGGGATGCGCACCAACAAACTCCCAATTCTGCCGATCGACACTACGCCGCTGAGGCCAGGTCTCCGGCTGGCCGTGGGTGTTTCCGGCGGGGCGGATTCGGTGGCACTGTTGCGGGTGCTGCATGAGCGCAGCGGGGACCTGGGGCTGGTGTTGCACGCCGCCCACTTGCACCACGGGCTGCGCGGAGCGGAGGCGGATGAGGACCTGGCCTTTGCGCACGATTTGGCGGCCGGGCTTGGCCTGCCCTTTCATGAGGCGCAGGTGGACGCCGCGGCAGAGGCGGAACGGAACGGCCAGACCATCGAAGAGGCGGCGCGGCACTTGCGCTATGGCTGGTTCAGGGAACTGATGGCCGCGGGCGAAGTGGACGCGGTGGCAACGGCCCACACGCTGGACGACCAGGCGGAGACGGTGCTGGCCAAGTTTCTGCGCGGGGCTTGGACCGAGGGGCTTTCAGGCATTCACCCAGTGGTTGAGTTTGCGGAGGGCCGCATTCTGCGTCCTCTGCTGCGGACTACGCGCGCCGAGGTCGAGGGCTACCTGAAGGCGTTGGGGCAAGGCTGGCGCGAAGATTCGACGAACCGCCACCTCACGTACACGCGCAACCGCATCCGCCATGAACTGCTTCCGCTGCTGGAGAGCTGGAACCCCCGGCTGCGCGAGCACATGGCGCAAATGGCAGAGCTGGCGCTGGACGAAGAGGCATGGTGGCGGGCGGAAATGGCCCGGCTGGCCCCGCAACTGCTTATGACCGGGCGGCCCGTGCGGGGAGGGGGGCGTTCGGCCGGCTTGGGTGTTGCACTGGATGTAACCCGGCTGGCAGCGCTGGCACCGGCGGTGCGGCGCAGGCTGCTGCGCTATGCGGCTGGACAATTGGGCGCGGCGCCGGACTTTACAGCCACGGAAGCTCTGCATTCTCTTGCGCTTGACGGGCGGGCGGGGCAGAAGCGGGAGCTGGCACAGGGGCTTGTGGCTGAGCGGACCGCACGCGAACTGAGGCTTACGGCGGCGCCGGTCTCCACAGCCGCGAAGCGCGATGCGCCCGTAGGGGCAAACAAGGGGGCGAAGCAGGGAATTGAGGCGATTTCCGAGTACGGATTTGCGATTCCGGGCGAAGTGGCGGCACCGGAGTTTGATTTGCGGATTCGAGTGGAAGTCGCTGAGCGCGAGGGCGTTGCGGGGCAAACTGCAACGCTGCGCAATTGGAGGCCGGGGGACCGGGTGCGGCTGCGCTACTCGAGTGGGCCACGAAAAGTGAAGGAAGTGCTTGAGCGGATGCATGTTACGGGCACAGGGCGACGGGTGTGGCCGGTGCTCGAGTTGGGCGGGCGCATCGTCTGGATGCGTGGGGTGGAACTGGAACCAGAGCCGGGAATCACAGTTTTGGCGACCGGTCTGGACGCTGAGGCTAAGGGCGGCAGTCCGGCGATCCCCCGAATGGGAGTTTCCGCACGAAGTTGAGCTCTGAAGTACTGTTTTGGGGCGCGGATTCGAGCAATTTTCAACCGCCTTGAGAGTACAATTCTATTTACTGCGTTTTCAGGCGACAGGAGGTTTGTACCTGCCGCACAGGTGTTGTGTACTTTCTGTGACTTCAAGGAACGTAGCGGCGTCTAAAGTAATGATGCAGGCAGTATTGAAAACTCCCTCGAGCGGATTCTCCCCCGCCGGGAAAGAGGAATCCTGGTGAATTCGACCGTTAAAACGATCATGTTCTGGGTCTTTATCCTCATTAGCCTCATGCTGTTGTGGGGTGTGGTGCAGAAGAGTACCAGTGGCGGCAAGGACACTGAGGTTGGCTACTCCGATCTGCTGGACAAGATCGAGGCGGGCGCGGTGCAGGATGTGACCATCCAGGGCAGCGAACTGCACGGCCATATGAAGGGCTCGAAGGATCAGTTTCACACCGTGATCTCGGCCAGCAACACCGACTCGCTGACCAAGGACCTGCACTCATCAAAAGTAATATTTACCATCAAGGACCCTCAGAATAACGGGCTCCTGCTGCAGTTGCTCTTCAATATTGGCCCTTTCATTCTGCTGGGCGCCATCTGGTTCTTCATGCTGCGGCAGATGCAGTCGGGCGGCAACAAGGCGCTTTCGTTCGGCAAGAGCCGGGCGCGGTTGCTCTCTATGCAGCAGAAGAAGGTGACCTTCAAAGATGTGGCCGGCGTGGACGAGGCCAAGGAAGAGCTGAAGGAGATCATCGAGTACCTGCGCGAGCCGCAGAAGTTCCAGAAGCTTGGCGGGCGCATACCAAAGGGCGTGCTGCTTGTGGGGCCCCCGGGTACGGGCAAGACGCTGCTGGCCAGAGCAGTGGCCGGCGAGGCGAACGTGCCGTTCTTTTCGATTTCGGGTTCGGACTTTGTTGAGATGTTTGTGGGCGTGGGTGCGAGCCGCGTCCGCGACCTGTTCGAACAGGGCAAGAAGAACGCGCCTTGCATCATCTTCATTGACGAAATTGATGCCGTGGGGCGGCACCGTGGAGCGGGCTTGGGCGGCGGGCACGACGAACGCGAGCAGACGCTGAACCAACTGCTCGTGGAGATGGATGGATTTGAGTCCAACGATGGTGTAATCCTGGTGGCGGCCACCAACCGGCCCGATGTGCTGGACCCGGCGCTGCTGCGGCCTGGACGTTTCGACCGTCGCGTGGTGGTTGGGCTGCCCGATGTGCGCGGACGCGAAGAGATTCTGCGCGTGCATGTCAAGAAGGTTCCGGTCTCCGACGACACGAATTTGAATGTGCTGGCTCGCGGAACACCGGGCTTCAGCGGCGCAGATCTCGCCAACATGGTGAATGAGGCTGCGTTGAGTGCGGCGCGCATGAACCGCAAGCAAGTGACCATGTACGACTTTGAGTTGGCCAAGGACAAGGTGCTGATGGGCGCCGAGCGCAAGTCCATGCTGCTGACCGACGAAGAGAAGCGGGTGACTGCTTATCACGAAGCGGGCCACGCGCTGGTTTCGTTCAGGCACACCCACTCTGACCCCATTCACAAGGTCACGATTATTCCGCGCGGCATGGCGTTGGGGGTTACCATTTTCCTTCCCGGCGACCGGCACAACTATACGCGGGAGTACCTTGAAGCCAACCTGGCCATCTCTTACGGCGGGCGTGTGGCGGAAGAGATCTTTCTCAACCAGATGTCGACCGGGGCGGGCAGCGATATTGAAAGCGCCACCGACCTGGCTCGGCGCATGGTTTGCGAGTACGGGATGAGCCGCCTGGGTCCGCTGACTTTCGGCAAGAAGGAAGAGCAGATCTTCCTGGGCCGCGAGATTGCACAGCATCGCGACTTCAGCGAAGAGACGGCCCGGCAGATCGACCTTGAAGTACGGCGGCTGATCGATGAGGCTTATCAATCGGCGCATTCTATTGTTGAATCGCACGCCGACGTGATGCACCGCATTGCCGCGGCGCTGCTGGAGCGCGAGACGATCGACGCCGAAGAGGTGAAGATGCTGATCGAGGGCAAGGAACTGCCTCCGTTGCGGTCGATTCTGGCTTCGCCCTCTGACACCGGCGGCGGTACGCAGCAGGTGCTCAAACCGGAAGGCACGCGAAGCGGGCCGAATTATCCTGAGGGGTCGCCTTCGCCGGCGTAAATCATTCGAAGGCAATACGAAGAGGGCCCACCCAGTACTGGGTGGCCCTCTTGATTTTGGATAGGCATCGATAGCCGGACAGTTTGGTCTAAAAGATCCTGTATCCAACGCCCATGCTTACGCCGTAGGGAGAGAGGGACGTGCTGCCCCATTGGGGCCAGTACTGGTACTCGCCGTCGAAGGCGCGGAAGCTTATTCGCCTGGTAAGCCTGATATCCGCGCCGCCGCCGAAGGCAACATTGGTGAATTGGCCGGAAGCTTCGCATTGGCCGGAGCAGAGGCCGGGGTATTGACCGAGGTCCATCGATCCGTAGCCTACGAGCGCCTTTCCATAGAAGGTCGCCTTCCAGAAGCGGTGGATGGGAATGCGGGGGCCAATGAGGTAGTTGTCCTGATGGATGTTCTGGTACTGGTTGTAGCGCAGCCAGCGGCCTTCGGCCTCGATCTGAATCCAGCGAGTGAATCGAATATCCACGTATGCGCCGGCGCCGAAGAGTCCGTAGGGGCTTCGGCTGGAGACGGGAGAACATACGGAGGTGGGGAAACATGGGGTTGCAGGATTGGTTTGAGCCTGCCAGTCACCTTGAAAGCTGGGCTGGAAGAGGGAGGCCATGCCGCCGGCGGTGATGGAGAAATGGCGTGCTGTTGCGGAGGGCACGGCTTGCGAATGGGCTGATGCAATTCCGGCGGCTAGCAGAATGCAGAACAAACCAACAGATCGTCTCATGTGGGCGAGCTACTTCCAGTCCGGGGGAGTTGGAACCAAGTCAAGTATAGATGGATCGGCATCAGTATAGACGCTTTCAGCCGGGATGCGCTTGAGGGCGCATCCCGGCCGATGGTTGCCGATGAAAAGGTTACTGCTGCTGCGGATTTGAGGTGCCGGTCAGCTGCTGCGCAGCATCGCCGGGTGCAGCCTCTGCCACTGGGGGGGCTGTCTGCTGATTGGATGCAGCGGGCGGCGGTGCGGCCGACCCCGGCGTGGCCGGCGGGTTCAGCTTGGCGGCTTCATAGCGCTGAAGCTTGAAGAAGATTGGCGTCACTTCCAGCGGCATCTTGTCGCGGGCGTTCATGGGTGCATACCGCTTGGCATTGAGCATGTGCACCTTGTCGTCCCAGGGATCGGTTTTGAGCCAGCTGCCCAGCGGGAGGGCTGGAATCTGGGTGAGGTCGTCCCAGTTGATCTTGGGCGCGCTGCGTGCCAGTTCGCCCATCCAAGGGGTGCCGTCGGCCCTGAGCAGCGAGTCGCCCAGCTTGGGAGTGTTGAGTGCCTTCATCACCTTGGCGCGTTCAGCCAACTGCGCCCAGTAGAGGCCCGCCGAAGGGAGCTTGTCCTTGTACATGGAGGCTTGAAGATACTCCTGCGCCTTCTTGGAGGCCTCGATGTTGTCATGTTCGGAGTGATACATGTTGATGCGCTGGAAGCTTGACTCGTCTGGGAAGAGCAGCCGGTCGTTGAAGGCGTAGCGGGTGTCGATGTGGTGGCCCATGGCGATGTGCGCCAGTTCCATGGCCACCACCGAGGCAATCGATTCTTCGTTGGGCAGGGTGTCGATGAGTCCCTTGCTGATGAGGATTGTATTGCCCACCGTGGTTGCTTCAACGGTGTCGTTGAGCAGGATGCGGCAGTGGACGGGATCGGTAAATGCCAGGTTGTTGGGCACGGCAAGGTTGACCACAATCTGATCGAGCACGGTGGTTTCGTAGCCGTTGGCATTAAGGGGAGCCACGAGTCCGGCTTCCACCAGGCGGTCGATGACGTTGTTTTCGGCCTGGGTGATCCAGGCGCGCGTGGCTTGCAACGGACTCAAATCCTGTGAGTCGTCGCTGCGGTCAACGGCGTCGTCCACCTTCACACTTACGTTTTCGCTCTCACGGGTGGGGAGCTTGAGAGAGTAGCCCCAGAAGTGGGTCTGAGCCTTTAGGCCAACCGACTTCTCGCCCTCGATGCGCTCCGTTTCTTCGACGTATACGGCTACCGGCAGCCAGACTCCGGGCTGCACGTTCATCCGCCAACTGTCGAAATGAAAGTAGTAGCGCGAGTCGTCTTCAGAGCGGGGAGCTGTGTAAGTTCCATTGAAGCGCACCACGTTGCCTTCCATGTCCTCAATCCAGATGCGCCCGTAGAAACGACCCATGCCGTTGATTTTGGGGTGCACGTCGTAGACCCATGTGCGCACCGATCCCAGGAATTCCCGCCGCACAAAGCTGAAGGCATAGTGTTGGGTATCGAACCCTGAAGGATCAAGGAACATCATCTGGGTAAATCCCAGCGGATTGTAGGTGAAATGAGTGTCCAGCTTCAGCAGCTTTGTGATGCTGGTGATGGCAGAAACCGATCCCTTGAAAAAGCCGTGCTGCTTGCCCGTCGTCCGGGGTTCGTACTCCTTGTCGAAGAAGCCCTTGCCGAAGTCAATGCGGCTGAGCATGTACGTATCCTCGACCGGCACCTGATAGAGCTTGACGTCGGGCCTGGTGTTTTGGATATAGGTCTCCACCAAGGGCGTGCGTTGCTGAATATTCTTGATGAGTACCTTTTCCTGTCCGATGGCCTTTTGCACCAGGGCCGCCTGTTCGGGAGTGAGTTGGTGCACCTGTTCATACTTTGGTTGCTTCTTTGCATACGAACAGGTAACCACCAGGGTAATCATCAGGAAGGTAAGAGAGATCTTCCGAAACGTCATGGCATGCTCCTAGGGTAGTTCTTCCAAGTTTTGATCGGGCCGCTTGCACTGCTCAGGCATCCGCGATTGAATGCAGCCTCTATTCCCGTGTGCCTTGTCGAAACTACGCAAGTTGAAAGCTGATGGTTATGTTCGTGGTCATATCTACCGCCTGCCCATTTCGAGTGGCCGGACGGAACCGTATCTGCTGCGCGACGCGGCGCGCTTCTTCATCCAGACCGTGACCCAGGGAGTGGACCACGCTCTGCACCACAACCTGGCCTGCGGCTGTAAACGTAACGCGAAGAACCACGTCGCCCTGGACCTTCAGCTGCTTGGCTTCGGCGGTGTATTGTACGGGTGGTTTCGAGATGACTTCAAGGTTGGTAGAGGCGACGATTCCGGTCATTTTGGGAGTTACCACGGCGGTGGACATTCCGGGGATCCCGGCGGATGCAACCTTGCCTGTGGTTCCTGCGAGATTGGTTGTGGAGCCCGGAATGCCGGCTGAGGCTACTTTGCCCACCACGCCGGAATTCGAACCGCCCGGTTTTATCCCATTGCCGATGCCTGTGCCGCCTACCACTCCGTGGGGCGCAATGGCCGCGCCATTCATTCCGCCATAGGGGTTGCCTATGGCAGCGATGGTTGCCGGCCCTTTAGCGTTCGGATTGGGAATTACGCCGAAGGTTTGACCAAAGTGGACGGGCGCCGTTGAGACCTTGGTTTGGGGTACTTGTGCTGGCATAGGCGCGGCCAGCACCGCCCTGGGCTGTGGCGCTTCAATAATATTGGGCTTGGCTGTCTTGATGACCGGCGCTGGAATCTTCGATTCAATGAGGATCGGTTTCGGGTCCGGCTTGGGCTCGGGCCGCGGCACTTTGATTTTGGCGGCTTCCAGCTTCACATCCGGCGGCTTCGGCAGCTCGATTTTGGGCGGCTCCGGCAACTTCACCTTCGGGGGCGGAGGCGGTTCCTTGGTGTCGGGGATGATCAAAATCGTCTGCTCAAACTGACGCTGTTGGATCACGTGCCGAGCAGTCGCTCCGACATAGAGAAGCAGGGCAAGCATCAACCCGTTGACTACCGCGCTTGTGACAAAGGACACAGTGCTGCGTTCGGGCTCGGGAAGCAAGCCGAAACTGGCGGGTTGAAGTTGGCGATTCACCGGCATGAGTTCGATCCTCGCTTACTGCAAGTGGATACCACGGAGTGTGCTGCCGTCAGAGCCGGAATGAGCACTATCTGCAATCCTTGGGTGGAGATGCGCGCTGAGGAACTTGCTTTCCCCCTTGAATTCCGCGGGATCCCGATGTTTGCTTTCTGTATCCAATGTGAGCCGTATTGACCAAGGTTGGCAGTGATCCATATCACTCGCAGAGGACTGGCTGTAGAATGTGCCACCCCGCAACCGGTTCCGGTAGCGGGCCTTGTACGCGCACGCCTGGTGGAAGCTAAGCTCATTGTTCTGTTGTAGTCCTGCTGAGGGGCCCCATGCAAATGGCGACACTGACACCAGACTGTGGATGGCAGTGCACACCGCGCCACGGATTGTGAGACGCCAGAGGGCCGGGCATGGAAACTCTCCAGTTGTCTACCAAGGCATCAACGCAAGGAAACCTGGAAAAACTCAGCAATCGCTGGTTATCCCATGTCCTTAGTGCAACAAAGAGCCACCCGGACTGAAATACTCTCCGGCTTGATCGACCGGAATACAATACAACTTAAGGCAAACCGCCTTGTGGACGGTAGGTGAAGAGGACTGAAACGGTCCATCCCGACATTGCCGAATGTATTGATATCAGTTTAGACCAAAGTACTGAAGAAAGGTCTCGTTTTTGTGAAGGTATTGGTTACTGGTGGTGCGGGATATATCGGTGGAACCGTTGCCGGCTTGCTTGCCTCAAAGGGGCACCGTGCCGTTGCTTTTGACAATTTGAGTCATGGACGGCGCGATTTGTTGCCTGCGGGGGTTGATTTTGTCGAGGGAGAGCTGTCGGATCGCGGCGCGATTGAAAACCTTTTCATCGAGGCGAAAGAAGCGGGCCAACGTTTCGATGGTGTACTTCACTTTGCCGCTCTGATTGAGGCCGGTGAGTCGATGGTGCATCCTGAGGCGTTCTTCCGCAACAACACCGCCTCGACACTTTCCCTGCTCGAGGCTGTGCTGGCTCACGGGCCGCGGCGCGTTGTTTTTTCCTCCACAGCCGCTGTTTACGGGGAGCCGGAAACTGTTCCGATCAAGGAGGACGCGCGGCTTCTGCCTACCAATGCCTACGGCGAGTCGAAGCTGCTGGTGGAACACATGCTGGGCTGGCTGAACAGGATTCACGGGTTACGGTATGCCTCGCTGCGGTACTTCAACGTGGCCGGAGCTCCCGAGGGCCCCGATGGCGTGACCCGCGGCGAGGCGCATGAGCCGGAGTCGCACCTCATCCCACTGGTGCTAGATGTTGCGCTGGGCCGGCGCAAGTCCATCCGTATCTATGGCGAGGACTACCCCACGCCGGACGGAACCTGCATCCGCGACTACATACACGTCTCCGATCTGGCCGACGCGCATTTGCTGGCGCTGGGCGCGCTGGAGAAGCAGGACCGCCTGATTCTGAACCTGGGAAACGGCCAGGGTTTCAGCGTGCGGCAGGTGATTGAGTCGGCGCGGCACGTGACCGGGCGCCCGATTCCGGTCGAGATTCATCCCCGGCGCGCCGGCGACCCAGCGGTGCTGGTTGCCAGTTCAAGCAAGGCGATTCGCGAACTAGGCTGGAAGCCGCGGTACACCAAGCTGGACGAGATTATCCGGACCGCATGGATATGGCACCGGAAGCGGTACGCGTGAGCAATCTGGACATTACAGCGACAGAAATTAACTTGACTTTCATGATGTGCCACCGCATCGTAAGTTGTTGAAAATCCTATCCCTGCCGTGCGGCTTCCTTCCCCTTGCTAACGACGCGCGGCCGGCTACGAGGTCGAACGGCACATGGCATCCGATTCCTCCACCCGCCCCGGTGCGCCATCCCAACGACCAGGACCCGTCGCCGGGGGCCCCGGTGCGGGCGAAGTGACCAGTCTCCCCAGGGTGATTCTCGGCTCCTCGCTGGGCACCATGATCGAGTGGTACGACTTCTACATCTTCGGCTCGCTGACCACCGTACTGAGCCTGAAGTTCTACCCGCCGGGCAACGACACGTTTGCGCTGATTGCCTACCTGGCTACCTTTGCCGTCGGTTTCTTGGTACGGCCATTTGGGGCGCTCTTCTTTGGGCGGCTGGGCGACCTGCTGGGGCGAAGAATCGCCTTCATTATCACGCTGACCATCATGGGCTTTTCGACGGCGTCAATTGGCCTGCTGCCGACTTAGAACCTGTCCAGAAACTAAGGTGATCGTCGCAGGAGCAGGTGCGCGAATGCGATGTGGATCATGGTTTCGGCGGAGGT
>OCZT010000769.1_pt1 | contig 32589 bp, 26 predicted proteins | sample 1539031 | NCBI WGS metagenome assembly OCZT01 (sample SAMEA3539308, study PRJEB22396) | soil metagenome | biome: tundra; feature: field; material: soil | place: USA | collected 2010-05 | depth 0.15 m | reverse complement strand
CGGTGTACGGGACTCCGGTGAGATCGAGGAGCGCCTGCAGCGTGCCGTCCTCGCCATGCCCGCCGTGCAGCCCGATGAACACAACCTCGGCGTCGCGATGCGTGCCGAGTCCGCGGACCGTCGCCGGCAGCGTCTCCGACGAAAGGCGCGCCAGCGCTCCGGGCTCGGGCGGCAGCGCGTGCATCACAGGGCCCGCGAGCATAGCGCGCTCCTCCCCCTCGGTGAGTGCGCCCCGCACCGTATCGACCACCGTGACGGCGTGCCCGCGGGAACGCAGGGCCTCCGCAACGCGGAGCCCCGACGCGAGCGACACGTCGCGCTCCGCCGAAGTACCGCCCATCAGCACCGTGATTCTCACTTCAGCGCGCCATCAGGTAGTGCAGCATGTCGGAGCGCGTCACGATGCCGCGGATCTCGCCTTTCTCGCGCACGAGCACCGCCGGGTTCGATTTTGAGAGGAGCTTCACGATGGCATCCATCGAATGGTCGGCATCCACGACCGGGAACGGCGAGTCCATCGTGTCGCCGACGGTCTGCTCGAGCACCTTCACGTCCTCGAGACCGCGCACGCTCAGCATGTTTTCGCTCACCGACCCCACGCAGTTGCGGCCGTCCATCACCGGCAGCTGCGACACGTCGTGCAGGCTCATGAGCCGCAGTGCCTGCCGCACCGTTGCGCCGGGCGACGTGCTGATCACGCCGGCGGGCGACCGCTCGCCCTTCACATCGAGCAGGTGTCCGAGCGTCACCTTCTCCACGTCGAGCATCTGGTTCTCGCGCATCCACTCGTCGTTGTACAGCTTCGAGAGGTAGCGCTCGCCGGTGTCGCAGAGGAACGTCACGACGCACGCATCGGGATCGTTCACGCGTCGCGCGACGCTCAGCGCCACGTGCGCGAGCAGTCCCGACGATCCGCCCGCAAACAACCCTTCCTCGCGCGTGAGCCGGCGCGCCATCGCGAATGCCTCGCGGTCGGAGACCGTCTGGAATTCATCGATGAGGCGCAGGTCGAGCGTATCCGGAATCTTGTCCTGGCCGATGCCCTCGACCTTGTACGGCACGCCTTCAATCTTGTTCGTGCCGCCGCTCCGCCAGTACTCGGCAAGGATCGATCCCACCGGGTCGCCGCAGACGACCTGGATCTTCGGATTCTTTTCCTTGAGGTAACGCCCCGCACCGGTGATGGTGCCGCCCGTTCCAGCGCCGGCGACGAGGTGCGTGATGCGTCCCTGCGTCTGCTCCCAGAGTTCCGGCCCGGTCGTCGCATAGTGCGCATCCGGGTTCGCCTGGTTGTAGAACTGGTTCGCGAGAATCGCGTTCGGCGTCTCATGCGCGATGCGCTTCGCCGTCATCACGTAACTGTCCGGATGGTCGGGAGGCACGGCGGTCGGCGTGATGACGACTTCCGCCCCGTACGCCTTCAGGAGCCGGACTTTTTCCTGCGACATCTTGTCCGGCATCGTGAAGATGCACTTGTAGCCCTTGAGCGCGGCGGCGATCGCCAGCGCGACGCCCGTGTTGCCGCTCGTGCCCTCGACGATCGTGCCGCCGGGCTTGAGCGATCCGTCGCGTTCGGCGCGCTCGATGATCGGCATGCCGATCCGGTCCTTCACCGAGCCGCCGGGATTGAAGGTCTCGGCCTTTGCCCACACCGGAGTGCGGATGCCGCGCGTGACCCGCGTCAGCCGGATCATCGGAGTCCAGCCAATTGTCTCGAGGACGGAATCGTAGACCCGGAGGTCGCGCACGGAGTCTGGCATCGCGGGAATCTACGCCCGCGCCGCAGCGGGGGCGACGGCACGGGCGATGGCCCCCGGCTCCGCGCGCGCTTCCGCCGTCAGCTGCGCCAGGAGCGCGAGCGCCTCGAGCGGCGTCAGCGTGTTCACATCGATGTCGCGCAACCGCTCGACAACTGGATGCGGCAGGTTGCTGGCGAAGAGTCCGAGCTGGTCGCCCGTACCGCGTGGCGCGCGCGCCGCGACGCCCGCCTTGCCGCTCAGCGCCGCGACGATCTGTTCGCCCTCGAGCAGCTTGAGCAGCGCGCGGGCCCGCGCGATCACCGGCTGCGGAAGGCCCGCAATCCGCCCGACCTCGATGCCGTACGAGCGGTCTGCACCGCCGGGCTTGAGCCGGTGCAGGAACAGGATACGGTCGCCACTCTCGCGCACGTCGACGTTATAGTTGCGCACCGACACGAATTCGTCGGCGAGCTGCGTGAGCTCGTGGTAGTGCGTCGCGAACACCGTCTTGCAGCCGATCCGTTCATGCAGGTGTTCGCTCACGGCCCACGCGATGCTCACCCCGTCCCACGTGCTCGTTCCGCGGCCGATCTCGTCGAGCAGCACGAGGCTCCGCGCCGTCGCCGTGTGAAGGATGGCGCTCGTCTCGGACATCTCCACCATGAACGTGCTCTGGCCGCGCACGAGGTTGTCGCTCGCACCCACGCGCGTGAACACACGGTCGGCGAGCCCGACCCGCGCACGTGACGCCGGGACGAAGCTTCCCATCTGTGCCATCAGCACGAGCAGGCCGATCTGTCGCAATATGGTGCTCTTTCCGGCCATGTTCGGCCCGGTGAGGATGATCATCCGCGCGTCCGCGGCGAGCCGCACGTCGTTCGGGATGAACTGGTCGCGCGGCATCATCCGCTCCACCACCGGGTGGCGGCCCGCCGTGATCTCCAGGTCGAATCCCTCCCCGATTTCCGGCCGCACATATGCCTCGCGGCTCGCCACTTCGGCGAGCGTCCCCAGCACGTCGAGCTGTGCGAGCGTGCCCGCGACCCGCTGCAGCCTGCCGATCTGCGCGCCAACGCGTGCGCGCAGCGCGTCGAACAGCTGCCGCTCGAGCACGTCGATGCGCTCCGTCGCGTGCAGCACCTTCTCCTCGAACTCCTTCAGCGCCGGCGTCACGTAACGCTCGGCGCCGGTCAGCGTCTGCCGGCGCTGATAGTCCACGGGCACAAGGTGGCTGTTCGCGTTCGTGACTTCGATGAAGTAACCGAACACCTTATTGTAACCGACCTTCAGCGAACCGATTCCGGTGCGTGCGCGTTCCGCCGTCTGCAGCGACGCGATCGCGTCCTTGCCGCCGGTCGCGATGGTACGCAGCTCATCCAGCGCTGCGTCCACGCCGTGCGTGACCGTCTCACTCTCGCCGATCGAGACCGGTGGCCGCTCCACGAGCGAGCGCTGGATTTCGGCCGCAAGGTCGGCGCACGAATCCCACGATTGCTGGATCTCCGCGAGCACACCCGCCACTCGCATCCGCTGCAGTGCCGCTGCCACGTGCGGCAGCCGCGCCAGCGAATCGCCGAGCGCCCGAACGTCGCGGGGGTTGGCGCGCAGCGCGGCGGTTTTTCCCGCAAGTCGCTCCACGTCGCGCACGCCGTCGAGCGCGGTGCGCAGCGCCGCGCGCGCGATCGCGTCGTGCACGAGCGCATCCACCGCATCGAGCCGCGAATTGATCGTCGCGAGATCGGTGAGCGGAGCCAGCACCCACTGTCGCAGCAGGCGCGCGCCCATCGGCGTTTGCGTACGATCGAGAACGCCGAGCAGCGTGCCGGCGGTGTCGCCGCCGCGAAGCGATTCCACGAGCTCGAGATTGCGGCGCGTCATTTCGTCGATCGGCATGACGCCGCCTGGACGCTCGACGATCGGTCGCGCGAGGTGTGGCACTCCCGCCGGCAGCAGCTCTCGCAGATAGCGCATCAGTGCGCCGGCTGCGCCAACCGCAGGCGCGTCGCCATCGCCGATCCCGAATCCTTCGAGCGAGCGCACCGCAAAATGTTCGGCGAGTGCCTCCTCGGCTGTCGCCGTCTCGAACTCCCACGCCTCGCGCAGGGTCAGTAGAACGTCGAGCCCGCGCACCAAGTCCTGTGCGGCTTCGTGACCAGCAGAAACAAGCACCTCGCGCGGAGAAAGTCGCGCTAGTGTCGCTGTAATGTCCTGTTGATGCACGGTAAATAGGCGAAATTCGCCGGTAGACACATCGACAGCGGCGATCCCGATCTTGCCGCCAGTGACCTGAACCGCACATAGAAAGTTGTTTCGCGTGCCGTCCAGCAGGTCATCCGAAAAGGCCGCGCCCGGGGTCACCGTCTCGACCACTGCCCGCCGCACGATTCCCTTGGCGAGTTTCGGATCTTCCACCTGTTCGCAGATCGCGACGCGGAACCCCTGCTGCACCAAGCGGCGCAGGTACTCGCTCACCGCGCGGACCGGCACTCCGGCAAGCGGCACTTCGGCAGCGCCGCCATTGTTGCGCGACGTGAGCGTCAGCCCGAGGACTCGCGACGCGGTCTCCGCGTCCTCGTAGAACATCTCGTAGAAATCGCCCATCCTGAAGAACAGGATCGCGTCCTTGTGCCGCGCTTTGATGTCCCGGTACTGCTGCATCAGCGGTGTCGCCGAGTCCCGGCTCACGGCTTCTCTGCCTCCACGACAATCGCCGTGATCTTCGCGTCCTTGAGCTTTGCGGCCAGGTCGACCGCCTCCGCGCGCCGCGCGTACCGTCCGATCCGGACCCGGAACGGTTTCTCGTTCGTCACCCGCGCCTCGTACCCGCGGTCGCTCAACTTCTTCGCGAGACGCTGCGCATCCTCGGGTGAGTCGTACGCCGCGACCTGCGCCGACCAGCCGGGACCCTTCGTTTCGGGAGCCGCGGCTTTCGGCGTCCCCTTCTTGAGTGGCGCCTTCGCCTTCGTCTTGGGCAGCGCCTTCGCCTTCTTCTTCGCGGCGGTTTCAGCCTTCGCAGCCGACTCGGCCCGTGCGATGGAATCCGTCCTGGCCGCCTTCATCACCTTGTCGATCGAATCCGCCCGTACGGAATCGGCGGCGCGTTGCACCGCCGCGCACGGACGCGCGTAGTAGGTGATCTGGTTCGCGAGCTCGACGTCCGACGGCGCGACATGTGCCTTCGCCTCGGCGAGCGACGCGCATGCCGGCACGAGCGCACCCTCCTCCGCCAGCACGCGGCCAAGCCAGTACGCGCCCTGCGCGCGCGACGCTCCGCCCGGATGCTCGAGCGCGAGCCGCTCGAGGTACTGCTTCGCCGCGGCGTGATCCCCGCGCGCGATCTCCATTTGCGCGAGCCGCAGCAGCGAATCTTCCGCGCGCGGTGAAATCGAATAGTCCACCGCAATCCGCAGATAGTCCTTCCGCGCCGCGTCTGCGGATTCCGCGATCGATGCGCGCGCGAAGAGCGCGTCCACGTACGCGGGGGATCCCTCCTTCGCGGCGCCAAGCACGGAATCGGCGAGCGCGCGGCCGGCGGCAGTGTTGCCGTTGCTCGCCAGTCGCTGCACGCGAACGAGCGTGGAATCGGTCGCGCCTCCCTGTGCGCGCGCAACCGGTGCTGCGGCAGCCAGCAGCAGTCCGGCGAACAGCACGCGCATCGTGCGCACGCGCGGCATCAGCGCGCCATCACGCCGCCGCGCGCCGCGGGGCGCCGGCCGTCATGGCGAGCAGCAGCGACGTCAGCAGCTGCTCTTCCGACGAGATACGCGTGTCCTTCAGCGCGACGTCCGCGGCCAGCAACAGCGAGATCGCGCGATCGACCGCTGCGTGGTCCCAGTGGCGCAGCGCGTGCACCCACGCTTTCACCGCTTCTCCCCAGGGCCGCCCGGCGACGGACGACGGATTCTCCTTCAACAGTCCGAACAACTCGCGCTCGAACTGGTGCTGCGCGAGACCGCGTTCGCGCGCGGCCAGCAACCAGCCGATCGCGAGTGTCTGGGTCGTCAGCGCCATCACGATCGAGACGCCGCTCGTTTTCGGCTGCGCCAGCACGCGTTCGAGCAAGGCGATGGCGTTCGCGCTGTTCCGCTGCGCGACGAGATCCAGCAGGTCACCGAGCGTCTCGCCATGCCGGACGCCGACGATCGCCTCGACCGCGGCTTCGCCGATCGCGTCTCCATTCGTATAGCTGCGAAGCTTCTCGATCTCGCCCGAGAGCAGCGCGAGGTCGTTGCCCGTCGCGCTGCACAGCAATTCCGCGGCGCGTGCCTCGATCGTCACGCCGAGCTTCGACGCGTGGAGCGCAACCCACTTGGTGAGCTCGCTGTCGTTCAACGGGCGGAAATCGATCGCCGTCGCAGCGTCCATGAGGGCCGCGTCCGGTTTCGTCCCCGCGCCGGCGACCAGCACGAGCAGGGTGCCCGCCGCGGGATGCCCGAGGTACTTCGCAAGCACGGCGCGTGCGTCCTTTTTCAGCGTGGTGACGTCGCGCAGGATCACTACGCGGTGTTCCGCCATCATCGGAAGGGAGTCCAGCGCGAGACCCAGCGATCCCGCATCGGTTTCGGCCGCGCGCCTCACCTCGAGATTGAAGTCGCGCGTACCAGGATCCGTCGCGCGATCGATCAGCGCGCGAATCTTCTCCTCTTTCAGGTAGTCGTCGTCACCGTGAAAGAGATAGACACGGTCGAACGTCCGCTGTTCGAGCGCCGACTTGAGGGCGCGCATCGCCGACGGTGGCATGCGCGGAATATACCGCACGCAGTCGCGCCCCGAACCCCGCGGACGGCCTGATCGACGGCAGGCTTTTCGCCATCATGAGCCCGCGGCGCAATGCGACGTGCAGGCGCGCGCAACGGACGCACGCGTCGGCGTGCGCCCGCATCGCCGCCGCTTGGATGGGCGGCAGCGCAGAATCGGTGTAGAAAAGGTGCTGGAGTCGGAAAGTGCGGCAGTCCATCGGGTCGGGGTGGGACGCCTACGGTACCCGCCCCGCCTGGCCAGGTTCCCGCCCACCCATCACGCCCACCCCATTCCCAATGTTTCCCCTCACCCGTCGCGACCCCTCACTCCTCACTACTACCGAAGCGACGGCTCGATTATCTCCGCAAACGAGTTCCGTGCCCTGTTCAGCCGCGACTTCACCGTTCCCAGGTTGCAGTGCGTGATCTCGGCGATCTCTTCGTACGAGCGCCCTTCGATCTCGCGCAGCACGAACACTTCCCGGTGATGCGTCGGCAGCTGCGCCACCGACGACTCGACCAGCTCGCGCACGTGCCGCTTCCGGAACAGGTCATCGGGTCGCGATGTCGGATCCTCGAACTCGAGCGGACGCTCCTCGTCCTCCCATCCCTTCGTCATCGACGTGAACAGCACGAGCGGGTTGCGCGAACGATTGCGCAGTTCGTTCTTCGCCAGGTTCGACGCGATCGTGTAGATCCAGGTCGAGAACTTCTTCGACCGATCGAAGCGCCCGAGGTGCCGGTACACGCGCACGAAGACTTCCTGTACAAGATCCTCGGCGCGTTCCCTGTCGCCGACGATGCGATAGACGAAATTCAGCAGGCGCGTCTGATAGCGCTCCACCAGCACATCGAAGGTGCGGGTCTCTCCGCCGAGATACGCGTTGACCAGCGCCGTGTCTTCCAGCTCACGGAGATCCGCGAGTGCGCGGAACTTCGGCGCGTTGAGAACCTCGGCTTTCAGGGCGGTGCGTCCCATGAGCGTATCCTCCGATCAGCGAGAACCTGTGTTTCCGCGATAGGAGAGTGCATGGGCCGTGCCGCAATATCGTCCATCCACCAGACATCATAACTCATTGTCAGACAATGGGTTGATGAACAGATCGCTTGGCCGATCGTCCTGCCGGCTGGAGGACGGCGTCCTCCGTTCAGGACATAAGGCTGCGTCTATTTGATGTGAGGCTTCGTCTCGCGCGCGATTACACCCCGACGCGAAAGCCCGCTGCGAAGAGGAGGCCGAGCGCCGTCTTCGCATCCTGGATTTCCCCGCGCTCCACCATTTGAAGCGCCACGGAAAGGGCGACGGTTTCGATTTCCATGAACTCATCGGCCTCCCGGCGCGCTTCGCCTCGCGTGAGGCCCGTCGCCAGAAAGAGGTGGATGCGCTCGTCCGTGAACCCCGGCGTCGTGAACATCGACGTCAGCGGAACGATTGACTCCGCCGTGCAGCCGGTCTCCTCGAGCAGCTCGCGTCGCGCGCACGCCTCGGGGAGCTCACCCGGCTCGAGGCGCCCCGCCGGAATTTCATAGAGTGTCCCGCCGGTGGCGTAGCGGTACTGCTTGAGGAGCAGCACCTGCGGATCTGCGCCCCGGAAATCGCTCACGAACGGAACGATCGCACTCGCCCCGGGGTGCCGGATGATTTCGAGCTCGCCGGTGGTTCCGTCCGGGAAGCGCACCTGGTCGACATCGAGACTGATCACGCGTCCCGTGTAGACTCGCGTGCTCTTGATGCGCGCCTCGTCGCTCATGCCGGCGCTCCGTCTTCCGCCGGTGCCTCGTGCACGCTCACCGCGCCGGCTCCGAGCTGTTCCATCGGCGCGCGAATAGCGGCTGCATCGCCCACGGCGAGGACGAGCAGCTTCTCCGGATGGAGGCAGGTCTGCGCGGCACGCAGGACGTCGTCGGCGGTGACCGCGCGAATGTGTTCGCGGTAGCGCGTGTAATAGTCGTCGCCGAGTCCATAGACCTGCGCGATCGCGATTGCCTGCGCCACCGCGTTCGTCGTCTCGTAGCGAATGGGAAACACGCCGTCGAGATACGCGGTCGCGAGGGAGAGTTCGTCCGCGCTCACCTTCTCCTCGCGCATCTTGCCGATCTCGAGCAGGATCTCGCGCGTCGCCGCATCGCTCACTTCCGTCTTCACGGCGGTCGACACCACGAACGGGCCTGCGCCGCGCCGCCATTCGAACGACGAGCGCGCTCCATAGGTAAACGCGTTTCGTTCGCGCAGGTTGAGGTTGATGCGCGAGGAGAACAGCCCGCCCAGCAGTGCATTCATCACGACGATCGCAAAATAGTCCGCGTGGCTGCGCGGAACGCCGCCGTGGCCGACGCGCAGTTCCGACTGCGGCGCGCCCGCCTTATTCACGATGTGCACCTGCCGCCCCGCGATAGACGCGCGGTCGTCCACACGCGCGCCGGGCGGCATCGCGCCGTGCCACCCGCCGAACGCGCGCTCGGCGAGTTGCACCGCCCGTGCGCTGGTGATGTCGCCCGCGAAGACGAGCGTCGTCGCTCCCGGCACATATCTCGCGGAGTGGAGCGCACGCAGCTGTCCTGCGTCCAGGGCGCGCACGGACGTCATGCTGCCGCCCTCGGGGAGCGCGTAGCGCGATCCCGGCACGAAGAGGTATTCGGCAAATTTGTCGTCCGCGAGGCCGCGCGGTTCGACTTGCTGCTGCATCAGTTCGGCCAGGCGCTCGGCCTTGAGGCGCTCCACGTCCTTCTGCGCGAACGCAGGAGTGGTGAGCACTTCGCCGAGCAGCGCCATCGCGGTCTCCAGACGTTCCGGCGTGACGGCGATGTGCACGGTCGCGTCGTCCCAGTCACCCGAGCTCGACAGCCCCGTGCCCAGCGACTCGAACTTTTCCGTGAGCGTCGCGCCGTCGAGTCGCGTCGTTCCCTCAGCCAGTGCACGAATGGTCAGCGAGGCCGCTCCCTCGCGGCCGGCGGTGTCGCACGACGCACCCGCGTCGACGAGCGCCAGCACCGTGACGAGCGGAAGGCGCGGCATCGGCGCGACCGCGATGCGCATGCCGTTCGGGAGTGTCGATCGCTCGATCGACGGAAACGAATAGTCCCGCGGATTTCCCGACGTTGGTCTGGGCGCGGTGGTCATACGGCTGCCTCGCCTGCGCGGGGGACATACACCAGCGACACCCGGTTGTCCGTGCCAAGTGCTTCGCGGGCGAAGGCGTTCACGGCGCCGGCCGTCACTGCGCGATAGCGATCCGCCTGCACGTTTGCCAGCGCCGGGTCGCTGAAGTACGTCGCGAACTGCGAGAGTTTGTCTGCGCGCTCGCCGGCGGATTGCATCGCAGAAACGAAATCGGTCTCGATCAGCGCCACGGCGCGTTCGACTTCGGCGCTGGTCACGCCTTCGCGCCGAAGCTGGTCGACCTGCGCCGCCACGGCTGTCTCGAGCCGTTCCACGCTGACGCCCGGGCGCGCCGTCACGTCGATGATCAGCAGGTCCGATCCCTTGCTGAGATCGAACGTGAACGCGGTCGCCTCCGACGCAATCTCCTGCTCGCGCACGAGCGTGCGATGCAGCCGGCTGCCGCGACGCATGCCGAGCACGGCGCCGCACACGCTCGCCGCATAGTAGCCGTCCGTTCCGAATGTCGGCGAGCGGAACGCGAGGAAGAGCCGCGGGAGCATCACGTCGTCTTCCACAACCTCGCGACGCCATCCGCCGAATCTTGCCGGCACGGCCATGGGCGCGAGCGGCGGCTTTCCCGCGCCGCGGGGAATGTCGCCGAAGTATTGCTCCACCAGCGCGCGTGCCTCCGCCGCGTCGAAATCGCCGGCGATCGTGAGCACGGCGTTGTCCGGCGTATAGAACGTCCGGAAAAACCGTTCAATGTCCTCGAGGCTCGCGGCGGTGAGGTCTTCGAACGACCCGATCAGCGAGTGGTGGAACGGATGCGCCGGCGGAAACGCGAGCGCGGGCAGCCGCTCCCACCACGTGCCGTAGGGTTGGTTGTCCACCGACCAGCGCCGTTCGTTCTTCACCACGTCGCGCTGCGTGTCGAGCTTCTGCTGCGTCATCGCCGGCAACAGTGCGCCCATCCGGTCGGCCTCGAGCCAGAGCGCAACCGCGAGTTGGTTCGACGGCACCGTTTCAAAATAATTCGTGCGATCGAGCCAGGTGGAGCCGTTCAACGTGCCGCCCGCGCGCTGAATGAGCTCGAAGTGCTCGTTCGCGCCGACGTGCTCCGATCCCTGAAACAACATGTGCTCGAACAGGTGCGCGAATCCGGTGCGCCCGTCGCGTTCGTTCGCTGATCCGACGTGATACCAGAGGTTCACCGCGACGATCGGCGCCGAGTGATCCTCGGAGAGGGTGACGAACAGCCCGTTCGGCAGGCGGTACGTGTCGACGGGTATCGGCATCGGCCGAAATCTAAGCGCGTGCCGCGGTTCCACGCTTAAGCACGCGCTACCAGTCCACGAGCAGCGCGAGCGGCGCCTTGATCGATTCAGCGAGGAGATTCCCCCAGCGGCGCAGCAAGTGCTGCGCGCCGGGCGCCGGCAGTGCCGGCGACGTGTAGGGATCGATGCCGTATCTGCGTCCCAGAATTTCGAGCCGCAGCATGTGGAACGGATCGCTCACGACTACGGCGGTGCCGAGCCCCCTCGCGTGGAGCAGGTCCACGGCCGCACGCAGCGATTGTGCCGACGTGCGCCCGTCGTGCTCGAGCAGGATCGCGGTGTCGGGGACGCCGTGGTTCATCACGTAGACGCGGCTCACGGCGGCTTCCGACGCCGTGTCGCCCTCGCCGATGCCCCCGGTCAGGAGCAGCCTCGGGGCGAGCCCCCGCTGCCAGAGCGCGAGCGCGTGATCGAGCCGCGCGCGGAGCACGGGAGAGGGCTTTCCCTGGTATTGCGCGGCGCCCATGACCACGATGGCGTCGGCCTTTCGCGCATCGTCTTGCAGCGCCCAGGTCAGCACCGCACCGACCGAACCAAGCCAGAGCACAACGATCGCGCCGACGGTTCCGAGAACCACCCGACGACGCAAATAGAATGGACGCTCCGGACGCAGCATGTCGGCAAGCTACGAAACCGGCGCGCGTGCGGTAGTGGAAGGCCGGTGCAGGCGGCGGCGTCAGAGCGTCGCGAGCGTCCCCGCGGTGGGACAGTGCGCACGGTATCCGTTCCCGTTGAGCGTCGACGAGAACGCGTCCTGCGCATCCGGCTCGCCGTGCACGAGCCACACGTCGGAGAGCGACGGCGATTGCGCGCGAACCTCGTCGATCCACGCGCGAAGCTCGGTGCGGTCGGCGTGCGCGCTGTAGCCAGTGATGATTTCGATCCGGGCCCGCAGCGGCACCTCCTCGCCGTACACACGGATCATCGACTGCTTCTCGACGATCTTCCGCCCGAGCGTTCCCTCCGCCATGAATCCGACGACGAGAATCGTGTTGCGCGGGTCGGCCGCGCCATTGAGCAGGTGATGCAGGATCCGTCCCGACTCCACCATGCCGGAGGCGGCGATGATCACCATCGGACCGTGCTTCTGGTTGAGCGCCTTCGACTCCTCGACGCTCTGCGTGTATTGCACCATCGGGAACCGGAACAGCGCTTCGCTGCTGCCCATGTGGGCGTGGATGAACGCCTCGGAATCGTCGTATACCTCGCGGTGCTCGTCGAACACGGCCGTCGCCTTCGTCGCGAGCGGGCTGTCGATGTAGACCGGCAGCCGCGGAATCGAGCCGGCATCGGCAAGCTCATGCAGCGCCAGGACGATTTCCTGCGTCCGGCCGACCGCGAACGCGGGAATCATCACCCGTCCGCCGCGCGCCGCCGTCTCGCGCACGACGCGCCCCAACTCGTCTTTCGCGCCCGCCACGCTCGTATGGTCGCGGTTGCCGTACGTGCTCTCCATGATCACCGTGTGCGCGCCCGGGGGCGCCACGGGATCGCGGATGATCGGAAGTCCCTTTCTCCCGATGTCTCCGCTGAATACCAGCCGCTTCGTCGTGCCACCGCTCGTGCAATCGAGGATCACCGACGCGGAACCGAGGATGTGTCCTGCGTCCACGAACGTCGCCCTCACGCCGGGCACGACGTCGAACGGCTGGTCGTAACGAACGCCGTGCATCAGCTCCATCGTGCGCACGGCGTCACGCGCCGCGTAGAGCGGATCGAAGTGTTCCTTGTGGTGACGCGAGAGAAACCCCGCGTCCTGCTCCTGAATGTGCGCGGAGTCCGCGAGCATGGGCTCGCAGAGATCGAGCGTCGCCGTGGTGGCGAAGATCTTCTTCGCGTACCCTTCGCGGGCGAGGAACGGCAGGCGGCCGGCGTGATCGATGTGCGCGTGCGACAGCACGATCGCGTCGATGCTCGCGATGTCCACCGGCAGCTTCTGGTTCTTCTTCCGGACGTCCGCGCGATGTCCCTGAAAGAGCCCGCAGTCGAGCAGCACCGTGCTGCCGTTGACGCGCAGGATATGGCACGAGCCCGTGACCTCGCGGGCCGCGCCGTGAAAGAGGATGTCAGTCATGCGGCCACCGCTGCGCGAGCCTGGCGCTAGCGTGCAGGTTCACCGCGCCTCGAGAATACAACCGTCAGGTGCAGCGCGTCCTGCGACATCATCGCCGGTTCCCAACCGCCGCGGCTGCGCTCGTTCAGCAAGTCGGTGAGCGCGTCCTCGTCCTCACGCATACGCTGGGTCAATTTCAGGATGACTGCTTGGTATTCTTTCATGAGGGCGAAAATAGTAGTATCAGCACCATGACCACCACCCCTGCTCTTCCCGGATTGATCATCGTTCGGCACCCGCTGGTACAGCACAAGCTTACCATCCTGCGCGACCGGCGCACGCCGACGAAGATATTCAAGGAGCTCGTCGACGAGATCGCGATGCTCATGGCATATGAGGCCACCAGCGATCTCGCGCTCGAACCAGTGGAGGTCGAGACGCCCCTGGAGCGCATGACGGGCCGGCGCGTGAGCGGCAAGAAGCTCACGCTCGTGCCGATTCTGCGCGCGGGACTCGGCATGGTCGAGGGAATCCTCAAACTCGTGCCGTCGGCGCGCGTCGGTCACATCGGGCTCTATCGCGACCACGAGACGCTCGAGCCAGTCGACTACTACTTCAAGATCCCGGCCGATGCCGGCGAGCGCGACTTTCTGCTGCTCGATCCAATGCTCGCAACCGGCGGGAGCGCCGTCGCCGCGATCGATTCGCTCAAGAAGGCGGGCGCAGTTCGCATCCGTTTTCTTTGCCTGGTCGCGTCGCCGCTCGGCGTCGCGCGCGTGCGCGACGCGCATCCCGACGTTCCGATACTGTGCGCCGCGCTCGATCGCGAGCTGAATGAACGCGGCTACATCCTGCCCGGACTCGGCGACGCCGGCGACCGCTTGTTCGGCACGCGCTGACGCTTCGTTTGTAACAACCTTGCCGTGGTGTCGTGACCTTCCTGGCAAGCGCGCGCTGAACGTCCAGGAACTGGTTTGCATACACGTGCTCTTGTTCGCAATCACGAGCGCCTGTACATTCCGCGCGGTTGCGTCGCCCCACGCAGTCCCGTCGTCGCACCCCGAGCGCACAGGAAATCGCCTCCGGTTCATGCTGATCAATCTGCTGCCCGATTTTTTCGCGGTATTGCAAAGCACGGATCCGGCCGCCGCATACCACCGGTACTTCGAAGCGCATCGTTCGCTGCTCGAGGCCTACTGGCACAACTACGTCATCGAGCCTGCCGGTCCGCACTTCCAGGAAGTCGTGCGTGACACGGTGTGTGCCGATCGCGCGGACCTGCGCGCGATGCTCGGCCGCGCCGATGTCGTCGCGCTCGCGCGCGCGACGGAAGAGCAGTGCGGCCTGCTGTTCGAGGTCGACAGCAACGTCGACGTCGTCCTCATGGTCGGCGTCGGCGCCGCGAACGCGGGAGAGATGGTGGTCGACGGCCGCGGCATCGCGTTCGTATGCGTTGAACATTTCACGAGCGTCGCGAACCCGACGACGCGCGGACTCGGGCTCGACCCCGAGCTGATCCCGATGTGGCTCGCGCACGAAATCGCCCATTGCGTGCGCTACACGTCGCCGCAGAGCCGCAGCGAGATGCGCCAGCTCGTCGCGGAAGCCGGCGGCTACTACTCGTATTGGGAAACCGGGCGCGGCGCGACCCTGCGCGAACATCTCGTCAACGAGGGACTCGCCGTCCAGGCGTCGAGGCGTTTCAGCCCCGGGCACGCGCCGTGGGAGTATTTCGGCTATGCCCGCAAGCAGTACGCGCGCATCCGCGAGCTCGAGGCCGTGCTGTCGCGCGCCGTGGCGGACGACCTCGATCGCGCGGGTCTCGGCCTCCGTCTCCGGTATCTCTCCGGTGGCATGAGCGACGAGTCGCGCACGGTCCAGCGCTACATCCTTCCGGAGCGCGCGGGGTATTTCCTGGGCGCGCGGATGGTTGAGGACGCGATCGCCGAGCGCGGCCTGCCTTGGGCACTGCGCGCCGGCGCACTCGAGATCGCTTCGCTTTCCGACACCGCCGCGCGCACCGCCTGAACCAACCGGCGGCAGGTTGTTCCAGGCTACTTGCCCACGCAGAAGGTCGAGAAGACGCGCGCCAGGACGTCGTCCACGTCCACCGTGCCGATCAGCTCGTCGAGCGCCAGCGACGCCTCGCGCACGTGCACCGCGGCCACTGGTGCGGGCAGCACGCCCGCACTCCATAGCTCGCGGAACGCCGCCAGTTCCCCACGAGCGCGCTCGAGCGCCGCGCGATGCCGCGCGCGCGTGACCATCGGCGTATCCGCCTCGGCGATGCCGGTGGTGGCAAGCACGGCCATCGTGACCTGATCGAGGAGCGCCACCAGCCCCGCACCGTTCGTCGCGCTGACGGGAACGACCGGCCAGGTCATCGGCAGGATTTGTTCACTTTTTGTTACTAAATCACGTTTCGTGAGAGCCCCGACGATGGGCGCGGCGGACAGTGTCCCAATCGCAGCCATCGCCGCCTCGAGCGACTCGACGGTCTCGGCGCATGCCACCACCACGTGTGCCTGCGCCAGCCAGCGCATGCTCACCTCGATACCGAGCAGTTCGACCGGATCCGCGTCGTCACGGAGCCCGGCCGTGTCCACCAGGCGCAGCGGCCACGGGTCGTGTTCGAGCAGCACGTCCACGGCGTCGCGTGTAGTGCCCGGCGTTTCGCTCACGATGACGCGCGACTCGCCGACCAGCGCGTTGAGCAGCGACGATTTTCCGGCGTTCGGCGGCCCGGCAAGCACCACCGTCGCGCCCTCGCGCCCGAGTATGGCGACGGGCACCGTCGCCAGCAACTCGTCCAGCGCCGCGAGCGTCGCGTCGCACGCCCCGAGCACGCGCTGGCGCGGCAGGGCGCCGTCGTCCTCGCCGGGAAAGTCCACGTCGTACGCGAGCAGCGCCTCGATCTCGATGACGCCGGCCCGCAATGACGCGAGGCGATGCGACAGCGCGCCGGAGAGCTGCTGCAGTGCCATCCGGTGCGCGGCACGCGAGCGCGCGTCGATGAGATCGCCGATGGCCTCGGCGCGCAGCAGGTCGAGCTTGCCGTTCAGCACCGCGCGCTCGGTGAACTCGCCGGGCTGCGCCGGCCGCGCGCCGGCGTGCACGATCGCGGCGAGCACCGCCGCCGGAACGTACGAGCCGCCGTGCACGCCGAGCTCGACGATGGTTTCGCCGGTGTAGGAGTGCGGCGCCGGAAAGACCGTGACCAAGCCGTCGTCGATCGTGCTCGCGGGATCGTCGACGTCGTGGATGCGGCAGCGGGTTGCTTCGCGCGCGTGCACGGGCCACCCCGCGATCGGCCGGACCACCCTGCGGCAGATGCGCAGCGCGTCCGCGCCGCTCACGCGCACGACGGCAATCGCACCGCGCCCCGGAGCCGTCGCGACGGCCGCGATGGAGTCCTCGCGCACGCGCGGCGCGCGAGACGCCTCGTCAGGCTGGCTTCTTGGCCTTCGCCCGCTCATTCGAGATGAGCCACTGCTGTGGCAGCGAGGCGATGTTCTGCGTGAGGTAGTAGATGCTGAGTCCCGCGGCCGTGTTGAACAGGATGAGCACGAACATCGCCGGCATCATGTACATCATCATCTTGGCTTGCGGGTTCGGCGGCGCATTACGCATGCCGATCCACGAAATCAGGAGCATCGACGCGCCCATCACGATCGGCAGGATGTAATACGGATCGTGCAGCGAGATGTCGTGCAGCCAGAGGAACGGCACGCCGCGGAACTCGATCGTGTTCTGGAACACGAAGAACAGCGCGAAGAACACGGGCATCGGGATCAGCATCGGCAGACACCCCGAGAACGCGCTGAACGGGCTCATCCCGTGTTCCTTGTACACCCGCATGATCTCCGCCTGCTGCTTCTGCGGGTCGCTCTTGTACTTCTTCTGCACCTCGGTGAGCTCGGGCTGGATGCGCTGCATCTTGAGGCTCGTGCGCATCGCGCCCTGGTTCAGCGGCCACATGAGCAGGCGCACCGTCACGCCGAAGATCACCAGCACCCATCCGTAGCTGAGGTGCGTGGTCGCCTTCATCCAGAGCACGACGCGCATGACGATCGTCGAGAACGGCTGCACGACCGCCTGCAGCCACCCGCCGTACGGGTTCGCCGTTTCGAACTCCCTGCCGAGGTCGTGAAGCCGCCTCCACGACTGCGGGCCTGCATACATCTCGAACGTCACGCGCCCGCTGTCGAGCGGCATCACCGCCGTGGCGAAGCCGTTCGTCGCCTGCTTTCTCGTGCGCACGCCGCCCTCGAGGTGCGCCTCGGCGAATGGCTTCCCGCCCACCGGCTGCAGCAATCCCACGAGGAAGTACTTGCTCTTTGCCACCACCCACGTGAGCGGCCCGGGCTCGAGCTTCTTCTCGCCGGAGTCGAGCTTGGTGAACGGCGTCCCGCGCGCGCTCTGCGTCACCGGTTTCACCGAATACGCCAGCGCGCGCATGTCGCCGAGCGTGTCTACTTCCTGCGTGTCGAACCCGCCGGGCAGGTCCACGAGCAGGAACGCAGGGCTCGCCGCTCCCGTCACATTCACCGTGATCGTCGTGAGATAGTTGTCGTTCACGAGATCGTAGCGAACGGTCGCGAGCTGCCTTCCGTTCGATCCAGTGAACGTGACCACGCTTCCTCCGTTCGCTCCACTGCTCCTTGCGGACGAGAACGCCATCCTGTCGAGCGCGATGGTATCCGTCGGCGTGATCACGCGGAACCGAAGCAGCGGTTCCTGCGCGTGCTTGAGCACGACGTGCCCGCCTTTGCCGTTCAGCGCGGGATAACTGTCGGCCTGTATCGCGAGCGGCGCGGCGCCAATCGAGCTGAACCACGTCGTGGTCACGGCCGTGCGCGCCACGATCGTGTCGGCCTTCGCAACAGGCAGTGTGTCCGTGCGCACGGTATTCGCTTGCACCGCCGGAACGGTATGGGCGACCGCGGCATCCGGCGCCGGTGGCTTGCCGACCGAATCCACAGCGACGCGCGGCGGCGGAACCGGCGGCCGCGGGAAGAGCAGCGGCACACCAAAGAGCACGAGGACGATCAGTGCTGCGGCGAGCGGAAGGCGCTTATCCATCAGCGAGGTGCGCGAGAGTTAGGGAACAGGATCAAATCCGCCAGGCCGAAAAGGATGACACCGGGAAACACGGCGAATCGCCAGCCACCCGCCACGCAACGCGCCGTGCTTCTCCAGCGCCTCGATCGCGTACGCGGAGCAGGATGGATAATAGCGGCACGAAGGTGGAAGCAGCGGCGAGATGCCGCCCTGGTACGCGCGAACGAACAGAACAAGGATCCGGCGCATCACGCTGCCCCCTGAATGCGACCGCACGCGCGAATGCATTGCTCACGGAGTTCCGCGACACCAGCCGCGTACGCCGATGGAAGAGCTCGCACGACCAGGTCGACATTCGGCAGGGCAGGGAGCACATCGAGCCGTACGATTTCGCGAAGCCGGCGTTTCACACGATTGCGATCGACGGCGGAGTGCGAATATCGCGGCACGATGATGCCTGCCCTGGGATGACGCAGAAGGGAAGCGATGTAGCGAACCTCGAGGTGCGCGGTTCGGACTCGCTTCCCTTGCAGGCGGACCGCGTTGAGCGCGCCTTCCCGCGTCAGCCGATAGGCGCGCGGGAAGCGGCGATGGTCAGATGCCCGCGTACTTCGACGGCAGCTTGACGGTCAGGCGCTTGCGCCCCTTCTTGCGACGGCGGCTCAGCGTCTCTCTTCCCCACTTCGTCTCCATCCGGGCACGAAACCCATGCGTTGCGATGCGACGCTTGTTCCGCGGACGGTAAGTTGGCTTCCCCATTTCAGCTCCAAAAAATGCTTGTCAACGCGTGGTACGACAGAACGCTAAACGTAGTCGAGGGTTGGAGATAGAACAAGTCCCGGCATCACTGGTTTGCTCTCGCGAGTGTTGACTTGTCCACATCCGACAGGTAGTATCGGCCCCCGCCTTTATCCACACCTGTTCGGCACGAAATGACCCTCACAGCAGCCGAAGCTTGGTCTCGCCTTCTCGATCGTGCGAGAACCGAGCTTCCCGAACACGTTGTTGATACCTGGCTGGTTCCGCTCTCGCCGGCGGAGTTCTCGGGAAACGAACTGACCCTCACTGCTCCAGACCAGTGGTCGGTAGAATGGAACGAGAACAAGCACAGCGCGCTGCTTGAGAGTTTTGGCCCTCCGTGCCTTGGCCACCCGATCAAAATTGCAATAAAGGTCCAACTCGAGCGACTCTCGAGGTCACAAATGGACCTCTTTGTGCCTCAAAATGGAGCCAGCATAACGCCAGCAAGGCGTGATAATAGCGTCATTTTGAGCATTCTGAACGATCGGTACGTTTTCGACCAGTTTGTGGTTGGACGATCAAATGAACTCGCTACTGCAGCAGCTACCGCCGTCTCACAGGCGCCGGGCAAGACCTACAACCCACTCTTCATCTACGGCGCCACCGGACTAGGCAAAACCCACCTCATGCAGGCCATCGCGCACGAAATCCTGCGCCGCAATCCCACCTGCCGGGTGATGTACATCAGTACCGAGCAGTTCACGAACGATGTCATCACGTCGATTGCCCGTCGCGCGATGCACGATTTCCGTCGCCGCTACCGCGAGACGGACCTGCTCCTCGTCGACGACGTCCACTTCCTCGGCGGCAAGGAAACGACACAAGAAGAGTTCTTTCACACCTTCAACGCCGTGTACGAAGCGGGCCGGCAGATCGTCCTCACCAGCGATCGCCCACCCTCGGAAATTCCCCGCCTCGAGGCCCGCCTCGTCAGTCGCTTCGAGTGGGGGATGGTCGCCGACGTCTCGCAGCCCGACCTCGAGCACCGCATCGCGATTCTCCGGCAGAAGTCGCAGGTCGATCACCTCGAACACACGATTCCCGATGACGTCTTGCACTTCATCGCCGACCATGTACAGGCCAACGTGCGCGAGCTCGAGGGCTCCATCATCAAACTGCTCGCTTTCGCCTCACTGAAGCACCGTGTCATTACAGTAGACCTCGCGCGCGAGGCGCTTCGCGACAAACTGAAGGCGAACGATGTTGCTCCGCCGCGATCATCGCGACAGGATCGTATGCGATTCATTCAGCAGCGTGTCGCGCACGAATGGGCGGTGTCGGTCGAGGGACTTCAGTCCAAGACGCGAACGAAGATGCTCACCGTCCCGCGACAAGTGGCGATGTTCCTGTCGCGCGAGCTCCTCGGCCTGCAGCTCGTCGAGATCGGCCAGGGATTCGGTGGCCGAGATCATTCGACCGTCATTCACAGCCTCGAGCGTGTTTCAGAGATGATGAAGGAGGATTCCGTGTTTCGTTCCCGTGTGGAGAAGGTGAGGGAAAGTCTCCGACACGAACCCTAAGCCCCCGGTTATCCGCATCACGAAATCCAAAGCTCGACCTCTACACGGCCACTCCCCGGGTTCCCACATCGGCTCCACATCAAGTGACCGCCGAGAAGTCCAAGCAGCAGAACCACTTGTATTGCTTTTCCTCTTTCCACGCCTTACTACTTCTACTGCGGAATTGATATTCAATTCCAGTAAGTGCTAGAGAAGGCGCGGGATCCACATCCTCCTCATCCTGGACTCGGGTAGGGAATGCGTTTCACCATCTCGCGTGAAAAACTGCAGGAGGGCTTGGCGGCAGTCGCTTCGGCGGTTCCGTCCAAGACAACCCTCCCCGTATTGGCAAACCTTCTTGTCCAGACCACGGAGAAGGGAATCCGCATCTCCGGCACGGACCTCGATATCGCGGTCAGTACCGAAGTCACGGCAGATGTCGAGGCTGCCGGCGCGATCACGATACCGGCGCGAAAACTTTCAGAAATTGCGCGCGAGCTCCCGCCCGCACCTGTAAAGATCTCCGCGGCTGGCGATCAGCGAATCACGCTCGAGTGCGGACGCTCGAAGTTCAAGCTCCTCGGATTGCCAAAGAGTGAGTTCCCGAGTTTTCCAGCGGTGAAGTTCGAGAAAGCGCTGCGAATTCCTTCGGGCGACCTGCAGAAACTCATTTCGCATACCGCGTTCGCGGCGTCGACAGAAGAGAGCCGTCCAATTCTCAATGGCGTGCTCTGGGAACTGCGGCCCGAGCACATGCGCATGGTTGCGACGAACGGCCACCGCCTTGCAAAGATGGATGTTCCGGTGAAGATGGCGTCTGCGCCGTCGAGTGACCTGATCATTCCGCCGAAAGCGCTCGAGCAAATCCGCCGGCTCTTTCCCGCCGAGGAGGAACTCGAGGTTGCTCAGGGTGAGAACCATCTCGGCTTCCGCTCTCCGTTCACCGCGGTGTACACGCGACTGATAGAGGGGCCGTATCCGAGTTACGACCAGGTGATCCCGCGAGACAATGATAAATACGCGATCATCGACAAGGTCGCATTCACCGGCGCGCTCAAGCGCATGTCCGTCGTCGCGTCCGACCAGACGCACCGCATTCGGCTCTCGTTCAACTCGGGAATGTTGAAGTTCAGCGTCAGCACGCCCGATCTCGGCGAAGCGCAGGATGAGCTTCCGGTGCGCTATAACGGCGATCCGCTCGACATCGGATTCAACGCGGCGTATCTGCTGGAGATCCTGCGCTACATGCCGACGGAAGAGATTCGCCTGACGTTCAAGGCGCCCGAGCGCGCGGCGACGATCGAACCCGAAGGCTGGTCGGATTCCGCGAAGTATCTGTGCCTCTTGATGCCGCTGCGGTTGGTCGACTAGCTCCGGCTGATTCGAATCTCCACGGCCTGGCGCACGACCTGGGTGCGCACGCGGCTTCGCAGCGAAAGGTCCAGCGTCGCAGTCCCGTTCGCGGACATGATCTCGCCGCTCGTGGGGTCGAGGTCGTAGACAAGCTGGCCGCTTCCTGTGCCGCTCACCTCGACGGCCTCGCCGAATTGCGCCCCGGTTCCCTCGATCACCGTGCGAGACGTGCGTGAAACCGCGAGCAACGCGCGACCTTCCCGTTCTGAAATTCCGGAGATGCGGTAAGCACGGTGAACCGTCGCGCGGAGCGGTATGCCGTCGCGACACACCACGTACGAGGATGAGTCTTCCCATGTGGTTCCGACACGCAGGGTGTCGGGCGGCCTGAACCAGAGATCCCGCAGCGATTGCGCCACGGCCAGTGCAGTCGACGCGCAGGGAACGGCATCGTGCGGAGCGGTGAAATCGAGCTGCAGCCCGCGCACCGAGTACTCGGCGCGAAAGGGGAAGGGTGTCACGAGGCCCACGGGTGTCGCCGCGGCACGTCCCGCACCTTGAACGAGAAACGCACCGACGCTGCCGGTGACGCCGCTTGTTAGCGGCGCAACGGTGAACGCCACCTCGGCGTGAGAAGAAACGGTGTCAATCCGGGTGGCTGTGTCGAGGCGAATCGCGATCACCGCCCGCTGGCCGACGATAAAGCCCTGCCGTTGCGTCGACGGCCGGTACGACCACGGCCCGTTCGCGCGCGTGATCGGTGCGGGGGCGCTCACCGCCGCGGGCTTGGTGAGGACCTGGTTCGGAACGGTTCCGCCATGACATGCGGCGAGCAGTGAGCAGCTCGCTGCAGCTGCGAGGGCGGAACTTCGCAACATCGGTCGCATCGTGAGGGGAGGGGATTCCCTCGGCCTGTAAGCCGGGTTCTGTCGAAGTAAGAACTTCGGACGGTCATTTCTCTCGGAATGCGGTCGCCCGCATTCTCTAGCGGCCTACCCGCGGCGTCTCTGTCGAAGAGGACTGCTTCTCGCCGCCTATTCGGCCTTGCTCCAGCTGGGGTTTGCCGTGCCGTTCGTGTCGCCACGAACGCGGTGGGCTCTTACCCCACCTTTTCACCCTTACCCACGCTTTCGCGAGGGCGGTCTCTTTTCTGTGGCACTGTCCGTCACCGAACCAACGGTGCCCAGGCGTTACCTGGCAGCCTGTCCATGGAGCCCGGACTTTCCTCGAAGCAGAAATCCAGCTACTGCGTCGCGACCGTCCGGCCGAGGGAACTCCCCTCCCGAATAGTACTCGTGAACGAGCCGCTTCGCAGGAGGTGACAGCCCGCTTCACGCCTGAAAGGCGAGGGTGACGACGCCGTGACGACCGGCGCGAAAGATCGCGCCGAGGTTCCAAAGGCACACCCTCCCATGAGGCGACCATGACGACGACGTCCAGCGCTCGGCGCATTGCTCCAGTGTCCACGATGATCGAACCGGTAGAACGCCAGCGCGTGGACGCGGCGGGGATCGGGTTGTACCGAACGATTCATCGCGACTGCATCAGCGAGGTGCTGCGCGACCTCAAGGAGCGGCGCATAAGCGCCGTCATCGTATCGGTGGGGCGGTGTGTGCGTGAAGAACGGTCACAGATTGCCGCGGTGGTGCGCGCGTTTCCGAGAATTCCAACGCTCGCGCTGCTCTCGAGTGCCGGCGACACAAACGCCGAGGCGGTGCTCGCGCTCGGCAACTGCGGTATCCGCACCCTCATCGACGTGCGCGAGCCCGAAGGATGGAGCCGTCTGCGGGCGCTGCTCGGGCGCGAAGCGACGAAGGACGTGGATCGCGTCGTGATGGCGGCGCTGTGCGAGGATCTTCGCGGCGTTCCCGACGACTGCTGGAGGTTCTTCGAGGCGCTGTTCTCGCCGGAGTTTCGCGTGTCCACCGTGCGGCAGCTCGCGCGGCGATTGAACGTGCTGCCGAGCACGCTGATGAGCCGCTTCTTCCGTGCGCGCGTGCCGGCACCGAAGCGATATCTCGCATTCGCACGCCTGATTCGCGCCGCGCGGCTCTTCGAGAATCCCGGACTCTCGATTTCAGATGTGGCGAACCACCTCGACTACTCGTCGCCGCAGAGCTTCGGCCGCCACGTGCGTACGCTGCTGCGCATCACGGCTGGTGAATTCCGCTGCACGTACGACGGTGAGCGCATGCTCGAGCGGTTCCGCCGCGAGCTCATCCTGCCGAACGTCGACTTGCTTCGAGAGCTCCGGCCGCTCGCCGTGCGGCCGGGGATGCGCCTCGTGCCGTTGCCGCACGCCGTGGCGGCTTCGATGCGGTAGCGCTACGCCTGGCGCGGCATGCGCGCAAGGATGTCCGTCGCACGCGCGAGCGCGATGACGGAGAACCCCGCTGCGTTCAGTGCTTCCCGGCCGCCTTCTTCGCGGTCCACCACGGCGAGGATGCCCTGCACCACGCCGCCGGCCGCGCGCACGGCTTCGACGGCGCGCAGTGCCGATGCGCCCGTCGTGATCACGTCTTCGATGACGACGGTGCGATCACCGGCGTGAAACGGTCCCTCGATCAGCTTGCCTGTTCCGTGCGACTTCGCTTCCTTCCTCACGGTGAAGGCACGAATTGGCGTTCCGGCGAGCGCGCTGGCGTGTGCGATCGCGAAGGACACCGGATCCGCGCCGAGCGTAAGACCGCCCACGGCATCCGGGTTCCAGCCGGATTCGCGAAGCGCGGCCAGCGCGAGGGGACCGATCGTCGCGAGACCGTCGGGGCTCATCGTCGTCAGGCGCGCGTCGATGTACAGGCTGGAGTGCCGGCCCGAGGCGAGCGTGAAGGATCCCGTGCGTGCGGACCGTGTCGCGAGCATGTCGAGCAATCGTTCGTGTGGCGTCATGATTGCGGAGGTTAGGGAACGGTGATGCGAGCGTCAATGCTCGGTGATGATTTGCTCTTCGTGGCTTGCCGGTGACGGCGGTTGCACTCTGGGTTGCCGTCGTCGTCGCTGTGACGGCGATTTTCGCAGGGCTCGCTCGACAGCGGCGCCAGGCTCGCAGTCTTGCCGAGCGTTCCGCCGAGCTGGAGCAGCTGTCCGCCGAGCTCTATCGCGCCAACCGCGCGAAGAGCGAGTTCCTCGCGAACGTGTCGCATGAATTGCGTACGCCGCTCGCGGCGATCGTAGGCTTCGTGGACCTGTTGCGCGAGGGTGCGTACGGCGAGCTCACACCGCGACAGATCGGTCCCGTCGAACGCATCGAGTCGTCCGCGAACCATTTGCGCGAGCTCGTCGAACAGGTGCTCGACCTCGCGAAAATGGCCGCTGGCCGGCTCGAGGTGCATACCGAACTCATCAAATTGCGCCCGTTCGTGATCGACGTCGCTTCTGAAGTCGAGCCGCTCGTGAACGAAAGGAAACTCGCGTTCTCGATCACGGTGCCCGCCACACTTCCGCGGATCGCGACCGACCCGACACACCTGCGCCAGATTCTGGTGAACTTGCTCGGCAACGCCATCAAGTTCACGCCGGGGGGAAGCATCACCGTGCGCGCGTCGCTCGTGTCTGACGGCGATCTCACGTCGTTCGCGGCATCCGCGAACCAGCGTCCCTTGCTCGCCACCGGCGGACCGTGGGTCGCGCTGCAGGTGACGGACACGGGCGCAGGGGTCGCCGCGAAGGATCTCGAGCGGATCTTCGAGGAATTTGAGCAGGTGAATGCCGGCCCACGCGGCGATTCGATGCGGCGCGGTACCGGTCTCGGCCTTGCGATCTCGCGCCGTCTCGCACGGCTGCTCGACGGTGACATCACGGTGGAGAGCGTGGAAGGACGGGGTTCGGTCTTCACCGTTTGGCTTCCTGCGGACAGCCCGGAGCCTGCGCAACCTTCGGGCGGCTAGCTTGGCGTGCCCTTGCTCCGGAAAAGTCCCTTCATCTTCGACATGAATCCGCCGTCGCCCGCGTCACCCTGGCCGGCGGTGAGAGCGGCGGCGAGCGCCTTCGCAAAGACGAGCACGTCGGGATAGCGATCCTTCGGATTCTTCGAGAGCGCGCGCATGATCACTTGCTCGACCGTCGCAGGGAACTGGAGGCCGGGCTTCGCCTTGTTCAGGGCGATCGGCGGCATCGAGAGAAGCTGCGTGAACATTTCGCGTGGAGCCTTCGCCGTGTACGGCAGCGTTCCCGTCAGCAGCAAGTACGCGATGCCCGCGAGGCTGTACTGGTCGGCGAGCGGCGTGACGACTTCGCCCGACAGTGCTTCCGGCGCAACGTATAGCAGGCTGCCGACGAAGAACCCCGCGCGCGTCAACCGCTCATCCGGCGTCACGTCTGTTGCGGTCGCGATGCCGAAGTCGAGGAGTTTGACGTTGCGGGTCTCGGGATCGTACATCAAGTTTTCTGGCTTGAGGTCCCGATGGACGATTCCGCTGGCATGGGCCGCATTTACCGCGTCCGCGATCTGCAGCACGATCGTCGCGACCTCGTCATAGGGCAGCGGCGCGTTGCGCTTCGCGTAGCCCTCGAGCAATTCACCGGCCGCCCACTCGATCGAGAGGAAGTGCACGCCGTCCGGGGACTGCCCGGTTTCGATAGTCCGCACTACGTTCGGGTGTTGCACTCGCGTGCCGAACGAAGCTTCGCGCAGGAATCGGGCAACCGCCGTCTTGTCCTGGCGCAGGCGCTCACGCAGAACCTTCACGGCCACTTCGCCGTGTTGGGGATGCTGAGCTCGGTAGACGGTCGCGGTACCTCCCTCGCCAACGCGATCGAGGAGGGTATAACCGGACAGCGTCGTCCCGACGAGAGGGTCGCGCGCCACGCGGGCGAAGCTAATGGTCGCGGTCGGGACTGGCAAGCGAACGGAAGGGCTCGTGCGAGTGTAGAGTAGTGCACATGTTAAACTGCTTCACAAAAACAGGTGTGATGATGCGACGACTGCTGTTGCGATCCGGAACGATGGCTCCACTGGTGCTCCTTTTCCTTCTGGCGGCGTGCGGCGGGAGCAAGGCCGCGCCAACGCCGGCGCCGGCGCCGGCACGACCGCCCGCAAGGGCGCCCGGGAGGGCGCCCGGAGCGGCGCCTATCGCCGCGTCTGGTCCAGGGTTCGATGGCGTGAAACTGTATCGCGAACTTGGCCTGCTGGCGCGCGGTACGCCGATGCCGTTTGTGGGCAACGTCGCGTTCATGGCGTCGGCTTCCACGGATTCGACCCACGTCGTCGTCGCGATCACGATTGCCAACGGCAATCTCACGTTCGGCCGCGAGACCGACCGTTTCCGCGCGGGCTACACCGTCTCGATCACCCTGCGCAACGGCGCCGAGACGGTGAAGCAGATCGAAGCGCACGAGAGCGTGCTGGTTGCGAGCTTCAAGGAAGTCTCCCGGCTCGACGAGAGCGTGATTTACCAGGAACTGCTCACCGTGAAGCCCGGCCGCTACAACCTCTCGGTGAACGTTCGTGACGACGGCAGTTCGAAGAACGGCTCCGATGACGTGACATTGGTGGTGCCGACGCTTGGCGCGGGTTCGCTGAGCACGCCGGTGGCTTTCGCGCGTGTGTCGCAGAGGCTCTCGCTCGATTCGCTCCCTCGTGTGGTCACGAATCCTGCGGCGACCGCGACGTTTGGACGCGACAGCCTCATTGGCCTGTATCTCGAGGGCTACGGCGCCGCGTCCGGAGCGCGGCTCCCGCTGAACGTCGTGGCGCGCACGGAAACCGGGCGCATGCTGTTCAGCGACACGATTTCGCTCGCGCGTCGCCAGAACTTGTACAGCGGCGTCCTGTACGTGCCCATTGCGCGCACCGGCATCGGCCCCGTGGTGATCTCGGTCTGGCAGACGGGGATGAACGACACGACACGGGCGCCGGTGTTCGTCGGATTCGGCGAGGAGCTGCCGGTCGCGACGTACGACGAGATGCTCAACTATCTCAAGTGGTTTGCCACGCCGTTGAGGATCAAGGCGCTCCGGGACACCGCGCCGGAATTCCGCCCCGCGGCCTGGGCAGACTTCGTGAAGGAGAACGCCACGTTGACCGGCGGCACGGAAGCACTGCGCGACTATTTCCTGCGGTTGAACGAGGCGAATACCCGCTTTCGTGAAGAGGGTGTTCCCGGCTGGATGACTGATCGCGGCAAGGTGCTGCTCGGACTCGGCGAGCCGGACCAGGTTTACGAGCAGGGTGCCGCTGCGGATCCCACGAACAGGCTTCGCTCACAGATCTGGGAATATCGCAACATCCAGCAGCAGCTCGTGTTCACCGAACAGCAGGAATTCGGACACTGGCGTCTCACGAACAGCAGCGCGATCGCGTTCGAGGTCGCGTGGCGCCGTCGCATCACACGCTGACCTCGCCGCCGCTCTCTCTGCGGCATGAATTCGTTCGAAAGGCGCTGCATCTCTCGGCGGCTGTGTTTCCGGTTGCGTATTCCCTTGGCGCGCAGCGCAACACGCTCGAGATGTTTCTGGCCATCATCAGCGCGTTCGCGATCCTGACCGAAGCACTGCGTCGCGCGAACGCGACGGTAGGCGCAGCGTTCGAACGCGCATTCGGCTCTCTGATACGCCAGCACGAGAGGCGTTCGATCACCGGTGCCACTTGGCTGGCCTTTTCGTGTCTCATTGCTGTGGTGGTGTTGTCGCGCAGCGCCGCGATCGCCGCACTCTGGTGCGCGGCCGTCGGTGATCCAGTCGCGACGATCGCAGGCCGGGTATGGTCGACAAGCGGTGCGGCGAAGTCCGGGGAGAAAGGCGGGAAGACCGTGGTGGGCTCGCTCGCGTGCGCGGCGGCTTCCTTCGTCGGCGTGTGGATGCTGGCCGGGTACTCACCGGCGACAGCCGCCGTGATCGCTGCCGGCGCAGCGGCCGCCGAAGCGATGCCGACACGAATCGACGACAACGTCCGCGTGACAAGCGTCGCGGGCGCGATCGCGCAATTTCTCGCTTGACAACCGGTGCCCGGAAATCGTAAGAAATAGGTGCGGACGAGACGCTAGCCGCCGCGTCGACGCGAAGAAAAGCGCACCGAAGGAGTGCCGCAGGAGGCGAATGATGCCGAAGGGAAAGGTGAAGTGGTTCAATGACACCAAGGGGTACGGTTTCATTGAACAGGAGCAGGGCGAGGACGTGTTCGTCCACTTTTCAGTGATCCAGATGGACGGATTCAGGACTCTCGCGGAAGGTCAACCGGTGGAGTTCGAGCTAAAGACGGGAGAAAAGGGGCTCGCGGCCAATAGCGTCATGAAGGCCTGACGCCCCGTAACACTCCATTCGACCGCCGACCGTCGCGGGCCCGACCGAGACACATGGCCGGGCCCGCGGCGCATTAACTTCCCGCCATGCCTCCCGCTCCGAGTCCGCGGCTCTTTCTGGTTGATGGCTACGCGCTGATTTATCGCGCCTTCTTCGCGTACGGCGCCCAGCCCCTCATCAACAGCAAGGGAGAGAACACCTCGATCGCGCGTGGCGCACACGATTTCCTCAAGCGGCTCATTGAGAAGCACAAGCCCGAATACCTCGGCTGGGTGCACGATGCCGGCTTGTCCTTCAGGCACGAACGATATCCCGCGTACAAGGCGACGCGCGAACGCCTCGAGCCGGCGATGCAGGCCGATTTCGACACCGGTGTCGAACGCATCACGCAGATCCTCGAGGCGTTCAGGATCCCGGTACTCTCGCTCGAGGGATACGAAGCCGATGATGTCATCGGCACGCTCGCGAAGCAGGCCGCTGCGAAGGGCGTGAACGCCGTGATCGTCTCCGGCGACAAGGACTTCGTGCAGCTGATTGACAAAGGCATCTGGATCCTCAATCCGTGGCACGGGCGTCCCGGGTTCACCACGGAAAAATGGTACGACCTCGACAACGCGTCCGAACGCCTCGGTGTGCCGCCGGAACGGGTCGTGGACTATCTCGCCCTGCTCGGCGACACGTCGGACAACGTTCCGGGCGTGAAGGGAATCGGTGAAAAGACGGCCCACGCGCTCATCGATAAATGGGGACCGCTCGAAGCGATCCTGGCCCACGTGAGCGAAGTGGAGCCCACACGTGCCCGCAACGCCCTCGCGGAATTCGCGGCGAACGGGGTGTTGTCGAAGGAACTGGTGACAATTAGAGAAGATTTGGACATGACGCTCGACCTGCCAGCGCTCGCGCTCGAGACGCCGGACTGGAACCGCCTCCGCGACCTGTTCGTGGAGCTCGAGTTCCGCGGCAACGCGCAGGAAGCGGCAGCGCAGGCCGAGAGCACGCCGGCGGCATCGGCTACGCCGTCCGATGCGGGCGAGCGGGCGGCCGCGGCGTCGCCGCCGGCCGTGGCCAGGACGTACCGGGTCGTCGACACGGTCGAAGGAGTCAGGGCGCTGGTTGCCTTGGCACGCAAGGCACCGTTCATCTCGGTCGACACGGAGACGGTCCTTGACCTGGGCGCACCGCCGATCATTACGCCCCTGCGCGCGAATCTCGTGAGCATGTCCATCGCCGTCGCTCCAGGCGAGGCGTTCTATCTGCCGTTTGCGCATCGTCAGCGTGAGGCCGCGCAGGGCGATCTTTCGCTCGGCGCTTCGCCGAAGACCGCGGAGAAGTCAGCCGTCACCAGCATAGCCGCTCGGATGCTCGCCGACGGACCGCAGCCGGTGAAGAATCTTCCGCCGATCCTTTCGCCCGAGATGGAGCCGCTTCGCGCGCTGCTCGCCGACGAAAAGATCAGGAAGACTGCACACAACGCGAAATACGACCTGCTCGTCCTGCGGCGCGCGGGCGTCGGGTTCGCCGGGCTCGACTTCGATTCGATGCTGGCGAGCTACCTGCTCGATCCGGGCCGCCGATCGCACGCGCTCGACTCGCTTGCGATCGAGTTTCTGCAATTGCCCATGACGGGATACGATGAGCTCACGGGAAAGGGGAAGAACCAGATTCCGTTCGACGAAGTGCCCATCGCGGCCGCGCGCGACTATTCGTGCGCGGACGCGGATCTGACCTTCCGCCTGCGACAACTCCTCGAACCCAAGCTTGCGGAGGTCGAAGCCACGGCGCTGCTCCGCGATCTCGAACTCCCGCTCATCACCGTGCTCGCCGAGATGGAGTGGCACGGCATCACGATCGACATCCCGTGGTTTCATTCGCTCAAGTCGCGCTTCATGAAGGAGCGAGGGCAGGTCGAGCGGCAGATCTACGAGACGGCGGGCGAGGAGTTCAACATCGCGTCGAACAAGCAGCTCGCGGCGATCATGTTCGGGAAGCTCGGCCTGCCGGTGAAGAAGAAGACGTCCACGGGGCCGAGCACGGATGCCTCCGTTCTGCTCGAGCTGGCCGACGAAGGCCACGCGTTGCCTGCGCTCCTGATGGAGTATCGCGAACTCGCGAAGCTGGAGAACACGTATCTCGACATTCTGCCCGCGCTCGTGAATCCGAAGGACGGCCGCCTTCACACGTCGTTCAACCAGACGGTAGCGAGCACGGGGCGCTTGTCGTCGAGCGACCCCAACCTTCAGAACATCCCCATCCGTCGCCAGCTAGGAAAGGACATTCGCCGCGGCTTCATTCCGCAGGCCGGATGGACGATGCTCGCCGCCGACTACTCACAGATCGAACTCCGGCTGCTCGCGCACCTGTCCCACGACCCGGGCTTCGTCGAGGCGTTCCGTGCCGGCGGCGACATTCACCGCCAGACCGCGTCTATCATCTTCGGCGTGGGGATCGACCAGGTCACCGCCGAAATGCGCAGCCGTGCCAAAACGATCAACTTCGCGACGATCTACGGCCAGGGAGCACATTCGCTTTCGAGACAGCTCAAGGTCGAGCACGCCGAAGCGAAGGCGTTCATTGAGACGTATTTCGAGCGCTTCGCGGGAGTGCGCCGGTTCCTCGACGCGACCGTAGAGCAGGCGCGTGAGCGCGGTTACGTCGAAACGATCTTCAAGCGGCGGCGCTACATCCCGGAGCTCAAGGACCGGAACTTCAATATCCGCGCGTTCGGCGAACGCACTGCGCAGAATTCCCCGATTCAGGGCTCCGCAGCCGACCTCATCAAAGCCGCGATGATCAAGATCCATCACGCCCTCATCGCCAAAAAGATGGACAGCCGCATGCTACTCCAAGTGCACGACGAGCTTGTTTTCGAGTGTCCACGCGACGAACTGTCCGAACTTCAGACACTCACCGTGCATGAAATGACCACTGCGGTGAAGCTCGATGTTCCGCTGGTCGTGGACGTCGGAACGGGCCTGAACTGGCTTGAAACCAAGCTATAGAAGGCGCCCTTTCCTCTTGCAGACTGCGAGAATCGTCGCGAAAAGAACTGCCTGACAACACGTGAAAACAGCCGAGCAGCCACGTAACTCATTATCCTTCAATATGTTACGGAAGTGCCTGCTCTGCGGCCCTGTGATTGCCAGTAGAATGAAGGCAATTGCTGGGCGGTTGCCGGGCGGTTGCCGGGCGGTTGCCGGGCGGTTGCCGGGCGGTTGCCGGGCGGTTGCTGGGCAGGCCGACAGGATGCAGACTTCCTTCCCTAGCCGAAACCCCAAGAGAGCGATAACGAGGTACCGGAACGCGAACATGGCAGTGAAACGGGCGGGCTTCACCCTGATCGAGCTTCTGATCGTAGTCGTGATCATCGGCATTTTGGCGATGATCGCGATCCCGAAATTTCAGGACACGAAAGGAAAAGCCTACGTGACGTCTATCAAGTCGGACCTGCGCAACCTTGCATCGGCGGAAGAGGCCTACTTGTTCGACAACGACTCGTACACGGCAGTTATCGCTTCGCTCAACTACCAGGGTTCGCCAGGGGTCGTGTTGAGCATTACGAATTCCACGGCGTCGGGCTGGTCCGCGACGGCCACGCACCCACAATCGTATCCGTTCACCTGTGGAATCTTCGTGGGCAACGTACCTGCACAGGCGCCCGCGACGGTCGA
>OCZT010000768.1_pt1 | contig 32645 bp, 10 predicted proteins | sample 1539031 | NCBI WGS metagenome assembly OCZT01 (sample SAMEA3539308, study PRJEB22396) | soil metagenome | biome: tundra; feature: field; material: soil | place: USA | collected 2010-05 | depth 0.15 m | reverse complement strand
TGGATTTCCTCAAGAAACATTACGAAAAGGTCCTGCTCGGCGTGGTGCTGCTGGGGTTGGCGGTAGCGGTCGCGTTTCTGCCGTTCAAGATCGCCAGCGACAAGCAGGACCTCGAAAACAAGCGCAACCAGCTCATCCATCCCAAGGTCAACGAGTTGACCAACCTCAATCTCACGGCGGAGGAAGCCATTCTCAAGCGGATGGTCGTTCCTGCCAAGGTCGATTTCTCTCCCCCTAACAAACTGTTCAATCCGATGCCTTGGCAGAAAGCCGCGGACGGACATCTCATCAAAGTGGACGCCACTAACGTCGGTCCGAATGCCGTGACGATCATCAAGATGACCCCGCTCTATCTCGAGCTCACACTGGATTCGGTGACCCTGCTGGATACCGGGCCGCGCTACGTCATTGGCATCAAGCGGGAAGCCGCGCTCAATCCCCGGGATAGGCCTAAGACGCAAAAGTACTGCTCGCTTAACACGAAGAACGAAATCTTTACGCTCCGGGACGTCAAATCCCCGCCGGACAACCCGACGAACGTCACGGTGGTGCTTGAATTGAACGATACGAAGCAGCACGTGGAAGTGTCCAAAGATCAGCCTTTCCGTCGGATTGATGGCTATATGGTTGACTTGAAGTATGCCCCGGAGAATAAAACGTGGACCAGCCGCCGCATCGGCGCGTCGCTCTCTTTCAACGGTGAGGATTACAAAATCGTTGCCATCCCTGAGAACGAAGTAGTATTATCCGCCAAGTCGAACCAGAAGAATTGGACCGTCAAATATAGTCCTAGCGCCGCACCTTGAACCGCGTCAGCTTTTTGCCAAACGCAACCGAAACCATGATGAAAGCAGCTACTCTTCCCCTCGCGTTGATCCTTTTGCTCACCGCCGCACCGGCGTCTAATGGTCAGACGCCAGCGCAAGAAACGGCGATTAACGAGGCCGTTTACCGCCAGGCCAATCACATCACGCTGCGCCAGAAACTGGCGGACGGTCGTGCCGCTCAAGATCGCCGCGCGCTCCCCACCGCCGCCAAACTTTACGATGACGCCTGGGAGCTGGTGCAGAAAATTGGGTCAGGCGTCGAAGCCGAGCGTGAGGAGACCATCGCTGGCCTGGCGGCGGTGCGGTTGGAACTGGCCCGCGCGGCCCAGCGGCATGGCGATTACAAGGAAGCCCGGACACAAGTGGATGATGTGCTGCGCGTTGATCCCACGAATCCGGCGGCCATCGAGTTCAAGAGCGGCAACGAGAAGTTGCTTGCCGAACAACGGGGCACCATTCCCAGCGATGACGTCCGAAGCCAGGTGCCGGCCATCCTCGAAGAAAGGGTCAAAGCCAACACGCTGGTCCGCGACGGAAAGCTGTTGTACGAAATGAACAAGCTGGAGGAGGCCGATGCCAAACTAAAGCAGGCGCTCAAGGAAGATCCGCAAAATACCGCGGCGCTTTACTATTTGAACCTCGTCTCGGAAGCGAAGTTTTCCCAAGCTGCCAAAGCGCATGAGGTGACGATGCGGCAAGACATCCGCGCCGTGGAGCAGGCTTGGGCGGGACCCATCAAACGCGAGCTGCTGCCCGTCCCCAATCCTTACGTCCGCAGCAATAATCTGGTCCACACCGGCCAGGGGCGCCAGACCATCATGACCAAGCTCGATCGCATCCGGCTCGACACCGTGAAGTATGACGGGTTGCCGCTGGGCGAAGTGATCATTAACTTGTATGACGAAACCCGGAAGCGCGACCCGGAGAAGCGCGGCATCAATTTCCTCATTAACCAGAACATAGATACGGGTGGTCCGACTGCTACCGCCGCCCCTACACTCGGCCCGGACGGCCAGCCCCTGCCCTCGGCTCCGGTGGAATCGGTTGATATGAGCGCCATTGCCATTAAAATCAATCCGGCGCTCACGGACATTCGGCTAGCGGACGTGCTGGATGCCATCGTGAAAGTGGCCGAGCGGCCCATTAAGTATTCCATCGAGGACTACGCGATTGTGTTCTCGCTCAAAGCGCGCGAGACCACTCCCCTCTATGTTCGCCAGTTCAAGATTGATGCCAACACCTTCTACCAGGGCCTGCAAGGTGTAGGCGCTTTCAGCTTCGGCCAATCCATGAACGTCGGCCAAAACACCGGTGGCGGTGGCGGTGGCGGTGGCGGCTTCGGTGGCGGCGGAGGCGGAGGCGGGATGGGCGGTGGTATGGGCGGTGGTATGGGCGGGCAGATGGGAGCGGGCGGCGCGATTATTTCGCGCGTCTCGGTGGCTCCGGGCGGTGTTATGGGCGGCATGCAGGGCGGAGGTGGGATGCAGCAGGGGGGGGGCGGCGGCACTGGCGGCGGCGGCCTGAAGTTCATTACCACCACCAATAACATGGCAGATGTCTCACGTGCTGCCATAAACTACTTCGAGAGCCTGGGGGTGGACCTTGATCCAACGAGAAACCCAGGCAAGGCCCTCTTTTTTAACGATCGCCAGGGAATGCTGATTGTGCGCGCCAGCATGCAGGACCTGGACATGATTGAGGCGGCGATTCAAGTCCTCAACATTGTGCCGCCCCAGGTCAACATCAAGGCCAAGTTCGTGGAGATTTCCCAGAACGATACCAAAGCCCTGGGTTTTGACTGGTTCTTGGGCAATACGCTGATGGCCAACGGCGCGATTGGCGGGCAAGCCGGCACAGCTCCGTCCTTTAACGGCGTGGCTACCCCGGCCAATCCAATAGGGACCTTTCCCGGCAATCCCTTCGCCGCCACGCCCACCACGATCGCGCCCAGCACTACCGACCAGCAATTGACCTCCGGCTTGCGCAATGGGAGCGTCCCAACGCTGTTTACCATGACCGGCATTCTGACAGACCCGCAGTTTCGCGTGGCCATTCACGCCTTGCAACAGCGGACAGGGACGGAGCTTTTGGCTCAACCCGAGGTTACTACCACCAGCGGCCGACAGGCGCAGATGAAGGCCAGCGATGTCAGGTCAGTCGTCACCGCCTTCTCCTTCTCTCAGGCGGTTGGGCCTGCGGCTGTAACTACTGGAGGTAACCCAACACCTGGGTCGGTCGGATCCGCCTTCGTTTACCCCCTTCCGGAGCAGATGGAGCTGGGGCCTGTGCTGGACGTGATCCCGATCGTGCTGTCGGATGGCTTTACCATCAACCTGACTTTGATACCGACGGTGACTCAGTTCGGCGGCTACGAGGACCCCAACAGCGTACTGGTTGGCACCGGCACCTTTCCGTCGGGCACCGTTGTGGTTCCCACCGTTCTGCCGCGTTTCACGGTGCGGCAGGTGGTTTCAACGGTCAATGTGTGGGACGGCCAGACGGTCGTTCTGGGGGGGCTGATTTCCGAGAATGTGCAAACGATTAAGGATCAGGTGCCGATGCTCGGTGACCTGCCGCTCGTGGGCCGGCTGTTCCGCAGTGAATCCAAGACTACCCAGAAGAACAACCTGCTCATTTTTGTCACCCCCCTGCTCATCGATCCGGCAGGCAATCGGGTGCATACGGAGGACGAAATGCCGTTCGCGCAGAGCGCCATTCCGGTTCAACCGCCGGCGGCTGGCCAGGAAGGAAACTGAAGAAAGTGCTGTGCGAGCCCGTTCAATACTGTATTATCGGTGCAAGTTGCCGCAATTGTCTGTGAAAGGCTGAATGTATGTTTCTGTCACTGTTCGCCCGTAGGGTGTTGGTCTGCGGGTGCCTCACCGTAGCCGCCCCCGCCGTCGTTTTCGGCCAAACCAACAACTACCTGACCAACGGCATCGAATACGCCATCGCCGGGTCGCTGCCGGGGGACCAAGTTCACCCCCAGCTTGGCCTGACTGTGTCGGGCGGATACCTTGTTTGGGAGGACAACTTCACCGATGGCGACGGCTTGGGGATCAGCGCGTTGCAGTTAGACAGCGGCTTCTCCGGTGTACTCTCGCCTTTCCGAGTGAACTCGATCGGTGCGGGGGATCAGGAACATGCGCAAGTCTCGTTGTTAAACGGCGGCGGGGCGGTATTCGTCTGGCAAGGCGGACAGCAAGGGTTTCAACACATCTACGCGCGGTTCCTGTCGGCGAGCAAGACCTGGGTCGGCAACGATGTGCTGGTCAACACCTTCACCAACAACATGCAGATCGATCCTGCGGTGGCGACGTTGACCAGCGGGAACGTCCTGGTCGCCTGGGGCAGCTTCGACCAGCTCAGTTCGAGCAGCCTACAAGACGTTTATGCTCAACTGCTTACGCCCACCGGCCAGAAGGTCGGCGGCGAATTCCTCGTGAACCAGTTCATTTCCTTCAACCAGCGCTCCCCGGCGGTGGCCGCCCTGAGCGGCGGCGGGTTCGTCGTGGTCTGGGTCTCTGAGCAGGAGCGCTGGACAGACGCGAGCCGCCCGCCGAGCGTCGATATCTACGGCCGCCTTTATACCGCGAGCGGCGCCGCTGTGGGTGGTGAATTCCTGATCAACACCGGCACCAATATCTGCGCCAACCCGAGCGTGGCGACCGGCTCGGATGGTGGGTTCATGGTCGCTTGGGGAGAGAAGGACCTGTTGAACCGGGCGAATAGTTGGGACGTCTTCGCCCGGCCATTTTCGAGCACCGGCGCCGGCGGAACAGCGCGACGGGTGAACACGTTCACCTTTGGCGACCAATACGCGCCCAAGCTCACCGCCACCGGCACGGATTACCTAATGGTGTGGACCAGCCTGGGCCAGGATGGTTCGCAGGAAGGGGTCTATGGACAATTCCTGCACGGGGACGGCTCGCTCTGGGGCGGTGAACTGGTGGTCAATACGACGGTCATGAACGGGCAGATCCATCCGTGCGTGGCCTCGGACGGCGGGGCCCGGTTCCTGGCGGTTTGGAGCAGCTACGTGGGCGGGCAGAACAGCTTCGATTTGTATGCGCAACGCTATTCCAGATACATGCCACCGCTACAACCCATGAACGCGCCACTGGTTTACGTGCCGTTCGTGGTAACTAACCGGGTGTATCAACCCCAAATCGAGGTGTTCTGGCAGTACCAGTCGGGTTTGCCTGTCGATCATTACGAAGTCTATGTGGATGGCGGCGGCGCGGCGGCGGCGGCGAGCACGACGAATGTCTGGCTGATGACAGCCACGGCCAATAGCACGCACTCGTTCCAGGTCCTCTATGTCACCACCGACGGCCGACGTTCGCCGCTTTCGCCGCCCACCAGCGGAACCACCTGGGGCGGAATCAGCTATTACGGCATTCCGGTGGAGTGGATGTATGACTACTGGGGCGACGCCTGGCCTCCGGCAACCGCGCCGCTGGCTCCCGGCGGGCCGACTCCGCTGCAAGTGTTCCTGAGTGGCGGCGATCCGCTTGACCCCAGCACCTGGCTGCGGACGTCGATTATCCGCTCCGCGCAAGGCTTCTTCCTGGATTGGAATCCGCAGCCGGGCCACGCCTACCAAGCGCAGTCCTCGAGCGACCTGAGGGTGTGGGTCAATGTGGGCTCGCCGCGGTTTGCGGCGGGCGCGACCGATTCGATCTTCCTCGGCGGCAGTACCCTCGGCTATTACCGGATTTTGTGTTTGCATTGAAAGCACTGCGTATGCTGCGATTCGTTAAACAACTTGGCTGGCTGGCGGCGCTGGTGTGCGGCTTTCAGCCCGCGTTCGGCTTCTCGCTGTTGGGCCCGCTCGCCAACGGCGGTGATGCCTGGCAGACCCCCGACATCGGTTACGGGCTGGCTGACGATATCGGCGCGCCGAAGAACCTCGGCGAAGAGTACCGCTGGAATACGCCATACATTTATTACGCCTTCGATCAGAACTTTCTGGATTACTTCGGCTCCAACGGCGTCTGGGCGGTGGAACAGGGCATTGCGGTGCTGAACGGCCTCACGAACTTTTCCCAATATAGCGCGAACCTGATCGAAGTGCCGCTGGAGACGACGCGGATTAACTACCACGCCCAGGCCCTGCACCTGTATGATCTCAAATCGACCGCATTATACCTGACGCTTGAGGAACTGGGACTGACCAAACCCGACCAGTACATCTGGACCTTGCGAGATCGGGTGGCCCAGCCCGGACTGGCCTGCCCGTTCATGATTTATACGGTCATCCAACGGAATTTTGATCCGGTAAGTTGGCAGCCATCCAGTTATATCAATGGATTTCTTTACAGCTACATTATCGAGGAGTTTTGCACCGGCACTCCCACGGCGTTTACGTTTCCGTTTCCGGTTGACCCGCTGGCCGTGGAGCACATCCCCGTCATGTCGCTGAGCAGCAGCATTGGTTACGGGCTATATACGACCAGATTGACGCGGGATGATGTGGGCGGTCTGCGGTATAGTTACCGGCCCAGCAACGTCAACTGGGAGTCGATGTCGAGCGACAGCACCATGTTTTCTACCAATATCGCCGCGGGCCAGCAGTTGTTGTTCACCTCGAACCTAACGACGTTTGCGGCGCAGGCGTTGACCAACAATGCGGCGGCCTTGCAAACCCTGTATCCGGGCTTGATCATCGCGGCGACGACCAATATTTACACGAATATTTACCTCACCAACATCACGGCCTATTTCACCAACTACCCGTTCGATCCGATCGGCACGCCGCCGCACCTGGCGTTTACGACCAACCTCACGCTGACGGTCCAGACCTGGTATCACCACACCTTCAATAATGTCGTGACGTTTCAATTCATCAACGGCGTCTGGACGGCGGTGCCGCTGCCGGACATCGTGTTCCATACCGGCCCGGCCTGGATTACCGTGCAGACCACCACGATAACCAACAGGCCCTATACGCCGGTGGGGACGCCGCCCATCACCAACACCACTACTTTTACCTACTTCACCAATATGCTGGCGGGGGAGTACTTTATTGTGCCCACGAATTTCTGCGGCATCGCCGTTGCCTCCCTGCAGGCGATCCTGCTCAATTACGACACAAATGTCGTGGCGTCGGCGACCAACGCCCCAGCCGGCTTCACCAACAGCCAGTCCTTCACCGAGGTCGTCATCGACTATTTTACCAATCACGTCTTTACTTTTTATGAGATCGACTGTCTGGCCACTAATCTTACTTTGCGGCCAGGGATGGATAAGTTCACCTTCTTGCGCGCAAACTATGACTCGCTGGTGGGCCGGTTTTTTCAACCCATTACCAACCTTTACTATCTGGTCGGTATAACCAATAGCCTGCCGGTGACCAATTGGTTCCGGCGCATTCTTAACAAACCGGACTACCTCTATACGGCGCAAGACCTATTGGGGACCCTGGCGCTGCGCACCACGACGGCCGGCAACTTCAACTTGGCCAATGAGAACCCGGGCCTGGCCGGGCCGGGCAATATCGAGCCTAACATGACGATCACATTCAATAAGGTTGGGCCATTGCTCCAAAATATCTATGCCACGAACTTCATCCTTAATGGCTTGAGTGAATCCGCGGCGACCACCAACTTCATCTGGGGTTCGTATGACGGGAGCACGAATGATCCGATAGTCTATCCGAGCGGGGCGAGCATCGCAAACCTCGAGGCCCAAATCCTCTTCCAGATCATTACGGCATCTCTGCCTGATGGCAAGGTGGGCCAGGCCTACCCGGCGACCCAAATGCAGGCGGCGGGAGGCGTGCTGCCATATAGTTCATGGACTTGGGCGAGCGGCTGGCCTTCGCTGCCGCCGGGCTTGAGCATCAGTCCCGCCGGGTTGATCACCGGAATCCCGACGCTGGCGGGGACTTATGGGTTCGCTGTGAGCGTAACGGGAGGCGACGCGCGCACTATCACCCGGTCGCTGTCGATCAACATCAACCCATGACCGGATTGGCTTAACATTAAAGATTTCTACATATGAAGCGGTTGTTATTGTGGATTCTCTTGACTGTGCTGGTGGCGCCCCTGGCGCTGGCGACCACCAATTACATCAACAACACGACGGTAAGCATTATGTCCCCGCCCCAGGTCGCGCCACAGATCGATGCTTCGAACTTTGTCAACAACGGCATTTTTTTCATCACCAATGTTTACCTTTCGACTGGGGTGCAGCCGCCCCCGCCGTACCAATCGTGGAACACGCGCAACTGGACCAATGCCAACCGGATGGCGGGCGACTCGGGCTTCCGCTTCGATTATTTCGACAGCGTTGGACAGACCAACGGTTGGTCGGCGAATTTCCAGAATGCGGGCAATGCCAATCCGACCAATGCCAATATCTTCGGGGCCAGCTATGTGCTGGTAGCGGCGACGAACATCAACAACAAAGGGACTATGACCGTCAATGGTCCCAGCTTGATGACGCTGAATGGCAAGAACATTGACTTGACGCGAGGAATCTTCGGTGCCGTGGGCAATGAAACGAACGATCTGGCAGGAGTGCGGGATCTTTATTGGGGGGCGAGCGAGTCGATCTTCGGCCGCATTTATAGTGGCAATCTGGTTCAAAGTTCGCCTATGCTGGTGACGACGATTCAATTTCCGCCAGGACTACCGCCCTCGTATGTTCAAATCCCGCAGTTCCTGCAATTCACCAACGCTTGTGGCACAAACACCATTTGCACCAACGGCTTCACCATCTACGCGACAACTAATCAGGTGTTTCTTAATGGGGCGATCCAAAGCGCGATCGATGTGTTGTTCTTGCGGCAAACAAACCCAGCCATTTCGACCGATGTCCGGTTCGGCAATTTTGCCGGTCCGGGTGCGGAGAAGATCATCCAGTGGCAGGCATTACAGACGAATCGGGTCAACGGCGCCGTAACCACGAACCGGCTTTTTCTCACTGACAGTCTGGGCGACTGGTTCATTCCGCCGACCCTGGTGCAAACACCGGCGCCAATTTTCATTTATACCCTTTTCGCCGCCGCCAGGTTTCGTCCCATCAACTACAGCATCACCCATTCTGCGCCGTTTGGGTATGACACTTTGCTGACGCTGCCCCCGATTCTGCTGGATCCGCAGGTCTTCAGCGGCACAAACTCCCCGACCTTCTCGACGAATGTTGGGTGGGCGGCTACGATCACCGGTGCGGCCTTTCCTCCCGATCCGACAATCGCAGGTGCGACCTGGACAAACGTGCCGGGACGGATTGAGATCACCGCGTCCGGCGCCGGTTCTTATTTGGATCTAACTCGGACGCTGATGGACGGGCAGAGCTACCTGCGGTTGAATTCGACAAACCATTTTGTAGGCTCCACCAATGCCGCGATCGTCTCCCCCGTCAGCGACGTTTATCTGAACAGCACCAATGGGATGATGGCGATCAGCAACCTTTCCACCGCCTTCGTTCCCCGGATGCAAGGGGAGATCCAAGCTTGGAGCGGGCGGTGGACGAACATCGCGGTGCTGTTGGTGACGAACCCGGGTCCCCCCGTCACCGTGTTGACGAACACCATTGGCACTCTTTATACCGTCACCATGGTTGACAGCGCTTTGGCAGAAAAGACACCGGCGGAGATCCAGAATCTGAGCCTGCGCAGCACGAACCTCCTGATCGGCGATGTCCTGAACGTTTTCGCCAGCTTGCTGGTGGACACGGAACGTTTAACAATCACCACCAACGCCCTCCACGCCCCGACGCCCCGCGGCGAGCTGAATTTCACTTCGGGTGACATTTTGTGGTCGGCAAACCTGCCGAATTTGCAGTACCTGACGAACTTCGGCAGAATCAGTTGCTCCAATTCGATCTATCTGGGGACGAGCGGCCAGACTCCGCCGTGGATTAGCGGGACGTTTGACGCGCCTTACCAAAGCATTGTGACCCATGGCCCCATCTCGTCGGTAGCGTGTTCGATTTGGGCGAAGTACTTCGAAGCCAGCGATACCAATGACACTGGGATTGGCCCGATGACCGTGCGGGCGGATTCTGCCATCGTCACCAACGGCACTTTTCTGGTGACGGATGCCGATATAAATTTCTTCACTGGCAGCTTGCTTATCAGCAACCAGGTATTGCAGGCCGGGCGGGGCATCACGTTGTGGGCTACCAATTACCTGGATGACGGCAGCTTGAGCAATAGCGTCGATGTCATCACGAACCAGAACCTCTGGACGGTCGGCCAAGGCTTCAGCCTGCCCCTGTTGCCTACTAACGCCAGCCTGCTGGCCACCACCATCACCAATACCGCCTTTCCGAATGCGGAGGTGGACAATTATTGGGCCGGGAGGGACTACGGCTGCTGGCCGAGCGGCTTTGTGAACAACGCGGCCTTGGGCCGGTTGATTCTCGACGGACAGGATGAGGGCAGCCTCTTCGCCTTCTTCCGCACTGGGCTCACCAACGCGCTTTATGTGGATCTGCTCGAATTGAAGGATGCGACGACCAACGCTGACAGCGTCGGCCATTTCGTGGGAGTCTCCCTCCAAACGAACTTTACGATCTACTACGGAGATGCCATCGCGAATGGCCAGTCGATTGCTTTCCAACTCAACGGCCGCTACGGCTTGACCGGCACCAACGGCGGGCGTTTCTGCTGGGTGAGCAATTACAATACCGGCTTCTTCTCCTCAACGAATCTGACCTACGCGGACGGCAGCGGCACCCATCGGCTCAACCGGGCCTTGGTGACGAGTTGCAACCTCGATTCCAATGGCAACGGCATCCCCAACTGCACCGATCCGAATCCCGTGCCGGTCCTGACGCCTTCAACTCTTGTTTTGAAGGCGGTGGTGACCAAGGGTCCGCCACGGGCGGCCGTGCTCTCCTGGAACACCATCCCGCTGGCGAGCAATTATCTCTATGCGGCGTTGTCCTTGCCCACAACCAACTGGCAGCCGGTAACCAATTTCCTGTCTGATGAGACCATCGGCGGCCAACTGACGGTGACGTACCCGATCGGGACTAATCGTGCGCTTTATTACCGCGTGCGGGTGCTGTCGCCTTAGACGGCAGGCTTGTCATGAAGAATTTGGGTTGGGTGCGCTGTGGCTGCAGGCAAGGCGTCCGTAGTGAATGCAGTGAACTCTTGAACTTGTTGAATCGTTATGCGAAGATTGCAATTGAATATGTCTTCCCCGAGCCGCCGGGCGGCTCTGTGCCTCGGCCTGCTGGCCTGGGTTAGCCTCACTGCGGGCATTGGCCGGGCGCAGCCGGCCAACGACCTATTCGCTCAAGCCTGGACCATTACTGGCCCCGCCGGCACCACCAACGGCAGCAACGTCGGCGCGAGCGCTGAAACCGGCGAGCCAAACATCTTTAACGTCGCGGCAGGCGAGTCGGTTTGGTATACTTGGACGGCACCGGCAGACGGGTCATACACATTTACTACCTCGGGCAGTGATTTTGATTCACTGTTGGGTATATATACAGGCAATGCCGTGAATGCGCTCACGTTGGTGGGCGAGGGGGTTGATCTCATTTCGTTCGGCACCCCATTCAGTCTGCCCGTCTCATTTATCGCCACGGCTGGAACGGCTTATTATGTCCAGGTGGACGGTTACCCCTTTGACGGCCTGCCGGATGGGAATATTGTGCTGAGCTGGAGCACGAACGCTCTGCCATCTGCGGCCGGAGATTTCCTATTCGCGTCGCAGGCCACGGTGCCCCAGTCCTTGATGCCTCTTTACATCGCAAGCGAGAATGAGTCCTCACCGCCGCTCACTGGCCGCATGCACGCGGCGGGAGAGAGCACGGGACAATATGGGGCGCGGCTGACGGTGACCCGGTTAAAGGGCGCGACGGGCAAGGTGCTGGTAGATTACACCGTTACTAACACCTTCTACACCAATTTCTTCATCACGAATACTTTTGGCACGAACCTCATCACCACCAATTCTGCCGGCTTCTATACCAATATCTTCACCACCAACATTTTGATAACCGCGTTGTACCAAAACAACGAATACGGCCAATGGGTTTACCTCCCGGGGCTGTACACGCTTACCACAATCATTGGATCGAACATCAACGGCGTTATTGGAAGGGGGATTACCAATTACGCTCCGACCAACGTTCCCCCGGTGTTCACATGCGATAATTCTTCGATCAGTAACTCGATTACGACGACGGACACGCCGCCGGTGACTATCACCTTTCTCACCAATGTGTTCTGCATCACGACGAACCTCACGAATATTGTGGCTTCTGCGACGCCCTTCCGGGATTACGTGCCCACGAGCGGCCAGTTGATCTTCTACGATTATCAGATGAGCGCGGATATCCAGGTGGCGGTCATTGCCAGCGCCAGCAGAAGATTTCCCATCCTCAACCATGTCCTAATTGCGTCCATCACCAACGTTGCGCTGGATCCGCTCGAATCCGCGACTATTCCCCCTCCCACCGCCAGCACGGCGGGGACCAACGCGATGCTCAATATTCTGAGCCAGGTGGCCATGATTGTTCCATTTGAAATCAACCCCAACAGCGGGCCTTCCGGCACCGGCACCGGAGTGGCCGGCACCAACGTTTTCAACTTCGAACGGACAACCATCCGGTGCACGGAGAACGTTAACGGATTTGGTGTCGCGCGCGTTTATGTCCTCCGCAACTCCCTCGACTATTCCCAGGCCACCTCCGTCGATTATCGCATCGACTTTTTCCATCCATATACGGACGAGAACAACACGTTCATGAACCCAACGGACTGGGAGATTCCCTTGCAGGCAGCCTCCGATTATGCCGGGGTCGTTACCCGAACACCGACCGGCACTTACTCGGACAATATCCATTTCACCACTGTCAGCGGCACGCTGAACTGGGGCGCGAACGACGGCTTGCCCAAGCTCATAGAAATTCCTATTACCGACGACAATGTTGTTCAGTTTAATGAGGACTTGCTGCTTCAGTTGCGCCTTCCCGGTCCGAAGTATCCTAATGCGGGGTCCGAGCGGTCGCTCGGGTACGTCCAGACCTGCAACCTGACGATTCTGTTTGACGACCAGCCGGCTGGGGCGGTTGACAATTCGTATAACCCCGAGAACGACGCCAACACCCACCCGGCTTATAACCTGCACCCGGGACCGAACAGTGCGGTGTACGCTATTGCCATTCAAGGCGATGGGAAAGCGATTATCGGCGGCGATTTTACCGACTACAACGGCATCGGGGTAGTCAACAACCAGGCCAACATTTACCGGCTGGCCCGAATAAACACCGACGGCTCGCTCGACCAGACTTTCAACCCGGGAAACGGCGCAGATCAAGCTGTCAACGCCCTGGCGATTGATGCGAGCGGGAACGTCGTTCTCGCTGGCGCGTTCACGTCCATCGACGGGATCACGCGCAACCGCATCGCCCGAGTCGATGCCACGGGCGCGCTGGACAACACCTTCGGGCTCAACCAGCAGGGCGCAGACGGCATAGTGTGGACGATAGGAATCGACGCCAGTAGTGGAGCCATCCTGATGGCGGGCAACTTTACGAATGTCAACACCTTGCCGCGCCACTACATCGCGCGGCTGCTGCCCGACGGAACCTTGGATCCCTCGTTCGATCCCGGCCCGGGTCCGGACGGCCCCATTCTGACCACAAGCGTGCAGTCGGATGGGGCAATAATCATCGGCGGTGATTTTACCCACGTGGATGGGGTTTCGCTGAATCATATCGCTCGGCTCAACGCCAATGGTTCGCTGGACGGCAGTTTTGCTCCGGGCGCCGGCTTCGATGGGGAGGTGGATTGTTTGGCCCTGCAACCAGATGGAAAGGTGGTGGTTGGCGGGGCGTTCCACTCGTTCAACGCTTACACCCGCAACGGACTGACCCGGCTTGATGCTTTCGGCAATTTGGACCAAAGCTTTCTCACCGGGTCAGGCGCGGATGATTCGGTGTATAGCGTTCTTCTACAGCCGGATCAAACGATCCTGCTGTCCGGTATTTTCAAGACCTTCAACCAGACGCGGCGCGTGGGCATCGCCCGGGTGTTTGGCGACGGCACGGTGGATACCAGTTTCATGGACACCGCCTATAACCAGTTTGCGGGGGTGGTGAACCATTATTGGGATCCTGCAGTGGAGGCGCCCAACTTTATCTCGGCGATGGGGCTGCAACCCGACGGCAACATCCTCATTGCGGGCAGTTTCCTGCGGGAGGGCGGCGGCGGCGCCCGAGACACCATCGGCAACCGGCAGAATTTCACACGGCTCATCGGGGGCGTGACCCCTGGGCCCGGCAACATAGGATTAGTCTATCCGAATTACTCTGCCAACCAAACGGACGAGACCCTGTTCATCAATATGTCCCGGACCAACGGGCATCTTGGGCCGGCGGCTGTCACCGTCAAGCCCATCACCTATCCAACCAATAACGGCACTGCCGGCATCGCCATCGAGGGCCAGGATTTCACTTTTGATTCAGCCACCTACGGCACTCCCACATGGATTGTCACTTATCCGGGGATCACCTGGCACCTGGGGGATGGGTCCTTTGGCCAGAACAACGGGTTCGGCCCAACGGTGGATCCCACCACGATTGTCAGCTATCCGCAGAATGATGTGTACATCAGTCTCATCGACAACACGAATGTCGCAGGGAACCGGCAGTTAACCCTGGAACTGGACAATCCTACTGACAACGACCAATTCTTGCTCGGCGGCCAGAAGATCCCGCTGGGCGTGGCACTGGGGGCGGCCTCGGCACCGATGACCATCGTAGACCCTCATACCCTGCATGGGGTTTTGGGGTTCAGCTCGCCCACCTATAGATCAAGTGAAGCCACCAACGCCATAATTACTGTCACCCGAACCAACGGCATTACCGGCACGGTAACCGTGGACTTCCAGACCCTCAATGGCACGGCGACCAACCTCATCCACTACCGAACCAACTGGACGCGTCTCACCTTTAACGGCGGGGATACCGTGAAGAGCGTCGTTGTTACCAATCTCAACGAAACGATCAAGGAAGGCGACCACACGGTCAACCTGCGCCTGCTCAATCCGAGTGGCGGCGCAACATTGGGCCTGTCCAACGCCGTTCTTACCCTCATCGACGATGATGTTACTGGCGGTTATGTGGAGTTCAACTCCCCGACTTACTTTACGAATGAGAACGCCGGGTTTGCTTATGTGACCTTGAACCGAAATGGCAGCAGCGCCGGCACGCTGAGCGTCCAGTTCTCCACCTCCGACGGCACGGCGACCAACGGGGTGGATTACCTCGGGATGACGATCACGAACACCTGGAACAACGGGGACATCACGCCCCGGATTATTGCCATTCCCCTCCTCGATGATGGCGTAGTCGAAACCAACAATCTGACGATTAACTTGCAGCTCCGTTCGGCGACCCTCAACGGCACAAACGACCCAGCCGCGCTCATCGGCACGATTAATGCCATACTCTCGATCACTAATAGCGATTTTCGCGGCCGGGTTGCTTTCAGCACGACCACTTACAACGTGAACGAAAACGGAGGGCCGGGATATATTACGATCGTACGCATGGGCGGCAGCGCGGAATCCATTACGGTCAACTTTGCCACGCTTCCGGGCACCTCAACTCCGGGCATCGATTTCTATCCGACCAATGGGACCTTGCTGTTCGGGCCGGGGGAGGTCAGCAAGACGTTCACCGTGCCGATCATTGACAATGGGAGCCCTTCGCACTTTGTGACGCTGGTGCTCTCAAATGCCGCTCCGCCGGAGGCGCTCGGTTTTCCGAGCACGGCCATCCTCAATATCGTCGAGAACACCAGCGAGCCGCCCGGCTCGCTGGATACGCTGGAAGATCCCTCTGCGGGGGTCAACGACGTAGTGTATGCCCTGGCACTCCAAGCGGACGGCAGACTGCTGGTGGCGGGAGATTTCACGATGGCCAATGGCCTAGAGCGCAACCGAGTCGCCCGCTTGAACACCGACGGCTCCCTCGACCAGACATTCTCCTCGACTTCCCCCCTCGCCGGGGCCAATGCCTCAGTTCTTGCCATCGTTTGCCAAACTGACGGTCGGATCGTGCTCGGTGGCAGCTTCACCAACGTCAACAACGTGCGCCACAACTTTGTGGCCCGTGTGGCGGCCAATGGCGCGGTCGATACCACCTTCAACCCGGTCAGCGCCGGCCCCAACAACCCCGTTTTTGCGGTCGCTGAAACCTTTACAGGTTCGACCCGGAAGCTCCTGGTGGGCGGCGAGTTTACCAGTATCAACTCCGTGTCGCGCAATTTTATTGCCCGGCTCAACGACGACGGTTCGCTCGATCAAGGCTTCCAGGTGGGGCTCGGGGCCAACGGCAACGTCTTTGCCATCGGCGTCCAACCCGACGGCAAGGCAATCATCGGGGGTGACTTCACGGCAGTCGGCCAAGTCACCCGCCACCACGTGGCGCGCTTGAATACGGATGGTTCGGTGGACCTGAGCTTCGACCCCGGAGCGGGCGCGAGCGACTCCGTGCGCTCCATCGCGGTTCAACTGGATGGCCGGATTGTCATCGGCGGCCTTTTCACCAATGTCAATAGGACCGCGCTGAACCACCTTGCCCGCTTGACCGACCGCGGCGCGGTGGACGACACCTTCACCCCGGGCCTTGGCTTCAACGACGTGGTCACCACCATCGCGATCCAGCCGGACACGCGCATCGTGCTGGGCGGGCAGTTCACACTTTGCAACGGCGTTACCCGTCATCGCCTCACTCGGCTGAACAACGACGGCACGCTCGACACCATGATCAATTTCGGGGATGGCGCCGACAGCTTCGTGGCGGCGGTGGTGATCCAAACCAACGGCATGATCAACCTGGGCGGCGGATTCACGCATTACGACGACCAGCCGCGGCAGCACCTGGCTCGGATCTACGGCGGCACCATCGGGGGGGCAGGCACATTGGAATTCACCTCCGGCAACTACCAGGTGCTGGAGACGGCGACTAATGCCACCCTCACAGTGCGGCGGCGGGGCGGCACCAGCGGCGTGATGTCGAACGATGTCTATGTGCCGAATATTTCCGTCATCTTTGCCACCGATCCCAGGGACCCCACCACCGCCGTGCTGGGCACCAATTACCTGGGGGTGACCAATACGCTGATCTTCCCGCCCGGAGAGGTGTTCCAGAACGTGACCATTCCGGTGATCCATGATTTTGCGATTACGCCAGACCTGGTCGTGAGCAATTATCTATGGAACCCACAGCCGGCGGTGCCGGGCGGTCCGGCGATCGGCAACCAGCCCAGCGCGCTGCTGACGATTGGGAACGTCGATAGCGGAGTCAGCTTCGAGAAAGCGGCCTACTTCTTCACCGAAGACTCCGGCTTTGCCACTATCGCGGTCCTGCGGACTGGGAGCAGCAATGGTGTCATGTCCGTCGATTTCCTGACCACCACCAACGGCACGGCTATCGCTTTCACCAATTACGTGCCGATGGCCACCAACCTGACCTTTGCGGACGGTCAGGTGAGCAACCTGGTTCAGATAACCCTCATCCACGACACGGCGGCGCAGGGCGATAGGACAGTAATCCTGCAGTTGAGCAACGCCGTGGGCTCGCTGTTGCTCAATCCGTCTCAGTCAATCCTGACGATTGTGGACGTGGATCATTTACCCGGGCAGCTCTTGTTCTCGCAGACCAATTACGTCGTGAGCGAGGGTGCAGGTTTCTTGCCCGTTACCATCCTCCGCACCAATGGGCAGTCGGGCACGGTTCAGGTGAACTTCAGCACAGTAGGCGGCACGGCGTTGCCTGGGTTTAAGTATCTCACCACCAACGGGGTGGCGACATTCGGGCCCGGCCAGACCAGCTATACCTTCACGGTGCCGATTCTCGAAGAGAACCAGGTGGAGGGGAATCAGACCTTCTCGCTGGTGTTGTCCAACGCGACGCTCGGCGCTACCCTGCTCGGCCCGACGAACGTGCCGGTGACGATTATTGACGACGACGTGGGAATCAGCTTTGTCTCGCCGGTTTATGTGGTCCCGGAGACCTCGGGCAATGTGTCGCTGGCATTATACCGGCAGAACGGCACGAACGGCGTGACGACTGTCCACTACTCCACCACCAACATCACGGCCCAGGCTGGTGTCAACTACGTCGGTATTACCAACGGCATCATCACCTTCAATCCGGGCGATGTCTTTAAGAGTCTTGTAATCGGGGTGCTGCACGATGCGCAAGTCACGGGCGACGTTTCTTTCGGGGTGAATCTTTTCAACCCGAGCGCCCCGGCCCAACTGGGCACTCCCAGTTCGGCCACGGTGGTCCTGCTCGACACCGAGGTGGGCTTGAGCTTCGCTTCCACCAACCTCGTAGCCGTCACCAACGCCGACCTGTCGGTGACGACGAATGCCAGTTTCGGCGCACTTAAGAGCAGTGGCACTAATCTGCTGATCACCGTCCTCCGGTCCAATGTCAACAACGGGACGGTGGGCGTCAGCTTTGCGACCGCCGATGGCACGGGGTTGGCCGGCGTGGACTATGTGGCCAATAGCGGCGCCCTGACCTTCAGCAACGGCATTGCCTTCCAGACGCTGTCGGTGCAGGTCATCAGCAACCGGCTCATTGAAGGCGACCGGACCTTTAGTGTGTATTTGACAAACGCGACCCCCACCAACGTGGCCTTCTTGCTCACGCCTTATACGGCGACGGTCACGATCACGGACGATGTGGCTGGCCTGAGTTTCTCCAGCCCCTCCTATACCGCAAATGAAAACGGCCAGAAGGCCACCATCACCGTGTTTCGCAGCAATTACACCAACAATGCGGTCTCGGTGGACTTCAGCACGGCCGACGACACAGGCCATGCCGGCGTCAATTACTTCCCCACCAATGGCACACTCGTGTTCAACAATGGCGACACGGCGAAGACGTTCGATGTGGCGTTGATTGACGATCACTTGATCGATGGCGGCCACACCGTCACGCTGAACCTCAGCAACCCGGTCGGTAATGCCGTGATCGTCAACCCCACCAATGCGACCCTATTGATTGCCGAAACCGACGGCAGTTTGATCATCCCGGCAGGCGTGGCGCTGACCTCAGAGAGCGGACCGGTGGATGGTGTCATCGAACCGGGCGAGATGGTCACGCTGTTATTTGCCTTGCGCAACGCCAATGGCACCAACACGGCCAGCCTGATCGCCACGCTCCTGGCCACCACCAACGGGATCAGCAACCCGAGCGGGCCGCAGTCGTACGGCGTACTGACGGCGCACGGGCCATCGGCCTCGCGGCCTTTCACGTTCACCGCCAACGGCACCAACGGGCAAACCATCACGGCCACCCTGCAACTGCACGATGGGAGCACGGTGCTGAGCAACGCGGACTTTAGCTTCACGCTGGGCAAAATGCCGGCCTCGTACTCCAATAATAGCGCGATCGTCATCAACGACTTTAGCAGCGCCACTCCGTATCCGTCGGCCATCAATGTCAGCAACCTGAATGGACTGGTGACCCAGGTGACGGTGACCCTGACGAATGTGAACCACACTAACCCCAGGGACATCGATGCGTTGCTCGTGTCGCCGACCGGTCAGAAGACCTACCTGATGGCCCATTGCGGCGGCATCCTGGCGATTAACAACACCACTCTCACGTTTGACGACACGACGCCTACGCCCCTGCCTCAATCCACACAGATAGCCTCCGGAACCTATCATCCAACCTCCTATGCGCTTGGCCCGCCGGCGTTCCCGGCGCCGTCGGCGCCTTTCCCCACCAACGCCACGGCGCCGCCCTATGTGACCAACCTGTCCGTGTTCAACAATACCAGCCCCAATGGCGCCTGGGCGCTCTATGTGGTCGATGATCAGCCCTTGTTTTCCGGCAGCATCGCCAATGGGTGGATTCTCAACCTTACACTTACCGGTCCCGTTCCGGGCGCGGCGGACCTGGCGCTGGGGATGATCGCCTCAGCCTTGACGAACGTAGCGACGAGCAACCTGACCTACACGCTCGTTGTCACCAATTACGGCCCCTCGAGCGCGACCAATGTCGTGGTAACCGACTTCCTCCCGACGGGAACGTTGCTGGTCAGCACGAATGCCTCGCAGGGCAGCGTCACCAATGTCTCGGGCCAGGTAACCTGGAAGGTTAGCTCGCTCGTCAAGGACGCCACCGCCACGCTGACGCTCGTCGTGCAGCCGACACTCTCCGGCCTGATCACCAATTCGGCGACCGTCAGCACCGATACGAGCGACCCTAACTCCGACGATAACAGCGCTTCCGTGGTGACCACCATCGTAGGCGCGACCGCCGATCTGGCGCTTGGCCTGACCGACTCGCCGGACCCCGTGACGATCGGTGTTAACCTGACCTACACGATCACGGTGACCAACCTGGGCGTGGGAACCGCTCCCGGGGTAACGGTGATCGATACCTTGCCGCCGACGGTGAACTTCGTCTCGGCGTCGCCGAGCAACTGGTCCACCAACACCGTAGCAGGCCACTTGGTGGTTACTTTCCTGAATCTTGGCAACCTTGCAAGCAACCAGCAAGTGACGGCGATGATTGTCGTGACGCCCACGGCGCCTGGCACGCTGACGGACTCCGCGACCTGCAGCTCGGGCGTCACTGATCCGCACAAGGCCAACAACAACGCCAGCGTCAAGACCATCGTTGAAGCGGTGCCTCTGACGGTGACCCACGTGGTCGGCGGCTTGGCGATTTCCTGGCCGGTCAGCTCGGGCAATTATGTTCTCGAAAGCACGACGAATTTGCATCCGCCGTCCGTCTGGACGCCGGTGACGGACGCAGTGTCCTCGCTCGTTGGTGGGCAGATGACCGTTATCGTGCCCATTGGCCCCGGGAACCGGTTCTTCCGTTTGCGCTTAAGCACCGTGCCGATGGTGCCGCTGAGCTACTCACGCTCCGGAGCCAATCTCACTCTCGTCTGGGCGGTCAATCCGTGGAATCTAAACCTGGAAAGCGCTACGAGTTTACATGCGCCGGTGCTTTGGACTCCGGTAGCCACTCCGCAGCCACAAGTTGCCAACGGACAGAACACGGTCACCCTAACCATCGGCGGCGGCAATAAGTTCTTCCGCTTGCACGGGACAACGCCTTAATGGGCCCTAGCGACTGATTCCATCCGGTCTTGAGTAGAATGATGCACTGGAAGCGAAGAACTGGAACCACGATAAATCACGAGCAGTTGACCCTAACCTCAGATGACGGAATCGCCCATTTGACTATGAAACTCTCCTTTGTTTGGCTTTTGAGGCACTGCAAACTTTCGATACGGATTGCCCGAGGCGCGGCGTGCGCTGCGATAATCGCGGCGGCTTCCAACGCGCTCGCGGAGACAATCAGCGACGGCGCTTTGCAGCAGATTTCGGCGCTACAGGCGGAGAAGGCTTCCCGCACTCCGGCTCAGCAAAAAATGGATTCGCAGTTGATTTATGCGCTCAAGCAAAGCCTTAACCAGGTCATCGCCCCGGGCGTGACGAATCTGCGCGTTCTCGTCCAATCCGAATCGGACGGACGCGTGTGGGTGGATGTCAAGGCGACCGTCACGCAAGACTTGTTGGATTTCATTCAAAGCTCGGGCGGTAGTATTGTCAGCAGCGTGCCGGCGTTCCAGGCAGTGCGCGCGCTGGTGCCGTTGTCCTTAACAGAGACGCTGGCTGGACGGGCCGATGTCCAATTTATTCAGGCGGCCGTCCCCCACCGCACCCGGACGGGAAGTGTGGACTCGGAAGGGGACACGACACACCGGGCCGCCGAGGCTCGCCAGGCCTTTAACGTCAGCGGTCTTGGCGTGAAGGTCGGTGTCCTTTCTGACAGCGTAGATTTCATGGCCCAAGCCGTCAGCACTGGCGACTTGCCCCCCAACGTGACGGTGTTGGCTGGCCAGAGTGGTGTGCCCGGTAGCGGCGAGGGCACGGCCATGCTTGAAATCGTTTACGACCTGGCACCGGGCGCTCAACTCTTCTTCGCTACCGGTAACGGCGGGCCAGCCAATTTTGCGCAGAACATCCTTAACCTGCGCGCTGCCGGTTGCGACATCATCGTTGATGATATCTTTTACTTTAACGAGTCGCCGTTCCAGGACGCGGTCATCGCTCAAGCAGTGAACAGCGTGACCGCCGGCGGGGCGCTTTACTTTTCTGCGGCCGGCAACGAGGGGAACCTAACCCATGGGACCTCCGGCACCTGGGAGGGTGACTTTCTTGACGGCGGACCCGCGGGGCCGCCGGTCAACGGCAAGGGCGGAACCCTGCACAGTTTCGGCGCCAATCCCTACGACACCGTCACGGGTATAGGGTTTGCCACTATCCTCCTTTGGTCCGACCCGCTGGGTGCCTCGACTAACGACTACGATCTCTACTCCCTGGATTCGGCTGGCGCCACGGTGGTGAGCGCTTCGACTACGGTTCAGAACGGCGCCCAGGATCCATATGAAATTGTTGCTCCACCCAACCCTGGTGAGCGGGTGGTCGTTGTCCTGGCCAACGGGGTTGCCCGTTTTCTGCACATCGATACCATTCGCGGTCAGTTGGCCATCAACACTGCAGGAAATATCACTGGCCACCCCACCGCCACCAACGCCTTTGCCTGCTCGGCCGTGGACATCCACACCGCCTACCCTAATCCTTTCACCGCCGCGAATCCCGCTGAATCCTTTAGCAGCGACGGTCCGCGACGCGTCTTTTATAATGTGAATGGCACGCCGATAACTCCCGGCGACTTTTCATCGACCGGCGGCTATGTGCGACAGAAGCCTGACATTACTGCGGCCGACGGCGTATCGACGACGCTGCCGCCCTTTTCGGGTCTAAACCCGTTCTATGGCACCTCCGCCGCAGCACCGCACGCGGCTGCCATCGCGGCTCTAGTCAAGTCTTTCAACCCGACTTTGACGCCTGGTCAAGTGCGCACGATTCTCACCTCCACCGCGCTCGATAACGAGGCCTTGGGATATGATTTCAACGCAGGCTCCGGCATCGTGATGGCGTTTCAGGCGCTTCAAGCGGCACCGCCACTGCTGACGCCGATTCTTGTTGTGGTAACCAATGTCATTTCGGGTGGGAACGGTAATGGGATTATCGATTTCAACGAGTGCAATAACCTGTCGTCGATCCTGACTAACGCTGGAGGCGTGGACGCCACCGGGGTTAGAGCAACGCTCTCCACCATCACTCCGGGAGTAGTCGTGGTGCAACCGATCTCGACCTATCCCAATTTGACAGTCGGGGGCGACGCGGCGGTGAACCAGACGCCCTTCAAGATCAGCACATTCCCTTCATTTGTTTGCGGCACGCCCATCGATTTCACGCTCGTGGTGAAGTGCGACCAGGCCACGTTCACAAACCAGTTCCGCCTCCCCACGGGCACGCCGGGGACGCCGCTTCGATTTGACAACTCCACGCCCGTTCCGATTCCCGACCTGGGGGAGGGTGACTCAGACATCGTCGTGTCGAACATAACTTCCGTTCTCGGCAAGGTAATCGTTAGCCTGTTCCTCACCCACACTTACGACTCAGACCTGCTGATTCAGTTGGTTGCGCCGGACGGCACCACCGACACGCTGTCGGTGAATAACGGCCCGGGCGGCCAGAATTACGGCGTTGCCTGCAGCCCAGACTCACAACGGACGACCTTCGACGATGCCGCGCTGCAGCCGATTAGCACCGGCTTTCCCCCGTTCATTGGCACATTCCAGCCGCAAACACCTCTTGCAGTCTTCAACGGGTTAGTTGGGACGAACGTGAATGGCGCTTGGCGCTTGCGGGTGGTGGACCAGGTCGCTCAGGACCGGGGGACCCTCCAGTGCTGGTCGCTTTTCCTGACGCCAACGGTGTGCAAGGACGGCGGCGGTGAGTGCCCCGGCTCGGATCTGGCCATCGGCATGACGGCGCTGCCTGAACCCGTTCAGGTTGGGGACTCGCTTACCTACACCATCTCCGTGACCAACAATGGGCCGAGCTCGGCCCAACACGTCACCGTCACTCATTTGCTTCCGGGCGGGGTCATCTTCGTTTCCGCCACGTCATCGCAGGGTAGCTGTTCGCAGTCCGGCAGCGTCGTCACGGGCAACCTGGGTACGCTCCCTTACGCGGGCCGCGCAACCATCACAGTTGTAGTCATACCCGCGACCACCGGCACGATATCCTCAACGGCCAACGTGATATCCGATCAAGCTGACCCCAACCCGTCCAACAACTCCGTCACCGTGTTCTCGCACGTCAATCCGGTGTCGGTGGACCTCGTCGTGGGCCTTTTCGCGGTCCCCACCTCGGTTATCATCGGTGGCACGCTCACCTATACCGTTGCGGTGACGAACAACGGGCCGAGCACCGGCTCGGGCATCTTCGTTACAAACATTTTGCCGTCCAGCGTCTCGGTCCTGTCGGCGACGGTATCCCAAGGCTCGATCACCACCGGGGGCGGCCTATGGACCCTGGGCGCCCTGGCCGCAGGCGCTCGAGCCACGGCCACCATTACCGTCGTTCCTACCGCCGAGGGCATCATCACGACTACTTCGACAGTCGCCGGCAACCAGTTCGACCCAATCTCCGCCAATAATACCGCCTCCGTCAGCACAGTAGTGGGTGCGGCCGCTGACCTCGCCATTGGCATCGCCGACTTCCCGGACCCGGTCATCGTGGGGAGCAATGTGACTTACGTAATCTCCGTGACCAACCTTGGGCCCAGCGCCGCCACGAGCGTCAGTGTGAACGATTCGTTCACTCCGGATCTCACCGTGCTTGTGACCAATGCTTCGCAAGGCGCCGTTTCAGTCTCCGGCAGCACTCTCGCGTGGGCTCTGGGCACGTTAGCCGGCGGTGCCAAGGCCACGCTCACTGTCATAGCCATGACCGCCACCAACGAAACTCTCGTCTCCACCGCGACGGTCACCGCCACGCAGGCCGACCCCAATCCGGCTAACAACAGCGCGACAGCTACGACCCAGGTGGCGCCGGCGGGAGTCGCCATCGCGGCGGCGGGTGTCACCCTGACCTCCGAGAGCTTCTTTCCGCCCAATGGCGCGATTGACATCGGCGAAACGGTGACCGTCATTCTGCGGCTGCGCAATATAAGCAACGTCAGCACGTTCAACCTGGTGGGGACCTTGTTGGCGACCAACGGCGTCGCGCCCGCCGCCCCCACGACCCAGACTTACGGAGTGCTGGCCCCCAGCGGCTTTCCGGTGGGCCGTGCCTTCACCTTTACGGCCAGCGGGACCAACGGGCAGACAATTCGCCCCACGCTCCAGCTTCAAGACGGCCCTACGACCTATCCTCCGGTGAGCTTCAACATCACGCTCCCAGTCTCCCAGGTCTCCGCCAACACCAACACCATCGTTATTCCGGATCCCGCCGCACCGAATCCGCCTTACCCGGTGGATGCTGGTCCGGGCAAACCCTATCCTTCCGTCATCACCGTTTCCAACCTCAACGGTGTGCTAGGAAAGGTGACCGTCACGCTCTCGAACCTGAGCCACACTTATCCTGGGGACATCAATGTGCTGCTGGTGGGGCCGACCGGCGCCAAGACGCTGCTCATGTCTCATGCTGGCACCGAGCCGGTCACGGGCCTGAACCTGACCTTCGACGACTCCGCGTCGGGGCCGTTGCCCGACACCGGAGAATTGGCTTCAGGAGTGTGGCAGGCAACCGCTTACGGTGTCACGCCCGCCTTCCCGACCAATGCGCCGGCCGGCCCCTACCCGGCCGCGCTCTCCTCGTTCAACGCCACCAGTCCGAACGGCACATGGTCCCTCTATGTGTTTGATGATATGGGCGGCGATTCCGGCAACCTTTTCGGCGGCTGGAGTCTCGCGCTGAGCATGATCACGCCCATCAACCAGCTTGCTGACGTGAGTTTGAGCGGGGTGGGCGCGCCGAATCCGGTGCTGGCGGGCTCGGCTTTGACCTATACCTTTACGGTCGCTAACAGTGGGCCCAGTCCCGCGACTTCCGTCGCTTTCACCAATACCGTGCCGGCTGGCGTAACACTTGTCTCCGTCAGTCCATCACAAGGAATCGCCATCACCAACGGGAATGTCATCCTCGCCAACCTAGGAACGTTGAACACGGCCGCCGTCGCCACGGTAACCGTCGTGGTGATTCCGACCCCGTCCGCCATTCCGCCGGGAAACACCACCTTGAACCTGACGAGCATCGGCACTGTCGGGTGCAATGAAACTGACCCGAATCCCGCTAACAACTCCGCTTCCGTGGTCACGACAGTTAAACTGCCTCTGGCGGACGTGGGAGTGAGCCTGACGGCGGCGCCCGAGCCGGTCCTCGCTGACAACACTCTAACCAACACGATCGTGGTGACGAACTCGGGTCCAGGCATCGCGCTGGCTGTGGCGGTGACCGACCCGCTGCCGGCGGGAGCGGCATTTGTTTCCGCCAACTCGACGGTCGGCACCTGTTCCAACTCCAGCGGCACAGTCATCTGCTCCCTGGGCGACCTGTCGGCCAGCGCCAGCGCGACCATCTCCATCGTCATGATGCCCTCGCTGCCGGGTTTGCTGACCAATACCGTCTCCGCCAGCACCAGCTCGCAAGACACGAACTCCGCCAACAATATCGCAACTTATGTCGCCCACGTGTCCGGCGCCGCTTCAGTGATCATTGGTGCCGGCGCGGTTCTGACCTTCGAGAGCGGACCGGTCAACGCACTGATCGATGCGGGCGAAACGATTACGCTGTCCCTGTTCCTGGCTAACGTTGGCTCGCTCGACACTGTCAATCTGAAGGCCACATTGTTGAATTCCGGAGGCGTCACCGGCGCCAGCGGGCCAACATACTACGGCGCTCTCATCCACAGCGGCCCCTCCGCCGCTCAGAGCTTTACCTTCACGACCGCCTCGGTCCTCGGGAGCGCGGTCGTCGCGACCTTGCAGCTTCAGGACGAGCGCCCCGGCGCGACCAACAACCTCGGCACCGTCGCCTTCACCTTCAACCAGCCATTCGCTTCAGGATGGTCGAACGCCGCTCCCATCACCATCCCGGATCATGGCGTTGCCACGCCTTACCCCTCTACGATCACCGTGTCCGGTCTGACGGGAGTGGTGACCACGGCCACCGTGACTCTCAATAGTCTGACCCATGCCTTCCCGCACGACGTCAATGTGCTGCTCGTCAGTCCGACCGGTGGCAATACGCTCGTGATGTCCCACGTTGGCGGAGGTCACTCTGTCTCCAACCTGACGCTGACCTTTGACGACGCCGTGACGAACACCTTGCCGAACAGTGACCAGCTTACTGCCGGGACTTACCGCCCCAGCAGTTACCCCGGCGCTGTCGCATTCCCCAGCCCGGCCCCAGCCGGCCCGAACCCTCCAGCGCTTGCGGGCGTTGCGGGTTACGGCCCTAATGGCACCTGGTCGTTGTATGTCTTCGACGACGCCGTGGGCGACGGCGGCTACATCGCGGGCGGCTGGAATTTGGTGCTCACTACCGCTTCTACGCTGAGGCCGATCGCGGACCTGGCCATCAGCATGTCCAGCGCGCCGGCCTCCTTCTTCCTGGGAGGTGCCATGACCACCACTGTTTGGGTCACGAACCTCGGTCCGGCGTCCGCGACCGGCATAATGGTGACCAATACATTGTCGAGCGGCCAACAAGTAATCACCAACCTCGGCAGCCTGACGGCGGGTGCCACAGCGAAGGTGATCTTCATCATCGCGCCGGCAGTAGCCGGCAACGTGCGGAGCACCGCCAGCGTCGGGGGAAATGAGGTGGACCTCAATCCGGGGAACAACTCGGCGCAGACCACCAGCGCGGTCCTCACGTCGGTGCCGGCAATTCTGAGCGCCTCCTTCGTCAATGGTCAGTTCCATCTTGCGGCGACGGCCCAACCGGGTTTGGCGTATGTGATTCAGGTCTCGACGAATCTTACTTCCTGGGTGTCTCTCAGCACCAACACGGCCTCACTGAATGGCACCATCCGGTTCACGGACAACACCTCACCCAATTCCCGGCGGCGCTTCTATCGCACCCAGTGCCTCACCCCCTGACGCCCCGCAAAAGCACGGGGTCGATCGGGATAACCGGTGTCCCGGCGAGGCGAAACCGCACATATGAAAGTGGTCGGTCTAACCGGTGGCGTCGGCATGGGCAAGTCCGCCTCCGCCCAACTGCTCCGCAAGCGCGGTGCTGCGGTGGTGGATACCGACGACCTGGCGCGTCAGGTGGTTGAGCCAGGGCAACCGGCCCTCGCTGAAGTCCGGGAAGCGTTCGGCGCTGAAATCATCGGGCCGGATGGCCGGCTGCGGCGCGATGAACTGGCCCGGCGCGTATTTGCTGACCCCGCCGCCCGACAGCGGCTCGAAGCCTTGCTCCACCCCCCCATCCGGGCGCTCTGGCGCGCTCAAGTCGAAACCTGGCGCGCGGAGGGTCGTCCTCTTGCAGTCATCGTGATCCCGCTCCTGTTCGAGACTAAAGCAGAAGCGGAGTTGGACGCCACGATCTGTGTCGCCTGCTCCGCCGCCACGCAACACCAGCGCCTCCTGGCCCGGGGTTGGTCTCCCGAACACATCGAGCAGCGCCTCCAGGCCCAATGGCCCGTGGAAACGAAAATGGCCCGCGCCGATTACGTGGTCTGGACCGAGGCCGGTTTAGATGTGCACGCCATGCAAATCGAGCGCATCCTCGCCTGCTTCCCTGATTAGACCAAACATCAACCTTAGACGAGGCACGTAGATAGGGTTTCCACGATCGGTTCAGGCCAGGCTTGGCCGCTTGCCGTGGCGTCTCAAGGGGAGAAGCTTCTGCGCGAGGAAAGCCAGGCCATAGATCACCCCCAACAGGACCACATCCGCCGGTCCCACCGGCAGGTCGTAGCGATAGGCGATGCAAAAGCCGACGAAAGAAACCGCGCCGCCGAGGAGTGAGGCGAAGATAGTGAACTGGCGCATGTTGGCGGCAAAGAGGTGGGCGATCAGGGCCGGGATCAGCAGGAAGCCAAAGGCGATGAGGGGGCCGACGCTGAGCACGGCCATTGAGACGGTCAGCCCAATCAGCAGGTACAACAACGCGTCCCAGGCGACAACATTCTTGCCCAGCGTGATCGCCATCGCGCGGTCGAACGATACCAACAGCAGCTCCCGATGAAACAACGCCAGGGCCACCACCACCACGGCCAAAGATGTTGCCGTCATGATCAGATCGACGTTGTCAATGGTGATAATCTCCCCCTTCATCAGATCGAGCCAGCCAACCTCGGCGTAGCGGTTCTTGGAGAGCAGGAGAATGCTCGACGCCGCCGCGACGACATAGGCGCTGCCGAGCCGGCCTTCAGCCAGGCCACGCCGCCGCCGATCCAGGAACGCCAGCACGAGGATGGCGGACAGGGAAAATACGGTTGAGCCGACGAAGGCGAGGAGATGTTCGCTGTGGGCGGCGTGCTCGGGCTGCAGGATCCCAAGCCACATGGGCACGCACAGCGCAATGGCCACGCCAGTGGAGGAGATTTGCGGCAAGGCGACGCCCATGAAGACGAGGCGGCGCAAAACAAGGAACACGCCGACGAGCGGGCAGGCGAAACCAATGAGCACGCTGGTATAGACCGAGTTCCGCAGCAGGAAATCGGGCGAGAGGACTTGACGAAGTGTTTCCATATTAGGCGACCTCGATGTCCAGCAACTCCGCCAGGTGTTCGGGCCGCAGGAGTTCAGTGGCTGTTCCGGTAAGGACTTTGCCTTGATGGAGCCAGATGACCTGCTGCGCGTGGCGTCGGACGAGGGGCAAGTCGTGGGTGACGAGCAGGATGGTCAAGCCGCGCTCCTGATGGATCTGGGCAATGAACGCCATGAGGGCCTGGGTGGCGGCGGCGTCCACGCCGGCGGTAGGCTCGTCGAGCACGAGGATGTTGGGCTTGGTCGCCAGCGCGCGGGCGATGAGCACTCGCTGCTTTTGGCCGCCGGAAAGCTCCGCAAAGCGTTGGCGGGCGAAGTCCTCCGCGCCGGTCGCTTGCAAGCAGCCTCGCACGAAGGCGCGCTCGGCTTGCGGAACCATGCGCCCTGGGGAGACGCGCCCATAAACGCCCATGAGCGCGACGTCGTAACCGGTAACCAGGTAAAGCGGGTCGAACTGGGTGGCTTGGGGCACGTAACCGAAAACGGGGGCAGCCCCGGCGGGCGCGTTGAAGCCGATGCGCCCCGCGAGGGGCGATTGGAGGCCGAGCAGGGTCTTGAGCAGCGTGGATTTGCCCGATCCGTTGGCGCCGAGAATGGCAGTGAAACTGTCACGGGCGATGGACAGCGAAATGCCGGAGAGCACGGGCTGGCCGTCGTAGCCGATGGCCAAGCTGTCGAGGGTGATAAGGGGTTCGTTCATGATGAGTTCGAGGGGGCCTGCCGGACGCAAGGAGCGTGTCGGCAGGCCCGGGTTTCGCTGGATTACCCTCGTTTGGCCTCCGCCGCAACCATCGTGTGGACGATGTAGTCCATCATCTCGATATAGGTGTCGGTATGGGGCACGCCCCCGGGCATGATGGGCAGTTTCAGCAGGGTGGCGCCGGTCTGTTGGGCGATGAGCCTGGGCACCTTCTCCGGGAACTGCGGTTCGCGAACCACAATCGGGACATGCTCGGCCTTCATGCCGGTGATGAGCTGCTCAATGTGCCGCGCGGTGGGGTCAATGCCCGGCTTCAACTCAATCGTGTCGAAGACTTTCATTCCGAAACGTTCGGCGAAGTATTCCCACTCCTCGTGGTAGGAAATGAATTTAACGCCCTTGAGACCTTTGGCGTCGGCCTGCCACTGGGCAATCTTCGCGTCGAGTTTGGCCAGGTAGGCATCCCGATTGCGCGTGAAGTCCGCCTGGTATTGCGGGGCGGTTGCCACCAGCGCCTCGTAGATGTGCTGGAGTGCCGTCTTAGCCAGAACGGGATCGAGCATGTAATGCGGGTTGCCATACGGATGCACGTCGCCTTCGGAGTGGTCGGTGGATTTGGGCACCCCGATCGGCGCGATGCCCGGCGAACAATCCACGTAGCCGGGTTTGCCATATTGGATGTGGGGATTCTTGCTGGCTTCCAGCAAGGCGGGCAGGAACGCGTGTTCGCACCCAAATCCCACGGAGACCATCAGGTCGGCGCGGTTCATCACCGGCACGAAACTCGGCTTCATGGGCACGCCGTGGGTGTCTTCGACGCCCGTGGCGAGGCTGAACACGTCAACGTGATCACCTCCAATTTCGCGCGCGAAGTCGGCCAGGTCGGTGAGCGTGGTGACCACGCGGATTTTAGCAGCCTGCGCCGGCGACGCGGTGAGCGCCGCAGCGCCGATGAGGGCCGCTGACAGGAAACGGAACAGTGTAGATTTCATAGATAATCGTCGTTTAACTGAATTAATCATTTAACAAACAGGTTCAGCGCGCTTGCCAGCCGTGCGAGTGGGCGCCGATGATCCAGGCCCATTGCAGGTAAATGGCGTCGTCCGAGTGCAAACCGGAAATGGCGCTGTGCTCCGTGTGCGTGTATTGCAAGCGGAGTTGGTTCCAGTGGCTCAGCGCCCAGGTGATGTAGGGCGAATACGCGAATGTCTCGTCGTTGCGGTTTTGCGCGCTTTGCACGTAATCGAACAGGAAGCCCGCGCTCCACTGCCGGTGCCACTTGTAGGTCACATACGAGTACAGGCCGAGCGAGCCCACGCTGCCGTAGAAGTCGTTGGGCGAGGGCGCGGGAATCGGGTTGGCGGGGTTAAGGCTGCCCGAGGGGTTGAAGAGATAGCGGCTGTCGCTGTAAAGCACCTCCGTGCCCCAGTCCAGCCTTTGGAATTGATTGTTCCGCAGCGGCACATAGCTCAGTTTCAGGTCGAGCCCCGCGACGTTGCGCTTCTTTTCGGTCAATGGAACGCCGTTCGCTCCCACCAAGCCATCAACGCCGCCACGGTCCTGGGTGCTGGGATTGACCAAGCCCGAGACGCCGGTTTCCAACTGGATGTTGGGCGTCAAATCGAAATAGGTCGAGAGGCGTCCATAATAGTTGAAGCCGCTTAAGGCACGGTACGTGCCGGGGTTGTTCAGCGGGCTATCGCCGCCGAATCCGACCCCGAAGCCGGTCGTCAAGCTGACGTAGTGCGGCACCGGCAGCAACCAATTCAGTTGCGCCCCATCGGTCCTGGACTCCCCGCCGATATACTGGTCGAGGGCCAGCGGACGGTTCACAAAGGGCAGCTCGTGATCGTGGATGTAAGACAGCTTGCCAAACTCCCCGAAGAACCTGCCGGCCTTCAACTCCAGGTTCCAGGGCAACGAGGTCGTCTGCAAGGCCGCCTCTTCCACTCCAACTGTCGCCTCGCCCGTCTGAGCGTCGGCGGACGCATTGAGCACCGCGTAGCCCTTCGCGAAAGGATCGACCGAGGCGGCAATGTTCAGCTCAACCGAGCGCTGATACACATCGAACCCGCCTGGGCGCTCCGGCGGTTCCGTTCCCTGGCTGTGATAGGAGAAGATGGTCTCTCCCACCAGCCCGATGGACGGATTAAAGGCGTTGGGACGCTCCTGTTTCTGTGCTGCAACCACCCCATCGACCTTGGTGTTCAATTCGTTGAACTGCTCCGGCGTCACGGCCATCGCGGGGGCTGCGTTGGTTGCGCCAGCCACGGCGTTGGTAGGGATGTTGGCGAGCTGTTTCTTAAGCGACTCGATCTGGGCTTGCTGCTCCCGAATCAGGCGCTCGAAGTTATCGCGCATCTCGCGTTGTTGCTTCTCAAAGGATTCCTGGATTTGTTTCAACCGCTGGTCAAGCTTGTCCACTTCATTTGTCTCCTGGGCCTGAGCAACGATGGCGCTCAAGCAAAGGGCAGAAGACCACCCCATAAGGTATTTCAGATTCATACTTTCTCTTCCA
>OCZT010000767.1_pt1 | contig 32645 bp, 60 predicted proteins | sample 1539031 | NCBI WGS metagenome assembly OCZT01 (sample SAMEA3539308, study PRJEB22396) | soil metagenome | biome: tundra; feature: field; material: soil | place: USA | collected 2010-05 | depth 0.15 m | reverse complement strand
TTTACTAAAAATAATTTTATTTAAATATATTAAAAATGGCAGATAAAAAGAAAAAGGTGACAACTACAACAGTCACAACCGTTACTGAAGAAACAATTGTTCCTACTAACGAAAAAACTCATATCATTTGTATTCTTGACCGTAGTGGTTCTATGACAGGAATTATGGATGCCTCTCTTAGTGGATTCAACGAATTTCTTGGAAAACAAAAAGCACTTCCTGACAAAGCAACTATTACTGTTGTTTTATTTGATGATCAATATCAAATTCTTTATGATAATGTTGATATCAAAAAAGCTGAATTACTTACAGTTGTTGATTGGTTTCCGAGAGGTATGACAGCATTGTATGATGCTATTGGTAAAACAATTAAGACAGAAAAAGGAAAATTCACTCTTCTTGGTAAAGAAGCACCTTCAAAGGTATTGGTATGTATTGTAACTGATGGACAAGAAAATTCAAGTGAAGAATATAAAGGTGAACAAGGTAGAAAACAAATCATTTCTCTTATCAGAGAATGCGAAAAGGATGATTGGAATTTCTTGTATCTTGCTGCAAATCAAGATGCATTTGCTGTTGGTCAAGGCTTTGGAATAAGCGGTGGTAATACAATCACATATGGTGCAACCCCACAAGGTGTACATCATATGTCACAGACACTAAACTGTAGTGCTAGTTCTTATAGAAGCATGAATACTAACGATAGAGGCTTTAGCAAAAAATCTAAAACTCTGATTACTGATAACGAACCAGAAGATGATAAAAATGACCCACAGAATTTAACTGGTAGTATTACTACAACAGGTGTAGCTGGTGGAAATTTTACAGTTAGTAATAATAGTGGTTTAAATACAGCAGTTCTTGACCCAAAAGACAAAAAATAATTTTCTTTTTTTTATATTAAATCCGTTTTTTTGAGGGGTGTTTTCGCACCCCTTTTTTAATTAAAAGTTTATGTTATAATCGATTAAAATTTATTTAAATACTTTTACCTATATTTAAGGAATGTCTTGTATTTATCAATACTTATCAATAGATTTGTAATCTCATTTTTATAAAAATTTATTAATCCATGACTGAAAATAACTTAAAAACTTATTCCAAACAAGAAGTCGAAAAATCAACATTACAATATTTTAAAAACGATGAATTGGCAACACATGTTTGGATGAAAAAATATTGTCTAAAAGACGAAAATAATTACTACGAACTCAATCCAGATGAGATGCATCATCGAATTGCAAAAGAAATTGCGAGAATTGAAATGAAATATCCAAACCCAATTTCCGAAGAAGAAGTTTATGAAACAATAAAAAATTTTGAAAGAATAGTACCTCAAGGTTCACCAATGTCAGGCATTGGCAACGATCTTCAGATAGTTTCTCTCAGCAATTGTTTTGTTGTTGGTAACGATGGAGCAGGTGATAGTTACGGTGGCATCATAAAAATTGATCAGGAAATGGCACAATTGGAAAAAAGGCGTGGTGGTGTAGGTCACGATATGTCTCATATACGCCCTACAGGAAGTCCAGTAAAAAATAGTGCAATTACAAGTACTGGCATAGTACCTTTTATGGAAAGATATTCAAACACAACAAAAGAAGTAGCACAGGATGGTCGCAGGGGAGCATTAATGTTAAGTATATCTATTATACATCCCGATTCAGAAAAATTTATCGATGCCAAATTTGAACAAGGTAAAGTTACTGGTGCAAATGTATCTGTAAAAATTACAGATGATTTCATGAATGCAGTTACACAAGGCACAACATTTCAACAACAATTTCCAATTGTAAGTGCTAATCCAAAGGTAGTTAAAATAGTTGACGCACAAAAAATCTGGAATAAAATTATTCACAATGCTTGGCGTACAGCCGAACCCGGTGTGCTGTTCTGGGATGCTGTTATTCGTGAGAGTGTACCAGATTGTTATGCTGATTTAGGATTTAAAACAACTTCAACCAATCCATGCGGGGAAATCCCTTTATGTAATGATGATAGTTGTCGTTTACTTGCAATAAATTTATTTGGTTATGTAATTAATCCATTCACTAAAGATGCATATTTTGATTTTGAATGGTTTAAAAAAGATATTATTATTGCTATGCGTTATATGGATGATATTGTTGATCTTGAAATTGAAAAAATTGATGCAATACTCACAAAAGTACATTCAGACCCCGAAGAGGAATTTCTGAAACTATATGAAATTAAACTCTGGGAAAGAATTAAAGATAAAGCTATTAAAGGTCGCAGAACAGGTTTGGGAGTAACTGCAGAAGGCGATATGCTTGCAGCAATTGGCTTACGATATGGTACAGAAGAAGCAACTGATTTTAGTGAAAAAGTACATCAAATATTGAAATTAAATGCTTATCGTTCAAGTGTTACAATGGCACAAGAACGTGGTGCATTTCCAATATATGACGCAAAATGTGAGGTGAATAATCCTTTTATTCTCCGCATTAAAGAAAAAGAACCAGTATTATATGAAAAAATGGTTAAATATGGCAGAAGAAATATTGCTCTTTTAACTATTGCTCCAACAGGCACAGCCAGTTTAATGACACAAACAACTTCTGGTATTGAACCATGTTTCTCACCGTTTTACATGAGACGCAGAAAAATTAATCCACAGGAGAAAGACATACGTATTGATTTTACTGATGAAGAAGGTATTGCATGGCAGGAATATCCTGTATTTCATCATAAATTTAAAACATGGCTAGAGATAAATAGTTATGATGTGAATGCAGTTAAATTAATGAAAAATAACCAACTTAATGAAATTGTTAAGAAGTCACCTTATTATAAAGCAACTGCAAATGATGTTGATTGGGTGAAAAAAGTTGAAATGCAAGGTCGCATACAGAAACATATTGATCATAGCATTTCAGTAACAGTTAATCTTCCAAGTGATATTACTGAAGAAATGGTTGCTAAAGTATACGTAACTGGATGGAAAAGCGGATGTAAAGGCATGACTGTTTATCGTGATGGCAGTCGTAGTGGTGTGTTGATATCAAATACAGAGAAAAAAGACATTGAATTTCATGATAATCATGCACCAAAACGTCCAAAAAGATTAAAAGCAGAAATATATAGATTTCAAAATAATCTTGAAAAATGGATTGCTGTTGTAGGTGTAAAAGACGGTAGACCATATGAAATATTTACAGGGGTTAATGCTAATGGTCTTAGTAAATTACCACTAATAATTAAAGAATGTGAAATTGTAAAAAATATCTTTGAAGTTGAAGAACCAGATGAAAATGGTGTATTGGTAAAAGTAAGAAAAAAAAGTTATGATATTGAATATATTGATAATGATGGTGTAAAACAAGTACATATAGGTTTAAATCAAGCATTTAATCCAGAATTCTGGAATTATGCTAAATTGATTTCAGGCATTATGAGACATGGAATGCCAACACTTAAATTATATGAATTAATTGACTCATTAAACTTCAAAGAAGATTATATCAACACTTGGAAAAATGGTATTGCACGTACAATAAAAAAATATATTAAAGATGGAGAAAAAGGAAGAGGCAAATGTACTGAATGTGGTGGTGAAGACTTAGAATATAGCGAAGGCTGTTTAACTTGTAAAAATTGTGGGTCAAGCAAGTGCGGATAAAAAAATTTAATTTCTAAGTATTTAATGAAACTTCTTTGAAATATAAAATATTAATTGTAGCTTTGCTTTTTAAACTAAAAAACTATGGTAGTATTAGAAAGCAGAATTCAAAATTCACGTCCTAATGACCCCTTGTCAGGTCCTACTTACCTCTGTGGGGCAAGTATGAAATCTTATGTATCTGGATATTTTTTAACCCTTGAAGATTTAACCGAACTCGTAAGAGATTTTCAAATTAACGATGATATGAATTTTGTTCGAAACGATAAATCATATATTGAAAAATGGTTAAGTAAGCATGAACAAATTGTAAAAAAATAATTGTAATATAAATTAATTGTATGAAAAAAACTATGTATATCGAAATCAATTATATATCTGATGGAAATACAAAAAAAGAAGAACAGCAAAAAAAGAAAAAAATTGTTGAATATTTACGAGAACTTATTTCATATGATTTTCATCAAGAGCATAATTTAAAAATTAAAGAATTTAAATTTGCATCTACAATTAAAAATCAAAATAAAATATTATATTAACATTAAAATCAAAATATGAAAAAAAATGTAAAATTCGATGAAAACTATTATCTTATATCACAAGAAGTTAATAGTAATGTAACTGTAGAAGTTGCAAAAAAAACAAATCACATCTTTGTCGTGGATGTTAGTGGTTCAATGTCATGGGAACTCCCAAAAATCAGAACACAATTGAAAAATAAACTTTCTAACATTATGAAGGAAGGTGATACTATTTCTATTATATGGTTCTCAGGTAGCAGAGATGCTGGGATTCTAAAAGAAGAAGTCGAAGTAAAATCACTTAAAACTCTTACCGATTTACACAATGCTATTGACAGATGGCTCGTTCCCATTAGTCTTACTGCTTTTCTTAAACCTTTGGAACTTGTTAAAGAAGTTATTGGCAAAATCAGAAAGAACAGACCTGACAGTGTGTTCTCAATGATTTTTCTTACTGATGGCTGCAACAACGATTGTCCTTGGACTGAAGTAATTAAAACCCTTAAAGTACTTGAAGCTGAAATTGCTTCTTCAACATTTGTTGAATATGGTTATTACGCTGACTCACGTGCATTAACCCAAATGGCATCAGTACTTGGTGGTGAAAAAATCAGTTGTGATGGTTTCGATGATTTCGAACCAATGTTTGACGCTAAAATTTCTTCAAGAGTTTACGGTGGCAAAAAAATCGTTGTTAATATTACCGATAAATATCTTTATGACTTCGCATTCAGTGTTGGAAAAGACGGTAGTGTATTGCTTTACAACATTCAGGATAACAAAATCATGATTGGTAGCGATGTAAAAGAAGTTTACTTCTTCAGTCCTAATGCAGTTGGAGAAAAATATGATTGTAATGAAAATTCTACATCAGTAAAAGATTCAATTATGTCTGTAAAAGGAATGGATACTGCACTTTATGCTGCAATTTATGTTCTTTCAGATAAACTTCTGAATGATGATGCAGAAAAAATCTTCTATGCTCTTGGCGATAATTTCTATTATAAAATGCTGGCAGGTGCTTTCGGTAAGCAAAAACTGAATTCATTCAAAGCAGCAATCAAGGAATGCGTCATTGACACAGCAAAAAGATTTCCTATTGGTAGAGGCGCAATTCAGAAAGTTGATGACAATGCATATTGCCTCATGAATCTTATCGAAGATTTAGGAAATACTGAAGGTTGTTTATTTTATAAAGGACATCCTGATTTTCAATATAATAAGATCGGTGTAAAACGTGTAACAAGAGGTGAAAACTTATCTGAATCTGATAAGAAAAGATTAAGTGAAGCAAAAAATCTTGAAGAACTCCAGAAGATCAATGAAGAACTTAAAGAAAAGAATGTTGCTGTTAAATTCGTAGACTCTGACCCAAACAGGGGTTATCCACTTACTGACTTGGTATGGAATGAAAAACGTGCAAATCTTTCAGTTCGTGTTTACATTGAAGGTGAAGCAATCATACCTAAAAATAAATACAAAATCGAAAAGGTGGCTTCATTCAGATACAAAACATACACTCTTATAAAGGATGGTATTGTAAACGTTACCAAACTTCCAGTAAGTTTTACTCCTGAATTAGATCAGCTATTAGTTAGACATAATGTCAAAACTAATTTCGATGTTGATAAAAAAATTGTTGTAATTGATCTTACCAGTTTGCCAATCATTAACAGAGCAATGGTTAAGTCAATTTCAGCTAAAGGTTTGGCAGTTCATGAATGGGAACTTCAGAAATTACAGGCAGACAAAAAAGTTTATGATTATTTCAGAAAATCATTATTTCCAAAAGAAAGCAAATCATTTGTTGAATTACTTGGTCAGGAACAGGCAGATTGGCTCAAAACAATTGGCATAACAGACTATAATGGTTTTGCACCATTAACTGATGCCGAAGAATCAACTGATTTTTATATGTCAGTTAATCTTGAAACCAAAATCAAAGGTTTTTCGTCATTACCAAAGGTTGAAGATGTAATTGCTAAACTTAAAAGTGGTACTTTATTGAAACCAAGTGAAAATATTATGTCAGATGCTGTTAAAAAATATCAGTCACAACTTGAATCAGAAATGTATATATCACTTAATGAAGAACAGCAGAAAGGTGTACTTAAAACATATCTTATTACCAAGTCTGATATTCTTAACAAGAAGAGAAGAAAAGCATTGCAGGAGATCGCACAGATCAAATTTGCTTTAATTCTCAGCAAAAAATGGTTTACTGAATTCAAAACATTTGATGAAAATAAATTAAGCATCAAACTTGACAGTCAGGATTTGGAGTTTACCTTCGATTTGAGTGAAAAAGAAGAAAAAATTTAATAACAATGGGAATACTATTAATATTAACAACAACACAAATTATATCATTAATATTATTAATTGCTATGGTCGGTGTAATCATATTTGCTCTTATAATGAGTCCTAAATGGAGAAAAGCAGATGAAGAAAGAGAAAAGAATGCACCAGACCTTTGTAAAAAGGGTGATTATTTAATTGGCAAGACTGTTAAATACTCTTGGTATAGTGATATGCGTGGCTGGGTGATAAGTGAGTATGATGCTGATGTAAAAGGCACTGTAGAAGAATATAACAGGTCGGTAAATTGTGTAAAACTTAATAAAGAATGGTATATTATTGGAGATATGATAGGTGGATTGGTTGTTAGTAAAATTATTCCGATGTAAATAAAAAGAAAAACCTTAAAGAAATTTGGGGTTTTTTTATTAAGAAAACTATTTATTAAAAATGTATGCTCCCATGAGTTTATTATCCGAAAGTAAACGTTTTGATGATTTCACACCTGAAGAGAAACTTCAAATATTCAACGTTTTCACTCAATCCTATCAAAAAGCCACTGGTAGTTCATGGGATGAAGGAAAATTTTATAGTAGAGCAAATGAATGGTTATTTTTTGGTGACCCAACAGGATTTGTTACTGTTAGACCACAAAAAAGTGGTTATTATAAACTAACTGGCGTTGCTGGCAGCATGAAATCAATATTAAAAGCATTACAAGAACTTAATACTACTAATTATCCTATCTGGGGGATGTTAACACAAGAATTAGCGAACATTTTGGTGAGAAGATACGATTTTAGAATGCCAAATAGACTTGAATCCTTCATAATTGGTAAATTAATATCAAATAATGTGTTTGGAAACGTTGAACACAAGAGTAATCCTGATGGTAGTATAACATTTAACTATAAAGATGTTGGAGAATCAACAAAAGTGTTTGTTGGTAATAGAGAATATTATAAAAAAGTCAGATTAGATGCCGTAAAAAGGGTGTTTTCACCAAAACAACCAGTAACTGAAGAAGTTATTGATGAAAAAAGAGCAGTTGAACATTATTATGAAGATAGTTTTAAGACTTTAGTCGGTTTTTTAACAAGATTTGGTTATGAAAAGACATATACTTCATTCAGAAAGACAATTAATACTGGTTTAATTAACCGTGAAAACTCTTATGATACTCCTACTGGATTTTATATGTATCCATTAAAAAGTTTTCAGGATAAAATAGCACAAGTTACAAACATGAAGAGTTTTATGCAAATATTTCCATTTACTCCAGACAGTCAATTTGCGTTTGTATTTACATTGGAAAACATTAAAAACATTTTATTCTCATCAAATCCTGATGTAGCAAAAATACAAGGATATGTGAAAGAAATTGAAAAAAAATATGGCGAAAACAAATCAGTTAGTTTGTTATGTAAGTATTATTTTAATGTTAATGATACATTTTTTTCAAGAATAAGTAATGGTAAAGAATATAAAAACGAATTTCAAAAATTTTGGCTTTTTATATATGAAATCGCATATGAATTAAAAAATAAAGACAAAGAGTATGACAAAGATGCATATTTTATTAAATATCCTACAATTTATACAAATATTTGTCTTAATCTTAACATTAATGGTTTTATTGATGACGGTTGTTTAGGTATAATATTTCCTAATGAGCCATGTCAAGGGGTTTTATTTAAAGATTTGAGAGAAATTACGGGTAATTTAAAGACTATTCCAATCTATCAAAAATATGATACTGCACCAAATATTGATAATAGTAATAATGATAATAAAAATAATGTTAATCCAACAGTAAATAAAGAAAAATATCAAAGATACTTGGCAAAAAAATTAAATGTTAATTATGTAACGATATTTAGTTCTGACTATTCAACATTAATAAAAAATCAAAAACCATTTATTGTTCTTGTAAATAATTTACCATATTTTATAAATAATGAAGGTAGTTTGACCGTAGGTGGCGCAAATACCGAAGAAATTTTTAAAAATTCTGATAATGTTGAATCAAGTGATAGTTTTTCTTCAGAACGTACAGCATATTTTAATACTTTATACGGTACAGATTATACGTCAATTGATATGTTTGGCAGATATGGGGGTGATAGTGCATATGCAATCAAAAGTGAAGGCAATGGCGGTGTTTTTATTAATAAAGAAGGTAAACCAGATATTTCAGAAATTGAACCTGATGAAATCAATGATGGTTACAGACGTGCAGAATATTTCAATCAATTATTAGATCATGATAAATTTGAAAAAGTTGGTAAATTCAGAGATTATGGTGGTGAAATCACAATGGCTACCATTCTTAGCAGTGGCGAACAAATATTTATTAATAGAAAAGGTGACCCAGATATATCGAATGTTGATATCACTACAATAACAAATAGTGATGTTCTCAAAACATTAATAAATCAAAAAATAGGTAAGCAAATATATAGATCAGTAGGTAGATTTGGTAAATTTGGTGACGGAATTGCACTTGCAACAACACAACTTCTTACTCACGATGTGTTTATAAATATAAATGGTGAACCAAGTCTTGAAAACGTTGATCTTAAAAAAATTGATTCTCCAGAAGTACGTGCAATTTATTTTAATCAAAAAATGGGTAAAAGTATATTTGAAAGAATTGAATCATTTAGCAATAGATTAGGTGTTGGTGTTTTATTAGGATATTATCATGATGGTGCAAGAAAATTTATTAATTTAAATGGTGAACCCGATCTTACTAATGTACTGTTTGATAAAATGACTGATTCAAGCGTTCGTGCAATATATATGAATCAAAAATTTGGAACTTCATTTCAATATGTTAATGAATTTGGTAAATATGGAGATGATATTGCACTTGCAACTAATATTGATGGACAAAGGGAATTTATTGATAAAGAAGGTAAATCAAACTTAGGTAATGTTGATATTAACAAAATTAATGATGGAAAAATTCGTGCTGTGTATGTAAACAAATTATTAGGTACTAAATATGATAGTGTTTCTTCATTTGATGAATATGGCGAAGGTGTAGCATATGTAACTACTGATGACAAAAGTTTATTTATTAATAAACAAGGTAAACCAGATACATCCAATGTTAATTTAGATAAAATTAATGACCGATATGTTCGAACAACCTATTTTAATCAAAAATATGGTACTGATTATACAGTTGTTTATGATTTTGACACATATGGTAAAGAAGTTGCACTTGCTTCAATTAATGATAATACATATGAGAATAAATATGTGTTTATAAATAAAGCTGGTGTACCTGATATTAGTAATGTAAAATTATCACTAATAGGAGATAGTGGTGTTAAAGCAGCTTATTTTAATCAAAAAATGGGTAAACAAATATATAGAACAGTAGGTAATTTTGGTAATTTTGGTAATGGTGTTGCACTTGCAACAAAACTTAATTATCTTGAGGTATTTATTAATAAAAAAGGTCAAAATAGCAGTGCCACTGTTGATATTGATAAAATTGAAGACCCTGATATTCGTGCAGTATATTTCAACCAAAGATATAAAACAAATTATAAGACTGTCGATAAGTTTGATCATTTTGGTAAAGATGTTGCATATGCGACAGAAAATGTCAATAATAGAACTAAAGGTGTTTTCATAAACAGAGAGGGTAAACCAGATGTCAGCAATATTGACATTAATAAAATTAATGATATTCAACGTGGAATGTATTTTAATCAAAAATTTGGCACAAACTATCAAGGAGTTGTTATTCCAAATACTGGAGGTAATAAAGTAAATGTCTTTTTTGCTCAAGCACCAGCAACATCTGGAGGTTATGGCGTATATAAGTATGTATTAATAAACTCTAAGGGACAACCAACCATTGCTGACTCAGATATTAAGAAATTAAAACATGGATATAACCCAGACACACTCAGTGATATTATTGATAATACTAAAAACTTTGCTGCAGGTGAACTTAAAGAAAATATTTTGAACTTGAAATCAATTGTAAATGAAGAACTTAGTAATTATTTTCAAAAATAATTAAAAATAGTTATAAAAAAGTTTGCAATTATCGAAACTTTATTTACCTTTGCAGAGTATTTAATTGAAAAAGGACTTAATATAATACTTATTAAATATTTAAAATGAAAACGTACAGGAACATATCAACTATCATTACATCGACCTCAAGTCGCAACGGGATTGTCATATTCTGTTCAGACTTTACAGGCAGAAATAACGGATTTGATGGGGGTTCTGGTTTTATTGAGTAATTATAAAACTCAAAAAAGATTTAACAAGAACCCGATTCGTAAGATTCGGGTTTTTTTATTCTTTAAAATATAACTCTTACAGGTTATAAATATCATATATAAGGTTTGCATCTTATGTATAATTCTGTAAGATGTTCTTTGACATGTTGGAAATTTTGAAGAGTTTCCTGAGTGGTCGATAGGGATGGTCTGCAAAACCATTTGCGTAAGCACACGTGGGTTCAAATCCCACACTCTTCTCCATGTTCCTGTCGTACTATAACTGGATAAGACGGCTGTCTGTTAAACAGCGAGATGTAGGTTCGAATCCTACCGGGAACGCAATAATGTAAAATATGTTTTACAAAAACCCACCAAATTGTAAAATGTATTTAACGTTATAATGTATGAAATATCCATCATTAACTCCAAAAAATGGCGATAATGCATGATAAATCATACATTAACACTGTCTCGTAGCTCAGTTGGTGAGAGCACTTCTCTGATAAGGAAGGGGTCGGGGGTCCAAGTCCCTTCGAGACAACTAAAATTTTTCATTTATTATTTGAATAATTATTAACAAAAAATCTCTTGATGATTGTTCTTTGAAATACTTTTGTTTTGATGCATCAATTAAACATAATTCAATACCCTGTTCAATACATGCTTGAAATTTACGATTATCATTATTCTGAATTTGATTTAATTTTTCTTTACCATATATAGGTTCGTAATGAAATATACCATTAAGTTCGAATGCAAGTTTTAAACTTGGCATATAAATATCCAATTCCGAATTAATTGCTTTATTATTGTTAAATAATATTTCCAAATTTGGATATAATTTAATTAATTCAATTTCAAGATATTTTTCGAGTTTAGACCTGCGGTTACCTTTAGTTTTATGTGTATTATTATATATTGCAGCACATGAATTGGAACAAAAATGATTATTTAATTTTGACCTTTTAATTTGTGATGGAAATTTTTCAAAATTTTTATTGCAATTTGTGCATGATAATATTTGTTTTGTTTTAAAATTTGTTTTAGCACATTTATGAGAACAAAAATTACATTTATCTTTACTACCATTTAAACTATTAACAATAATTCTTTTAAAAACATAAAATTTTTTTTTACATGATTCACATTCACATGGTAATTTATCTTTTGATTTAGCATTTATAAATTCTTCTTTAGTATATAATGATTTCATATTACATTTTTATATAAATACTCGAAAAATAATTTTCGAATAATATTATTTCCGTAAATAAAATGGAGAGATGGCAGAGCGGTTTAATGCACTGGTCCTGAAAACCAGCGAAGGCAACTTCCGGGGATTCGAATTCCTCTCTCTCCGCAAAGCATTTGGTGTTAAATACCCATCAACATTTGGTTTATAATTATCTAAGGGTTAAAAGGGTACACATAGAGAGTTGACAGAGTGGTTATTGTAACAGTCCGCTAAACTGTGGGTAACGAAAGTTGCTCCGTGGGTTCGAACCCCACACTCTCTGCAAAATTGACCTTAATATTGGAACTAGAAGAAGAAATGGTCATGACACATCTTCGGGAGGTTCGAAACCTTCAAGGTCAGCAAAATCAAGTGAAATGGATTATCATCACTTGGTTTATGCATCAAAATGATTATCATGAAGTCATTTAGATGTACAAGTTCTGGGTTGCATAAGACGCTGCCCTAATGTTCAGCAGAAAGTTTTGTACTTGCATTTGGCGATGCAATTAGGTACATAATCAACTCCGAGACATTTAAGATAGTTGTAATACTGTCGGGGGTCGTAAGTATAAGGCTTACACCAGAACTTAAATTGGAGTAGTAGCAAAGGTGGTCTATGCAGCGGACCGAAAATCCGTGGATGTTGGCTCGACTCCAACCTGCTCCACTACTTCCTTCTAAACAGGGTGATTCCACCCTATCGGGTCGCCAGATTGAAACTGACCCCATGTGAGAGCATGCAGAAATCTGGCAAATTGCAGGTGTAGCACAACGGCTAGTGCGCCAGTCTTCCAAACTGAGGATGAGGTTTCGACTACCTCTACCTGCACAAAACAGCGATGTAGTCTCAACGGTTAGAGCAGGACTCTTATAAAGTCAAGGTTGTGGGTCCAAGTCCCACCTTCGCTACAAAAAAAGGTTTGGATATTAATTTTATTTAAATTATCTTTGAGAAAATTTATTATTATGGTAAAAGTATTAAATATTGAATATTCAAACCTTACACCAACAGCACCAACATATAATGCTATGGCGGTTTTTAATAAAAAAGATGCTGAAATGGCATTCAAATATAGTTATATTGATTTTGTATTTGCATTAAATGAAAATACTGGAACATTTGCACGTTGTAATTCAGTACATGAATGCGAAAAATTTTATGAAAAAATTTAAATGTCTCCGTAGCTCTAATGTAGAGCGACACCCTGTTAAGGTGAGGGTTGGTGGTTCAAGTCCATCCGGGGACGCAAATTGAAACGCTAATACTATTTATAATTAGTATGTAAAAATAATAATAGTGTTTTAATTTAAAGGAAAATATGAAAAGTAAATCAATAGAGTATAAGTGGGAGATTACATATAAAAAAATTGACAATAATAGGGAAGAAACGATGGAGAGAGATTTACATTTAAAAACAGTACATAACGTAGAAAAATGGTTTAATGTGTGCTATAATGGAATTGACGGTAAAAGAAAACTTGAATTTATAAACGCTAAAATAAAAAAAGAAAATGGAGAAAACAATTAGATGTACAATTTGTGGAACAGAATTTTTGGATTATGAACTTCCTGAAGGTACATGCGAATGTCCGAATTGTGGTACGAAATCATTACCCTGTGATATTAAAGATGATGTTTCAATAAAAATAAACTGGCACGAATTAAGAATACTGACAATTTGGGCAGAAAATTGGGCAAGACAAATTGATGAAAAAAAACCTGCAGATGAAAAACGTCTGTTGTCAATAATGACAATTGCACAAAGATTAGAAAAACAATTTCCTGATAAAACACCATTAACATTATTTAGGGAAATCCGTGAATTAAGAAAAAATTATGATATTCAAACAAATATTGACAACGATAAATTATTAGGATTATGAAAAATGATATATTTGAATATCCAAAGTTAACAGAAAATCATTTTTTCTGGATTAGAATTGTAAACCTTTTAAATAAAAAGAATGAAAAAATATCTTTTCGTAGGCGAAAAACGCAGTGAAATGTCAAAGAAAATGAATGTTACTTGGGTTGACAAACGACTATGTGCAGGTCATCTTTCCAAAGCAGTTGAAGCAATAGGAATCAATTGGAGTGAATGTACCTTTAAAAACGTTTTTGAGGACGATATTAACGAGATCAGGACTTTTGAAGGAGTAGTTATAGCAATGGGAAGAAAGGTAGAGAGAGAACTTAAAAAGGAGCAAATACAGCATGAATTCATTTATCACCCTGCAACAAGAGGAACTGTAAGAATAATTGAAAATTATAAAGCACATGTTAAACAACAAATAGCACACATAGTAATATGAAAAAAGATATTAGTGTAAAAGAATTACTTTGTAAGTTTGCAAAATATAGTACATTAACAGATGATGAAATTATAAAACAGTCTACTGTAAACGGAAAATTAGATTTTAAAGTAGCAATTGATTTAATGATATTCAGAGATTTTTGTACATTCACTAATGATAATTTTATGAAAAAGAAACAAATAATTTCAAATTAAATATGCCAGAATAACTTTAATTGGTAGAGTGCCTGTTCAGTAATCAGGAGGTTGCGGGTCCGAGTCCTGCTTCTGGCTCAAAAGAATAAAATGCCGATGTAACTATAATTGGTAGAGTGCCTCACTTGTAATGAGGAAGTTGCGGATTCGAGTTCTGCCATCGGCTCTAAGTATTTTTAAATATAATGAATTATGAAAGACTGGACAGAAAAAGAATTGGAGAAATTCATTAAAGACAATAAAGACGCTCTTGTTGATGGATGCAGACCAGTAGTTGGTCATGAAATAAAGTTCTTAACAAAACTTCAACTCAGGGTGAAAAGTGTTGTTGACTTAACGCCATATTTAGTAAAAGTTGCAATAGTAACAGTTATAATATTTGTTGCTTCATCATTAATTTGGTATAATTTTATACGTAAAGATAGAACTAAACCAGTATATGAAAATATTATTGATCAGTTTAAAACTAATAAAAAATAACATGCCCCCATAGTACAATGGATAGTATAGATGTCTTCTAAACAACAGATCGATAAGGGTTCGATTCCCCGTGGGGGTACTAAATTAAATAAAATGAAAACAATAATTAAACCAATTGATTGCAGCATTAGTAAAGAATTGCAAGAATTTTTAGACTTTCGTGATGAAGTTATGAAAGAATTTTATATCTTTGCCAACAAAATTTTAATGATACCTAAAAAATATTTCAATGAGAACAATAACTTGTCCAAAATGTAACAAAGTAATAGTCATTCCACAAGGTAATGATTTTGTCACTTGTTGTAACGAAGTACTTTATGTATTGACTGGTCAAAACAGGGATATTTTTTTTGACAAATTAGCAAATCCTTCTAAACCCAATGAGGCATTGAAAAATGCTGCAGCACGACATAAAAAAATAAATAATGAAACACACGATAATAAAGATGAAACAACCTCTGGTGTTTCTTAATGATAACAGAAAAGAAATAACAACAGAAGGCTATGCTTTTATTGATGAATGGGGTGGCACGATAATAATTGTTTATGGAGAAGGACGTAGAGACGATATGAGTAAGTATTTAAGTGAAGACGGAGATTTGTTAAGATTAAAATATAAATGCATTAATTTAAACTAAAATGGAAAAACCTGTACAACCAATGACAAGAATAATAAGAGAAGGAACATATGGAACTTGCCCCAAATGTCACTCGACAGAACAAAGAAGATTTAATTTTTTATTCTTTTCTTGGGGAAAAATTTTAGGTTGTATCAACCCTCAATGTGAAAATTATTATTTTAAAAAAATAAATATATAATATTGTGGCAAAAGCAAGAGTTGTTATAACGGTTGAAAGAGAAGAAGAATTCACCAATGAAGAAATTTCTGAAATAATGAATGATATAAAAGCAAGACTTCAGGGACATTTTACCAAAACAATTGAACCATTAAAAAATGCAACATTAAATATTGGTTATGAAAAAGCAAATTAACAAAAAATGTATTAAAGCGTTTAACTATGAATGAAATAAAATTTACAATTGTTGTTAAAACAGATAAAGAATTGGATGGTTATGATATTTTCACAATTATGAAAGATTTCAAAGCCAGATTGGAAGGATACCACACTGAACCTCCAGAACAATTAATAAATTCTGAATTACATCTTAATAGTAAATATTCTATAAACGATAATGAAAAGGATATTTATGTAGAAAATAAAAAACTGGAAGAAATTGAAAGAAGAAAAAATCAAAATTAACACGCTCCTATAGTCCAACGGATAGAACGGGGGTTTCCTAAACCCTAAATGCAAGTCCAATTCTTGCTGGGAGTACTAAGAAAATGAATATGACACATAAAGAAGTAAAACAAAAAATTAAAGCATTTAAAAATGCTGGCTTATTAGAAAAATTCTCAAAAAGAGAATTAAAAAGTCTTGCAGTTCTTTATTATAACATGGATTTAATAAATCGTCTCAAGTTTACTGAAGACGAAAAATTTTTGTTCTTTGTAAATCATTATAAGAAAACAATGCCTCTGTAACTCAACGGATAGAGTATGGGTCCTCGACACCCAGAATGCAGATTCGATTTCTGTCAGAGGTACAAAAAAACAATAATATGAAAAATTTTGAAATTAGTGCCAATTTTATTGGTTTATTATTTGCCGAAGTTGAAGCAAATACAACAGAAGAAGCAAAAGAAGTGTTCTTAAATTCAATAGGTGCATCACCAAATGAACATGGTGATTGGTCAGTAACCATTGAAAACGTTTCATTACCCGACAGCCAATTTTTTTTAAATGAGTTAAATATGGCTTTCGTGGAAAAAATAACTGATGAAGATAAAAAACATTGGGAAGGTATTGAAATTGAAGAAACAGAAAATTAATATGAAAACACGTAAGATAGACTATAAGTCAAAGAAATGGTTAAAGGGTTTGGAGAAAATACGTAAGCAAAACGAAATAATGTTAGAAAGATCAAAACCTGATACCGAAAAAATGAGAATAAGATTTAACATATGAAATAAAATATAATGGAAAAAGAAATATTGGAAAAATATTGTAATGATGGGTTGACTATACGAGCAATAGCCAGAAAAGAAAATTTTTCTCAATCATCAATAAGGTATTGGTTGCAAAAACATGGACTAAATACACATGGTTGGTCAAATATTAATAAAGAAAAATTAATTAATGCAATAAAAAATTCTAAATCATATAATGAAGTATTTGTAAAATTAAATATGAGTTCGGCATCAAGTAATTATAATTTATTAAAAAGACTAATTAAAAAATTCAATATTGATATTAGTCATTTTCTCAATAAAAGCGAATTAATGATAAGAGTACATTTGCAAAAAAAACTTTCAATTGAAGATATGCTTGTTGTTAATAGTAATAAAAGCAGAGGTACTATTAAAAAAATTGTATTGGATAATAATTTATTGGAATATAAATGTGTGTTATGTGGACAAGATGAATGGTGGAATGGACTAAAAATGAGTTTAATTCTTGATCATAAAAATGGAGTGCGAAATGATCACAGACTTGAAAATTTAAGATTTGTATGTCCTAATTGTAATTCAACACTACCAACACATTGTAGAAAAAAACACGCTCTCGTGGCGCAATTGAACAACGCATCTGATTACGACTCAGAAGACTGAGAGTTTGAATCTCTCCGAGGGCACTAATTTTAATTAAAATTGTATATTATGGAAACACTAAGAAGGCAAATTGAAGAAACTGAAAAAGCAGTATTTTTACAAAACATTCATGGTGAAGATTTAACACCTTTTGAAGAACTTGTATTGGAAAATCAATTGGTATTAATGAAAGTATTATTTGAAGAATATGAAAAAAAGAAAGTATGAAAATTAAAAAAATGGGTAAATTTTTAAGATTTGTTACAAATGGTGCAATAGCAATAACAATAGCACCATTTGGTATATATGTTTTAAAAGATTACATTACAAATGCTACAATAATTAATCATGAATCAATTCATTGGAAGCAACAATTCGAAATGTTGATACTTCCGTTTTATATTTGGTATTTACTTGAATGGCTTATAAGATTAATCATTAATGGAAAAAATGCTTATTATGCAATATCTTTTGAACATGAATCATATGCTAATGAAGACAATTCAAAGTATTTAGAAACAAGAAAACATTATTCGTGGTTAAAATACATGAAATATAATAGTTAAAATATAATTTAAAAATTAAAATATGAAGAATTTAAACACATCGTAATTACCATTCTTGCTATGGTAAATTGCGATTGAAATGTTATTTAGACAAACAAAAAAGCAAGAACAGTCAGAACTCATAAAAGACGATGCCTTCTACAGAAAGCATCCAAAAGTTATGAGACTTTGGCTTGTGGAAATCACGTCTACGGATAGTGAAATCCAAAAGTTTTACGTTAGTGCTCCAACTCAATTTGATGCCTATGAAAAGGCTGATGGTTACAAATATTGGTTTTCTGACGAAAGACTTAAAAATAAGTTGAGTACTTTTAGGCTAATGCCTTAAAAATTTTCAAAATTTTTAAGGGTAAAGACTTAAAATTGCGGGGGAAACTCCGCAACATTGCAGGTGTATATCAATGGTTAGATAGTGACATTGCCAATGTCAAGACTGTGGGTTCGAGTCCCATCACCTGCTCCACTTACTTCGAATATCTTTTTTTGCATTTCATAGTATTTATATAAAAATAAATATTATGAAATGGACTAAAAAAGATATTGAGATAGCAATTTCACTTCATACGGAAAGAAAAAGGTTTCAAGAAATTGCTGAAGCATTAAATAGAAATTTTAGATGTGTTCAAATAAAATTAAATAAACTTGGGTATCACCAAAATTATATCGAGACCAAAGAAACAAAAGCATGTCTCAACTGTGGTAAAATCTTTAGTTCTTTAATAAAGAAAAAAAGAAAATTTTGTTCACAGTCGTGCGGTGCAGAATATAATAATAAAAAATATCCTAAACGAACAAATATTAATAAACATAAAAATTGTTTGAACTGTAACAGTCAATTAAATTCTCATCAAAATAAGTTTTGTTCACAAAAATGTGGCATAGCATATCATCAAAGAAAAAGATTTGAAAAGATTGAAAATGGAGATACTACGTTAAGTTCAGATGCATATAAAAAATATTTAATTGAAAAATTTGGCAATAAATGTATGAAATGTGGATGGAATGAAATGAATCCAGTTACAGGTTTAGTACCAATTCAATTGGAACATAAAGACGGTAATTCTGAAAATCATAGTTTAAATAATTTAGAATTATTATGTCCTAATCATCATTCATTAACACCAACATTTGGCGGATTAAATAGAGGCAATGGTAGAACAAAAAGAAGGGAACGAAGACGTGAAAAAGGTTGTCAGTTATAAAAAAAATTATAATTACTTGCATATTAAAATAATTAGTGCAATATTTGCAGTATTAATAAATTAAAATTATGAAATACAGATTAAAAGAACATGAATATCTTTACGGTGTTAAAGAATTCATTACAGAAAAAAGTACAGATGGAAATATTTGGTTACCACTTTACGATAGTAAATATACTGCGAAAAGTGATAATACATATAGTACATCTATTGAAGCATTAATCGCAATTAAAGAATATGCTGCAAGACTGGATGTAAAACCAGAAGAAACAATTCATGAAGTAAATGAAGACTTCACAATAAATATTAATCCAATTATTGTATAACAATTTGTAACTTTTTTATACATTATTACGTATAAGAGAGAAATTGGACGTATAATACATGGCAATGATCTACCCCAATACGTCTTTAAAAAATAACACAGAGGATTCATCGCTATGCTGACCTTCGGGATTATGACAGCATAGAGGAAGCTCAGAACACTATTGCTTTTGCGGGAGGTAGGTTAAAACTCTATAAGAGTAGGATGAATAGACCTACTGTATACCGTTAACACCGCAGTTGTGCAAGCCAAACAGACTTAGAGGGTAAGCAACTCCATGATAGTCGGGTTAGGTGCTCAGTTAAATGATGGAATAAAACAGAATTCTGGCTACGCTCATGTTATTTTTTAATTTTACTTGTATAGTATTTATTTTACAAGTACATTTGCACATTATGAAATACACAAAATATTTAATGAATGGAAATTTCATTAATATGAATTCATTCAATACAGATAATCTCTTATTTAAAGTACCATTGAGATTGATATCAATACCTGTTGCTTTTGTTGGTATTGTTGCAATATCAGGCTTTTTACCAATGACAATAATAGTCGATGAACTCAGAAATATCAAATCTTTCTATATTCATTTCAAAAGAAAATAATATAAACTGTAACTTTTTATCATTCTTTTTCGTATAATTGTTTATGGAAAACTTTAATTTCAATGACGGTGGAAGACATGATGCTGGTTATAAAGGTAATAGTCGTGATTGTGTATGTAGATCAATTGCAATAATAACTGAAAAACCGTATCAGGAAGTTTATGATGCAATTAATTATTACGGCAAAATTGAAAAATTAACTAAGAAAAAACCTAAAAGGTCAAATGCCAGAGATGGTGTTTTTCGAAGAACATATGATAAATATCTCAAATCACTTGGATATCAATGGACACCAACAATGTTAATAGGACAGGGTTGTAAGGTTCATCTTCGTAGTGATGAATTACCATCAGGTCATCTTATTATAAAAGTTTCAAAACACATAACAACAATGATTAATGGAGTAATCAATGATACATATGATTGTTCAAGAAATGGCACAAGATGTGTTTATGGGTATTATAAATTAAATATTAATAATAACTTGTAAATTCGAAATAATTAATTATCTTTGAGAAAAATTTGTAATGGAAAAAGTTAAGCCAAACATTTGTTATCATCCAGAATTGAGACCAACAGACTGGAATCAGCCAAAACCTGAACCATGTGAAATGCTTGTTACATGTGAATGTGGTGCAAATCAAATGTGTCCTGTATGCGGATACGGTTTTGGTAGTTATCCTTGTCCATGTACGAGAGAACATGCGAAAGAAAATCCTGTTTTTCAGATTATCCCAAATGAGAATAATAAAATAACATGTAATTCAAACAATTACGAAGTAACTCATGAAGTTTTTTTTGGAGAAAACATTAAAAGAGTAAAAAATCTTTTTAATAAAAAGTAATGAAAACTGAAAACCCAAAATTATTCGCAATAGCTGATACATTATCGAAACTGACAGTGTTAGAGGCAAAACAACTCATTGATATTCTTGAAAATGAATATGGCATCAAAGGTGCTCAAAATATAACTTCTGTTGGAATTGTGCCAACAGTTGAAGCCGTTACGGTTGAACAAACTGAATTCGATGTTTATCTGAAAGAAATTGGTGGGCAGAAAATATATGTTATTAAAAAAGTTAATGAATATTTGAAATTAGGACTTAGAGAATCAAAAGAATTGGTTGATAAATGTCCATGTCTTTTGGCAGGAAAAATTTCAAAATTTGATGCACAGACACTTAAAACTGAATTAGAAAATGTGGGTGCAGTAATTGAAATAAAATAATATGACAGCAGAAAGCAAAATGAGAAAAGTTGCCAAGAAACTCCATTGGGGTAGAGGTGGTGGTTTTTTAAAAAATTGGGGTAAAGGCATTAAACGTCTGGATTTTTTTAATGCATCACAAAGACAAGCAATAAAAAAAGAAACCCGTAACAAAATTAATTGCAATGAATAAAACTGAATTGTGGGAGATATTAGTCCCTGCAAGTAATAATAAAGATAAGGAATTCACCTATGAACATCATAAGGCATGGGATGAATATGTTAAAAACAATACTGGTGGTGTAACCATAATGAAGACTGCCAAAGGTCAATGGGTAAATCCAAACGGAAAATTATACCTTGATAGAACAATTCCCTGCAGAATTATTTGTACAAAAGAACAAATTATTAAAATTATCGATTTTACAATTAAACATTATAATCAAGAAGCAGTTTTGGCATTTAAAATCAGCGATACTGTAATTTTACGTCATAAAAATGAAGCAAAAATAGAAGAAAATCCTTATAAAGACAATATAAAATTTTAACTAAATTAAAATAATTATGATCTCACAAAGAGCAAAACGAATCGGTCTTAAAGAATTGGAAATATTTGACAATTTCCACATTGATCAGAATCTACCGAAACATAAAAAAGAAAAAAACTTTAACTATAACGAAGGTGAATCTGACGGTATAGCACCGTCAATGACTTTTGGTAGCAGCAATGATGCGTGGATATCAGTACCAGTGTCAAACGTACCCCAAGTAACGTTAAATGCTGACGGTAGTTATTCTTATCCTATAGCACGCAAAGGATTAAGACAATGGTTAATCAATAAACTTCAACCCAAAAGTACTGCTGAAGAAAAACAAAAAGTGCCAATGAAATTAATCAGTGTTGTAGACTTCTTCACGAACTTATCAGGGTCTTACAAAGAACTTACACCAATTGCTGAGATTGCAACACATTATGAAAGTGCTGTTGTTGAAGCAAATTTAATGGGACAGACAGTATTACTTGAAAAACTCAAAGACATGATTGATGTGGTCAGAGGCGAAGCACACCTTATTACAATGGGACTTAAAAGGTATGTTAACGAGAAACAAGTTATCGATTTCTATGAAAAAGTTGGTGAAGACAAAAATCTAAAACTCACTTGGATTCAGAATTTTAACAGGATTATACCTGAAGATGTGTACATAATTAAAAAGGAAGTTGATGATAGAAAAATTTTCGATAATTATGTTGTACTTCATTATGACCCAAAAGATAATGGTGAAGGATTAACAAAAGCAGAAATTGAAAAGAAAAAAGACCCGATACTTTTCGGTCTCATTAAAAACAGTAAAAAGCTATACTATATCGCTGACTGGAAAGACGAATATTGTGATCTGACTTTGGAAGAAATGTTCAACGTTCTTGGTGAAAAAGTTTTGAAAATTAATAATAACAGTGTCAAAACTTTCATTATTAAAACTAAAATTGATTAGTTATGGAAAATAAAAGCATATTAGGAAATTTATTCAGTTCATATGGTGAATTGCTTCGCCACCTAGCCGAATATGGAACATTAACAGATGACGAAATTATAAAGCGTTCAACTAGTCCATATGGCGGAATAGATGTCGAAGAGTGTCTCTTTATAATGCTCGAAAGAGATTTTTGTAAAGGTGCAAATGAGAATATAGTTAAACAACTAAAAAATATTAGAACTTAATGGCAGGATATATTTTTATTGGTTGTGTTGTTATTTTGATAATACTTGCAATTGTTCGAAAAGATGATTACATAGTAATTCATACTGTTTATGCAGATGATGAAGACGAAAAAAAATAATAATTATGGAAAATAAAAAATTATCCGCAGGTGAACCACCTGACGAATGTAGACCAGAAGAACCTGTCATACAGAAAGAACTTGTAATTCATGATGTTGGTGAAACATTTATGAATTGGGCAGAAAAAAGTTGGTCACTTGAAACGCTATTAACTGCTGGCTTAAATGCTAATGATAATGGTGGTGGTGAATCCTGTCCATACAAACTTATTCGTGATATCTTTGTTCAAAAAATAAATGAACTTACAGAAAAAAAATGATTATGAATATATACCTTTTTGACCCAAATGATTGGGGTATGCGATATTTTGTAATGGCTGAAAATAAAGTTCAGGCACATGAATATCTTTTAAAACATTTCGAAAGACTAATAGATGACCCCAACGAAAAATATCAAAAGCAATCAAATAAAGTAGATTTAAAAATGTGGAAGAAAGTCAATCCACTGGATGCAAACACATTTCCTCAAAAATATTCTTTAAAAGAATTTGAAGCAGGACATGTTATTGAATCTGAATTGGCTTAACATTGGAGAGTTGGGTGAGTGGTTCAAACCAGCAGTTCGCTAAACTGCCGTATGTAACAGTACCGAGAGTTCGAATCTCTCACTCTCCGCAGGAGAATTTCCAACATGTAATAAAGATGTCAATGAAAGACTTTGAATTACTAAAAAGAACTTATCCAATTTCACGATATGATCGTCTTTGTGATGGTTATGATTATATTATGAAAAACAGCACAGAAGAAGAGCGCAAAGAATGGGGACTTGATATTAATGGATTACAAAAAATCATTAGGGAAGACGAAAAGTATATTTATCAGGTTGCAAAAGAAGATAGAGAATTTAAAATAATGTGTTTATGTTTCAATAATTATGCAATAATAAGAAAATTTATATTTAAACTGGAGGATGAATAAAATGAAAGATAAATTTCAAAAGGTATTAGATGATTATTATGATAAAAAAATTTCTTTGGATGATTTCATTTATCATATCCAATATTTGCATAGAGAAAAATTCAGAATAGATTCTAAAGACTTAAAAAAAGAACTTCATCCAAAATTACAAGAAATATTGCCACAATTAATTAAAAAAGTTGAAAAGAAAACAAATTTAGTTTATTATGGAATTTATGATGACTTTGAAGATAGAAAAATAGAACTTAAACACTATATGATAAGATTTCAACATAAATTTTATTTTTCACTTTATATAGAATTATCTTTTGGACAGTCTGGCTCAAAAGGTAGTGGTGAATACGAAGAAATGTATATTCATGATGATAATAAAGTTCATTTGTGCATCTCTACTCCGTCTTGTCAAGCAGTATGGTGTGAATGTGATCTTGATGATAAAAATTTACTGAAAGAAATTTTGTCGGCAATTATAAAATTTAATGAAGATTATACATATTAAAATATATTTAAACTCGAATAAAATGAATAAATTAATTGAATTTCCAAAAAGTATTGACAGGCAAAGAGTATTATCTCGTGCTTGGACGTGGTTTAATGGTAATGGTACAAATAGAATTCCAATATTTGCTAATGCACTAAAAGAATCTTGGAAACATGAAAAAGAAATGATTAAAGCAGGTGGCGCAATTTATTATCCGTATATAATGTTTAATAAATAAAATACGTTGATAGTGTATTAAGAGACGATAAATAAATTGCATATTTCAAACGGCAGCAAGCCATAAAGATTCAGATGAATGGACTGAAACCATGAAGTAGAGTCGGTGGAGAATCGGGAGTCCGACACAACGTATTTAAATAAAAAAAATTCATGTTATTTTGTAACTTTATTGAATCATTTTTCGTATAAAAGTATTAATTAAATAGTAAAAATTATGAAATACAATGTTAATCAAAATGGCTGGCAAGATTTTGCAGATGCTGTAGAATCTTTTACAAAATTTAAATCAAAAATGGACGAAAATCTAAAAAAACAAGGATTACATAATATTGGATGTTGTCATTTATGTGGAAATATACATTATACGAATGACTCAATACTTTTTAATCCTAAAATGAATTAAAATAAATGAAATCACTTGTTAAAATAAATGTAAGAAAAGAATTACCGTTGGAGTTAGACACAGTAACTACTGATAAAGGAGAATGTTATTATAGTCATGTTCATTTAACATGGTTTCATGCAGAAAATAACATGCCTTTTGATGCAAATGAATTAAAACCAAATTTTTGGTATAAATTAGAAAGAGCAACAAAATAATAACATTATGGCTGTATAGCTCAATTGGCTAGAGTGGCGGATTCTAGTCCCGCAGGTTGAGGGTTCGAACCCCTCTACAGCCTCAAAAACAAATGACAATGAATAAAAAAATTATAGTAGAAATGAATCAAAAGTTTGGTAAAGATTGGGAGAAAAATATCGTTTGTGAAGGGTGTGGGTATAGACCAACAGCATGTAGATGTAATCGACAAGAACTTATCGATATTTTATTCGTGATTGGTGAAGCATTGATAGTATCAGCAACTATAATTTATATTTGGTTAAAATAATAATTATGAAAGAAGAAAAAAATTACTCAGTACTTATTGCAGTCGGGATACTGATCATAAATGCAATTATAGTATTTTTCGGCAGAATTTATTTTCCAGATAATTTTCAGCCAGTTACAACCAGTTTTTTTGAAAACTATTGGGTATTGACACTTGGAGTATGTTTTGTAATATCAATGTTATTATTCTTTGGAATGGCAGCTTGGTATTTTGGCAAAGAATTAATCGATGAAACTAAATCACTAATTAATTATTTTAAAAAAATAAATCAATGAGTAGAACATTAAAAGACTTAAAAAGTCAAAAAAAGGGATTTGGATTATATGGACATAAACCTCAGAGGAAATTAACACCATTTATCCACGATGCAAATAAAATTGCTGGTAAGAATAAAGTATTAGTGCACCAACCCGATAATGATATCAAACAGGATGATTTTGAAAAGGATTATCATTGGCACAATGCAAAGAATGTTAGAGCAATAAGAAAACAGGTAAGAGCAGAAAGAAATTACATAACCTCTCAGGCAAGAGCAAAAATAAAACAACATGATAGAAAAGAACTTGATAATTTATTATAATTATGGAAAAAATTAATGTAGAATTACGGAACATCAATCAGGTATCAGAGGAACATATTAATAGTATTGCGTTTAAAAAACGTGGTTTACTTAAAGTAACCACCGAATCCTATTATGAACTATATGAAAATGATGAAGCAACAATGAAAAAACTTGCAGAAGAATGGTTCGATAAATATGGTTCACAGGGACACGCATATCGTGATGGTTCAAAACTTCCACTTGTAAATTTGGTTAAAGTAGAAATTATTAAAAGATAATCACAAAAATGTTTGGTAATTAAAAATATTGTAGTAATTTTGAAGTCTCAATAGTATTTATATATCTAAAAGTATTATTAACAATTAAATTTAAAACAATGAAGTAGGTTAAATTAGTAACAGTAACAAGAAAAGACCTGAAAAATTATGGTCAACAACTTGTACAAAGTGCCCATTCTCTTGCCGAATTTGCACATCAATATCCAGATCAGTTCAATGATTGGATGCGAGATTCAAAATATCTCATTTCATTGTCGGTTGACAATGAAGAAAAACTCAAAGACCTTTATGACGAATTAAAGTATTATGGTGCTCATGTTGTGGCATTTTATGAATCCGACATTGACAACCAGTTAACTTCAATTTGTTATTATGGTACACCTGAAATGCGTAAATATACGCAGAAGTTAGACTTGGCTCTTAATGAAGTTGAAGTCGCAACTAAAAATTAAACTCGCAACTAAATTTTAAAGCTATGAAACACTTATAGATAACAACCAGACCCCCGTAATAATGTGAGTATCACCGATATTCGTAATTCGCAAAATGAAGAACGCATTAATTGATAGATAGTTATAGCGTTTTTTAACATAAATTAACAATTGATTACATAAAATACGTAACGTAAAATATGTAATTACGTTGAAAAATATAATTATAAATTAAATTTAAATAAACATTATTATGGAAACAATAGTAAAAATCAATATCTCTAAATTAAAAGAAGATATTAAAGAAGGTGCTGAAAAGCAAAAATTTTATAAAAATCAAAGAAAAACTGTACATATTGTTGGTGAAAGAAAAATGCCAGCAGATAAAGCAGAGGATAATCACAGGATATATCGTGATATGTTACGTGCAATGTATGCTGCATACGGTTTAGCCAGAGGTAAAAGTTTTTCTCAAATTGAAAATCATTATCCTGAAGAAAATCATCCGTTAAAAAATTTTCATTATCAAAAATTTATTGAAAAGATAATGAATACATATCAACTTCAAGATGAAAATTAAAAATAATTGGGGGATGTAATAATCCCCCTTTATATTTTAACCCATTTCTTACCAGTATTAATTTCTGAAATAGTACTTCGACCTACATTAAATTTTTTTGCAATATCTTTTTGTAAAAAATCGCCTTTACATAATAAACGTTGAATTTCCATTACATCTTCAAGTTTCAATTTTTTATAATAATTTCCTGATGTATACAATTTTTTCATATTCGATTTATGCGTATCCCATTCCAAATTTTCATCTCTATTATCTGTTTTGATTCTATTTTCATGGTTTGCTTCATACAATGCAAAATCTTTAATAGGTTTAAATGTCATTGCTACTAATCTATGGACACGAAAAGTTTTTCTCTTATGATTATAACCTGTTAATCCAACAACTAGATATTTATGAGAAAAATTTTGTTTCATTATATGATTATCATTATGTTTTTTTATTCTTCCATAATTTGATGCGTAATATAATCCTTCATATTCTGGAATTGGTTTCCATATTTCACCATAAATATCATTCTGATTTAAATTTAAATATATTTTACGTGCGCTATTTTTATAATCTTGTTTTAATCGTGCATTTTTAATATCAAGAAAATCGATTTCAATACCTTTTATTGGTATAAATCCATCAATGTTTTGATCTTTAACATCACCATAATAATCAACTGATTCGATATATGGGTCTGTAAAAAAATATTTTATAAAAATAAATTTATTACCATTCCACATGGCAATATTTGTATTTCTGCATGTTCCAATGTAATATGCTCCCTTGACTAATTTGTATTTCTCTATCATAATATAATATTTAAATTGCAAATATAGATACTTAATATGTGAATTCCTAATATTAATTATTTTACCTTAATTTTTTCTTGCATATCTCCATTATATTATATATTTTTACAGAAAATAATTTTAGAGTTAACATATATTATATGTCAGAAGATAAAAAAGAAGAGGGTTTTATATTTACCCCGAAAGTAGAAGAAGAAGGATTAATAAAAGAATTTCCATCACTTGATAAACAAGCAGACGATGAACCTGAGTTACCAAACAAAACTGATGTAGTATCAGTTATTCCAGAAAAAATTCTTGAGATACCAAAAATGCCTGAAATAGTCACTGAAACACCTGATTCGGTAGAGCAAAATCAAGGAGAAAGAAAAAATATCCTTGAGATACCAAAAATACCTGAAGCTGCTCCTGAAGTACCAAAAATACCTGAAGTTGCTCCTGAAGTACCTGATTTGGTAAAGCAAAACCAAGAAGAACCTGAAGAAAAAAAAGAACTTACCGAAGAAGAGAAACGTGCTAAGTTAATTCAAGCAATTAAAGAATCAAAAATAAAATTTCATCCTATTAAGCATGCTGCAGTTAAAACCACTGCAATAAATGCAATTGCTCGTCTGTTTGGTGGTACACACCAAGTGAAAGAGAAAACAATAATGACAAACGTAACCACTAATAAATTTGGTGCTACTTACAAACAAAAAAGAAAAGCTAAAAACAAAATGCAAAAACAATCACGTAAAAATAGTAGATAATTATGAAAAAAAGAGTAATACCTTCAGTGCCAAAAAAAGAAAGAGAAAAATTAAACGAAGGAGTTGGTACTCCTGATTTAGATTGTGGTATTTATTTACCAGATAAAGATCATTTATTACCAACTAATAATAATACTAAAATGCCAGAAAAACCAGATTTACAGAAAATACATAATGCTATTTACCCCACAGGGAGTTATAAAGGTCGTTACAGTCGTATAATACCTAACAGTCATTTCTGGACTGATCTAAATCAAATATTGCAAACAATAAAATATGCAATAGAAAGAGAAAAGCATGAAGGAGAAAAAATTACCAATGTACTTTATGTTGGAGAACCTATTACAAGCGAATATATTATAATTGGTCTTGGTAACTCACTTATGCGTGGTTATAAACTAAAACAGGATAAAAATATAAAAACAAATCCTAAAAATTATATTATTTTCACATCACTTGAACAAATGATTGAATTTGTTCAAAATGAAGATTTCACACTTGAAATGTTTCAAGATATAATATTTCAAACAATTAATGTTGGATTTAATTTAACAAACGGAAAAAAAATGGAAAGAGAACATGTTTACAAGCGTATAGACGCTGAAAGAAAGTATCAGGATTTACGTTGGAGTAGTGATCTGCGTATTGGTGACGTATCTGACGAAGAAAAACCTGTATCAGAATGGCTTAATTATATTGAGTATCATTTGAGCAAAGCAAAAGATTGTAATTATCATCTTGAAAAAAACAATGCACTTGCAGAATTACGTAAAGTGGCTGCACTGGCAGTTCGTGCTATGGAAATTCATGGCTGCCCTGAAAGAATTATGCCAGAACATATTGGTAATATGACCATAAATTCTGATGGTACAACTACAACAATACACAGTCATGATGCTGCTAAGTAATAACTAAATAAATTTATTAAAATGAAAAACTTCTTGAAAACAGTTAACTTGTTGTTTGAATGGTTCATGAACCTAATACTTGCAGTCATTTTTGTTGGCGGTGGCGTATGGGTGATAAAACTCTTATTTTTTTAATCAGTGGACAATATCGATTTAAATAATACATATTGGGACAGACTACAAGGATATGTATCTGAACTTCGTGTAGACGCACGTTGGATACTTCGAAAGAACGATGATGATAGGTCATATGGTTCATTAAGAATAGCATCACATCCAGATTTACCTTATGGACACCTTCGTGCAATTTTCACATATGTTATTAAAATTCGTCCTAAGACAAAAGCTGAAAAAATGCAATCCACTGAAGATTATCAAATGGAGATAACCGAACTGGAAGTATATTCAATTAGTGATGACATTAAAACTGAAACACAAACTTATGAAGCACCGTTCAAAGAACTTGAAGAAATGTTTGGTGTAAAAATATTTAAAAAAGAATGAAAAAAGAAGAAAGAACATTTAGAGCAGCAGCAACAAAAGATTGGTGTAAAGATATGATAGATAAATATCTGGCATACTGGTCAGAAGACGATGAGATTTATAAAAACTTGAAACAGTTTTATGACGAAAATTGTGTAACAGGCATTATATATTCAAGTACAAGTCAACGTAAGAAAGAAGCATGGCTTTCATCTGTTGCGAAAGAGATAAATAAAATGTATGAAAAGAGAAATAATTGAATTACTTGTTGATAACACAGGTGTATCAACAGAACAGGCGAAAATTATTACAAAGGAAATATGTAAAATTCATTTGCAAGATGAAATTGATTTATTAAACGAATTAAATAAAATTGCAGAAGATAGAAATTTTAACAGCATTGCATATTCCAATCTTTTATTTATGAAAGCAGAAGAACTACAGAAAAAAATTAAAAAATAAATAATAATGGAAAACAACGAAAAGAAAGAAAAGGACACTACAGCAACAACAGGTAAGGGTGCTGGCTTAAGATTTAATCAGGGGAAACTAAGATATGATCTTGTTCATCCAAAAGCATACGAAGACTTTGTACAAGTGCTTACAGATGGGGCAGTTAAGTATTTCGATAGAAATTGGGAATTTGGGTTGAGTTGGACTTCAGTATTAGCTTCACTTAAAAGACATATTGCTGCAATTGAAAAAGGTGAAGACTATGATAAAGAAAGTGGCAGATTACATATTGCTCATGCAGCATGTAACGTACATTTTCTTAATACATTTTATTATACCTTTCCACAAGGTGATGACAGACCAAAATCATTCTTAAAAATACCAAAGATAGGTTTGGATATTGATGGCGTAATTTGTGACTGGACCACAGCATGGAATAAATTATATCCAGAAATTTCAGCAACACCAACTTCATGGCATTTAGACAGAAAAGTCGGCAAAAGATTTGATGAAATGCGTGAAGCTGGTACACTTGATGAGTTTTATATGAATATAGAACCGCTTATTAAATCAGAAGACTTACCATTCGTACCACATTGTTATATTACATCAAGACCTGTTTCAAAAGAAATTAGTGAAGCATGGCTCGATAAACACGGATTTCCAACAAAACCAGTATATAGCATTGATATTCATCAAAGCAAAGTTAAAATTGCTAAAGAAGCTGGTGTTGAAATATTTATTGATGATTCTTTTGAAAATTTTGTAGAATTAAACAACGGTGGTATATTTACATATTTATATACACAACCTTGGAATGTTAAACATGATATTGGACATATGAGAATTAACTCATTAAAAGACATACCGTTACTAAAATAATCAATTTAAAAAATAAAAATTATGGGAGTATATCCAAAAGGTTATAAGAAGGAAGAATTTATTGCATTTCTTCAAGAGAATCAAGTTAATAATGCGATAATAGAAAAATTTAAAGTTTTACCAGAAATTGTAAAACACAACAGTCATATTTACAAAATAAATATTGTAAGTACCTTTATTAGTGTTGGTATGTTTTGTAATTTTGAATTAAATTATTATTCGGGAGATCAGATTGAATTCTTATTTCCATATAAAATTTTTACCAAGGTGGAAGAGAGTATCAATAATATCTTATATGATTTAATAGATGGTAAATATATTAATAAACCAGATTTTATTGTATAATAAAACTTTGTATTATATCCAATACACATTCTCAATAATTATTTATAATCAATCTAAATTACGTAAATATTAATAATTTAATAAACAATTCTTGTTAGTGTCATTTATTAATATTACGTTTGCTCCCGTTATTAAAAATTGTTAATTGAAATTATTTAAAAATGAAGGAAAATAAAATTAATTATAAAAATATAAAAAATATATTCAATTTTTTGTAACCTTTTCAATTCAATATCCGTATAAGCATTATGAAATTATTTATTTATTTATTAACTAAAATTTTATTTATTATGAAAAAGTTTAATTTA
>OCZT010000766.1_pt1 | contig 32671 bp, 24 predicted proteins | sample 1539031 | NCBI WGS metagenome assembly OCZT01 (sample SAMEA3539308, study PRJEB22396) | soil metagenome | biome: tundra; feature: field; material: soil | place: USA | collected 2010-05 | depth 0.15 m | reverse complement strand
GGGAAAAAATGGGATGATGATGCAACAGTTCTTGTTATTAAAAGGAACTGATAAGGTCGAAAGCAAATATGGTTTTGATTTAAGCCAAACAACAATTATTTTTATATAATTTAACAAATACATATTGATTAGGGATTCTATTGAAAAAAATAGCGGTCATATTTGGAACAAGACCCGATACAATTAAATTAGCCTCTGTTATTTTAGAATTAAAAAAAGAGAAGAAATACTTTAAAGTTATCACTATTGCCACAGCGCAACATCGCCAAATGCTTGATCAGGTACTGGATATTTTCAGGATAGTTCCCGATTACGATTTGAATATAATGCTGCCTAAGCAGTCCTTGGTTACAATTACAAAAAATACTATCAAAAAGGTTGATGATGTAATCGTAAAAGAACTTCCGGATCTCGTATTGGTTCAGGGGGATACTACAACCACATTTGTAGGAAGTCTGGTAGCTTTTTACCATCAGATACCTGTAGGGCATATCGAGGCTGGGCTTAGGACAAATGATAAGGCAAATCCTTTCCCTGAGGAAATAAACCGCCGGTTAACAAGTGCAATTACAGATATTCATTTTGCTCCTACGGAAACCGCAAAGAAGGCATTGTTAAAGGAAAATATTTCCCGGGAATCGATTTTTGTAACCGGAAATACTGTAATAGATGCCTTGAATATCACTATTAAAAAGAATTATAAATTTACTATCCCCCTGTTAAATGAAATAATATCACAGAAGAAAAAAATAATTCTTCTTACTATGCACCGCCGTGAGAACTGGGGGGAACCCATGAAAGGAGCGTGTAAGGCAGTTAAAAGATTAGCTTTGCAGTATCCTGATTTTAATTTTGTATTTCCTGTACATTTAAATCCTGTCGTCCGGGAAGTAGTTTATGGAACTTTGGAAAACCTGAAAAATGTATTCTTAATTGCCCCTCTTGATTATTCTGACTTTGTTAATTTTATGTCGAAGACTTATTTAATTATAACAGATTCAGGGGGTGTTCAGGAAGAAGGTCCTCATTTTGGAATACCTATTTTGGTTTTAAGAAAAGTAACTGAGCGCCCCGAAGCTGTAAAGTATGGAACTGTTAAGCTTGTCGGGCTGGATGAAGAAAAAATATTCAAAACTGCAAAAAGATTAATTGAAGATAAAACAGCTTACAAAAAGATGGCTTCAGCGGTCAACCCTTACGGTGATGGTTTATCATCAAAAAGGACGGTTCAGATTATTAAGAACTACTTTAATATTTCCAAAACAAAGGTTGAAGAATTTAATCCTCACAAATAGATTTAGGGTTTATGAATTATAACATCAGAAGATTTGTAACTGAAATTTTTACAGCAAATTTATTCTATCTACTTTTTTTTACTATCTTATTTTCTAACGCAGGCAGATCTTTTGCTCAGGAGAATATTCAAAAGAAAATCCTGATACTTACTGAAGGAAATACAGATCTGAAGAGTTTTGCGTTTGCTGACGGACGTCAGCTGGATGTTTTAATGGGACATTTTAACACAAAAACTACCCTTATTGGAGTCAATCAATATTCAAAAAATGAATTAAACAACTTTGATTATATATTTTACATAGGTTACAAACTAAAAAATAAAGTACCCGATATTTTTTTAAATGATGTTCTGTCATCAACCAAACCGATTACATGGCTCTATACAGGGTTTCTTGAATTTTCAAAAAGTCATAATCTTTTTAAAGCTTTTGGATTCAACATAACGGACTATGATTCAACTACCGGCTTTGATATTGTAAAAAGCAACGGTAAAACATTTACCAAAGGGGACGCGCATACAAGTATAATTAATATCTCTGATAAAAAAGGAGTACAGGTACTTGCTACAACATACTCCTCAAGGAAAAAGAAGGAAACCCCTTATATAATAAAGTCAAAAAACCTGATATATGTAGCAGACTCTCCGTTTTCTTATGCTGACGTAAATGACAGGTATCTGCTGTTTGCAGATATGCTCCATGATATATTGGGAGAAAATCATAAAGAGTCACATTCTGCTTTAATAAGGATAGAGGATATATCCCCTATGGATAATCCGGATAAACTCCGGGATATTGCAGACGTCTTGTCAGAAAAGGGAATCCCTTTCCTTGTTGGTGTTATTCCTTTCTATGTTAACCCCGGAGAAGGTGTACGTGTAAGCTTATCGGATAAACCGGATCTTGTTGACGCATTAAAGTATATGGTTAAAAACGGCGGTACCATTGTAATGCATGGAATTACTCACCAATATAAGGGGATCACTGCTTCTGATTTTGAATTCTGGGATGAGGCAACCAATAAACCAATTAAGGATGAATCTGAAGCTTCGATATCCCGCAAAATTGAATTGGGTATCCAGGAATTCATGAAAAACGGATTATATCCGATGATTTGGGAAACTCCTCATTATACAGCATCTTTTCTGCTCTATAAAACCATTTCAAAGTATTTCAGTACTGCCATGGAGCAAAGGCTGGCGATTGAGGATTTTGATCATAGCCAGTATTTCCCCTATATAATTAACAAGGATCTTTACGGACAAAGAATAATACCTGAAAACCTTGGGTATGTACCCCTTGATCCCGATAAAAATATCAGCCGCAAGGCAGTGCAGGATATAATTAAAGGGGCTAAAACAAATCTGAGTGTAAGGGATGGTTTTGCTTCCTGCTTCTTTCATGAATTTCTTGATCTTGATTTACTTAAAGAACTTGTTGATGGAGTTACTGCGCTTGGTTATACATACATAGATCTGAGGGATGAAACCAATTGGGTAAATTTAAAAGACAGGGTAATACTTACTGGTTCCCAGAGTTACACAATAAACCTTGATGAGCAGTATTTAATTGAAGCATACTATGCTCATAACGGAGATATAAAAGAAAAGATTTATTCTGATAAAAGATTAAAAGGACTGGTTACAAGGGATATAGAGTTAAAGCCGGGAGAATTTTATCGTGCTGAACCAACTGAATTCATAGAGCATGATTTAACGTTACTTGAAAAAATATCCAACAATGCTCAAAAAATATTTAATAACTTATTTGCTTCAAATGAAGATTGGAATATTGCCCGCCCAGTAATACTATGGAATTATTTTTCTAAAGGTGGAGCATTTAATGATCAGGCTTCATTGGCATCAGTTTTCAGAAGTGTAAATATTAATGTGGATACTATTTTTATCGGACAAAATCTTGATCTTAAAAAATATAACCTTCTGATAATTCCTAATGCAATAGTTGATTCCTTGCAGGAGAAAGATTTTGATATAATTTCCGCTTTTATAGAAAACGGCGGTAATATAATTACGGATACAAAGAATGAAGTAGCAACTGAATTGGGAATTAAATTTACTGAAAATAAGATAAGAGTGATTAGGCTCAGAGATAAATTCTTTCCCGAGGAAAAAATATTATGGCGTTACTCTGAGCTGGTAAATAAAATTGAAATTGAACCCGCGGATGAGACCTTCTGCTTTGATGAAATAACTGAGATGCCGATGGTGATTGGTAGACAAATCGGGAAAGGGAAATTGATGTTCTTTAATTCCAGTTTTGATCCTTATTCCCGGATGGGCTATAGCCTCTATCCTTATTTAATGGAATATGTCAAAAGATATTTCAAATTAAGACCGATTATTCGGAAGGATAACCTTGAAGTATTTTTTGATCCCGGTTTCAGGCATACATACAGTGTCGAAAATTTAGTGAAACAATGGGTTAACCAGGGAATAAGAATTATTCATGCTGCAGGATGGCATCAGTATGAAAAGTATACTTATGATTATAAACGACTTATAAATCTCGCGCACGCAAACGGCATTTTAGTATATGCCTGGTTGGAACCACCGCAGGTAAGTCAGAAGTTCTGGAATGATCATCCTCAATGGAGGGAAAAGAATTATAAGAATGAGGATGTCCGTCCTTCATGGCGTTATCCTGTGGCATTAACCGATGACAGTTGTCTTGCCGCTATGAATAGTGAATTCAGGAAATTTCTTGAAAGTTACGACTGGGACGGCGTTAATTTGGCTGAGCTTTATTTCGAGGCGGCAAGAGGATTAGAGGATCCGAATTATTTTACCCCTATGCACCCTTCTGCCAGGAAAGAGGTAATGAAATTATATGGAATTGATTTACTGAAAATATTCGATCCTTCTTCATCCTCATATTGGAAAAGCAGTAATGATATTAAAAATAAAATCATTCAGTACAGGATAAAAAAAATAGATTCGGTATATGATTTGTTCCTTAATACATTCACTCAGGTTGCAAGAAAGAAGAACGGATTTGAGATAGTCGTTACCGCAATGGATAGCTATGGTTCACCTGAAGTGAAAGAATATATAGCTGTAGACATGGGAAACATAATTCAGCTTCAGAAGAAATATGGCTTTTCCCTTAATGTGGAAGATCCTGAAAATCTCTGGTCTACTGATCCAAAGAGATATATAGAAATGGGGAAATTCTATTCTCAGATGATCGGTGATAAATCTAAACTTTTACTGGATCTCAACATACTTAATTTCAGAAAAGAAAATGTTATTACTCCTTTTCCCACATTGATTCAAACTGGGACAGAAAGCTTTCACCTCATTAATGCTGCTTCAATAGGAGCACCCCGCTGTGTCATTTATTCGGAGTCGAGTGTAAATGCTCAAGATCTATCCTTCTTCCCCTATGCCGCTTCAATTGGAATAGAGTATAAAGTCTTGGATAACGGTTATGAGATCAATTCACCCAATTCGTTCGAATTAAAATTACCGAAGAATGTTAAAGAAATCAGCCTTGATGGTAATCCGATTTCACCATTCAGGGACAATATGTTCCCTATACCTGCTGGAAAACATCTTATTAGATTTTCAGATGTGACAGTTACTTCATTTTCAACGCATGAACTTCAGGCTAAAATACTTTCATTCACAGGCAACCTGATGTCAGTGGCATATGGTATGAAGGATATTAAATTTGTTTACGATTCCCAGACCAGAACTTTATTATCACTTAACAGGGAGCCCACCTGGGTGAAAGTGGACAGACAGGATTATAAGTTCAGCATTATGGAAGGGAATGACTGTTTCAGTTTATTCCTCCCGCCGGGTAACCATTTTGTCGAGATTGGAGTAGGTAATTCATTCTCCTACGGTATAAATTTAACTTCCCTTTGGTCATCTACCGGCATCGCTATTTTCGGCACACTGGCAGTAAGCCTTTTATTATGCATGTTTCTTTTATTGAAATTAATCAGAAGAAAATATTTAACCACATAAAACATTCTTACAATCGCTTATGTCTTTTTTAGAACTCAGCTTAAGTTTTTTCTTTGTAGTCGCGGTTATACTTATTTGGTTCATGATTGCGTACCAATTTGTTTTAACTGTTTATGGATATATAAACCTTGTAAAATCACTTAAGGAGAAAAAACAGGTTGATGGGATGGATTTTGATTACCCCACTTGTTCAATTCTTATTCCTGCACATAATGAAGAAATGGTTATAGGGAATACAATAGAATCTATGTTAAAAATTGTATATCCGGAAGACAAACTTCAGATTATTGTAATTAATGACGGGTCTACAGATGCTACGAAAAAAATCATAGAGGGTTATGCCGAAAAAGACAGCCGTGTTCAGCTGTTTGATATACCGGTTGGAGAGGGGGGAAAAGGGAAATCCCGCACACTGAATATTGGAATGAGTGTTGCAAAAGGAGAAATCATTGCTGTTTATGATGCGGACAATACACCTGATAAAGATTCACTCCGCTACCTGGTTGCTCAGCTTATTCAGAATAAGGAACTTGGTGCTGTACTTGGCAAATTCAGGACGGTAAACAAGGACAAGAACTGGCTTACAAGGTTTATCAATATTGAAACATTAAGTTTCCAATCAATGCTCCAGGCAGGGAGATGGCAGATGCATAATATTGCAACTCTACCGGGGACTAATTTTGTTATGTGGAACTGGCTGATAAAAAAGTTAAATGGCTGGGATGAGGAAGCACTTACAGAGGATTCAGAGCTAAGTATAAGAATTTACCAGGAAGGATATAAAATCAAATTTATTCCTTATGCCATCACTTATGAACAGGAACCTGAAAGCTGGAGAGTCTGGATTAAACAGAGGATGCGCTGGGTAAGAGGGAATAATTATGTTATTTCCAAGTTTGCCAGACAGTTAACAAAATTTAAGAACAAGCGCCTTGCGTTTGATATCCTTTATACATTGGCTCTTTATTATGTCTTCTTTGCCGCTATTATAATTTCAGACCTGCTATTTATCATCGGGCTATTAAATTTAGTAAGCATTTCTCTACCGGGCCCATATACTTTTGTATGGATTATGGCTATGATCCTATTCATATTTGAAATTATGCTTGCTATCTCCTACGATAATGAAGATAGCTTCGGAAAGGTGGGGTTGATCCTGTTAATGTATTTTTCTTACTGCCAGCTTTGGATCTATATTGTTCTTAAAGCTGCTTACTCTGAATATATCAAAAAAGAGAAAAAAACCTGGGCCAAAACAATAAGATTTGATGTAGATAAAGTTGATGAAAAAGTTACTTAAAAAAATATCCGGGGTATGATTGGTTTTGATTTAGTAAATCGATTCAATTTTATATTTCAAAACAAAACTTTTTATTTAAATAATTGTATGGTGGGTTATGCTGTACTTGAAAAGATTCCCGTTTAGCCGGAAAACTTATTTCCCGTTATTATTGTTTATAATAATTACTTTTGGGTTTATATCAGCTGCTATAATAATAGATAAAACTATAACCAAAGAATCTATTGTTCAGGCAGAAAATATTATTGGACTGAATTTTAATGACGCCAAAAGGGATTCGTTGATTGAGAGCTTAAATGCTCATCTGAAAAATTATCAAAATATTAGAGAGTCTTTCCTCTCAAATGATATCGCCTCATCTCTTTTATTTAATCCTGTTCCCCCCGGCTTTCATTTAAATTCGAAACAGAATCCTATAGATTTTGGCAGGTATGATAATTTAAATCTTCCATTGAATAAGGAGGATCTTGCATGGTACTCTGTAGGACAATTGGCCGAATTGATCAGGACTAAGAAAATATCGTGTATTGAACTGACGAAATTTTATTTAGAACGATTGAAAAAATATTCTCCTAAGCTTCACTGTGTTGTGACTTTAACAGAAGATTACGCTTTAAGGAGAGCGGAGGAGCTAGATAAGGAACTAGCCTCAGGAAGGTACAGGGGTTGGCTGCATGGAATACCTTACGGATTAAAGGATCTGTTTGCAGTTAGGGGCTACCCTACAACATGGGGTGCCGTTCCATATAAGGGGCAGGTAATAGACTATAATTCCACCGTATTTAATAAATTAGAAGCCGCAGGAGGAGTTCTTCTTGCTAAATTAACTATGGGGGAACTAGCAATGGGGGACATATGGTTCGGTGAAAAAACACGTAATCCATGGGATATAACTCAAGGTTCAAGCGGGTCTTCGGCTGGATCGGCATCCTCTGTTTCCGCAGGTCTTCTTCCGTTTGCTATAGGAACAGAGACATGGGGTTCTATTGTATCCCCTTCAACCATTTGCGGGGTAACAGGGTTACGCCCAACCTTTGGAAGAATAAGCAGGTCAGGGGCAATGGCTTTAAGCTGGTCTATGGATAAAGTAGGCCCGATCTGCAGAACCGCAGAGGATTGTGCAATTGTTTTTAATGCAATAAGGGGGAGGGATAACAACGATCCCAATACCGTTAATGCACCGTTTAATTATACCTCAAAATTAAATGTGAAAAACTTAAGAGTTGGTTACCTTAAGTTAAATTTTGAAAAGAATTATGACCTGAGAGATAATGATTCCCTTACTTTGATCAAACTTAAAGATTTGGGATTTAACCTGACTCCCATTGAATTCAAGCCGGATGTTCCCTTACAGGATTTGTCAATTATATTAGAAGCCGAGGCTGGTGCTGCTTTTGATCTTTTAACAAGGAACGGGGATGATGATAAAATGGTTAAGCAAACCAAAGATGCATGGCCTAATATTTTCCGTGCTTCACGTTTTATTCCCGCAGTTGAATATATAAATGCAAACAGACTTAGAACTAAACTTATAAGGCAGCTTAATGAAATTATGCAGAAGTTCGATGTGCTTGTTGTTCCATCTCTGGAAGATGATTCGCAGCTTCTGTTTAATCTTACTGGTCATCCCTGTATAGCTTTTCCAAATGGCTTTACATTCAAAGGGATGCCGACTAGTATTACTTTTGTAGGCAATCTTTATGATGAAGGAGTAATCCTCTCCGCAGCTAATCAATTTCAGGTTGTAACTAATTTTAATAAAAAACATCCTTCATTAAAATGGTAATTGTATGATGAAATCAAAAATTATAATTCTGCTTTTCCTGATCTTATTAACAGGCTGCACTTCAAAACAGTTAATAAATAATTCTCAAATTCCCAGTAATAAAGGAAATTATACACTTCTTCCCAACGGCTGGAAGTTAACACCTGCCGGGGAAAATATAGGCGTAGGGGAACTCCCAATGAACCTTGTTTTCACTAAGGATGAAAAATATGCAATAACATCCAACAGTGGGATGGCGGAGAATTCCCTTTCTGTAATTGACCTGTCAGCTAAAAAAGAAATTCAGAGACTTGTAATTGATAAAACCTGGCGAGGGCTCTGCTATAATGATGATGAATCTGTACTGTATGTTTCAGGTGGCAATAACGATAAAATATACACTTATACATTCCGGGATGGAATATTAAATCTTAAAGATTCCTTGGACCTGAGATCAGGGAATGACAATCTTATTTCGGTTACTGGCTTAACGTATTGGCCTGCCAAAAACTATATAATTTCTGTGTCAATGAGAAGTAATTCCATATATATCTATGACATTGGTAAAAAGCAATTAGTTAAGAAACTAGCTCCCGGTTCAGAATGCTTTGATGTAATTATTGATCATAAAGGAGAAAATGCCTACGTCTCTTTATGGGGAGGATCAAAAGTTGCAAAAGTAAACCTGAAAAATCTCGAGATAGAGCGTTTCATTAAAGTCGGCGACCATCCATGCGAAATGATAATTTCTAAAAATGATGACAGGTTATTTGTAACCAATGCAAATAATAATTCAGTTTCCGTTGTTGATCTGAATAAAAATTCAGAGACAGAAAGGATAAACTCTGCGTTAAAACCGGACGTACCTTACGGAAGCACGCCTAATGCAATTACCTTCAACAAAGATGAATCGGTTTTATTGGTGGCAAATGCGGATAATAATTATTTGGCGTTATTTGATATCTCTTCAACTGGTGAATCAAAAAGCATCGGTTTTATTCCTGTCGGCTGGTATCCAACGTCTGTTAAATACTTAATCGGTAAAAATCAGTTATTGGTTGCGAACGGGAAAGGGCTTATGTCAATGGCAAATCCCAAAGGTCCCAAACCCGGGACAAGGTCTTCACACAGAGATGAGCAATTTATTGGTAGTCTTTTTAAAGGCACTGTGTCTATAATAAATTACCCTGATGAAAAACAATTGGTTGATTATTCCGCACAGGTTTATAATAATACCCCTTATTTTAATGAAAAAATTCCCGTTTCCGATCAGGCGGTTATTCCTGTTATACATGATGAAAAGGGGAGTGCTCAGATAAAACATATCTTCTATATTATAAGAGAGAACCGAACATACGACCAGGTTCTAGGGGACATTTCCAAAGGGAACGGGGATTCTTCTCTTTGCCTTTTTCATCCAGATGTTACTCCCAATGTTCATAAGCTTGTTGAAGATTTTACTCTGTTCGATAATTTTTATGCCGATGCCGAAGTCAGCGCTGACGGACATAACTGGTCAACTGCCGCTTATGCTACTGATTATACCGAAAAAACCTGGCCAACTTATTATGGCGGAAAGGGAGGGACATATGATTGGGAAGGAGGAAAGGCAATTGCTTCTCCTTCCTCCGGATATATTTGGAATCAGGTGATCAATAAAGGATTAAGCTACAGAAACTATGGTGAATTTGTTAAAGATAATAAAGGAAGCTATACCGGCTTGTTGTCTGAACTTATACCCGTTACATATGAAAAATATCCAGGCTTTGATCTGGATATTAAAGATCAATATCGATTTAAAATATGGAAGGAGGATTTTGATAATCTCTGTTCTAAGGATTCACTTCCTTCATTTCAGTTGATCAGACTGCCAAATGACCATACTTCCGGAACACGTAAAGGAGCCCTCACAATCAATTCAATGATAGCCGATAATGATTATGCATTGGGACAGATTGTAGAAGCTATCTCAAAAAGTAAATACTGGAAAGAAAGTATAATATTTGTGGTTGAGGATGATGCACAGAATGGTTCGGATCATGTGGATGCACATAGATCAGTCATGTTGGCAATAGGACCATATGTTAAAAGGGGACTAGTTGACCATACCATGTACACTACAAGCAGTGTATTAAAAACCATGGAGCTTATACTTGGTCTTAAGCCAATGACACAATTTGATTTATCAGCTGCTCCCATTATAAATCCTATAACGAATGTCCCTGATTTGAAGTTTTATGAGGCTGTTAAACCTCTGATTGATCTTAATGAAAAGAACAGGGCAGGATTATATGGCGGGGAAAAGTGTGAAGAATTAAACCTAGCAGTTGAAGATGCTGTTCCTGAAAGAGAGTTTAATGAGATATTGTGGAAAGCAGTCAAGGGGGAAGATTCAGAATTGCCACCGTTAACAAGAAGTGCTTTTGTGAAAGAGTTCAGGTGATACTGCTGTAATAACAAAAAACCCGGCTAAGCCGGGTTTTTGTAAAAAGATATTTTATCAGAACGAAAGTTTTTTCTTAGTCTTGTAGGCGTATTCAACCACAAGAGCGCTTGCTACGAAAATAGAAGAATAAGTTCCGATAATGACACCGAAAAACATTGTAAAAGCAAATGCCCTGATAACCTCACCACCGAATATTAAAAGAACAAGTGTAGTTAATAAAGTTGTACCGGAAGTAATCAATGTTCTACTTAAAGTTTTATTGATAGCAAGATTGACCACTTCCTCTATAGGCATAGTTTTATGGACCTTCATCATTTCTCTTACTCTGTCGAAAACGATAACAGTATCATTGTTTGAATAGCCGATAAGTGTAAGGAAAGCTGCCACAGTTGTAAGATCAATTTCAAGGTTTAACCCTGGTATAATATTATATAGAGCCGCATAAAGTCCCAGTGTAATAAGTACATCATGGAATAGGGCAATAACTGCACCCGCTGCAAAAATGAACTTGAACCTGAATCCAAGATAAATAAGAATCATTACTAAAGAGAGAAATATCGCAACAACAGCATTTCTTTTTAATTCTCCTCCGACTTTAGGACCGACCTGTTCTTCCTTCAATATTTTGAAAGTATTATCCTTTAATTTTTCTTTCAGATTGATTTTTATTAAATCGGAGATACTAATACTTACTGTCATTTTGGTGTTGGTTAAATCTGCCGTTGTTTTCGAAGTCTGGAATCCTTCCCGAAATAATCTATCTACCATAACATTGGCGGTATCAGGATTAGGGAAGTTGTAGGTGACTGATTTCGCAGTAGAATCAACAATCTGGTATGGAAGGCCAGGGTAGATTTTTTCTATTTGACTGTTTATGTTCTTAACAATCTCAGGGAAAAGTGTTTGTGGAACTGTTTGTAATTCAGTTCTGATAATAATTGCATTAGAGCTGCCGTAAGATTTCAATTCAACGTTTCCAAGTCCGATATTTTCGATATTAGGTCTTAACTTCCCAACAGTCATAGGATTCTGGAATTCAAGAACATATTCAGATCCTCCCTTAAAGTCGATTCCGAATGTAAATCCTCTGAAAATAAAATTTACAACCCCGATTAAGAAGAGGGAAGAAGATAAAATATAAAAGAATTTTCTTTTTCCTAAGAAATCTATATTTAGATTTTCAAATATTCGCATTTATTAAATTCCTAAAAGTTTATTAACCGACACTGATTTTTGCTCCCTTAGCAACCATCCAATCGAAGACTACACGGGAGATAACTAAAGCACCAAACAAGCTGGTGATTATACCGATCATAAGAGTTAAAGCAAACCCCTGCACAGGACCGGTTCCAAACTGGTATAGAATAATGCCAGTAAAGAAAGTAGTAATATTTGAGTCAAGAATAGCCGGCATAGCTTTTGTAAAACCGCCTTCAACAGAAGCTTTGATAGTTTTGCCTGTACCTAATTCTTCTCTTATTCTTTCATAAATTAGAACATTTGCATCTACTGCCATTCCCATTGTAAGAACAATACCTGCCATGCCGGGCAAAGTGAGAGTTGCTCCGAAACCTGCCAAAACTCCCAAAACGAACAATACAATCAGGGTAAGAGTAGCGGCGGCAATTTCTCCTGATCTTCTGTAATAGAAAACCATAAATAAACCAACCAATATATAGCCTATCACCATTGAAGTTAATCCATTAGTAACGGAATCCTGTCCTAATGATGGTCCGATAGTTCTTTCTTCTATAATATCCACAGGAGCAGGAAGAGCACCGGCTTTGAGAATAATTTCAAGGAGTTTGGCTTCTTCCATATTAGCCATTCCAGATATCTGGGAACGTCCTCCTGGGATTTTACCTTGCACTACCGGAGCAGAGAAAGCCACACCGTCAAGAATAATGGCAATCCTTTTATGAATATTAGCGCCTGTAATTCTTGACCATTCGGCAGCTCCATCAGAGTTCATTTCCATATCTACAACTGCAGAAGTAGTTGAAGGGTCAATATTTGCACGGGCATTAGTGATAACCCCGCCGGTTAATTCCGGTTCTTTATTAACTAAGTATAAAGTATAATAATCTTTGTTGTCATTAGTATTTCTAAAGGGTTTTGCCGAGTAGATAAATTCAACGTTGTTAGGGATGGCAGTCTGAACATCAGGTCTATTCAACAGTCGTGTTAGTTTTTCCCGTTCATCACCTCTAACGGCTGCATCAGCAGAACGTCCCTGAGAATCCAATAAATGGGCAATGGCAAAGAAAGGATGATTTTTTTCAATATCCTTTTGTTTCTGTTCAGCCGTAGTATCGGTTTTAGCCAGTTGTGTTTTAGTTTTATTAGTGTCTGCTGCGTTAATAGAATCGGATTTGGTGGAATCTACAAGAGATTTTCCTGCAAGAACGTTATCAATTTTCTGCATTACTGAAAAAGTTAATTCGGGGTCTTTAAGAAGTCTGAATTCAAGTAAAGCAGTTCCCTGTAAAAGTTGTTTGGCTTCTTCTTCCCTTGCCACACCCGGAAGTTCAACTATTATTCTTCTTGTACCCTGCCTCTGAATTGAGGGTTCTGAAACGCCGTACTGGTCAACTCTGTTACGAATAATTTCCATAGCCCGGCTTACAGCATCATCGGCGTCTTTTTTAAGATCTGATTTTATCTTGCTATCGTCATCTCTTACTGAACCGAAATAACGGCTCATCCTGATCCCTCTTTGAGAAAGTTTCCTGGCAAAAATGTCAACAACAGATTCTTCTGATAATGCGGCTTCTTTATCAGATTCATCAACTACTTTTTTAAAGACCTCATCAGGGTTTTTAGCTACTTTATTAATTAATTTAGTAGTATTTACCTCAAGAACAACACGCATACCACCTTGAAGATCAAGTCCAAGTTTAATTCTTTCTGATCTTGCCTTAACATACGAGGGATCGGAAGCTTTTATGCTATCTTCAATCTGTTTAACTTTTTTATCCAGCTGATCCGGGATGATGTTGGCATTACCATTTAAAAGTTCCTTTTTCTTTGAATCCAGGACCTTATTTAAATTCTTAGTTTTCTGGTAATCAACATATGTGGGATACAAAAGGTAAATACTGAAAACAATAGCGGCAATAATTATTGCCAGCCTAAATCTGATTTCTTTCATATTTTGATTCTATTTCCATTTGAATTTTGAAAATAATTGAGCGCTAAAATTACTCGTAAAGTGAAAGAAAGTCAATAAAAATTGGCACTCTGGAGTAAATAGTTTAGGTGTTATTAAACAAAGGGAATTAAACCAGTGAAATGATTCTTTTTACAAATCTTTCAAATTTTTCTTTAACGATATTTGCAGTTTCAGTGACTTCAGCATGGTTTAACTTGGAAGTCGAAATGCCTGCAGCATAGTTAGTAATGCATGAAATTGAAGCGACCTCAAGTCCGGAATATGCAGCAAACAAAGCTTCATGGACAGTCGACATTCCAACAGCATCACCACCGAACTTGCCCATCATTCTGATTTCAGCAGGGGTTTCGTAAGAGGGACCCTTTGAGAACCAATAAACACCCTCCTTTAACTCTATTTTTTCTTCATGGGCGGCATTTCGGATGATTTTATTGAAAGCCTCTGAGGGGAAGTCCCTTAAATTATTAGTCCCTTCTTCCGAAAGAGTACCAATCAGCGCAGATAATTCTTTTTTTATTCCGAAGGCGTTAAATGAAAGAGCGAGCATAAGATCGCCGGGATGAAACTTAGAATTTATTCCCCCGGCTGCATTGGTAATCAGAATCTTACTGCATCCAAGTTTATAGGATAAAAAAGCAGGTAAAACACATTCCGAAATTGGATATCCTTCATAAAAATGTATACGTCCCTGAAACAAAAGGAGTTTTTTCCCCTCATATTCGGCAAAATGGATCTTTCCCTCATGTCCAACAATTGTGGAAGAGGGGTAGCCTGGAAGTTCACTAGTAGAAATTGTTTTGAATAGTTTTATTGAGGAAGCAAAATCGCCAAGACCACTTCCCAATATTAGTGAAACTTCAGTTTTGAAAGGGGATTGCTGCTTTAAGAGATTAGCGAGTTCTTTATATTTTATGTTCAGGTTAAGATTCATAGTAATAAATTATTGAGTTAAAATTCCCGCAAGTGTTGCAGTCATCAAAGTTGCCAGGCATCCGCCCAAAACCGCCTTGAGTCCGAACGAAGCAATATCTTTTTTTCTGTCGGGAGCCATGGGACCAATTCCGCCAATCTGAATTGCTATTGATGAAAAATTGGCAAAGCCGCAGAGAGCATACGTTGCCATGGTAATCCCCTTTTCACTTAAAACACCGTTCTTAATCATAGTAGTAAGATCAAGGTATGCAACAAATTCATTTAATACGGTTTTGGTTCCTATAAGACTTCCGAAATTTAGTGCATCATGAACCGGAACACCGATACCCATGGCAATATACTGCAGTAACATTCCAAAAATAAGCTGCATAGAGAGTGGCTGACCAAAGTTTTTAACCATCATAATATTCAGGCTTGTTACATTTCCTATCCAGATGAGCATAGAGTTAAAAAGAGCTATAAGGGCAATAAAAGCAAGAAGCATGGCGGCAACATTAAGAGCAAGCCAGAGTCCATCACCAGCGCCTGTCGCTGCGGCATCTATAACATTAGCATCCTTCTTGGGGATTTTTAGTTTAACAGTACCTTTTGTTACAGGGTCACCTTCTTCTGGGAATAATATCTTAGCAATAACCATGGATCCGGGGAATGCCATAGTACTAGCTGCCAATAAGGAAACTGCAAATTTTAATTGGGCAGAATCCACCGCAATATGATGGAATTCAGCATATGCCTGACCGAGCATCAGGCTGTAAGTTGCAATGAGAGCTGCTGAAATAGTAGCCATACCGCCGATCATTATTGTAAGTAATTCAGATTGTGTCATGGTCTGTATATAGGGACGAACCAGAAGGGGAGCCTCTGTTTGTCCTAAAAATACATTTGCAGCATTGGATAATGTTTCGGCACCACTGGTGCCAAGAAGCTTGGCCATAATCCATGCCATTCCTTTTACAATGGCCTGCAGTATTCCAAGGTGATAAAGAACGGCAGCTAATGAAGATACAAAGATAATTGTAGGGAGTACCTGGAAAGCGAAAAAGAATCCCAAGCTTTCTGAGCCTGTACTTGCACCAAGTTTTCCGAAAACAAATTTGCTTCCTTCAAGTGTAAACCCGAGAAGTGCTACTATTGCAGCACCAAGCCAATTTACAATATTTTTAACCCAGCCAAGAGGGAAGAACCATGAGCGTAATGTTTCACTATGAATAATAAAGACGGCAAACATCAGTTGAATGAGGAGTCCCATTGCTACTAATCTCCAGTTGACTGATTTCTTATTTGCAGAAAAAAGGAATGCTATGCCGAGTATTAGTAACAACCCAGCAGCTCCTCTAATTAACGATATGATATCCATTGTAATCCTTTAAGTTTCCGAAGGAATATAGTGACACTTTCTACATCTTGCCTCATACACATCTGAAGCACCTACAATTACTCTTTCACCCGAATTTGTTTTCCTCTGAGTTTTATCGGCAGGATTCCCGCATATTACACAAATAGCCAATGTTTTGGTTATATACTCAGCTATTGCAAGCAGCTGAGGCATCGGTTCAAAGGGAATCCCTTTGAAATCCTGGTCTAATCCCGCAACAATAACTCTTTTCCCGTTATTGGCTAATTCATTACAAACATTAATAATATCGATTGAAAAAAATTGTGCTTCATCTATTCCTATTACCTGTGCATCTCTTGCCAGTGTAAGTACATCATTGATATCGTCAATCAGAACTGACGGCAGTGACTGTTCGCTATGGGAAACAATTGAATTATCAGAAAACCGTGTGTCTATTTTCGGTTTGAATATTTTTACATTCTGCCTGGCAATCTGGGCTCTTCTTAACCGGCGGATAAGTTCTTCGGTTTTACCGCTGAACATACATCCGGCAATTACTTCTATCCAACCGGTCTCTTTGGGCATTGAATGAGGCGTATATTCCATTATTATTTACTTCTTTAAATCTATATCGCTGAATGCAAATGGAAGAAGTTCAGACATTTTAAGAACTTTTATTTCTTCCTTATGATTGATCATAACAACATCGATATTACCGCAGAGATCAAAAAGCACTTGTCTACATGATCCGCAGGGAGGGCAAAAATCTGGGGAATCACTGGCAATAGCAACAGCTTTAAATTCCCTTTCTCCTTCAGATATAGCTTTGAATACCGCAGTCCTTTCTGCACATATTGTTAAACTGTATGAACTTGTTTCAATATTTCCCCCTAAGTAAACTTTTCCTGCCTTTGTTAACAATGCAGCTCCAACATGAAAATTGGAATAAGGAGGGAGCGCTATCTTTTTAGCTTCAACGGATAATTTTGCTAAGTCTTCGTAATTCATATTATTTATTATTTTTTGTTGAAAAATATGTTTTTACTTTTCTAATTCAAATAACAAATTGAATTATTTTCTCTTTAGGATTAAATAAAAGGTAGGAGTGAAGAAGTGATTAAGAAACGATTCTTTGTCGTTTGCCGCTTTTAAAATGAGTTTATCAAGACTGGTCAGTAATATAAAATTAGCAAGTTTTATGTGGAAATTGCTCCAGACTACTCCTTTGTTTTCTTTAATCAGTTCTGATACGACAAACTTTGTATTCAGGATAATTTTATAATCACCGGACATTTGTTTAAGATCTTTAAGAGAAAGGAGCTGCGCAATATCATTTCGGAATGAATCATCCTTTCTAAATAGAGGGAGGAAATATTTTTTAATCTGGGATCTTTTTAATATAGAAATGAAAGGTAGTCCGAAATGGGGATCGGAAATGATATTCAATAAAGAAAACCGGTTCGGAGTACTTAAAAATATTATTCCTTCTTTATTAAGAAAGCCGGATAGATAATGGAGGAGTCCATTATTAGAAGGCAAATGTTCGATAACATCCTGCAATATTAGTAAATCAAACATTGAACGTTTGAATGGAAGTCTCTGTGCATCAGCATTTATCCTAATTGTGTTATCCGGCTGTCTTTGAAGTCTTAAGAGGCTTAAATCAAGGCTGATAAATTTATTTTCTTTTGAAAATACTGAAGCTGTACCCCCTTCTCCAGAGCCCAATTCAAGAATATTTAATCCTTCGCATTTAATGAACCTTGAAATAATCAACTTAACGAACTTTCCTCTTTCCTCTGAAATTTCCCTGGCCTTTTTCCATCTTTCAAAGTTGGGATGCTTGGCATTCAGCCAGGGGGGGGATTCTTTTATTTCCATTTTTCCCTTCTGAAAAGAGCATTCATGAAATTCACAACAATAAGGATTTCATAAATTACCTGAAGGTAAATAATCTCCAGAAATCCAAATTTATAGCCTGATTTTGCCTCATTTGTTTTAACAATTACCAGGTCTGCTACGATTTTAATAATAAATGGGATATAGAACCATTTGTTATAAAATCCGAAAAACAAGGAGAACAATGCCGCAAGATTTACTAAATGCCAACATCCCAGGATTATCTTATGAACAGAGAGATAATAGATGGAAGTTTTAGTATGCCTTGTCCTTTGAACCAAATATTCCTTCAAAGTTTCTTTTGTACCGGAATAAACAGCAGCATCATTGTCTGGGATATATCCAATCCTCATTTTGTTTTTAATTGCCTCACGTATTAGCAGATCATCATCGCCGCTTAGTGTTTCTTTTGTATTTTCATAACCGTTAATTTTATAAAAAGAGGATTTCTTAAATCCAAAATTCCTTGCTGCAGCAGAATAAGGGATGCGAAATTTCCAAGCTGTTGTATAGAGAAAGAATGTCCGGAGGTTTTCAAAACGGGAAATGGTATTAACAAACCCAGTTTTGTTGATAAAAGGAGCATTTCCGAAAAGGAAATCGTATCCCTCACTGAATTTTTCAGAATATCTTTTCAGCCACGCGGTACTAACATTACAATCAGCATCAGTTATTAAAATGTAATTATATAAAGCATTATTTATACCCAAAGCCAAGGCTCCCTTCTTGCCCGAATATTTTTTATTCTCAGCCTTAATAATCTTAAGATTTGTAAACTCATTCTTGAAACTCTTGGCTTTAGAATAGGTTAAGTCTGATGAATTATCATCAACTAAAATTATTTCAAAATTATTCTTTGGATATTCTACTTTTTTTAATGAATTAAGAAGAGAAGAGATATTATCAGCTTCGTTTTTAGCGGATATTATAATTGAAATGTTCAGAAGATTCATTGTCAAAATGTATGATTTGTAATTGACAATTATATAGAAAAATAATTCAAAATATTATCTGAATTGAACTAATGTAAATATAATTTGCTGCCTTTTTTATGGATAAAAATTATCTTGATGAAGTAGTAGATAAGTAGAATTGAAAAGTCATTTAACCGGACTTTTTTTTGAATAGACCTATAAAAAAACCCTTCCATGAGGGAGGGTTTTGGTAGAGAAAAGGTTACAAACAAAAATGGTTACTTTTTATGTTGCTATTATAATAAGATGAAATTCTTAAAACTGTGATTTACGCAAAAGCCTATTGATTTTCCGGGTATAGTGTGATTTGGCAATAAAGATTGTTAAGTCAGCCGGCAGTGTATAATTTAGTAGACACTTTTATAAATTTATATATCTGAACCTTACCTATTGGTGTACTGAGTCGTTCATCTCTCACTCATCTCTCGTACATCTTCTACTAATATTTCTTGAAGATTACGGAGGTATTATGTCCACCAAAGCCAAATGCATTACTCAAGGCGATATTAACTTTTTTTGTCTGTGCTTTATTGAAAGTATAATTCAGATCACATTCAGGGTCAGGATTCTCAAAGTTGATAGTAGGAGGTATAATATTGTTTTTTATAGCCAGAATTGAAGCTATTGCTTCAACTGCACCAGCAGCTCCAAGTAGGTGTCCGGTCATGCTTTTAGTAGAAGATACATTCAATTTGTAGGCATAATCACCGAATACTTTTTTAATTGCGTTAGTTTCTGCTATATCACCAAGGGGTGTTGAAGTGCCGTGCATATTTATATAATCGATGTCTTCTTTATTTATACCTGCCTGATTTATTGCCATTTCCATAGACAGAATTGCTCCAGTTCCTTCCGGGTGAGGGGCAGTGATATGATGTGCGTCAGCTGATAACCCGAAGCCGATAACTTCAGCTTGTATTTTGGCTCCTCTGGAAAGGGCATGTTCTAGTTCTTCGAGAATCAGCGCTCCGCCTCCTTCACCCATTACGAAACCGTCTCTTGTAATGTCAAATGGACGGCTTGCTGTTGCAGGAGATTCATTCCTGGTGGATAATGCCTTGGATGCATTAAATCCCGCCATGCCAATTTCATTGATAGGCGCTTCACTTCCACCAGTTACTATAATGTCTGAAATTCCATTTTTAACCATCATGTAACCATCAATCATATTGTTATTTGCGGTTGCACATGCTGAAACGATGCAATAGTTGGGTCCCTGGAATCCATAATGAATAGAGATAAATCCGGAGGCGATATCCGGGATCATCATTGGAATGAAGAAAGGGGAGACTCTGTCTGGTCCTTGCGTATGGTTTATCATCGATTGGTTATAGAAAGTTTGAATTCCCCCAATTCCACTGCCAAAAATTACTCCAATTCTTGCTTTTTCTTCATTTGTGAGGGAATCGGTTTTTATTCCGCTGTCATTTATAGCCTGAACAGTTGCGGCCATAGCATACTGGGCGAAAGGGTCAAGTCTTCTAGCAGTTTTACGATCCATGAAATTACCAGCATCAAAGCCTTTAAGCTCACAAGCAAATTTCGTTTTAATTCTTGATGTATCAAAAGCTTTAATTAATGCACAACCGCTCTTTCCCTCTACCATACTTTTCCAGAATTCTTCCACAGATAATCCAACAGGAGTAACTGCTCCCATTCCTGTAACTACAACTCTTCTGCTCTGTTTATCAGACATTTCCTTCCTTTTTAATCGTTTTTCTTAATAGAAGTTAATAATTCAGGGTGTAAAGATAAGTAAAAAAGACTTATTAATTAAACAATATGGGGATTGTTAATCATTTTGATTTTATCCTTTGTCAGACGGAATATTTTCCAGGAATCCATAGGTTCAGCCCCCAGTTTCTTATAGAAATCGATAGCAGGCTGGTTCCAGTCGAGCACAGCCCATTCAACCCTGCCGCATTTTCTTTTACCGGCAATCCTGATTAATTTCAGAAGGAGCGCTTTACCAATCCCTTTTCCCCTGAATTCCGGTTTTACATAGAGATCTTCTAGATAAATGCCCGGCTTTCCTTCAAATGTGGAATAATTATGGAAAAAAAGAGCCATCCCTGTAGGTTCATTATTATAATATCCCAAAAGAACCTCTGCAAATTTCTTTGGTCCGAACAAGTTCCTGCTTAGATCCTTTTCACTTGCTATTACTTCATGTGTCAACTTTTCATATTTAGCGAGTTCTTTTATGAGGGATAAGATTAAGGGAACATCCTTGAGCTTTGCCTTTTTAATTTTCAAATTATTATCTTTTTTTTGGATCATGTTGTATCCTTTTTTCTATCCATTGTACCAACGATGCAAAGAGGTAACCGATGATTGAGCCGAAAATTGCTCCGCCCAAAATGTCGGATGGGTAGTGGAGTCCAAGATATATCCTTGAAATGGAAATCAAAATTGCAGTTAAGAATAATGCCCATTTTAGTCTGGGGTAGAACCTGTAGATGAACGTGGCTGCGGCAAAGTTGTTAAATGCATGGTTGGAGGGGAATGAATAAGTTCCGGTACATCCCATTGGGGTTATTGCATCCGGCAAAACTGTGCAGGGTCTCAACCGGTGAACCAGATCTTTTAGGATGTTAGAACTTGTCTGGTCTGTGATAGTAATTAATATCAGAATCCCGATGGCTGTAATCCTTCCCGTCCTGCCCCCCTTAATAAAACATATTAAAAGTAAGATAACATAAGCTATGTACCAATTATTAACATTCGTAATTAATGAGAAGAATTTATCAAGGACAGGTGTTGAAATGGTGTGATTAAAGAAATAGAAAATGAGGAGATCAATTCTGTACAGGTAGTCAATCATAAACTTGTTAAAATAATTTTCTAATAGAGAATTAATCTACATATCTTCTTAATCAAAATCTTCTCAATCACAAAAAAATCTCGGCATCATTTTATTAAATAGATTTTTCAAAAGAAATTTTATTATCTTATTATATTAAATTTTAGGTTTCAGAGTAAATGTCGAGCAATGAAAGCAAAACTGTTGTTGATTTTATTTACAACAACAATCTTCCCTTAAAAGGGGAAAGGTATCAATATGTAAAAAAGGAAACCATTGATGTTCTAGTTACTCCCCTTAAAATTATGGCGTTGATGATTGCCGTTTCCGGAATCTTCGCAATGATATTCGAAGTAAAATATTTTTCCCAGTATTCTTTCCAAATTTACATAACCCGACTTTTTGCTACAATTGCCTCTTTCGTGATTCTTGTTTTTCTTTATAGAAAGGAAGGAATGGAAAGACCCGTTCTGATGGTACATCTTCTCCTGCTTGTAATTATTCTCTCATCCGGGTACATGATATATCTTATTCCCAAAACAATTATTGTCAACTCACATATTGTGGGACTAGTAATATTTACCAGCGCATTATTTTTAAGCTGGGAAGTAAAGAACCAGATTATTGTGGCTATCTATTATAATATTGTTTTTGCTGCTGCTATTCTTCTTAATGATGAGAGCATTTATTTTCTCCCCAATATGTATGCATCTGTAATCTTTGTTCTTTTTCTTAGCCTGATATCTGTAATAGGAAGTGCGGTTAATTTTAAGCTGCGTATGCAGCTGGCGGAAAACAGCTTCAGGATAAAGCTGTCGGAAAGAAAGTATAGGTCGATATTCGATAATTCCGCTGAGGGAATATTCCAATCAAGTCCCGATGGACGGTTCCTTACTGTAAATACGGCATTATCAGAAATCCTGGGTTATTCAAAAGAAGAATTAGTAAAACTTAACATAGAAACAGACATATATAAAAATCCCGCCGAAAGAATAGCCCTGATAAAAGAACTCAATGAGAAAAAAGAGTTAAAGGATTACCAAATAACCTTAATGAAAAAAGACGGTAGCGAAGTTATAGTAAGATTAAATGACCGCCTTATATCGGATTCTGAGGGAAACAACTACTATTTTGAAGGAAATATGCAGGATATAACTGCACAGGTTATTGCCGAAATAAGTAAACAGAAAGCTGAACAGGCATTAAGGGTTGAGAAATTAAGATCTGATATGCTTGCTAAGGAAGCGTTGCAGTCAAGTCTTATTAAAAGCCAATTCCTTGCAAATATGAGTCATGAGATAAGAACCCCAATGAATGGAATAATCGGATTTCTTTCATTAATTGAAAAAGAAGCATATAAGAGTAAGGAAGAATTAAAACAATTTGCTTTCAGCGCTAAGAAATCTGCCGAATCCCTTTTAGATATTATTAACGATATTCTCGATGTTTCTAAAATCGAATCGGGGAAAATGGAGATTGTTAATCGTGACTTTAACCTTAGCGATGTTATTGATGAATCGGTCTCAATTTTATCTACAAAGATTAAGGAGAAAAATTTAACGATCTCCAAAGAAATTGAAGAGAACACGATTCATCTTCTTCATGGTGACTCAACCCGCATTCGACAGATATTTATTAACCTGATAAGTAATGCGGTTAAGTTTACGGAGAAAGGAGGAATAAAGATTTTTATAAAGACTCTTGAAGCTGACCCCGGATCCATTACTCTTTTCTGTTCGGTTGAGGATACCGGTATAGGAATTCCTAAGGATAAGCTAGACACATTGTTTAAACCATTCTCCCAGGTTGATGCTTCCCAAACAAGAAAATATGGCGGCACAGGGTTGGGGTTGGTTATCTGTAAAGAGTTTGTCTCTATGATGAATGGGGAAATCGGAGTGCAAAGCGAGGTAAAAAAAGGGAGCAGGTTTTTCTTTACACTTAAATTATCACCGCCGAGTACTATTCGGTCTGATGTTTCCAAAAACAACCTCTCCAGGACCTATGATCTTAAGGAAGAAACAAAAGAAAGTGATTCCCAAATTAAGAACAGCAAATCTGAACGGGGGAAGTTTAAAATACTCCTGGCGGAAGATAACTTTATAAATCAGAAAGTCTGCCTGCGAATATTGAATGAAGCTGGTTTTAATGCTGATGCGGTTGTTAACGGACTTGAAGCAATAGAAGCAGTGAAAAAACAATCTTACAATCTTATACTGATGGACGTTCAGATGCCGGAATGCGATGGATTTACCGCTACAAAGGAAATAAGGAAACTTGGTAAATTGTATGAAAACCTTCCTATATTTGCCATTACAGCCCATGCCTTAATGGGGGATAAGGAAAAATGTCTGGAAGCGGGAATGAATGATTATATTTCTAAACCAATCATTTCCGATAATCTTATAAGAATGATGGACAACTGGCTTAATATAAATCCCAAGTCTAAAAATCAATCAATAAATAATAAGAGTAATTACAAAATGGAAGACATTTTCGATTTTGTGCATCTTGAAAAGATGAGTATTGGAAGTGTGGAATTTCAGAAAGATCTTATTACAACCTTTATCGAGGATATGGATAAGCGCTTCGATATACTCGAATCTCATTTTAATTCAGGCAGTCTGGAAAAACTGGTTAATGAGGCACATACAATAAAAGGCGCCAGTCTGTCTGTAGGCGCAAACCTTGTCGGCAGGGATGCACTTGAAGTAGAGATGACGGGTAAGCAGAAAGATCTTTCCGTTTTACCCGGCAAGTTATCAAACCTTAAAGAATCTATTGAAAAGACTAAAGATATTCTCGCAAAACATTTCAGTATTGCTGAAGTTTAGTCCATCAATAACACATCTTTAATTTTTACCAGTGCATCATCAATTTCGGCTTTGGTTATTACCAAAGGAGGGGCAATCCTTATAACATTATCATGAGTTTCCTTGCAGAGTATTCCTCTTTTCATCAATGTTTTACAGAATCTCCTTGCACCTTTGGCTTCTGGGAATAATTCTATTCCTATAAACAATCCTCTCCCCCTAACCTCTTTTATATGCTTTGATTTAATTTCCAATAATTTATTTAAGAAATACTCTCCTAATTTCCGACTATTCTCTATCAGATTTTCTTCTACCAAGACTTTTAAGCTTTCTCTTGCAACAGCAGCTGCCAGGGGGTTTCCGCCAAACGTAGAACCATGATCCCCTGGATTGAAGACACCCAGGATTTCCTTGCTCGACAATACCGCTGAAACTGGATAGCAGCCCCCCGATAAAGCTTTACCAATTATTACCATATCGGGTTTTATATCATCATACTGGTGTGCAAAAAGTTTCCCTGTTCTTCCAAGTCCTGTCTGGATTTCATCAGCAATAAACAAAATATTATTTCTCTTACATATATCAAAGCATTTTTTAAGATAACCGGCTGGAGGAACAACCACGCCACCTTCTCCCTGTATCGGTTCTACTAAAAAGGCAATCGTATTCTTATCAATTATATTCTCAAGGGCACCTGCATCACCATAAGGAATAGCCTTAAACCCCGGAGTGAATGGTCCGAAACCATCTTTATACTGTTCTTCTGTAGAGAAGCTTATTGTTGTTATCGTCCTGCCAGCAAAGTTATTTTGACATACAATAATATCTCCGGACTGAGCATCTATTCCCTTTATCTTATGCCCCCATTTCCTGGCAGCCTTTAATGCAGTCTCTACAGCTTCCGCCCCCGAATTCATTGGTAATGTCATTTCATATCCGGTCAGTTCAGTTAATTCCTTTAATAGAAAAGGGAGTTGATCGTTTCTGAATGCACGTGAGGTTAATGTTATCCTCTCTGCCTGAGTCTTCAGAGCATTTATTATTCTGGGATGACAATGTCCCTGATTAACCGCCGAATATGCTGCCAGACAATCAAGATATTTGTTCCCTTCCACGTCAAATACCCAAACTCCCTTACCTCTTTCAATTACAACATCCAAAGGATTATAATTATGAGCACCGTATTTTTCTTCAAGATCAATAAAATCTTTTGTTTGCATATAAAATTTTCCGCTAATAGTCTATTTTTAAATATATGCCAAACTTATTAAAAACAGGCATAATTAAGAAACTATCCATTCAGCCCAAAACACTAATTATAAAATTGTAGATAATATTAATTGAGATTATCTTAACACGTTAAATATAATTTATATGGGACGTATGAAATGAAATTAAAATCCTTTGTTCTTTTAGTTGTTGCTTTTTCGAACCTTATTTTTGGGTGGGGGGATCAGGGGCATAAGTTAATTAATAATAAAGCTGTAGCTCTACTTCCTGCTGAAATGCAGTCTTTTACTAAATGGAAAGATTATATAACTCTTCATTCCGTTGATCCTGACAATAGGAAAAGAGATGATAAAACCGAACCTCCAAAACATTTTATCGATATTGATTTTTACAAGGAATTCCTCAATGGTAAAATGATAGAGGATAAAAAAGAATTAACAGCAATTTACGGCGACTCTATGGTAACCAAACAAGGCACGCTTCCCTGGGCGACTCTTGACAGCTATAATAAATTGATCCAGGCTTTCAAGGATAAAAATAAAGATAAGGTTCTTCTCTATACTTCTGATCTTGGACATTATGTAGCCGATGGTCATCAGCCTATGCACACAATGCTTAATTATAACGGACAGCTTTCCGGCCAAAAAGGTGTACACGCACGCTACGAAATTAAAATGGTTGATAAGTATATTAAGGAAATTGATTCAAGCATTACAATTGCTAATGTTAAAAAAGTAGAAGCTCCTTTCCAGTTTATTTTTGACTACATAGATAATGCAAATTCTGTCCAGAGTGTACTACTTGATGCCGATATTACCGCTGTTAAAATGGCGGGTTCAAACGACAACGACGAATATTTAAGATTAATGTGGTTCAAAACCAAATATGTTACCGAAATGCAGTTTAATACTGCCGTTTCAGATCTTGCATCTTTAATATATACTGCATGGCTTGAATCAGGCAAACCTGATATAAATGATATTCAATGATAAAATGAGGTTCGTACAATCATGAAGAAATTTCTCCTGTTGCTGCTGCTTTTTGCTGGACTTACAAATGCTCAGCTTATTACCTGGCAGCCCTATTTCGCCAAGGATTCTGATTCTTTATACGTCTATTTTGACGCCTCACAGGGAAACAAGGGTCTCCTGAATTATACCGGTGATGTGTATGCTCATACCGGTGTAATTACAAATCTCAGCACAACCAGTCATGATTGGAAATATGTTAAAACTACATGGGGTCAGAATACTCCTGATACAAAGCTTGACAGGCTGGGCGCTAATCTTTATAGGTATAAAATCCTCCCCTCGGTAAGAAGCTCATATGCCGTACCTTCTACTGAACAGATCCTTCAGGTGGCATTTGTTTTCAGAAGCGATGTCCCATATACCGGCACAACTTATCATGAAGGAAAAAATGCCGACGGCGGCGATGTATTCCTCCCCTTATTCGGATCAGGATTGAATGTTGCGATTGTTACTCCAAACCAGTTCCCCTATTTTGCCAATATTGGTGACTCAATAAAGGTTACTGCTGTCTCCTCTCATTCTACAAGCTTTGCTTTATATATTAATAATAGTCTTGTTCAAACGACAACCGATAGCACCTTGCATTATAAATTTCTCGTAACCTCTACAGGAAAAAAATGGGTTAAAGCTGTTGCCACAGGACAGTCCGGAGTAGCAGCCGATTCCTTCTATTATGTCGTTAATTCTCCTGTGGCTGTACAACCTCTTCCCGCGGGAATTGTCGATGGCATAAATTATACTTCCTCCACATCCGTTACGTTTTCTTTGTATGCACCTGGAAAGAAAAATGTTTATCTGATAGGTGATTTTAATAATTGGGAAGTTGATCCTGCTTATAATATGTACGTTACTCCCGATAGCTCTCGTTGGTGGTTTCAGGTTAATAATCTTACTTCACAAAAGGAATATATTTTCCAGTACCTTGTAGACGGCATCATCCGGATTGCCGATCCCTATTCCGAAAAAATAGTCGATCCGGATAATGATCAGTATATAACCAGTTCTACTTATCCTAACTTAATTTCATATCCTGTAGGAAAAACTACCCAGATAGCTTCTGTGCTTCAAACAAACCAGTCGCCCTATTCATGGCAGGATACAAGTTTCCAGAAACCGGCAAAAACAAACCTTGTTATCTACGAATTGTTGATAAGAGATTTTCTTGCTACCCATGATTATAAAACTTTAGCCGATACAATAAATTATCTGAAGAACCTCGGTGTAAATGCAATTGAGTTAATGCCGGTCGAGGAGTTTGAAGGCAACGACAGCTGGGGATATAACCCCTCATTCCATATGGCACTTGATAAATATTACGGTCCAAAACAAGATCTTAAAGCATTTATAGATAAAGCCCATTCCATGGGCATGGCTGTTATACTCGATATAGTTCTGAACCATGTAATGGGAAGCTCTCCATTCGCAAGACTTTATTGGGATGCAGCAAATAACCGTCCTGCTGCTAATAACCCGTGGCTTAATCCTATTCCCAAACATGATTATAATGTTGGTAACGATATCAATCATGAAAGCCCGGCAACTCAGTCCTACGTTGACCGTGTGACATCATTCTGGCTTTCCCAATACAAAGTTGATGGCTTCAGGTTCGACCTTTCAAAAGGATTTACTCAGACCAATACACTTGGTGATGTTACAGCGTGGGGGCATAAAGATCAGTCCAGGATAAACCTCCTTGAAAGAATGGCAACTAAAATCTGGCAGGTAACTTCGGATGCTTATGTAATCCTCGAACACTTTGCTGATAATGATGAAGAAACGATTCTTTCAGCATACGGTATGATGCTCTGGGGTAATATGAACAATAATTACCTGCAGTCGGCTATGGGTTATAGCGATCAAGCAGATATTTCCTGGGGTTCTTATAAAACAAGACAATGGAGCCAGCCTAATTTAGTTTCATATATGGAAAGTCATGATGAAGAAAGAATGATGTATAAAAATATTGCCTATGGAAATTCAAGCGGCACTTATAATGTGAAGGATCTTCATACAGCCTTAAATCGTACAAAGCTTGCTTCCGCTTTCTTCTACACAATACCGGGACCTAAAATGCTCTGGCAGTTTGGCGAACTTGGATATGATGTATCAATAAATAACCCCTGCCGTGTTTGTGATAAACCGATATATTGGGATTATTTCAGCGACGCGTACAGGAAGGATGTTTATAAAGTAATAACCGCATTAACAAAATTGAAACAATACCCTGCATTCAGAGACTCCAACTTCACAATGAATGTCACAGGATTGTGGAAAAGCATAAATATAACCGATCCGACAATGAATGTAACAGTAATCGGTAATTTTAATGTAACCTCTGCTTCAGGAAGTCCTAACTTTCAAACCGCTGGTAAGTGGTATGATTACTTCAGCGGAGATAGTATCGTAGTTACAAATCCTCAGCCCATAACTCTTGCCCCGGGTGAGTTCCATATCTATACAACAGTATTGCTCCCGACACCCGAACCGGGAATTGTAGAAAATATTCAAGATAACTCAACACAAATTGTTAAAGATTATAAGCTCTACCAGAATTATCCTAATCCGTTCAATCCTTCCACTGAAATTAAATACCAGGTATTAAATCAGTCAAAGGTTGTTATTAAGATCTATGACGTTCTGGGCAATGAAGTAAATACTCTTGTTAACCAGGAAATGTCTTCCGGTACTTTTAATACTGTCTGGAACGGCGATAATAACTTTGGTTCAAAAGTAACTAGCGGTGTGTACTTTTGCAGAATAGAAGCCGGAGCCTATATACAGACAATTAAATTAATGCTCATGAAATAAATCTTAATAAATAAAGGGCTGCTCACAGCAGCCCCTTTTTGTAATTCATATCACATGCGTCTCTTTAGATGAAGAATTTTGTTGAATCTTTTATTCAATAAAAATATCTTTTTACCTGGAACTATTTATTTGAGGTATTCATGTCTGATCGTAAAAAGTATGAAGGCTGGCGAGCAGAAAATCCTAACCGCCACAAGAGAGAGATTAGTCTCACTATGTTAAGCGCTCCGATGTATTTTGAATCCGATACCAAAAAGAAAAATACCAAGGACAAGAATAAAAGAAAATATTCATAGTTTTTTTGCCAGGTGGAATAATATAACCGCCGAAGCACTTGCTACATTTAACGATTCCCCTTTTCCATATCTGGGGATAGTTATCCTGTGGTCGCTTAATCTCAATATATCCACTGATGGTCCGTGCGCCTCACTCGCAAAGATAATTATGTTATTCCCCTGGGAATGGAATGAATATAAATCCTCCCCCTCAGTATCAGCGCAAAGCAGTTTATAATTTTTCTTTTTAAATATAGGAAGAAAATCGCCCAGTTCTGTTTCATCATAAATATTAAGATGAAAAATTGATCCCATGCTGCTTCTTACTGTTTTAGGACTAAAGGGATCGGCGCTGTTTTTACTTAACACAATATCCTTTACCCCAAACCAATCACAATTACGCAATATGGTTCCAAGGTTTCCGGGGTCCGCTATATTTTCCAAACAGACTATCAGCCCCGATTTAATATTATTGATATCTTTCGACGCGGGATAATCAAATACCGCAGCAATCCCTTGTGGAGTAACCGTATCCGTCAGCTTATTAAAATCTTTCTCATCCACAGTTTCAAGCAGAACATTATATTTCCTTGGGAACTCATTGTTATTAGTTTCATATTCTTCCGTTACCAGTACAGCTTCGCAGGAATAATTGCTGTTCAGTCCCTCCTCAATAGTTTTCAATCCCTCTGCTATAAACTTCTTTTCAGTATCCCTGTTCTTTTTCTTCAGCAGTGAAGAGTAATATTTTAATCTGTTTTTAGAGATCATACAATATAATTGTAACCATGTTTTGTTCCGTTTGTCTGATCCTCTGAAAGCTGTTTAAGATAATCCCACGTATAAATACCTGTATTATGTCCGTCCCCCCATAAAATCTGAATTGCGTACCCTCCCACCTGCTGTATACTCTTTACAATGTAATTCTCAGGAGCAGGATTCGCCAGCTTGGCAGGAATGTAAGTTTTTAATAGAACAGTTTCCCCCTTGCAGGAAGCACAAGGACATTCGTCTCTTAAATATTTTAAGTCAATGTAGCTCTCCGTATCGTTATCCCACTTAAAAAACAATTTATTCTTTTCTATTACTTTAATCTGTTTAGGTTTCATTTATATAAGAAATAATTAATTAAATATTTAGGGCTAATATAAATTAAAATCCCGTTCCGTTACAATCTATAATATCTGGCATTACATTCTCAATTCAGATATATTTATATATTAGCTCGTTTCTTTCTAAATTTAGATATGGAATCTGTAATAACCCAAATAATTATCATCTTTTTGTTGATCCTGTTATCGGGATTCTTATCTGCCGCGGAAATTGCAATAGCAACCTTTGGTCCCAATAAGATAGACGAACTGAAGGAAAAAAAGGATAAATCTGCATATGCCTTTGCTAAAATCCAGAAGGATACAAATTCCTTTTTCGGTACAATACAGCTCACCACGCAGATTACACTTCTTGCCGCGGCAATGTTGGGGTTTAATCTTTGCTACAAGTACCTTAGCACCTTCTTTGAAGAGCACACTACTTATGATAATAACTATGTAGTTGTGTTATCTGTAATCCTGGCTCTTATTATTATATCATTTTTTACAATGATATTCGGGATATTAATTCCCAAAGCGCTTGGATTCAAATACTCAGACAGATTAGGCAGATTTTCCGTCCATATTATTCTTGCTGCAACTTTTCTTTTCACATACCTGATAAGATTTGCAACCTTTATAGGTAACCTCATACTTAAACCCTTTAATGAAAAGACCAATTTCTCACAGACTCGTTTTTCCGAAGATGAAATCAGGATTATAATTTCTGAAGGAGTTAAATCAGGCGCTATCGATAAAAGGGAACAGGAAATAATAGAAAACCTATTCGAGTTCAATGATCTGCGTGCTCAGGAGGTTATGATTCCGCGGACTGAAATGGTCGCTCTCAACCTAACAGATAATAAAGAAGAAATGAGCACGGAAATTATGAAATCTAACCATTCAATAATTCCGGTTTATAAGGACAATCTTGATAATATAATGGGGATTATTCATACCAAAGACATTATGAAAACTCTCATCAAGACTAAAAATCTTGAGGTAAAGAATTTATTACGTCCTGCTTATTTCATCCCCGAAACAAAATTGATTTCCGAAGTTCTCAAAGAAATGCAGAAAAGAGGGGAACGGCTTGCAATTATTACGGACGAATACGGCGGTACCGAAGGCGTTATTACCATGGAAGATATTCTTGAAGAAATAGTTGGCGATTTTCACAATAACAATCCTACTGAAGAAAAACTTTATTATCGGCTTCCCGATGGAACATATTACATCCGGGGTTCTATGTATATCGACGACTTTAATGAAACCTTTAATAAAGATCTCCCTGTATCGGACGAATATAATACTGTTGCCGGGTTCATTGCCGATAAAACAGGCAAAATTCTTAACGCCGGGGAACAATATCAATATGAAACACTTGTGTTCGAGCTAATAAAAAAGATAAGACAGAAAATGGTTCAGTTTAAGGTTTATTCGTCTGAAAATGATTTCCAGGAGAGCGTAAAAGAATAATATATTTCCTAATTCACTTGCAAAACTTT
>OCZT010000765.1_pt1 | contig 32711 bp, 20 predicted proteins | sample 1539031 | NCBI WGS metagenome assembly OCZT01 (sample SAMEA3539308, study PRJEB22396) | soil metagenome | biome: tundra; feature: field; material: soil | place: USA | collected 2010-05 | depth 0.15 m | reverse complement strand
CCGAACAGGTTAATGTTAAGACTATAGCTACAACATTACAGGGACTGAATGTTATTAAAGAACAGGGGAAGGGACTTATGTCATTTGTGGAATCCTACAGGAAGCTTACCCGTGTACCCGAACCTGAAAAAAAATTCTTTAAAGTGGCTGATCTGATGGGCCGGGTACATATACTTTATAACTCCCTTGATAACAGCCACAAAACAAAATTTTCTTTTTCACTGAAAAAGACTGATCTTGAAATTTTCGCGGATCAAAACCTCATTTCACAGGTTTTAATTAACCTTTTAAAAAATGCTCTGGAAGCCAACGAAAATAATAGTAACGGACAGATACGAATTGTTGTAAATGAAGGATTAAACAGCCACCATGAAATATGTGTTATTGACAATGGTCCCGGAATTCCTGAGGAAAATATTGACGAGATATTTGTCCCGTTTTTTACTACCCGCGAAAACGGTTCCGGAATCGGACTGAGCATCTCAAAACAGATCATGAGAGTTCATGGAGGAAACCTGAAAGTCCGGTCAGTGCCGGGTAAAGAGACTGTCTTTTGCCTGAGTTTCTAATCGTATTTTATCGCCTTAACCGGAGAGATCCTGGTTATTAACTGCGAGGGAACAAGCAACATTATAATTATTGCGGCCATTGTGCCCGCATTCAACAACAGGATGTGGGTTAATTCAAGATTTACCGGAACAGTTTTAATATAATATGATGTAGGGTCGAGAGTAATCAATCCGGTTTTAAGCTGAATAAAAGCAAGTCCTATTCCAATCAGATTTCCCCAGAATAATCCCTTTCCGATCAGATAAGCTGCCTGATAAAGAAACACCCTTCGTATTGTAATGTCTTCAGCGCCAAGCGATTTTAATACCCCAATCATGTTGGTCTTTTCAAGAATCAGGATCAGCAATCCGGATATCATATTAAATCCTGCAACAATAAGCATCAGCAATATTATGATTATAACATTAATATCCTGAAAATTCAACCAATCAAAGATCTGAGGGTATTTTATCCTGATGTTTGTTACCTTAAACTTTGTATCTTCTTCCGTTATTTTATAACCTATCGCGTCTCTGACCTCGGAAGTAATTTCATCAAGTTTATCGAAATCTTTAATAAACACTTCAAATCCACTTACCTGGTCTTCCTTCCATCCATTAAGTCTTTTTATATGTCCGATATCGCAGTAAACATACATCTTATCAAATTCTTCGAGGCTGGTCTCATATATACCGCTGATGGCAAATTTTCTCATTCTCGGCGGATCCTGAATAAATAGCATTGCGAATGAATCACCTGTTTTCAGCCTGAGCATATCGGAGATCTTTTTTGAAATAATCACCTTATCAGTTCGTCCTGTATCCGTGACAGTGAAAACGGAGCCATCCACCATATTGCTCCTGAAATAACTCCAGTCAAAATCGCTGCCTATTCCTTTGAGCACCACTCCCTGGATATCCTCATCAGTTCTTATGATTCCTGCTTTCGTGGCAAAGACCTGAACATGTTCAATCCCACTTATCTGCTTAATCCTGGGAATAAATTTCTGGGTGTCACTTATTGGCGTGGTCTCGAATGAAATATTTGAATCGAAATTCATGATCTGAATATGCGATCCAAATCCTACCACTTTTTCCCTGATCTGTTTTTTGAAGCCTGTAAGTATGGCAACTGCCAGAATCATGACTGCGAGGCCCATGGCTATTCCGACTATAGCAATAACATTTATAGGACGTGAAAAGGATGTTCCTTCACGTCTTCCTTTTATGAGCCTGTGTGCTATGAAATATGGTAAATTCATCTTTTCCTGAATCAACAAAATTAAGAAAATTGGTCTATATTTTTCTTTTAGTTGATTTAAATGAAGAAATAACCACAAAGGGCACAAAGGTCTCAAAGAAATATAATTCATAATTATAACTTTGTTCTTTGTGCCTTCTTTGTGTACTTTGTGGTTAAAAAGAAAAGGGTTAGTTGATCTGGAATATATGAGATATATAGGAGTTTAGAAAACGGATGAAAAGACTTTTTTTTAAATTTACCATACTTACATTCGCCGGTGCATTTTCTGTGAGTCTTCAAGCTCATAAAGCTCCTATCCCCGGCGCAAATCAGATTGAACAATACAAATCGGTTATAGAAGGGAAATCTGTTGCTGTTGTTGCGAACCAGACTTCAATGATAGAATCAACTCATCTGGTTGATACGCTCTTATCAATTGGAATAAATATAAAGATAATATTCGCCCCAGAACATGGATTCAGAAATTTAGCCGATGCCGGGGAGACCATCGAAAATGGGAAGGATATTGAAACAGGCATCCCGGTTATAAGTCTTTATGGTTCGCATTTGAAACCAACGGCCCGGGACCTGGCAGGAATTGATGTGGTTATTTTTGACATTCAGGATGTCGGTACCCGATTCTATACCTATATATCAACACTTCATTATCTTCTGGAATCATGTGCAGAAAATCATGTTAAATGTCTCATTCTTGACAGACCCAATCCTAATGGGTTTTATTTTGACGGGAACATCCTTGATACTGCCTTCAGTTCTTTTGTAGGTATGGATCCGGTTCCGGTAGTTCATGGTATGACCGTTGGAGAGTATGCAAAAATGTTAAATGGAGAGGGATGGCTGAAGAATGGGGTAAGATGTGATCTCATGGTTATTAAGTGTAAAAACTACACTCATAAATCGCTCTATGAACTTCCAATAAAACCATCGCCTAACCTGCCAAACCAGACCTCTATATATCTATATCCATCACTCTGTTTTTTTGAGGGAACCGCTATCTCATTGGGAAGAGGAACATTATTTCCATTTCAGGTTTTCGGAAGTCCTGATCTTCCTGACAGGGGTTTCAGTTTTATACCCCATAGTGTTCCCGGAGCTAATAATCCACCACTACTTGGGATTAGATGCTTTGGAACGGATCTGCGGGATGCCCTTAAAAATAAGCTTGTGCCAAAGCCTGAACTTAATCTCGATTGGCTCATCAGCGCTTATCAGGATTTCTCAAATAAGGATAAGTTTTTTAATTCATATTTTGATGTTCTTGCCGGAGGTCCCGTTCTAAGGGAACAAATACAGAAGAGGATGACTTCAGAACAAATCAGGGCAACCTGGAAAGAAGGGCTATCTAGATTCTCAAAAATCAGGGAGAAGTATTTGCTGTATGAATAAACCCCCTAAATCCCCCAATTGGGGGACTTTATTTATCCACGGGTTTTTCTAGCCCCCCATTTGGGGGGTTGGGGGGTAGAAAACAAGGGAAAAGGGAGAGTCTTTTATACTCTTCCCGGGTAAACCTTGAGCGCCTCTGCCAATGTTTCCATTGCATTTTTAAGGTCGTCAATTTTCAACACATAAGCGATACGTACCTCGTTTTTACCTGAACCGGGAGTAGAATAAAAACCTGAAGCAGGAGCTACCATAACTGTCTGATTATTATATTCAAACTCTTCAAGCAGCCATTGAGCAAATGAATCGGCATCATCAACAGGCAGTTTTACAACAGTATAAAATGCGCCTTTTGGTTTAGGACAATAGACACCCGGGATTTTATTAAGAGCTTCAACCATGAAGTTCCGTCGTGCAGTATATTCCCTGTTAACTTCTTTAAAATACTCTTCGGGTGTATCTATTGAGGCTTCGCCAATTATCTGTCCGATACCTGGAGGTGAAAGACGTGCCTGTGCAAATTTAAGGGCAGTAGAAAAAATAGCTTTGTTCCTCGTGATCAAAGCGCCTATCCTTACACCGCACTCACTGTATCGTTTTGAAACTGAATCGAGCATAATGACATTATTATCAATGCCTTCAAGATTCATTGCCGAGAAATGTCCGGCACCATCATAGCAAAAATCACGGTATGCCTCATCGGAGAAAAGGAAAAGATCATGTTTCCTGACTATTTCCTTAAGATGAAAAAGTTCTTCCTTTGAATAGAGATATCCTGTGGGATTATTAGGATTGCAGATAATAATCCCTTTCGTTTTTGAAGTGATTTTTTTTTCAATATCACGGATTGGAGGAAGTGCAAAATCTTCTTTTATATAGGAGGTCACAGGAACAATCTTAATACCTGCAGTTGTTGCAAAACCATTATAATTGGCATAGAATGGTTCGGGTGTTATAACTTCTTCACCCGGGTTTACGCACGACATAAGAGCAAACAGTATAGCTTCAGATCCCCCGGTTGTAATAAGGATCTCGGAATGATTGATATTTATCCCGATCTTCCGGTAATAGGTTGCAAGTTTAAGGCGATAAGATTCATTACCCGCCGAATGGCTGTACTCAATCACTTTCAGGTTAATATTTCGGAGTGCATTGAGCGCTACTTCAGGAGTATGAATATCGGGTTGCCCGATATTAAGATGGTACACAATTCTTCCTTTACGTTTAGCTTCTTCAGAATAGGGAACAAGTCTTCTTATTGGTGAGGCAGGCATTGCTTTGCCTTTATCTGATACTGATGGCATATAAATGGTATATTAAAAAGTTTGTTTCTTTGGTGAAACAAAAGTAAGAAAAATCACTCATTATATAATTGCAAATTAAGTTCTGGAACAAATGTGGTCTCCTGCAGATTACACAGGTTTTCGCTGATCTTTCTTCGCCAATCTGCGAGATCAGCGGGAAATATTATATTTTTGCATTTCATATTTTTGAATCTTTTATAATACCAAAATGAATATTCCTTCAAAATACGAGCCCGGTAAAGCTGAGGAAAGGTGGTATAAATACTGGATGGATAATGGGTTTTTCAAAAGTATTCCCGATGAAAGAGAACCCTATACAATTGTTATTCCTCCGCCCAATGTTACCGGTGTCCTTCACATGGGCCATATGCTTAATAATACAATCCAGGATGTTCTGGTTCGCAGGGCAAGAATGCAGGGGAAAAATGCCTGCTGGGTACCGGGAACCGATCATGCATCAATTGCAACCGAGGCAAAAGTAGTTGCAAAACTCAAAGCAGAAGGAATTGAAAAACGCGATCTCAAACGCGAAGAATTTTTGGAACATGCCTGGGAGTGGACCAATAAACACGGAGGTATAATCCTTGAACAACTTAAACGACTCGGCGCTTCATGCGACTGGGATCGAACTCTTTTCACTATGGATGAGAAGAGGTATGTCTCTGTTATAAAGGTATTTGTTGATTTGTATAATAAAGGTCTCATTTACAGAGGCATCAGAATGATAAACTGGGATCCTCAGGCTATGACCGCTGTCTCTGATGAAGAAGTTAATTATACCGATGAAAAATCAAAACTTTACTATGTCCGTTACAAAATAGTAGGAGAAGATGGGTATGTAATGGTGGCGACGACACGTCCGGAAACAATACTCGGGGATACAGCTGTTTGTGCAAATCCCGATGATGACAGGTACAGGCATCTGAAAGGCAAGAAAGTCATAGTCCCAATGGTCAACCGTGAAGTGCCATTTATTTTTGACAGTTATGTTGATCCTGAATTCGGAACGGGATGTCTGAAGATTACGCCGGCTCATGATATTAATGACTACGAGATCGGTCTCAGGCACAAATTGCCATCAATTGACGTTTTCAATGAAGATGGGACGATGAGCGAAAGAGCCGGATTATTTGTAGGTGTTGACAGGTTTAAGGCAAAAGAGCTTGCCGAAAAGGAACTACAGAGAACAGGAAGCCTGGTTAAAGTTGAAAACTACGATAATAAGATTGGACGTTCGGAACGAACAAATTCAGTTATTGAACCAAGGCTTTCACTTCAATGGTTCCTGAAGATGAAAGAGCTTTCACGACCTGCATTAGAAGCTGTTTTGAACGGCGATGTTCACATACATCCCGCAAAGTTTAAAAATCTTTACCGTCATTGGATGGAGAATGTGCACGACTGGTGTATAAGCCGTCAGCTTTGGTGGGGCCACAGGATCCCGGCATGGTACTACAATAATAATGAATTTGTTGTTGCAGAGAATATTACTGATGCTCTTGAACTTGCCAGGAAGAAAAGTGGAAATGCCACTTTGAGTAAGGATGATCTCCGCGAGGACGATGATGTTCTTGACACCTGGTTCTCATCATGGCTCTGGCCGATCACTTCATTTGACGGAATAAATAGACCGGGAAATGAAGATATCAGATATTATTATCCTACAAACGATCTTATTACAGCGCCTGAGATTCTCTTTTTCTGGGTGGCCCGTATGATCATTGCCGGTTATGAGTACAGGGGTCAGAAGCCTTTTGAGAATGTCTATCTTACAGGACTTGTTCGTGATCAGCAGAGAAGAAAAATGTCGAAATCGCTGGGTAACTCCCCGGATCCGATTGAACTCATTGAAAAATATGGCGCAGACGGAGTCAGGGTAGGTATGCTGCTATGTTCGCCCGCTGGTAATGACCTGCTTTTTGAAGACAGCCTGCCCGAACAGGGACGAAATTTTGCAAATAAGATATGGAATGCCTTCAGGCTAGTAAAAAGCTGGAGTGTCGATGAGACAATAGATCAGCCGGATTCATCAGTAATTGCTGTGAAATGGATGGATGAGGTGCTGAAGAAATCTATTAATGAAATAGATTTGAACTTCAGAAAATTCAGGATATCAGAAGCTTTGATGACCACCTATAAATTGTTCTGGGATGAATTCTCCGGCTGGTTTCTCGAAATCATCAAACCCGAATATCTAAAGCCTGTTGACAGGAAAACTTATGATTCCACGGTAGCTATTTTTGAAAAGCTTGTGAAGGTAATACACCCGTTTATGCCCTTCATAACCGAGGAGATCTGGCAACTGCTCCATGAAAGAAATGAAGGTGAAAGCATTATGGTGACCAAGATGCCTGAATCAAAAAGATTCAATAAGGAACTGGTAGCCCGTTTTGAATCCGTTAAGGAAACAATCAGCGCTATCAGAACAGTAAGGAAAAATAAGGAAATTCCAACAAGGGATAAGATTAAACTTCTCATTCTTTCGGATAAAAATCATTATGATACTGAATTTCTTCCTGTTGTCAGTAAACTCTGTAATCTTTCAGAAATACTGTTTGTTACAGATAAACAGAAAGGGACAGCCTCATTTATGGTAAGGACCACAGAGTATTTTATCCCTCTTGCAGGTAAGCTTGATATAGAAGGCGAGATCGCTAAAATACAGGATGATCTGAATTATAACAGGGGATTTCTTGTCAATGTAATGAAGAAGCTCGACAACGAACGATTCGTTAAAAATGCTCCTGCAAATGTTCTTGAGTTGGAGAGAAAGAAAAAGAGTGATGCGGAGTCGAAGATTAAGTCGTTGGAGGAGAGGATCAAAGAGCTGAAATCATTGTAATATTCGCACTATTCCTTGTATTCAACCCCCCAACCCCCCATTTGGGGGGCTAAATAAAATAAAACAACGAATTAATAAATGCATAACACTTCTCGATTCTGATTTCGAATGTTCGTTATTCTGATTTCATAAAGACCGTCTCATAATACTGTTCTTCCACTTTTTATTCTCCTGAACCCTTCCCCCGTCCCCTTCCCTGCAGTCAGGCTCCATCGCTAAAATAGCTCCCGATAAATCGGGACAGGCTCACCGGGCTATTTTTTAACGCTCGGCCCTCTTAAACAGTAAGGGAAGGGGTGCAATACTTTTAATCACAATGATTTGTACCCTCCCCTTATTTGTTTAAGGGGAGGGTTAGGGAGGGGTTCAATAAACAACAAAATGCCCTTTTGAGACACCCTCAGGGGGTAAAAGATTATGGTATCAGCTTCCTTACAAAATAATTCTGATCAACAGGAACCAGCTCCCATTCGCTATTCAGTATAAGATGCCATCCATCGCCTGAAATATGATTTTTATCTGCTTTGAATGCTTTCGCGGTAATACGAATAAACTTAAGGTTATTTGAGACGAGACAACCACCTTTATCGACTGTAAGTTTGCCCCAGTTATCTGATACCCTCATAGAATTATAAATAGTACCGAGTGTATCCAATGAATGAATATCTTCCGGTTCAAAGTCAAAAGACGGACTCTCAAGTTCAAGAAATACTACGGGTTTCTCTGTGAAAATACTTATCTGGTTATGGATACTTTCTTTGATTTCTGCCTCCCGTTTTTCTTCCTCCTTATTGATAGACTCAATATCATAATTAACTGCCAGACTTCCTGCAACATCCCTGCAGATATCCGGTAATTCTATTTTATAAAGTTCTCTGACTGTATCTCCGAGGTCAAAACTATCTGTTTTTATATTTTTAAAATCATATCCTTTATCGTAAAGTAGTGAAGCATATAACGCACCATGAATGAAACCATATGATCTTGCATAGGATTGCATTGAATAAATACGGTCAAGATTTTCGAAAAGTCTCGATTTGAATTCCTCCGGAGAATTAGTGCAAAGCAGAGTATATGTAAATGTTGAAAGCCCTTCATATGTTTCAAACCTGTTTTCGTCAGTCGCATATTTGCGATTAAGTTCCCTGTTGGAGCCTCTGAATATAAGCGCATCTCTTATAGCCAACTGGCGTTCTTCACCCCGGGAATTAATTGCTTTCCTGAGAGCTTTCCATTCAAGTTTGATCCAGAGCCTTGCTTCCTTTTCTTCCATATTGGTTAAATTAAAGGTTGAGGCAATAACACCTTCATTTTTCTGAAAAAGATGAAACAAACTGTGAATTGTCCTGGTTTTTATCCTGTACTCGTCCTCTTCTGCCGGTAGAGGCACCATGGCAAACTGAGTTCCTCCGAATTTCACCGGAGCATTACTCAGTACAAGCTCTTTTGGATATATGCCGGTATATACTCCATCTTTAGATTTTAGAATACCCTCATTATCAGGTTGGTTAGCTACAATTCTGCGAGTGACTCTTTCTACAAACATTATTGGACCATAAAGGTTTATTCCCCATAGTTTACCATTATCCCGATTACATATCTCCTCAATATCTTTTAAACATCGGGATGCTTTATCAGTTGTAAAGTAAGACTCACTGTTTTTTCCTTTACAGCTTATCAGCATAAGCAAAACAGGGAAAATGATCCATTTTTTCATTATAGCTGGTTTGGGCTCCGAAAGTAATGAAAAAATTTACAGAAAGTCAAAAACACTCTAAAGTTTGGGTATTGCGATTTATTAATAACTTTGAAGTATGCAATTATGAGGACATTTTCTTACTAATAATTCATGATAGATCGCATGGATAATTTATCTCTTCTTTTTCAGGTAAGCGAGGTTGTTGCAAAAAGTTCTGACCTTGAGGAAGCTATCCTCCAGGTAATGGAGGAGATGGCTAAACAATTTGGCATACTCCAGGCTTTCCTGACAGTTCTGAATCGTAACTCCTCTAAAATATATATTGAGGTAGCTTATGGATTGACTAAAGAACAACAAGACAGGGGTGAATATAAAATTGGGGAAGGTATTATAGGGGAAGTGGTTAAAACCGGTGAGCCAGTTATTATTCCTCATATTTCAGATGAACCTCGTTATCTGAATAAAACAAAATCGACAACCAAATTTGAAGATGATGATTCCTTCATCTGCGTTCCGATTAAGGCAAAGAACGAAATAATAGGTACCCTCAGCGTAAAACTAAAATATTATTCCAACCGTTCGTTTCAGAATGAATTGCAGTTTCTGACCATTATGGCTTCAATGTTTGCCAGACTGGTAAGGTCGCGACAGGATAAGATTGAAGAGCTTGAAAAACTTCATTACAGGAAACTCAGGGAACAAGGACTTTATAGTTATAATGACCGGGTCACATCTCTTGTAGGAGAGTCAGGTAAGATGCAGGAAGTTTATGACCTGATTTCCAAAGTGGCAAATACAAACGCAACGATCCTGATCAGAGGAGAAAGTGGTGTTGGCAAAGAGCTGGTGGCAAAAGCTATACACGATCAAAGTTCACGCAGTAAAATGCAGATGATCAGTATTAATTGCGCAGCTATTCCTGAGATGCTCATAGAAAGTGAATTGTTCGGATATGAAAGAGGAGCATTTACCGGCGCAGATAAATTGCATAAAGGACGATTTGAGTTAGCTGAAAAAAGCACAATTTTCCTAGATGAAATCGGCGATCTTTCTTCAAACCTGCAGGTGAAGTTGTTAAGGGTATGTCAGGAAAAGGAGTTTCAACGGCTTGGAGGAAGTGAAACCATTCAGGCAGATGTGCGTATTATAGCAGCCACAAACCGCGATCTGGAAGAACTCATGCTAAAAAACGAATTCCGCGAAGATTTATATTACAGGCTGAACGTCTTTCCGATTTTTATTCCACCCCTACGGGACAGACGCGCGGATATACCTTTGCTGGTAAATCATTTTATAGAAAAATATAACAAAATCCACGATCTGGACATCAAGCGGATAAGCTCGACAGCCATTGACTTGCTGATGACATATCACTGGCCCGGCAACATCAGGGAATTGGAGAACTGTATAGAACGGGCAAGTATTCTCAGCATCGACAAGGTGATACGTTCACATAATCTGCCTCCAACTCTACAGAGTGCTGCCTCTACCCATTCACGTGTTGACGGGGGGCTGGAAGCCATCCTTGAAAATGTGGAAAAGCAAATGCTGATTGATGCATTGAACCTCTCGAAGGGAAATATTTCAAAAGCCGCCGACCAGCTTAAGCTTACAGAACGTATGATGGGTCTGAGGATCAAAAAATACGAGATCGACCCCGCAATATTCAAAAAATTTAAACGTAAGACAGTTTGATAGAATGGTAGGAACGTTGCATGCAACGTCCCTACTACCAATAATTTACTAATATTTGCTAGGAATCCTACAGTTTTGTAGGATTTTTTGTTGATTCCTACCGGATTGTAGCCTTTTTTATTCAATATAAAAAGTAAGATTTTTATTTATGTCCTCCTTATTGCCTGTGTTTTAATGGTTTACAGGCTCCAATTTTATCCTTCCGGATTATTTTCCCGAAAAATGGCATGTATTTGGCCTTATAGAGGCACAGATACAAAACTATACAATTATGTGCCTTTTTATCATCATGGAAATATCGAAAAAGTAAATTATAACTAAAAATCAAAATGTATGAAGAAAATTGAAGCAATTATCAGGACATCAAAATTTGAAGATGTCAAAACCCAGCTAAAAGAAATTGGCATAGATTTCTTTTCCTATTGGGATGCATCGGGAGTGGGAAATGAGCTTCTGCGCGGACATCACACCTACCGTGGAACTGTATACGATACACAGTACATCTCCAGAATTTTTATATCAATTGTACTTCATGACATTAATGTTCAGAAAACTATTGATTGTATTGAGAAAGCCGCCTTCACCGGAGAAATTGGCGACGGGATGATCTTCAGTTATAACATTGAAGAATCAGTAAGGATCAGTAATGGCTCACGGGGAGATGCATCAACAGCAGGTCCGGGCGATGAGAAATTAATCAAATACTAATTATTTAAATCTTATAACAATGACTAAAAAAATTATATTAATCGTCGTGGCGCTGATTATGACTATAGGAACTGTATGTTATGCGGATGGACCAAGAAAACCTGATCCCAGTGGTACAAACACAGGTAATGCTACTGAAATTTCAGCAGCAACTCCCGGATCACCAACAATATTGGAAGTGGCAAATCAGGTCGGGCACAATAAAGTTGCTCTTAACATCATGTGGACCTTAATTACCGGCTTTCTGGTAATGTTCATGCAGGCTGGTTTTGCAATGGTAGAAACCGGATTGACACGTGCAAAGAACGTTGCACATACCATGGCAATGAACTTAATGATATACCCATTAGGCATGCTCGGTTTCTGGGTATGTGGTTTTGCCATCATGTTCGGAGGTGTAGGTGCAATAACTACAATGGGCGGCTTTGACGGGTTAAATCATGAATTGACTATTAAATTGTTCGGACATTCGTTCGGTCTGCTTGGTTCAAAAGGATTTTTTCTTAGCGGGACTTATGATGTTGCGGTATTTGCATTATTCCTTTTTCAGATGGTATTTATGGATACTACAGCTACTATCCCGACGGGAGCCATGGCTGAGAGATGGAAATTCGCTGCATTTGTTCTGTATGGACTTGCTGTAGGAACAATTATTTACCCTGTTTATGGAAACTGGGTATGGGGCGGCGGCTGGTTAACACAACTTGGTTCAAATTTCCACTTGGGACATGGCCATGTTGATTTTGCAGGTTCATCTGTTGTTCACCTGACCGGAGGGGTTATAGCCGGAGTTGGGGCATGGATACTCGGACCTCGTCTTGGGAAATATAATAAAAACGGATCTCCAAATGCTATTCCGGCACACAGTATACCGATGGCAGTAATCGGAACATTTATCCTTGCTTTCGGTTGGTTTGGCTTCAACCCGGGCTCGACTCTGGCTGGAGGGGATCTTAGGATCGCAGTTGTTGCAGTCAATACTATGATTGCTTCTGCAACCGGCGCTTTAGCTGCCATGCTTTACATGTGGTGGTTTAAAACCAAAAAACCCGACGTCAGCATGATTTGTAACGGTTTGTTAGCCGGGTTAGTTGCCATTACAGCACCTTGTGCATTTGTAACTGTTGGAAGTGCTGCTCTTATTGGGTTGATTGCAGGAATACTTGTTGTGGAATCATCATTCTTTTTTGAAAGAAAAGCAAAGATCGACGATCCGGTCGGTGCAATTTCAGTGCATGGTGTAAATGGAGCATGGGGCGTTATAGCACTTGGATTATTCGCTGATGGCACTTATGGAGATGGATGGAATGGTGTAGCTGGTACGGTAAAAGGATTATTTTATGGTGACGGAGGACAATTGATTGCTGAGATTATTGGTGTATTAGCAAACCTGATTTACGTAGGATTGATTTCATTCGTGGTGTTTAAAGTGATAGATCTTATCATAGGCAACAGGGTATCTGCAAGAACCGAACTTGAAGGTCTCGATTTACCTGAAATGGGAATCGACGGCTATTCAGGAACGAAAATGGATAAGAACGCTGAAACTCCATTGTCAAGATAAAGTTTGTTAGCTGGCAGTCGGGAGCATCGTTTCATTTCCCACTATAATCGCTCCCTGACTGTCATCTTTCAACCTGCAAAAGCAGTAAAATTATTTAACTAAATCAAATTATCATGAAAAAACTCTTAATAATATGCCTGGTTTTATGTTCTTTAAGCAACGAATTGACATTTTCAACTCCATCCACTCAGATTTGGATTCCTTCCACGGATTTTCAAAAATGGAAAACAATGCATCTCGGTCTCGATAATTATATCAGGACCTCAAATATTAACGGTGTTCGCGGGGCCGGTATCTTCGATGCAGGTTTTACAACAGGTCTGTTGCCTTTCGAGAAATTTCAGGGAGAGATCGGGGTGGATTATTTGTATATGGGAGACAGCAATTACGATAATCATCCAATTTATTTCAATGCAAAAATTGGATTACCTGAAGATGCGTTATTTAAAGGTTTTCCTGCCATTGCTTTGGGGGCATATAACTTTGGTTTAAAAACGAATCTTACCAATTATAATATTATTTACGGCGAAATTGCAAAAACAATTCCCATACTTGGCCGACTCAGCGTTGGGTATTATACTGGTAATGATAAGGTCCTTGTTGATGAAAATCTGAAGAAAGCAAATAATGGAGTTCTGTTATCATGGGATAGAACAATGACTGAAATATCTGATAAGCTTTGGCTGGCTGTCGATTATCAGGGAGGTAAGAATTATCTTGGAGCATTAAGTTTTGGAGCATCCTGGGCTTTCTCTAAAAATGTTTCCGTGATTTTTGGGTATGACATATATAATAACAAAAATGCTTATTATAATACCAGTAACCAGAATGCTAACACTTTTACTGCACAGGTTGATATAAATTTTTAAACAGTTCATGTATGTTTTATACCCCTTACCTTCACCTCACTTATTGGAATGTGTTACCCCACTTCTTCCCGGGTACTAATAAGCAGGTAGCAGGTGTAAGTTGAAAAAATAAGATAATTTTCTTTTTCATAAGGTTGGTTGGTTAGTTAGTTTATTAGTTAAAAGGGCTGTCTCAGTTGAGGCAGCTTTTTTTTCTGTATCTTCATCCCGGGCAGCCATAATGCTAACATTCAGCTCAAATCCGATCAGTATAGCTATTGAATTGAGATATAGCCAGATAAGTATAACCATCAGTGTTCCTACCGAACCATATAGTTTATTGTATTGTCCGAAATTATTTACATAGGCGGAGAACCCGAGAGAAGTAAGAATAAACAATAATGTTGCAAGTGTTGATCCGGGTGAAAAAAATTTAAAGCCGGTTTTTCTGACAGGAGCAAAATAGTATAGGAATGAAATAGCCAGAAAAAGAAGCAGGACTACAAGTATCCACTTCAGGAATATCAGAAAAATAATTACAAAATGTCTTTTTGCTATATGAAGTACCACGAGCCTGTTCACAGCAACTTTTCCGAATATTACCAGAAATCCTGCGATTGAAATCATAAAGATGATGATCAACAACAAAACAACCGATATCTTTCTCTGATTCACCCACGATCTTGTTTTAAATGTGTGGGCAGACACAACAAATGCATGAATAACTGCGTGAATTCCATTAGTAGAAAAGATAACTGTGGCAACAAACATAAATAGCGTCAGCTCTCTGCTCTTATGCGTGACTATATCTGTAATAGTTGTCTGGAGGAAGGTGAAAGCATTGGACGGCAGAATGTTTTCAAAAAGTCTTATAAGTTCCTGCTGGAAATTTGGAAGTGGAATAAAAGGAATTAAACTAAAAAGAAAAATTGAGGCTGGCAGTAAAGCCAACAGGAGGTTGAATGCTATTGATGAAGCCCTGGTGACGAGCACTCCTTTTCGAAATCCCTTTATTACAAATGTCATAACCTGACTTATTGGTACACCATCAAAACCTGGCAGAACCAGTTTCCTGATTTTTTCTTTGTCGTTAAAAGTTCTGACTCCCCTTAGGTTCATGATCTAAACGGCTTTAAGACTCATATCCAGGCTTTTAATATGATGTGTAAGTGCACCAACAGAAATGAAATCAACACCGCATTCCGCATAATTTCTGATCGTCGAAAGATCAATTCCGCCTGACGATTCGGTTTCAAACCTCCCTGAAATTTCTTTAACTGCGATAATGGTATCCTCAACACTGAAATTATCGAGCATTATGCGATCCACTCCGCCGACTGCAAGTATTGTCCTTACCTCCTCAAGGGATCGTGCTTCTATCTCAACCTTAAGGTTCAGATTATTCCTTTTCAGATAGGCCGTTGTTTTATGGATTGCATTAGAAATTCCCCCTGCATAATCGATATGATTGTCTTTCAGCAATATCATATCGTATAAACCCATTCTGTGATTCAACCCGCCACCTATTCTTACAGCCTCTTTTTCAAGAAATCTGAACCCGGGAGTGGTTTTACGTGTATCAAGTATTTTGGTTTTTAATCCCTTCAGACGGGTTGCATATTCATGCGTATTTGTAGCGATTCCGCTCATTCTTTGCATAATATTCAGAACCAGTCGCTCTGATTTTAGAATTGATTGCTGACGGCCGGAAATGTAAAATGCGATATCTCCGGGAACGACATTTGTTCCATCCTCAAGAATTATCTCTGGTTTAAGCTCATTATCGATTATTGAAAAAAGATCAACAGCAACCCTGATTCCTGCTAAAATGCCTTTCTCTTTTATCAGTAGTTTTGCCTTACCCTTTGTTTCCGATGGTATGCACGCCAGTGAAGAGTGATCACCATCCCCTAAATCCTCAGCAAGGCTTCTTAGAATGAATTCCCTTAGAATTCTATTTTCCATTGTCAGATTCAATGCGTATCTGATGAATAAGCAATTCCTGATCAACTTTCTTGAGCAGGAAATAAACACGGAAATCTCCTTTCTCTGTCTTAAGATTGCCTATGGCATACTGAGCATCATTTTTGGCACCCTGATGACGGATGGTGAAATCTTTAGCATGGTATTCCGCAAAGAAGTCTTTAAGTATGGTTTCAGCTACATTTTTTTTGTAGAAATCCTCCTTATCCAGAAGAAGAAGTTCAATGGTAGAGTTCATGTACTTTGATAACTCTGCAGCATTACCAGCTTTGAGAGCTATTGAAATTCCTCCTGGTATTTTCCCCTGATCCTGCGCTCCGAGAGAAAAGCAAATAATCGTGAGTGCAATAATTGTAAAACCCTTTATGAATTTCATTTGATATCACTTTTTTTGTTGACTTTCATTATCATTAAATGACAAATTTAACTAAAATCATCTAAGAGCACCTCCAAAAAATACTTTTTTCAGCATAAGTATAATACGAAGAAGGCATTTATAAGGTTTCAAAAATATATTGGTACCTGAAATTGACATGACCGATTAGTCATTTCTTTATTTAACAAACCTGAAACCATAGAAATAGAATTGCACGCACGGGTTATTAATTATATTTTTGTAAAAGAGTGACCGACAGTTTCAAAGGACTATAGTCACATCATTAATCATGAAAATAACATTATTGCAAACAGGCAAGACTACAGATAAACATATTTCAGAATTGGTTGATCTGTATTCAAACCGCATAAAAAAATATACGGGGTTTGAGATAATTACAATTCCTGATATAAAGAATACAAAGAACATGCCCGTTCAGGAACAAAAAGCCAAAGAGGCAACAAAAATTATTCAGTCTGTTACTGATGACGATTATATCATATTACTTGACGAAAGAGGGAAGGAGTTAAGGACACTTGAGTTTTCAGGAACTTTGGAAAAGATGTTCTTCCTTCCAAAAAAAAGGATCGTTTTTATTATTGGTGGTCCCTGGGGCTTCTCTGAGGCGGTTTATAAAAGGGCCGATTATAAAATGTCTTTGTCAAAGATGACTTACCCTCATCAGCTGGTACGATTATTGTTTCTTGAACAGCTTTACAGGGTATTTACAATAATTAAAGGAGAACCCTATCATCATGAATAAGCTATGAATATTAAATTATGAGAGCCTATCGTTATCCTATATTTCTTTCCATTCTGACTGTTGTACTTATAATTCTGGCACTTGCCGCAGAAAAAGTTTATTTCAGTAATTTTGAGTATCGCTACAGAACCAGGATGTTTAATAAAAACCTGGTTGCAAAAGAGAAAATCATGGAGGATTGCCTCAATGGGTTGAAACCTGTTCTGGCCAGGGAAAATCCTAATGATACTATTTCTAAAAATGACCTCTTTACGACTGCAGAAAAAAACAGGATCAGCCTACTTGAGTATCTTGACAATAAACTTGTCTACTGGTCAGATAATGAGTTTGATGTACCCAGGGTATTCATTGATTCACTCTATAACAAACCGTTGGTTTTTTTACAAAACGGATGGTTTCTTACCAAAACAATTCAGGCCGGGAATGACAGAATTATCGGCTTGCTTAGAATACGCACTGATTATGGTTTCGAGAATAACATCATTAAAAGCGGGTTTGAAAAGGAATTCAGGGTTCCTGAAAATGTTGACCTGAATACCGAAAAAAAAGCATCTGAATATCACGTTTTTGATAAAAAAGGATATTTCCTATTTTCCATCTTATTCCCGGCAGTCAAAGGAAACACATCTTTTATTTATATCCCGTTATGTTTGTGGGCAGGTGCATTTGTTCTGATCATTCTCCTTTCTTTCGAACTTGTTAAATTATTTGTTAGAAAAGGAAGAGGCCTGTCCGGAGTTGCTATTGCCCTAGCGATTTATACATTTATCTACCTGTTTCTTCTTCTCTCAGGCAAACCTTTGTCTGTTTTTCATACCGAACTATTTTCTCCGTACCTGTTCTCTCTTAACAAGATTATCCCGTCATTGGGTCACCTTGTGATGCTCAGCATTCTTGTAGCTGCTTTTTCCACATTCCTTTACCTTTATTTTCCTGTTGAGGCACGAAAAGAGAATAAAGCGACAGGCAATTATCTCTTACTTTCAGTTTTGCTGTTTGCCGCAACTCTGATCTTATGTTTCTATCAATGGATTTTCAACCAGCTCATTTCAATCTCCAATATAAATTTTGAAATTTATAAAGTACTGGAATTGAATGTGTATAGTTTTGCCGGGTTTGCGTCCATATTCCTTTTACTACTGGTTCCGGTGTTCTATCTGTTTAAAATATTTCAAAGTGCCAGACAATTCAGTACAGGAACGGTTATCTATTCCATAATAACTTCATTTATTGTTCCGGCTATCTTTTTCTATAATATGCCCGGGACTATGATCCCTTTGATAATATTTTATTTTGTTCTGGTCGTAAGTATATGGATATCAACAAATAGAAATCTGAGCCTGTTAAGTATTACTGTAATTCTTTCCATCATCTCCGGTGTCTATTTTCTTTATTTTATTACAAGCCTGTCAGAAAAGAAAACGGTTGAAAATCTTAAAATTCAGGCAGTCTCTTTTTCAACTGAAAATGACCCTGAAGCAGAACATCTTTTACTCGATTTATACCCTGCAGTTGTGAAGGATACTGCTCTCTCCAATATGATGATGGTTAAATATTTCAACAAGGACGATTCCGAAAAAATATCAAACTACCTGCAGGATAATTATTTTACCGGATTCTGGAAGAATTATTATATAATCATTACCCTTTGCCAGAATGATCAACCTTTGCAAATTGGTTCGGGCAGTGAAAAGTCGCTGAACTGCTTTAGTTTTTTTGATGACCGTATAAAACGGGATGGCCACAGACTTAACGGGACTAATTTTTATTTTCTTGATAACCAGGGAGGGAGATCATATTACCTGGGCAGGTATTATTATAAATCAGTGAATAACAAGACAAATGGCTTATTCATTGAACTATACAGTGATGTGAACGTATTCCAGCCAGGCTATTCGGAATTACTTCTTGATAAAAAATACCATGAATATGCAGGGTTAAGGGATTATTCTTTTGCAAAATATATTAATGGTAAACTTGTTCTTATAACCGGTGAGTTTCCTTTTGATAAAACAGATGCCGAATACATTGATAAATTTTCAGATTACAGGATTTTCAAAACAGAAGGGTTTAAACATGTCCTTTATAAAAACGGGAATGCTACGGTAATATTAACCAGACCAGATGTTACACCCGGCGACATAATAATCTCCTTTGCATATCTCTTTGTATTCATCCTTTTCTTCTCAAATGTGATTATTCTGTTGATCAGGAGACCCCCGGTCAGAGGTTTGAATATATTTAACTTCCGGCAGAAGCTTCAACTCTCCTTTATTGGGATACTATTATTCTCATTTATTTTGATAGGTGTTGTGGTGGCATATATTACAATTGGCCAATACCAGTCAAAACACTATGAAAATATAAAGGAAAAGCTTAATTCGGTTTATATAGAGCTCGAAAGTAATCTTTCGATGGAAAAGTATATTTCACCTGACTGGAAAGGTAATGGATATTCGTCATTGAATGAGTTACTGGTAAAGCTTTCCAATGTTTTCAATACTGACATTAATCTTTATAATCTCAATGGATTTCTTATTTCTACCTCACGACAGGAAATTTTTGACCGGGACCTGACAAGCGAGCGTATAAACAATTTGGCATTGTATAACCTTGAACATCGTAAAATAAGTGAATATTATCAGACGGAAAAAATCGGGAATCTTCAGTATTTATCAGCCTATATTCCATTTTTCAATACTGATAATAAAGTTATCGCATATCTGAATCTGCCATATTTCAGGATGCAAAGCGTACTAGCAAAGGAGATTTCAAACCTTATAGTCGCAGTTATTAATTTTACCCTGCTGCTTATAATAATTACAATGAGTCTTGCTGTTTTTATCAGTGGACGGCTGACCTCACCGCTCGATATGCTCAGTAAGGGACTTGCTACCGTAGGAGTTGGGAAAAAAAGTGAACAGCTGACTTACGCGGGAAACGATGAAATTGGCGAGCTTGTCAAACAGTATAACAGGATGGTTGATGAGATCGAGGAGAGCACTCACAAGCTGGCCAACTCCGAAAGGGAATATGCCTGGAGAGAAATGGCCAAACAGATTGCTCATGAGATAAAGAATCCTCTTACGCCAATGAAATTAAATATCCAGCAGCTGTTTAAATCGTGGAATGATAAAGTACCCGGATTTGATAAGACGATTGATCGTTTTACAAAGAACCAGATCGAATATATTGATAATCTCTCCTCCATTGCCTCTGCTTTTTCGGCCTTTGCAAAGATGCCGGTAAGTAACCCGGTGGAGGTTGACATCCTTGAGCAGATCAGGATAACCCTCGAACTCTTTAAAAATACTGAAAATGTTGCCTTCCACGTGCATTGGCCTCACGAAAGCAAAATTATTATTTATGCTGATAAAGAGCAACTTAACGGAGTCTTCTCGAATCTTATAAAAAATGGGATTCAATCAATACCTCCAGGACGTGATGGGTTGATAATGTTGAATATTGAAGTTAAAAGCGATAAAGTTGTTGTATCGGTCTCAGATAACGGAACAGGTATACCTGAAAGCCTGCGAAAGAATCTTTTCACCCCTAATTTTACAACCAAGTCGTCGGGAATGGGACTTGGGTTATCTATTGCAAAGAAATATATTGAAAGTGCAAACGGCAGGATATGGTTTGAATCTGAGGCTGGGAAGGGCTCTCTATTTTATTTTGAATTGCCGGTCCTGTACACGGTTGAGAAGCCAGGTGCCTAGAATAATTCCATATGTTTTATTATTGCGAATGAACCAAAGTATGAGATTCTTCGCTTAGCTCAGAATGACAAGCATTTAGAAATCAATTAAAAAACACAAGTACCTGTCATTCTGAGCGTAACGAAGCGAAGCGAAGAATCTCACGCTTAATTTCATACAATATCCTTTCAATTCTGATATTTTATTATTCATTTTCTTCAACGTAAAGTACTCTAACCTCTAAACTCCAAACTTCTTTTATATCTCAATAGAAATATTCAATTTAATAGTTATATTAGCAGTTCTGATACCTGAATGATGACCGGCAATTTTTTGCTCAATAGCAAGAGGCTAATTCTTAGTTTGCTGATACTTTTCGTTAGCACTATTACTGTTTTCTCGCAGAAAAAGCTTTCAGGTAATCTTAATCAGCCAAAAGCACATGTGGTAACCATTACCGGAAGTGACAGAATCATTGTCGATGATGTTACTGGTTTTAGCGCACCTGACACTATTTTATTTATTCAGATGCAGGGGGTAGGTATTTTGACAGGGCCTGCTGATTATGGAAATATTCAGAATTTTCTTGGCCAACCTGGTATGCATGAGTTTTTAATCATTCAATCTGTAAATACTGTAACGCGTGAAATAGTTTTTCGTAATAATTTGCTTAAGACTTATGACATAAGAGGCAATATCCAGATAGTAAGGGTACCATATTATAATAGTGCAATTGTAACAGGAAAACTTTATTGTGATACATGGAATAATGTTACAAAAAAAGGAGGTGTGCTCGCATTAATTGTAGGCCGATCTCTTAAACTAAATGCAGATATAGATGTATCAAACAGCGGTTTCATAGGAGGTAAAGATACAATTGGAATAGGAAGATGTGCTTTGTTAGCACCCGTAACAATTGGAAAGTCATATCCTAAAACTTTTGATAACGCAGGATACAAAGGAGAAGGTATTGCGATTAATAATGATGCAGGCGTTTTGCTGGCACCATTAAATGTTAAAGGGAGCGGGCCTGATTTTACAGGTGGAGGTGGTGGAGACGGAAGATTCTCAGGTGGTGGAGGAGGGTCAAATAGCGGAGCAGGTGGCGTAGGTGGATATGAAGATAATTCCTGTAGTGGACCTCAGGAAGGTGGCCTGGGTGGTATCAAAGCTGAATCGGCTATCGAATTTCCATCGCTTATTGATAGAATTTATTTAGGAGGTGGAGGCGGAGCTTCAACTTCCCTGACTGGTTTATCTCAACCTGGAGGAAACGGGGGAGGCATTGTGATAATTGTTACAGATTCTATTATAGGTAACACCGGGAGGATAATTTCAAATGGCGGTACGGGTGGTATTGCAGTAGTTAATGGAGGTTCAGGTGGAGGAGGAGCTGGTGGTTCAATTGCACTCTCTCTGACCAGTTATGGATCAGCTCCTTTGACTTTGTCAGTAAATGGAGGAAATGGAGGTGATAATCCTGGATTCTTTGGAGAAGGCGGCGGCGGGGGAGGTGGACTGATATTTGTCAAGATAAGCCCTACAAGTAATGTGCAGATTTCTAAGGACGGTGGTTTGCAGGGAAATTTCCTTTCTCCTCCAACAAATCCCGGGCTTCCAGGTGATCCGGGAGTTCTCAAAACTGGATTTAAATCAATCCTTAACGGCTTTTTATTCAACTCTATACGCTCTTCATTTACGGGTAATCAGGTAGATTCAATTTGTTCCAATATAATTCCACCAAAAATAACAGGAACTATACCTGTCGGAGGAACAGGACCTTATACTTATCTCTGGGAGAAAAGCTATAATCAGGTTACCTGGTTCCCTCTTACCAACGATCCCGATCCCAATAATTATACACCAACCCTTATTGAAACAGCTACTGTCTGGTACAGAAGAACCATCACCGACCAATCTCCTACCCCCCTGGTTGATATAAGTAAACCAGTTAAAATGATTGTGCAACCGACTATTACGGCGAACAATATTGGCAAAGACACAACTATTTGTCATGGACAGAATCCTCTTCCTATCGGATCTGTCCCACTTAATTCAACACCCTTAAATGGTAATGGAATCTACAGATATAAATGGCTTCAGAATCTTACGAATAGCAGCTGGGACACTCTACAGGTCGCTGCAGGATCAATAATCAATGGCAAAGGATATGATCCCCCTTCTCTCATACAGACAACATATTACAAACGATATGTTCAATCAGGTCGTTGTATTAATTATAGTCCTACCGTAACAATCACAGTACTTAATTCGATTACCGGTAATATTATTACGAGATCGGATTCAGTTATTTGTGAAGGGAGCATTTTTCCCATCCTTACGTCGACTTCTCCGGGAGGGGGTAATCTTTCATATACTTATCAGTGGCAGGACAGTGTAAGTACATGGAATCCGGCATCAGGAATTAACATTAATACAAATAGTACCTATTCTGTTGATACATCGAAATTTCCGATTGTAAATAATGAAAAAAGATACTTCAGAAGAGTTGTATTCTCAGGTCCTTCTAATACTTGTCAGAGTAAGAGTTTTCCGATTCTTTTAACGCGTTTTCATAAAATTAAAAACAATTCTGTACAAAGTGACCAGATCATCTGTTCAGGTGATGTTCCTTTAGCCTTATCAGGTGTAACTGCTTCTCCCACAGGGGGAACAGGAATATATACATTTTTGTGGGAACAGAGTCCAAATGGAACAGCCTCGTGGACAAATGCAATTGGAACGAGTACCAATAATAATTATGGGCCTCCGGCGCTCCTGGATTCTACCTGGTACAGACGTACAGTCTACTCCGGAGTGTACAAATCATTACCCGTTTGCACAAATACAAGCGCTTCCTTAGCCATAAACGTACAACCGTCGATAATTAATAATTCAATTTCTATTCTTGGTTCGGGACCAGACACAATAATATGTACCGGCCAAAAACCCAATCAGATCAGGAAAATCGGCCTTCCACTTGGGGGAGGCAATGGTATTTACAGCACTCAATGGACGGTATCTTCTTCATCAACAGGCACATATACTGATATTTCCGGAGCTATAGGTTTAACATTTACAGAATCGGCACTTTCCTCCTCAGAATATTACAAACTTAAGGTTTCCTCAGGTAAATGTAACTCATTGAGCAATATTGTAACTGTTAACGTTCTTCCCGTGATATCAGGTTTTAATATTGAAGCGGACCAATCAATTTGTAAGAATCAACCATTACAGCCTGTAGTAAGTGTAACTCCGGGTCCTTCCGGTGGTGATGGTAACTATAGATTTAAATGGCAGCAAAATGTTGCAAATAGCGGATGGGCAGATATTTCAACTAATGGTACATCTTCGGCCTACTCAAAATCATCTATCTCTGATCCAACACAATACAGACGATTTATCTATTCAGGGTTAAGAGACTGTTGCCATGATACTTCGAATATTGTGAGCATATCTATCCTGCCACTTCCTGCCATACCATATCCGGGCCCTGATACTATTATCTATTCCATCAACAAGATTTACCACATGAAAGCCCATTCGCCACCGGCAGGAGAAGCCGGAAGGTGGAAGATACTTGACAATGGAACTGGTTCTATTGATGATACAACCAGTTATAATGCTACAGTCAGGAATCTGTCAGTCGGGAATAACTCCTTTTTATGGACCGTTAACAAAGGACCCTGCAAACTAAAGGATTCTGTGATTATTGAATTACTTAAGAACTTCATACCCCAGGGTTTCTCACCAAACGGTGATGCATATAATAATACATTTATTGTTGAAGGTTTATATCTGGATGATAATTATGTGGATCTCAGTATTGTTAATGGGGCCGGCACTGAAGTGTTTAAAAGTTCAAATCGTGACAATCAGACATGGACGGACTGGAATGGGAAAAATTCAAATGGGATTGACCTTCCTCAGGGGACATATTATTATATGTTAAAAATAGCTTCAAAAAAATCAAATGGACCGGTTTCCAGATTGAGTGGATTTATTGTTCTTAAAAGATATTGATGTCAGGATTATTATTAAGGATTTATGTCGAGTTTAGACAAATGAATAAAATAAGATTAATATTCTTTCTTTCCTTTTTATCTGCTTTCACAAGCGTTCCCGGGCAGGCAATTCCTGACTCCACATCGATCAGCCTTGGATATCCTGTTTATAGCCAGTACCTTCAGAATGGCCTCTTAATTAACCCGGCTTATGCCGGCTCACGAGGTGCATTAAGTACATTTTTATCGTACAGGATGCAGTGGATGGGAATACCGGATGCTCCTGTTTTCCAGTCGGTATCACTTAATGCTCCGACGAAAAATGACAAAGTGGGCCTGGGCCTAATGGCGCAGTTCATGCAATTCGGCTTTACCAAATCGCAGAGCATTTATTTCAGCTATGCTTACCGTATTCACTTTGCCAGTGGCAGGCTTTCCTTTGGGCTGAAAGGAGGATTCGACAGGTCAAACACAAATTATACCGGTTTGGCTACAACAACACCAAATGATCCGGTATTCCTTGAAAATGACAAACCCTATTTTCTTCCCAATTTTGGCGCTGGGATCTACTACTATAGCGATAAATTATTCGCGGGAGCTTCTATTCCTGCTTTCCTGAATTATAAAAAAAATATTTCAACAGGTTCTGTTGAGGCTCATCATAATATTAATGAGTATGATGTGATCTTTTCCGCCGGTGGTTTGATTACATTCTCTCAGGCTTTCAAGTTTAAACCTTCGGTATTAATAGATTATTCTCTGGAAAAGACAAAAAAGCTTACCCAGTTTGACATAAATGGTAACTTTATTTTTGGGGATCTTATCTGGGTTGGAGGATCATGGAGAACATCGGAACAGGTAGCTGTGGGAATTCTTCAGGTGCAGCTTAATCCACAGCTCATGATCGGTTTTTCCTATGACTATCCGGTCGGAAGGATGAGCACTTTTTCAAAAGGATCCAGTGAGTTTATTTTACGATACGAATTCGGATATAAAGTGAGCGCTGCTAATCCAAGGTATTTTTAAGAATGCGGAAGAAGATTTTATATATCATAACCATAGTTCTGGTTACGGCTTTACAAACAAGGGCGCAGCAACCTTCTGTTTATGAGGTTAAAAGAATGTCATTTAATATAGATGGCTTTAATAATATCTCTCCGGTTATAGTTAAAAGCGGAATAATATTCTGTTCCGACAGGCGATTCAGTGCATTTAGAGATCGAACTTCTTATGATGGCCGCCGTCTTTATAATATATACCTGGCAGAAAAAAAGGACACTTCCGGGTTCAGTAAGCCAATAGAGCTGACAAGTGAGCGAAGTAATAAATTTAATAACGGTCCGTTATGCCTGGCACCAGATGGTAAAACAGTTTACTTTACCAGTGAAGTTGAAACTGGGAAGCTGGCCGAGAATAAGAAATTCAGGAATCACAGCGGGATATTTATAGCTGAACTCAAGGGCCTCGAACTGGTATCTGTCCACCCGTTTAAATACAATGATCCTCAGTTTGATGTGGGACAACCTTCAATAAGTAAAGACGGGAAATACATTTTTTTTGCATCCGATATGCCGGGAGGGCATGGAGGATCTGATCTGTATTACTGTGAATCAATTAAAGGGGAATGGTCTGCTCCGGTTAATCTTGGATCTAAGGTGAATTCTTCCGCTTCTGAAAACTATCCCTTTATGCATCCTTCAGGCAGATTGTATTTTACTTCTGACAGACCCGGCGGTTTTGGCAAACTTGATGTATATTATACCTCATTAAATAATGGTTCGTGGGAAGACCCCGTACTGCTTCCCGAACCAATCAATTCCACCTCGGATGATTTTGCTTTTGTTGCAGAACCCGACCTTCAGAACGGGTACTTTGCATCTAATCGCCGCAATGATGATGATATTTATAAATTCACCTCGACAATAATACGAAAAGCATCATGCGACACATTGGAGGAGAATAATTATTGTTACCGCTTCTTTGAAGAGAATGCAGTAAAACAAGATACTGTGCCTTTCCGTTATGAATGGAAATTCGGAGACGGAAACCATGCTATCGGTCCGCTTGTCGAGCATTGTTTCAACGGTCCGGGAACATATACTGTTCAACTTGATGTAGTAAACCTTGTTACAAAAGAGGTCACTTACAATGAAAAATCTGAAACCGTTGTAGTTACGGAAATAGAACAACCATATATTTCAGTTCCTGACAAGATTGCAGCGGATCAAAAGATAACATTAAGCGCTGACAGCACAAATCTTCCAGGTTGGAAAATATCCAGGTACTATTGGAACTTTGGGGACGAAACAATCGCTGTGGGGAAAGAGGTTCTTAAGAGTTATCTTAAACCCGGAACCTATAATATTCAGCTTATTGTATCAGCTGAGCCGGATCCTGTCGGTAAAGAAAAGGAAGCTTGTATTTCGAAAAATATTATCGTTTTCCCTAAGCCTTGATACTGAAATTGACTAATTTTGTCGATAATGAAATTGAACAAATCAATATATAGAATACTCCTTCTCATTTTTTTTCTAGGATTTCCGATGTTTGTCAGATTATCGGGGCAACCAGTCCCGGGAAAAGATGAAAATATTCCATTCCTTGTGACTTTTGGGAAAGACGGTAAGACCTCCTGGGGCGACGCCGATTTTTACCAGATATTTTTCTTCAGCATCCTTAAGGATTACACAAAACCGTTATATATAAGAGTCTTTGACCCTGATTGCGGAGGTGAATGGGATGAAATACAGGGAGATTTCGATACTAAAACCAAGTTTTCTGTTTACGGCGGCAAAGGTGTTGATCCTGAAAAAAACGAAGAATCCAGGGGATTGGAGAAAGGGGAAACGAATTACAAAACAGGTAACTTATTGGCGTCCAAGATTTTTGGCAATGAAGCGAAATACGATAATAAGTACTACACCTTTGGACCGTTTAATCCTTCCGAAGGAGATTTCAACACTAAATGGAACAGTTATATGTTCAAAATTGTTTGTGAAGGAATTAGCGGTGACGATGGGAATCTATACAAGTACTTTCTAAGCAGTGATCCTGACAACAATGTCCCGATAGAAGGAGCAAATGCATTTACCTATTCATATCATTTCAGGATGTGGAATGATTTCAGGAGTGTTTCGCATATATATCCTTATATTGATACAGGTATTGTGTATATCAGGCAAAGAAACTTTGACTGGGATAATGATGGTAATATTTTAGTGGTTTCAAGATATAAACAGGGAATAAATGTTCCTATATCAAATGAGGACAACTGGGTCCAATCCAATATCCCTATTGAACCACAAGAAGTGGGATCTTCACTTGACTTTCAGTTTCATAAAAGACAGGATGAGCTGGTTAAGAATAATAACGTTGTGATTACATTGGAAAACCAACGTGGAGATGCTGTGAAGTTCTTTAGTTCACCTATCGGAGGTGTGCCTGTATATCAGGGTAAAATCGGAATTGAGAAAGTAAAGCCGAAGAAATAAGTGAAGCCTGAAATGAGATTTGATATCAATTTTAAAATATTATTCTGCACCATCGGGTTCTTATTTCTGTTCTCATTATATTCAAGTGGTCAGACTTACAGTTTCGTAAATTATGGAACAGAAAGGGGCCTGCCGAACGGTTATATTTATACTATTATACAATCAAAAGATGGGTTCCTCTGGGTTGGGACCGGCAATGGACTGATCCGATTCGATGGATATAGTTCATTCCCGGTGCAATACCCCGATTCCTCTGCCAGCCGATACACTACAAAATGCCTGAAAGATAAACGGGGAACACTGTGGTTCGGTTGCAGTGATGGCGCCATTCTTTATGCTAAAGAGAACAGATTGATTTCAGTTCCTGTTTTAAATAATAAAAGCATAAGTGAACTGATCGAAGGACCTGATGGGCTTATTTATGTTTTTCCACAGGGGAAGGCTGTTTATTCAATAAATCCGTTGAAACCGGAAGAGGTGCATCGGTACTCCCTCTCCATTGAACCGGCGCTGTTTTCGGCTTCTTTTACCAAATCGGGGAATCTGCTGATCGGCACCCAGGAAAATCTTCTGGTTTGCAAGATGGGAAAAGATTCAATTTCTGTGATTAAAGTCATTGAAGGATTAGATTTTTACGGCGTTACTTCAATACATAAAATTGGTGACGGTTCAGGATTTATTATTGGAACAGACGATTATGGTTTATTCCTGTTGAAAATGTCCGATAAACGGAATGAACTGACTCGTATCCCTGACCATCCGGAATTCAACTCCCTTAAAGTTCAATCTATAACTGAAGATTCAGAAGGCTATTTTTGGATATCCACTTCAGGGTCGGGAGTAATTCAGTTTGAGATGGCTGAAAATCATGAAAAGATAAAATCAGTAAAATACTATGATATTAACTCTGGATTGACAGGTAATGATGTAAGGACAGTTTTCCAGGATAGCGAAGGAAATTATTGGTTTGGATTATATGGAGAAGGAATTTCCATGTTGTCGTCCTATTCTTTAAGTTATTATTCACCAGGTAAGAATTCACATGAAAACAACATTATCTATATTAAAAATTCTAATAACAACTATTTATTGGGCACCCCAACCGGATTCCATATTTTTGATCCCCTGGCCGGGAAGTCTCTTTCGTTCACTGACCTTGCCAATCAGGTTGGACATGCGGAGATAAAATCTTTTTATCTTGATAATGAAAAGAATCTTTGGATTGGAACCGGAGGGAAAGGTCTGTTTGTCAGAACCAATTCCGGCTCGGTACGACAGTTTTACAAGTCAGGCGATTCGGGGGCTGATGATATCAAAGATATTCAGATGGATAACGATAATATCTGGCTGGCAACAACTAATGGTGTTGTTGTTTTGGATAAAAAAGGGATTGTTGAGAAGAAATTTGATATAAATAACGGACTTCCTCACAATAGTATAAATAAAATATTACTTACAAGTGAAGGTCTGACTTATATTGGTACCGAGAGTGATAAATTATATAAGATTGATCGCAATTTTAATATTACAACCGGAAATGCTATTATGACCGGAAGCACAAGAAACAGGATACTTTCCTTTTCGCAGACTAAAGACGGGGCAATATGGGCAGCAACTGAAGGTAATGGTATATTTAAATTTCTTAAAGATACGGTATCCTCTATTACCAGATCTAATAATCTGATGTCGAATTTCTGTTATAGTATTCTGGCTGATGCAGATAACAATATATGGGTTGGTCACACTAAAGGATTTTCAAGGTATAATCCAAATACCGGGACTGTCAGAGTTTTTGGGACTGACTTTGCGAAAACCGGTGTATGTAATACGGGAGGTATGTTTGAATCGGCCGATAAAAAAATCTTTATTGGCACTACTGAAGGTTTGGTAATATATGATCGGGCAAAGGAAAAGAAAAGCTCTTCAGTTCCATTTAATAACATAAATACTATAGAGATAAATGATGTGTCATATACTTATCAACCATCATTTGTACTACCATATAAAAAGTACAAGATCAAAATTTCATATTCTGGCATTAATTTCAGCGAACCTGATAAAGTTTATTACAGCAGCTTTCTGCAAAACTTTGATCTTGACTGGAGTAAGATGACTGCTTCGAGAGAAGCAATGTATAGTCTTGGTGATGGTAAATACAAATTCAGTCTTATTTCCATAAATGAGGATGGATTCTCACAGGGAGCTCCTGTTTCGTTTACTATTTTAATCAAAAAACCTTTTTATAGGACATGGTGGGCTATCCTGTCAGAAATAGCTCTTGTAACCGGTATTATAATTCTGATTATACGGCAAAGGGATAAATCGCAGAAAAAGATACAGGATTACCTTGAAAAAGAACTTGCAGCCAGAACCAGTGTTGTAATGAAGCAGAAGGGGGAAATCGAACTTCAGAACATCGAGATCACAGATAGTATTAACTATGCCAAGCGGATACAAACAAGCATCTTACCTGATATTAACAAGCTGAAAGATACATTTAAGGATGCATTTATCCTGTTCCATCCAAGGGATATCGTTAGTGGTGATTTTTACTGGTTCGATAAACTTGATGATGACAAGTTTATATTGGTCTGCGCCGATTCCACAGGACATGGAGTTCCGGGTGCATTTATGTCGATGATCGGCTCCACATTACTTCAGGATATAGTAACCAGAAAGAGAATCTCAAAACCTTCCGAAATTCTTAGCCTGCTGAATAAACAGATTTTCTCCACTCTTAACCAGAATGTGGAATTAGGTGTCTCAAATGACGGTATGGATATGGTAGTATGCGAGTTTAGTCTTTCAACACGCCATATAAGGTTCGCTTCTGCTATGCGTCCTGTCATACTTGTCCTCGATGGTGAGTCATTTTATATAAAGGGAAATAGATCATCTGTTGGAGGTGAATCGGTGATTGAGAAATTCTTCGATGATCAGGAATACTACCTTAAAGAAGGAGATACTGTCTACCTTTTCTCTGACGGATTGCCCGACCAATTTGGGGGACCAGATGGTAAAAAGCTGAAAATAGCAAGGTTAAAACGGATGATCGAGCAGATATCAAGACTGCCCATGGATGAACAAAAAATGGCTATGTCTAAATTCTATTTCGACTGGAAAGGATCATATGATCAGGTAGATGATGTCCTTTTGATGGGAGTGAAAGTCTGAACAACCTAATTATACGTTTTATCTACAGAAAGCACTATCTCGCTCGTAGATGCAACATTGCTTAAATTCTCGGCTCTGTCTTTAATATAAAAATCGTATCTGATTGTATCTGATGGAGAATAAAACAGATAAAGAAAAGTTACTGATATTGTACCTTTTAGTATTTTATCCTGCCCTAACCTCTCCATGTATGGAATTCTATAGGATGAAGGTTTAATAGGATCATTATCAGGGGCAGTTACCATAACTCCCCCCTCTTTTCTGAAAAGTGTGAAAAATAAGTTTGCGGAATCAGCCAGTGTATCTGATTGAGATGGAGCATTAAGTCCCAGGTCGCCATCTCCGTCTTCAAAATGAAATTTAAGTCTTCCTCCCTTTGAATTATTGCCAAGAATATCGGTTGTGTCAAAAATCGTGAAGCTGGTGAATTCAACATGTGGAGCAGCAGGTACATGCTCAACTTTCTTGCATGAATACAGACAGAAGAAAATAATTATAACTAAAGACAGAGATCCAGTTTTTCCCATGGTTTTTAAGTTAATAATATTTCATGAACAAAAACCACACCAAATATGATCATTTTTTTCTGAAAAATATCCTGATTGGAACACCTGTAAATTCAAATTTTTCCCTCATCCTGTTCTCAAGGTACCTTTTATAGGGATCTTTCACATATTGAGGAAGGTTACAAAAAAATGCAAAAGCCGGGGTATAGATCGGAAGCTGTGTCACATATTTGATCTTAACGTATTTCCCTTTTAATGCCGGTGGTGGATTGTTCTTAACAACCTGTAGCATCACCTCATTTAATTCAGATGTGCTGATTTTTCTGTTCCTGTTCTGATTCACCTTTTCAATGAGTTCAAGCACTTTATGGATCCTTTGCTTATTAATTGCGGAAATAAAAAGGATGGGATAATCGGTGAAAGGGGCTGTCTTTTCCCTTATATCATTTTCAAACAGAGTAGTTGTGTTATTTTCTTTTTCTATAAGGTCCCATTTGTTTACAAGAACTATCATGCCTTTATTATTTTTTTGAATCAGCGACATGATATTAAGATCCTGTGCTTCAATTCCTCTGGTAGCATCAATCAGCAGAAGACAAATGTCTGAATTTTCAATGGTCTTAACCGCCCGCATCACCGAATAAAACTCGATATCTTCACTTACCTTTCCTTTCTTGCGCAGACCTGCCGTATCGACAAGTAGAAAATCGTGCTGAAATTTATTATACCTGGTATATATTGAATCACGGGTAGTTCCGGCAACCGGAGTGACAATATTTCTTTCTTCTCCGAGAAGAGAATTTACAAGAGATGATTTGCCCACATTTGGCCTTCCCACAATTGCAATCCTTGGTAATTCAG
>OCZT010000763.1_pt1 | contig 32728 bp, 30 predicted proteins | sample 1539031 | NCBI WGS metagenome assembly OCZT01 (sample SAMEA3539308, study PRJEB22396) | soil metagenome | biome: tundra; feature: field; material: soil | place: USA | collected 2010-05 | depth 0.15 m | reverse complement strand
CCCGCGCCCGCCCTGCGCTGCGCATGCAAAACGCCACGAACGGTTATCCGTCCGTGGCGTTTTCACTGACTCTTGGATTGGCCCGCCCCGCGGCGAGCCGGGTGCTACTTGGAGGGACTCGGCGATGGGCTGGCCGCTGCGCTTGCCGAGGAACTCGGGGCGGCGGTCGGCGTCGGTGTGGCTACTGGAATTGCGCAGAACGATGCGGCTGCGCTGGCGTTGGCCGATGCAACTGCAGCAGCCTGGACCGCGGCGCTTGCGGCCGAGGCGCTGGCAACGGCGGCGGCCGAAGCCGATGCCGAAGCGGCCACGCTCGGGGCGAGAGTCGGGGTGGGCTTGGCCGAAGCCGAAGCCGACGCCGCCAGGGTTGGCGTGGCGGTTGCCACAGGAGTCGGTGTTATGCAGGCAGTCGGCGTGGGCTTGCCCGTCGGGACGACGAGCGGAGCCAGAGTCGGCCCGCTGTTCTTCGGCAGCATTCCGCCGCCCCATGCCAGGACCAGGATGCCGATGAGACCACCGACGGCTACGAGTACATAGATGGCCGACAGGCGGTCGTCCACGTGAACGCGCTCGTGCGAAGTCCTGACGGATCCGCCCTGGTGCTTGCCGCCTTCGCCCGTGGCCTTCTGGCCGCGGCCGAGGGAGAAGTGGAAAGCACCGGCGCCGCCTGCGGAGGTCAAAGCCTTCTTGGCCTTGCCGCCCTCGCCGTTGGACTCGTTCTCGTCGCCTTCGCCGGCTTCGAGTTCGTCGCCGTCCGATCCTGCCTCGACCTCGTCGCCCTCGAGTTCGGCGTCTTCGGTGGACTCCTCATCCATCTCTTCGTCGACCGGGAGGTCCGAGTCGAATACAGGCTTGGTGTCGTTGTCCTTGCCGCGGTCAGCCATGCCCTCGTGCCACTCCTGTATTGGCGGCCGCTGGGTTCGGCCCACCTGATGCAGGCACCGTTGGGTGCCTTGAATTCTTCGTTGGTAGGTGCAGCCGCCCGTAGCGACGGTTTCGGGCGCACCACTGCCCGGCAGTTTAGCCGACGCGTCTGGTTGCCGCCTTGCGTTGATGCGAAGGAGCCGTAACGGAGGGGCGTCAGACCCTACGAATCGACTGAACAGCCAGTCCGGCCAGGCCCACCACTGCCGTCAGCGCGCCCCAAGCTGCCAGAACCGGCCGCACGCCGAAGGCCTCAGTGAGAGCGCCCGAAGTCGCCATCGATACGGCCAGGGCGGCGTTCAGCGGGGCGAAGCGGATCGAAATCACTCGTCCCAGCATGGTGCTCGGAGTCCGCTGCTGGAATAGTTGACCAGGCCCAATCAGATTGATTCCAGCGGCGGAGGCTCGATGCCCATCTGGTTACGCATGACGCCGGCGTAGTGCGCGTACTGCTCGGCCGCCGCCGCCCTGGCTCCCATGCGCCTATACAGCCGCAGGAGGCACAGCTCGATCTGGTCGGCATCCGGGTCGGCTTGTAGTGCCATCTGCGCAACAGACAATCCTCTAGCGAGGAAGCCGGCATTGATGTCGTGCACGATTGCTCGCTCAACTCTATCGAGGTAGCTAGCGTGCAGGCTCTCCCTGAAGGCACTCGCCCACTCGTCGTACATGAAGTCGATTGCGTAGCGGCCTCTGTAGGTCTCGGCCAGTCTTTCGACGAGACCTGGCGAAGGATCTCGGCGAATGCCAGCGATCAGCTTCAGGCAGTCCCCACTCCGGCAGTCGATCAGCTCGCCGTCCAGCCAGAGCAGGTCGGCTTTGCTGCGGACATAGCCCGCGCTGTCTTCCTCCTCGCACCCGGGCTCGAGTATTCGGCGCAGAAAGTAGGTCGATTGGTTGAGCGAGTTCGCGCCCGCCTCAGGGTCCATTTCGGGCCAGAGCGCCTCGAATATCTGCTCTCGAGTGGCTGAGAACTGGGGCCGAGTCAGGAGAAAGCAGAGCAGGGAAAGGACCTTCTTCCGGATGTTGAAGCCCGTGAGAACTCTGTCGCCAACGCGAACTGATACCCGACCGAGGTCTTCCACGTAAACACGGGGGGCTAGTCTTCGAATTAGTGGCCGTCCGGTATCCGGCAGCCGGACGCTACGGCGTTTGGCAACCGCACGAAGGGCGGCCACATCCTGGCTTTCGCCGACAACCTCGAGCAATTCAACGGCTCGCCGGAGGCACGGTGTTGCCGTCGATTTGTCGGTGACCAGGGCGCGCAGTGGTCTGCGCCAACGATTTGGACGTCCCAGCGCCTCCGTCTTGACCACCTCGAAGCCGACTCCATCCAGGTCCCCGAGCCTGCGTGCCACCAACTCAGCTTGGATCGACAGGAAGCAGTTGTCGGTCTTCTGTAGACATCGAACGTAAGAAGCGAACTCATCTGCCGATGCCAAGATGGCCTGCGTGAGCCGCGTGTTCTTCCACCAGAGCCACGCTTGCTGGCGTTCGGCAAACCTCAGAGTTTCGGCAACGTCCGCGATTAGCGAGTCGTCCGGGCTATTCGAAGAAGCTCGAATCTGAACGTCAAGTGACCGAACCATGCTCCCAAACCCGGCCCTTCGCGGAGAAGGACCCAGATTTGCGATCTTTGCCGCCGCGTCGTCTGGGCCGAGCAGGAGCAGATCCAATCGCGCCGACACTTGCTTCCAGTACTCGTCGCAGGCCCACTCCGGGTGCATCACTAACATTTGCGCGAGCAGGTCGCGGCCGTTCTCAGCATCTCCGAACATGGCGTGGATCTCTGCGGCTTCGGCGATGCCTTCTGAGTCAGCGCGATTGGTGCTGTTCGCGGCGACGGCCTGGGCGTGCGACATAGCATCTTCCCAACGCCCAGCCAGGGCCATGCCTCTCGCGGCGCCTATGTGCGCCGCAGCCAAATCGATGCTTGATGCGGTGGGCTCGAACAGCGACAAGGCTGCTAGTGCTGACGAGATTGCTGGAGCTAGGTTGCCTCGCGCAATCTCTGCGTGGCACAGACTCGTGAGGCTTATGCCCTCGTGGTGGTTATGGCCACGTCGGCGGTTCAGCTCGGCCGTCTCAACAAGTGCCCTGCACAAGGCGTCCAGACTTCCGCCATCTGAACCGGCGGCAAGCAACTCCGACGAGCGTGCGATCGCGGCAAGCTCCGGATCATCGCCCTGCGAAAGCTCCTGAGCTGCGGTCGCCAGCGCCTCTAGATCGCCGAGTTGCAAGCTCAGGTGCAATCTGTTCAGGGCGCATGACTGCGCAAAGACTGGACTGGAGATTCCATGTGCCTCTCCGATTGCTTCGGCCGTTTGGGCCATAGCGACTGCCTCCGAGAATCGGCCGCACGACATCAGGAGACGCGTCGCGACAATCTGATGCCATGGATCAGGCTTGTCATCCGCATGGCGATTCATCAACTCGTTCGCAACCGCCAGGTCGCCGGTGCCGATGACGGTCCGAATTGCTCCGCGCACGACGCGGCGGACTTCTCGGCCATCGCCCGCAGCTGACCAGTGCCGGGCCGCCAATCGCCAGGACCGGGGTTCCATGGCGGCGGCAATCCGACGGTGCATCGCGGCGACTCCGGGCTCGCCGACCTCCGCCTCGAGGTGCGCAAGGAGGAACTCTCGGACCAGGGGATGAGCTTGCCAGGTGCTCGGCTCGTCATCGCTTTTGCTCATCAACCCGAGACGTTGAGCGTCGTCCAGCAACCGCACAGCTTCGGCCGATGTTACGTCGGCAACGATGGCGGCTGTGTTTGGCTCAACGTCGTCCAGGATCGATGTTCGCACGAGGAACTCGTGCTGGTCTGGCTTGAGATCGCCGACGACCTCTTCGGCCAGGTAGTCGTGCAGATTGCCCTCGGCGCCGGAGAGGGAACGGACGAAGGCGCGCACCATGGTTGGCGAGCGACCCTCGACCGCCGTCTTGACGAGCTGGAGCGAAGCCGCCCAGCCGTCGGTTCGCTCGTAGGGTTCGTGAAGGACATCCGGCTCGAAGGCGTGGTGGTAGGCGTCGCGGAAGAGGCGCTCGGTCTCCGCCTCGTCGAATCGAAGATCCTCCTTGCCCAATTCGGCGAGCTTGCCGCGGCCGCGCAGCGAAGCCGATGCAAGTCTGGGCGTACGCCGGCCGGCGAAGATGAACTTGAGCTCGGCCGGCGCTCGGGCGATCAGCCGCTCCAGCACGGCGTCTATCCCGGGGACCGATTCTGCGATGTGGTAGTCGTCCAGCACGATCGCCGAAGGCATCTCGCCGAGCGATTCCATTTCCGCGAGGACCGATTGCAGGACTACTTCCAGCGTGACGGGCTCCAGTGAAATCTCGGCGAGCAGCGCGGACGAGCGAGCCAGCAGCCTTGCGTCTACCGCCTGGCATGAGGCGACGATGTACCGGAGGAAGACGAGACCGTCCGTCTCCTCGTCGTCCAGCCTGTACCAGAACGTGCGAGTCATGGACCTGCGGAGGTAGTCCGCGACGAGGGTGGTTTTGCCGAAGCCGGCCTCCGCGGTTACGTAGAAGACTCGGTGCTGCTTGCGGGCGGCGAACCAATCGAAGAGTCGCTGGCGCGGCAGTGTTTCCTCGGGCAGGAGTGGCCGGTGTACCTTTCCGCGGCGCAGCGGGGAACCCTTGTTGAGTAGCGCAAAGCTTTCGACATCCCGATCGCCGGTCTCGGGTTCGATGGCCACTCGAAACTCCTCCAGTCCCAGCCGTTGCTCCCCGGGCGACGGCGGGTAGGATGGGAAGCCGAATGAGCGAGTGCCAATGAGATCCGCGGTGGATGTCTGCATCGGCGGATAGTGCGGACACGCGATCAACTGCGGCTTATTTGGCAATGCTTTCGTATCAGAATCACTTAAGCAAATATTAAGGCGCACTACGCGTCGGCCGGCTCACCCCGCCGACAGTTGCTGCCGCTGCCCTGCCATCGCCGCTTCGCGCCGGCGATGCTCCGTTAGGAGGATCAGTCGGACGATTTGCTCCTGATCCAGCGACGTGATGCGTGTGAACTTGACGGCCGCTTCGGTTGTCTCGCCGTCGTTCCCGCCGCGAGCGATGCGCTTGACGACTCCACTCATTGAGAGGCGCTGCCAACTGGAGAAGGGAAGCGTCAGGTCCAGGTCGTCGCCCACCTCGAGCGGGGCCTCGCTGGTGAAGAGCATCCCGCCCGGGCTCAGGTCCTTGGTGGTGGTTGTCGCGATCTTCCCCAGAGGCGCCCACGTCGCCGGATTCAGGTGGCGGAAGTGCACCGGCAGACCTATCGGGTAGCGGACGTAGCCGCGCCGCTGGGCGCGCTCCAGAACGATCGGCCGGGTCACGGCAAAGATGCGCGACTTGCTGTCGCCGAGCGGGCGCAGGAAGCTGGAGTTGGCCAGAAGCGCAGCGCCGGTTCGAGCAATCGTCAGCTTCACCGGTTGCCTGGGCCGCATCGATTCGATCCGATGATCCGGCGACGCCAGGCCGAGCCACAACTCCGACTCGCAGACGCGCACGATCACCGTCCGAAATGCGGTGGCATGGCCTGCGAGGCCGGCCTCAACGAGCACACGATCCTGGATCGCCAGCCCGTTCTCTGCCTTGTCCTGGTCAAGCATCAGGTGGTACCGGTGCGGCTGTATGTCTCAACTAGGAAGTCGGGTCTCTTGCCGATCGTTGGTATCGGTAGTTTGCCGTAGACCCGCTCGCCTATTCCTCGTATTCGAACCCGAGCTTGATGTGGACACGGTATTCGACGATCTCGCCGCCTTCCACGCGGGCGGTAGATTGGACCACCTCAACCGTTCGGATGTTCCGGACGGTCTTGCTGGCGAGAGCCACGGCTTGCCTGGCGGCGTCGCTCCACGAGTGAGAACTGGTGCCGACCATCTCACGGACGATGATCACGCCCATCGGTCGCCTCCCGTAGGGGGCGGTCTGCGCCGCCCGAGTTCTGAGAGTGTAGGGCGCGCGCGGGCCGGGCCACCGGCGTTGCGTAGAAGCACGGGGCCTTTTGACCATTTTGGCGTTGCGCGTGTATGGTCTGGCTCGATGAAGACTGCGATTTGCCCGAACGGACGGCCTTCCCACATGCTCGGCGCGCCTCAACGGCTGCGGCCGGCTGGGGGGTCCTAACGTGGGCTTGTTCGATCGGGGCGGCCGGGGCGAGATACTCAATGTCGTGGCCGTGGTTGCGATTGTGGTGGAGGCCGCCGTCGCCGTCGCCTGGGTGAACCCGGGAGCGATACCCAAGGTGGACTTCAAGCTGGATCTCGCGTCAGGCCTGATGGCCCCCGGCCCGACTCTTCGTCCGAAGATCACGCCCACAACCTACGTCGAGGTGACCGACACGCCGGCGCCGACAAAGGTGCCGAAGCCCTCCAATACGCCGCCGCCGTGCTCCTTCGCGGAGGACCTCCAGACCAAGCACCAGGCCCTCACGGACTGGGCATCCACTCTGCTTGACACGACCTACGGCATCACCGCTGCCTATGCGCCGCCGGACCTGGTGCCGGTTTCTCAGGCCGACGTGGGTGGCTCCGGCATGGTGCGGTCGTTCTTGATCGAGGACCTGCGTGCTCTCGGCAACGCAGCAGACGGCGTAGGCCTGAAGGTCATCGTGGCGTCGGCGTACCGGAGCTACGCGGATCAGAACACCGTGTTCAATGACATCAAGGCCGCGTACGGGCTCAACTACGCCCAGAAGGCCGCCGCCCTGCCGGGCCACTCGGAGCATCAGCTCGGAACCACGATCGACTTCAACGGTGGAGAAGCGTGGCTGCAGGCCACGGCCTGGCAGTACGGCTTCGTTGAGAGCTACCCAGCCGTGGTCAGCCCGGCCCTCACCTGCTATCAGCCCGAGGCCTGGCACTACCGGTACTTTGGCCGCCAGACGGCCGCCGCTATCCATGCCTCCGGGCTGACCCCAAGGGAGTGGCTCTGGGCATACGCCCAGTAGCGTGCCGGCTTTTCCAGAGCCCGTAACCTGCTACATTTGGTCGCACCGCGCCGCCATTGGATCGGCCGGTTCCCCAAGGCTTTCGTCACAACCAAGGAGGGGTTCCCGTGCTTCAGCTAATGATGTTGGCGGTAGGCGTCTACTACCTGATCCGGCTTTTCACCCTTGGTTCCGACGGGGCCAAGTTCGGCATGACGCCGGAGGTTCTGAACGAGTGGAAGGCCAAGAAGCGCAGCCAGTACATCTGGGGAATCATCGCGGGCTGGGGCTCGGCCATCGCGTACTTCGTTTACCTGTTCCTCTTGGACCCATGCTTTCGCGGCTACTGCAGCAGGGGTGACCTCGCCAGCTCGACGCTCGTTGGGCTGTTCTTGACCGTAGTGATACTGATCATTGGCATCGTCTTATCCGTGAGGGGCGGTCGGGCTGCGAAGCGTCTACAGTCCACCGGGCAAGCTGCATGGGGCCAGCCGGGCGCATACCCGCAGGGACCGGCACCGGCCGGATGGGGCCAGCCGGCTCAGCCGGGCTCATACCCGCAGGGACCGGCACCGGCCGGATGGGGCCAGCCGGCTCAGCCGGGCTCATACCCGCAGGGACCGGCACCGGAAACGGTCATTCAACCCGCCCCGATTGATCCGACTGATCCGAGCTCCGGCCAGGCCTAGTTCCCCGGCAACCGTACGTATATCGAGAGCCCTTCGGTTGGCTCGAGCAAACGGCTCGGCCCTCGATCGAAGGGCTCTTTGATTCTCGGGGCCAGGGTGGGTCCGATCGTCTTCTAGAGCGCCGCGGTTCTTCGCCCGGCGGCCGCCTTTCAGACGGCTTCGGCGTAGCGCTCCCCGGCGTAGTTGACGAAGCGGGTCTGGCCCTTCTTGAACCACAGTTTCACTTCGCCGGTGGGGCCGTTGCGGTGCTTGGCCAGCCGCAGGTTGATGACCTCTCCGTCCGAGGCGTCGTCCTCGCCGGCCTTCTCCTTTTCGCGCCACAGGAACAGGACCAGGTCCGCGTCCTGCTCGATGGCGCCCGACTCGCGCAGGTCGCTGAGGCGAGGCTCGCGCGATTCGCGCATTTCCGGCTGGCGCGAAAGCTGCGATAGGGCAATCACCGGACACTTCAACTCGCGGGCCAGGCCCTTGAGTCCGCGACTGATCTCCGAGACTTCCTGGACGCGGTTGGCATCTCGGCTCGTGCTGCCGGCCTGCATCAGCTGTAAATAGTCGATGACGAGTAGATCCAGCCCGCGCTCGGCCTGGAGGCGGCGGGCCTTGGTGCGCAGCTCCATGGTGCTGATGTTCGGCGTGTCATCGATGTAGATGGGCGCCTCGCTGAGTAGTTGCAGGGCCGGCGCGATGCGGGCAAAGTCCAGCTCCTCCAGGAAGCCGGAGCGAAGCCGTTGCGAGTCGATCGAGGCGACGCTGGACAGCAAACGCAGAACGAGCTGCTCCTTGCTCATTTCCAGGCTGAAGACGCCGACGGTCTTGCCCTCGCGGACGGCGGCATGTTCAGCGACGTTGAGAGCGAGGCTGGTCTTGCCCACGCTGGGTCGGGCGGCCAGGATGACCAGGTCGCTGGGCTGGAATCCCGTTGTTAGCTGGTCCAGGTCCGAGAAGCCCGACGGAATGCCGACGATCTCGCCGCGATGGGCGTGGAGGTAGTCCAGCCGGTCGTAGGCGTCGTGCAGCAGTGTCTTGAGGGGGCTGAAGCCGTCGTTCGAGCGCTTCTGACTGACCGCAAACAGCTCAGCCTCTGCCCGATCGATCGATTCCTGTGTGTCGGCGCCGTCTTCGTAGCCGATTGCCGCAATCCGGCCGGCGGCCTGGATAAGGCGCCGCAGCACCGCCTTGCGCTCAACGATGTGGGCGTACTGGGCGACGTGAACGGCAGTTGGAGTGTCGTTGCCCAGCGTGGAGAGGTAGCTGGCGCCGCCAACCGACTCAAGGTCGCCGTCCCGTTCGAGCGCCTCGGCGACGGTGACGACATCGATCGGCTCGCGGTGCTCGAACAGCCCGAGCATGGCCGTATAGATTCGCCCGTGCGCCTGGCGGTAGAAATCCTCAGGGTGGAGGAAATCCGCCACCTCGATGATCGCGTCGCGATCGATGAGGATGGAGCCGAGCACGGCTTGCTCGGAATCCACGTTTTGGGGCGGCAGACGATCTATCACGGGCGGGCGGTCCCTAGCAGGCTGACTTCTTGTAGGTGCCAATGGTGGCGCCGGCGATACTCCTGCGGATCGCCGAACCGACGCGCAGGCGGCCCATCTATCCCCAATTCACGACTCCTGTGGGCAGAGTGTGGACAGTGTTTGTGGACGGCTCTCGTGAACCTGCTGATCAGTCCGTCTCGCCGGCCGAGAGGGTCCGCTGGCGGCGGACCGACGGCCGAGGCCGAGGCGGAGCCGAGTACCGCAGCGAGCGGACAAAACGTCCGTGAGCGAAGGAGCGGAGACGACAACGAAAGCATTCGGCCGGCTGGCGAGTGTCCGCCGGCGGCGGACCGACGGCCGAGGCCGAGGCGCCCATCGCCCGTCTCGCCGGCTGGCGAGTGCAGTCCTAGGCGGCGACGAGTACCCGGAGCGAGAGCACGAAAGTGCGTGAGCGAGGAGCGCAGGAGCCAACGACGGAATGCGCTGCCCGGCGGCGAGACGCTAGTCCAGGCGGCGAATGACGCCGATAAGCTTCCCCTGGATCCGAACGTCTTGGTAGAACATGGCCGGATAGGCGTCATTGGCCGGCTGGAGCCGGATGCGCCCGGCCTCTTTGAAAAACTGCTTGAGAGTGACCGCGTTCTCTTCCACCTGGGCCACGACGATGTCTCCGTCGCGGGCCGTCTGCTGAGGCCGGATCAGAACGAAGTCCCCGTCCTGGATGTGGGCATTGATCATCGAGTCGCCGCGGACCCGCAGGACGTACGCATCGCCGGACGGCGCCAGCAGATCCGGTACGGCCATGCTCTCCGACGCGTCCTGATACGCCTCTATCGGGCCGCCGGCCGCGATCTCCCCAATGATCGGCAGCATGTGAGCTTCCGGCGCGGTGGACTGAGGCATCAACTCGCCGGCAAGGCCGAGTCTCAGGGCGGCAAACGGCGTGAGGCGGAGTGCCCGCGACTGTGCCACGCCGCGCTCCAGATAGCCCTCACGCTCCAGCATCTGAAGGTGGTGATGCACAGCCGAGGTTGAGGCGAGGTCAACGGCGACGGCAATCTCGCGAACAGACGGCGGATAGCCCCGAGTTCTCAGAGTCGCAGCGATGTAGTCCAGGATCTTGCGCTTGCGTTCGGCGTCGTGCTTTGTCACCGGCGCCTCCTTTCAGTGAGCAGAAGATACAGAACGCCCGTTCGACTGTCAACAAGGTTTGCGCGAGGCTGGCGCGTTATGGATGGCGGCGGATCTCCGGAGGTCAGAACAATTGAACTCCGCCCCTTCGCTCTGAGGGCGCAGGGCGTACGCTTTGAGGCGACACGACCCTGGAGGATCTGCAGATGATCGATTATCCGAACTCGGGCGCGCTCTGTTCCAACTGCGGTACGCAGCTGATATTCGGCGCGAAGTTCTGCGTCGTCTGCGGACAGACAGTCCCGGAGGCCCCGGCTCCTCAGACGGCTGCGTGGGCGCCGATAGCTCCTGCTGTCGCTCCCGCCGAGCCGGCCCCGGCAGATGCTCCAGTTTGGGTTCCAATGGACGTGCCGCCGGCTCCGCCGGTCGAGCCGGTTCAGCCGGCCCCGTACGCATCGGCCCCTCCGCTCGCGCCGCCCGCCAACTGGCCGCCGCCCCCTCCGCCTGAGTACTGGCAGCAGCCGTCTTCATATGCACCTCCAGCCTACGGCCAGCCGCCGATCGTTCCGGCCTATCCCGGCTTTGGCCCGACAGCCCCTGCCGCCCGCCGCAACGTCCCGCCCATCGCAATCGCCCTCCTGATCGTCGGGCTCGCCTTGATCCTGGTCGCCTGCGGTCTGTTTGTTCTTGCGTCCTGAGGGCGACAGATCCGGCTGATCGAGTCGCGGCCCGGCGCCCGGGCTATTGCCGCTGCGCCAGCGCCATCAGCATGCCCTCGATGATGGCTTCCGGGCGCGGTGGGCAACCGGGGACGTAGACATTGACGGGGAGAGTGCCCGCGACGCCGTCCCGGATCTGGGGCGAATCGGCGAAGACGCCGCCACTCACCGCGCAAGCTCCGATTGCGACGACCAGGCGCGGGTCCGGCATCGCCTCGAAGGTCCGGAGCGCGGCCTCTTCCAGATTGGTCGTCATGACGCCGGTGACGAGCAGCAGGTCGGCGTGGCGCGGCGAGGCGACGAAGTCGATGCCCAGGCGCTGGATGTCGTGGAAGGAGTTGAGCAGCGCGGCGACTTCCCAGTCGCAGCCGTTGCATGAGCCCGCGTCCAGATGGCGGACGTGGAGAGAACGGCCCAGGCGGCCGAGGATGAATGCCCGGGTTCGATCTTCGGCGGCGCGCAGGCCCGGAGCCTCATCGGGCGCAAGCGGGCGCTCGACCAGCTCGGCTCGAGTAGTGCGGGCCAGCTCGACTCGATGGCCCATCTTCATTGCGACGTTTGGGCAAGCCTCGACGCAGGCGGCGCAGAAGACGCACTTGCCGGTGTCGATCGAAGGGACGGAGCTCGGTACGAACTGGATGGCTCCCGTAGGGCAGGCATCGACGCAAGCGCGGTCGTTGTTGCAGAGCGTCGGATCGATCTCAGGCAGCCCGCGCGTGGCGTACTGGAGAAGCGCTGGCGTTGCCGGATAGCGGGACGTCTCCAGCGGATGCGTCAGCGGCCTGAGCAGTCGGCGAACTACGTCGAGTGGCATGTCAGCGGTCCGTGCAGGCATAGCAGAGCTCGAAGCTCTTGTTGATGATCGGGAAGTCCGGGACCAGGTTGCCCGGAACCACGGAGGCCAGAACCGGCCAGTTGGCGAAGGACGCGGAGCGGAGGTGGAGCCGGCCGACTGTTCCTCCGGGGCCGGCCATCAGCCACAGCCAGGAGGCGCCGCGCGGTCCCTCGGCGCCGGCGAGGGCGACAGCCCCAACCTTGGGCGAGGGGCCCAGATCAACGCTCCTCGGCCCATCCGGAATACGCCGCGCCAGATCCGTGATTAACGCCGCCGAAACGGAAGCCTCTTGTGCCCTGACGTGGAAACGGGCAGCACAATCGCCGGTCGAGGCGCCGATCTGCGGAACCGTGATGTCTTCGTAGCCGTCGGCGGGGCGGTCGCGGCGCAAGTCGTCGGCGAGGCCGGCGGCTCTGGCGGCAACACCCAACGCTCCGAGGCGCAAGGCCTCAGCGCGGCTCAGAACACCAAAGCCGTGGAGCCGGTTCATGAACCCTTCCGAGCGAACGAGCAGGCGGACGATGGAGCGAACCTCGTGCTCTACCTCGGTGACCGCGGCGCCCAGGCCAATCAGGCCGCGCTCGTCCAGATCGAGGCTCAGCCCGCCCGGCGCCACCATGCCCATCAGGTAGCGGTGCCCGGTCAGCGCCTCGTTCAGCCACAGCAGCCGCTCCTTCTGCCAGCCCAGCCGGGACGTGCCGAAGTTGAAGCCGACACCGGCGCACATATTTCCCAGATCGCCGACGTGGTTGTACAGGCGCTCCATCTCGGCGAGAAGGACGCGAGCCAGCCGAGCCCGGGGCGGGATTGCGGTTCCGGTCAGGCGTTCCACGGCCCGGCTGTAGGCGGTGGCGTGGGCCACGGTGCAGACGCCGCAGGCTCGTTCCACGACGGGCAGCGCTTGCGCAAACGTTCGGCCTTCGACGAGTTTCTCGATGCCGCGATGGGTGAAGAAGAGCCGCGCGTCCAGATAGAGCACGGTCTCGCCTACGGCAGAGAATCGGAAATGGCCCGGCTCGATGATGCCGGCATGGATCGGGCCGACGGGGACCTGGTTTACACCTTCGCCGTGGGCCACGAAGGATTTGTAGGGCGTGGCGGAGGCCTCAGGATCGTGGATGACGAGCGGCCGCGGGTCCGGGTGGCCGGCCGGGATGATGCCGTACAGATCGCGGCACTCGCGCTCGTCCCACTGCGCGGCAGGTATGAGCGGGGTCAGGGACGGGTAGGTGAGGTCGCCATCCGGAAGATCGACGCGGATGCGGACGATTGGGCCGGCCGGCACGGCCAGCAGTTCCTCGATTGCGTGTCCGGTGTGGCCGGACTGGCCGGAGCCGGCTCGGGCGACACCTTCGGCCCGAACGATGGAATGCAGGTCCATCCCAAGCAACATCACGTGGCGGGCGCCCAGATCCAAGAGGACTGCCACCGCGATGTGGAGCTGCTCGCGGGAGACGGTCAAGGAGACTTCTTCGTCCCCGCCGCCGTGGCCGATAGAGTGGCCCAGGGCGAGGCTGAGCTTCTCGCGCACCCAGCGCGTCGTGCTGGCCATGACCGTCTCGTCAGACACCGGTCGCCCCCAGGATGGTCCGAATCGAGTCCAGGGCCGAGGCCAGCGGCCCCGGCGTCCAGAGGCCGAGCACGGCGACTGCGACCAGCGGTATCGCCAGCCTGAGGGCCAGGCTGCCATCGAAGGACTTCACCGCTTCGATGGGACCGGAGTGACCCCAAATCGTGCGGCTGCCGTGAACCGCCATGGCCACGAAGCACAACGCCAGGATGATCGCCGCCAGCGCCGCAGCCGGACCGTAGCCGCGCGTTACGCCGCCGACGATGATCGCGAATTCGGTCACGAAGATGCCGGAAGGCGGCAGCCCGCCCAGCATTAGGATTCCGCCGCCGAACGCTCCGCCGGCGATCGGTGCCGCCCGAAGCGTGCCGCGAATGGCCGAGAGCCGGTGGCTGCCGTACTTCTGCACCAGCGCCCCGGCCGACAAGAAGAGAGTGGCCTTGGTCAGGGCGTGCAGCCCCAGGTGAAGCGCCACGCCCAGCAGCGCGATCGGCCCGCCGAAGCCGATGCCCACAACCATTAGCCCCATGTGTTCGATGCTCGAGTAGGCGAGCAGCCGCTTCATGTCTTCTTGCCGGATCATGAAAGGCAACGCCACTGCCATGCTCAGCAGTCCGAAGAAGATCAGCAGGTTCGAGGAGAAGGCCGGCCCGATTCCGGCGACGGTCACGAGGTGGAAGCGGATGAGGGCGTACAGTGCGGCGGTGATCGAGACGCCGGAAAGCAGCGCACTCACAGGGCTGGGGGCCTGGCTGTGAGCATCCGGAAGCCAGGTGTGGAACGGCACCAGGCCGACCTTGGTTCCGTATCCGGCCAGGGCGAATACGAAGGAGAGCCGCAGTAGCCCGGGGTTTAGTTGCGGCGCAATGGCCATCAAATGGGTCCAGTTGAGCGCGTCGGAACTTTCACCCAGGACCCGGACGGACGACGCATAGGCGAGCAGTGTCGCCAGCAGCGCGAATCCAACGCCGACGGTGCCCAGGATCAGGTACTTCCACGCTGCCTCGATGGCCTCCGGCGAGCGATTGATACCCACCAGCAGAGCCGAAACGATGGTCGTTGCCTCGATCGCCACCCAGAGCAGGCCCAGGTTGTCCACCAGCGGCACGGCGATGAGCGTGGCCACGAACCACAGCAGCAGGGCGTAGTAGTGGCCCTCGTCGCGCGGCTGCAACTCGCCGGCGGCCAGTTCGTAGCGGATGTACTTGGGCGAGGCCCACAGGGCCAGGGCGGCAACGAGGATCGTGAGTCCCAGAACATAGGCGCCGAGGGCGTCGATGGAGACCACGCCGCCGAAGGCGGTCACACGGCCGAGCCCCGGGACGGCCGTCGCCAGCCCGAGCCCGGCAGCCGCGGTCACACAGAATGTGATCACGGCCACGGCCTCGACGGCGCGCCCGCGCAGCGGCCAGGCGATCAGGCCGCCCAGGAGCGGGGCGGCGAGCAGGACGACGACGATCAGCTCGTTCATCCGCGCAAGTTCCTCAGCCGGTCTGTGGAGAGAGAGCCGAAGACCGTGAGCATTCGGCGGGCGTAGACGCCCACGACGACAACAACCATCAGCAGATCGAAGGTCGCACCGAGCTCAACCACGAACGGCATGCCGTACGTGAAGCTGAATGCAGTGAGAGCCAGGCCGTTCTCGAAGACGAGAAGGCCGACCACGATGGAAAGGCCTTTGCGGCGAGTCATGACGATCAGCAGGCCGGTCAGAACCGTGGCCATTGAAGCCGGCAGGGCGCGCGGTGCGCTGACGGAAGCGCCTAGAGATCCGCTGAGTGCGGAACTGTCTATGGCCATGGTTGAGATGAAGACGATCGCGATGGCGACGATGAGCGACGCCCGAGGTCCCAGATACGGGTTGCGCTCCTGACGTACAGGGCTGCGGCGGAGTATGAACCCGAGCGCCAGCGGCGCGGCGATGCCGCGGCTTGCGAAGGTCAGCAGACCGCCCAGAACGAGATGAATGGAGCCCGTCGCCAGGCCCACGATGGCCACCGAGGCGGCCAGCAGGATCGCCTGCACCGCCACCAGCCAGATGGCGCGGCCGATCGACCGCGTCCCGGCGATCAGGATGCCGACCAGAACGATTCCGGCCGCGCACGTGTCCAGGAATCGCGCGGCGTCGAATGCGGTGATCGTCATGGCAGCAGCACCTGGATCCCGATCCCGGAGAGGGCCAGCAGCGCAGCCAGGCCGAGCAGGTCCGGCATGCTGAGAATTCGTGCCTTCGCGAGTGAGCCGTCCAGCAGCGCCAGCACCTGACCCACGATCAGCATCTTGCCGAGACCCACGATCAGGCCGAAGGCAATCGGGAACGGGGCGATCTCAGTGGCGGCGCCGAAAGGCAGAAAGGCCGCCGAGAAGAGTGCGGCAAGCACTGCCAGCTTCAGTTCCGAGGCGAAGACGAGGGTCGCCAGCGACCGGCCGGAGGCCTCGATGAGCATGCCCTCATGGATCATCGTCAGTTCGAGGTGTGTATCCGGATTGTCCACGGGGTGGTGGCCGGTCTCGGCAATCATCACGAGAGCGAAGGCCGCCGCCGCAAGCAGGTGGGCCGGGTTGAGAAGACCCACGCCCTGCCCGATGCCGAAGGCGCTGATCGATCCCATGTCGCTCGATCCGGCTGCGATGGCCACGCCGGCCAGGGCTAGGACCAGGCCAGGTTCTGCCAGCGCGGAGATGGCCACGTCGCGGCTGCTGCCCATTCCGCCGAAGGCGCCGCCCCCATCAAGGGCCGCCAGCGCGATGGCAAAGCGGGCCAGAGCAAAGAGGCCGACGAGCACCAGCAGGTCTCCCCAGCCGGGCAGCGGCGTCCGCGCCGTCGCCCACGGTACGAGGAGGACCGCGGTCACGATGGCGCCCAGCACGAAGGGCGGGGCATATCTGGAAACCGGGCCGGAGGCGTTGCTCTCCAGCGGCCGCTTGTCCCACCACTTGGCGAGATCGCGATAGGGCTGGAGCAGCCCGGGTCCGCGACGGCTCTGGAGGCGGGCCTTGGTTCGCCGGATCGTGGCCGTCAGGAACGGCGCAAAGGCGATGAACACGACCAGTTGCAGGGCCGCCAGGAAGATCGTGGTCAGCGTGCCGTTCATGTTCATCGTGCCCACAACATCAGCGCAATGACGGCAATCACGATGTAGGCGACGTATAGCTGGATGGCTCCGCCCTGGAGTTTACGGACGAAGTTGGCGCCGCGCAGGCTGAGCTGATGAGCGGGCTTGAGGATCCGGTCCTCGAACAAGAGCGTGATCTCGCTGCGGTAGCGGATCGAGGACGGGAACGCGGTCCCGGGGTGGTACTCCACGCGGATCTCGCGCTCGGGTACGAGCACGCGACGGAAGAAGAGCCGGATCGGCTTTGCATAGGCCGTGGCGGTGTACTGAAAGGCGGGCTTGGGAGCTATGCCGCAGGTCCACGTGTCCACGCGGCGGGCTTGAGCCCGGGCCATCGAGGCGACGGCGATGCCGGCGATCGCGACAAGCAGAAGGAGGCCGACCGCAAGAGCGGCGTACGTGGCCGCCAGCCCGTCCCGTGGCGTGGAGGTCACCGCGGGGGTACTCACGGCCGGGGCGGCGGCGGATCCGGCGGCGAGTACGGTTCGGACGGTTGCTGCCAGCGATGTCGCTATGGCGCCGGCGGCCAGACCCAGGCCGAGGCACGCGGCGGCAAGGATGGCGATGGCCGCGCGTGCCGGCGTCGCGGCCTCGTGCGCTTCCGCGGCGGCCTTGCTACGCGGCAGGCCCAGGAACGCGATTCCGGTCGCCTTCACGAAGCCGGCGACGGCGAGAGCTGAGGTCAGCGCGAGGGCGCCGATCGCAATGGCAATACCGAACCTGGCGATGGGCGCAATCGCCCCGCTGCCGGCTGCGCCGAGCAGTCCCTGGAATGTCATCCACTCGCTGGCGAAGCCGTTGAGCGGCGGCAGACCGCTGATCGCCACCGCGCCGATGCCAAACGCCAGCATCGTCACCGGCATCTTGCGCCCCAGCCCGCCGAGGTGATTCAGGTCGCGCAAGCCGGTTGCGTGAACCACGGCGCCGGCCCCCAGGAAGAGCAGCGTCTTGAAGACAGCGTGGTTAATCGTGTGGAAGAGCGCGGCGGTCAGGGCCAGCGCGGCCAGGGCGGTGGCGCCGTGAGCCTGGAGCAGCAACGCGCTCCCGATGCCGATCAGGATGATGCCGATGTTCTCGATGCTGCTGAAGGCGAGCAGCTTCTTGAGATCGTTTTGCATGACGGCGTACAGGACTCCCATCACCGCGGACAGGGCGCCGAGGCCGATGATCGCCATCGCCAGGCCATCCGGCGTGCCGCCGACCACGTCGATCATCAGGCGGATGATTCCGTAGATACCCGTCTTGATCATTGCCCCGGACATCACGGCCGAGACGTGTGACGGCGCCACCGGATGCGCTCTCGGCAACCAGGAGTGGAACGGCATGGCGCCGGCCTTGGTCGCAAATCCGACGAAGACCAGAATCAGAACCACGTCGCGGGTGAATGGCGAGAGGCTCGGTGCGGCCAGGTGCCATGCGGCAAAGTCCAGGCTGCCGCCGCTGCCTGCAGCCAGCAACCCGAAACCGATGAGGATCGCTGCCGTCGCCACATGGGTCATGGCCAGGTAGATGTTGCCGGTGGAGATGACCGCTCGCGTCGGTCGCAGGCCCACCACCAGGAACGCGGAGAGCAGGGCCATCGATTCCCAGGCGATGAGGAACGAGAAGGCGGTGCAGGCGCCCAGCACCAGGACGATGCTGGCCAGGAAGAGCGGGAAGGCCGCTGCTTCCGGCCGGCTACGAGGCGGCTCGTCGATGATCGAGAGCGAGGCGGCGGCTGCTGAAGCGCCAAACGCAATAAGGAAGACGCCGCTCAGGCCGTCATATCGGAAGGCGATCGGGCTGAACCCAAGAACGTTGCCACCGCTGCCGGAGAGCGCAGCGCCCCCCGCCAGCAAATACACACCGATCGCCAGGGCGCAAAGAGAGCCGGCGGTAGATAGCACCGGGGAGATCCGGTTCCGATTCGGCCCGAAGGCAGCAACCGCCGCCAGCAAGAACAGGGCCGCCGCCGCAACCCACAGTCCGGGCAGAAAGCCGGCGCCGAGGGCTGTGCTGGGCGTGACGATCACGAGCGGATACACCTCTGAAGGCAGGGCGGGCTACCGACGAGAGGCAACCCCGGGCCCCTAGGGTATGACCGATGCGCCCGATCCTGCAAGGACGCCCGCTCAGGAGCTAGCCGGCGGGGCTGCCCGCGGGGTCGACCAACTCGACTTTGACTGGTTCCGCGGACGTCTCGATGGGAATCCGGCCTCGGTCCAGAACCTCGCGAATCTTCATCAAGCGTCGCGCAGCGGCGAGAAGGCCACTCGCGGATAACGCGATCCTACGCCACCGCGGGGTCAATTCCCAAACCCCGGACTTTCGCAATGTTGCCGCCTCACCCCGCACCGCCCTCAGCGGGCTACGGCGGCGCACCATTCCCCTGACTTATCGAAGGCCAGTCCGTCCCAGCTCGGGTGGAACTCCACAGCCGGGAAGCCGGCTGCGGCGAGGATGGCCGTCAGTTCCTCGGGCTCCAGCACGCGAGCGGTTGCGCCGAGAACGGTGAGTTCGCCCGTCTCGGCGCCGAGGACGTGATGGCGCTCGACCGTCGCCCGCGCCTCCGCATCCCAGCCTTGTTCCGTCAGAACGAGTTGCATCCCGGGGCCAAAGAGACCGTCGATGCCGGTGTGCCAGGCCGTGCCGGTGATCCGGGCCACCTTCGAGGCGGCCCGGGTTTCCACGGCAAGCGGTGCCCCGGGCCGCAATGCGCGGCGGATGCGGCCAAGGATTTCCGTGAGTTCCTCCGGCCGCGCGACTTCGCACTGACCATACAGATAGATGGCGGCATCGAAGGCCAGCTCCGGCAACTCAACCTCCCGGACATCCGCCTCGATGAAAGTGCAGCCCATGTCTGCCGTGAGTTCGCGCGCAAACCGGATGGCGGCGGGGGAGATGTCCACTCCGGTCACGGTGATGCCACGGCGCGCGAAACTGTGGGCGAAGAGCCCGGGTCCGCAGGTGACGTCGAGGAGTTCGATGCCGGCCGTCCGGCCGCCCGTCCCGTCGTCGGCTTGGTCGAGCCCCATCCACTCAATCATTCGCTCGACCTGGCGTTCGATCGTCTCCAGCCGCCGGCTCGCCAACTCGTGGTCCTGGCTCAGGTGCTCGCGCAGCATCCGCTCGCTGAAGGCTGGGTCGTCCCAGGGCAGGTTGACCATGTCCGGTCCCCAGGCCTGTAGCGGCGGCCTGGCGGCGATTCGCTCGATGGCTTCGCGATGCGGGTCCACTCCGGCATTCTGGCGCCGCGCCATCTTCGGCGCCAGCCTGGGCTCGCAGTCGTTCGTGGCCGTGCTCGTTGGCGCCGCTGCTCTGACTGTCGGCCGGGTTGCTGATGGCGGTTGGGCTGCGGCGGCGGAGCGCGCTCCAGCGCGAGGTCCGATCCGTGTTTTCGTCGTCCGGCCTCGTCGTCCTGAGTTGCGCCTGATAGACTCTCGATTCCCCGGAGAGGACCCGCGAATTGGGCTGTCCGGCGGTGAGAGCCAAGGGTGGCGGCATGGCGAGTAAAGGTCTGGTGCTTCAAAAGGGGCGACGGAAGGGGACTCTTCTGTATGCGTTCCGCTGGATGTCTTTCCTGCCGGTGGCCAGCCGCGTGCCCATGTACTCGAAGCTCATCTGGACTCTTGTCAAGGACCCGCGAGTTCCGGCCAGCCGCAAGGCGATAATCGTTGCCGCGGCCGGCTACGTTCTCGTGGGCCGCAACCCGTTCTCGGACGAGATCCCCGTCCTAGGCCAGATCGACGACGTGATCGTGGTGGTTCTGGCTGTCGAGTTCTTCTTCGATGGAATCCCCGAGGACATCCTTGCGGAGAAGATCGCGGAACTCGGAATAGACCGAGAAGCTTTTGAGCGCGATTTGGATCAGGTGCGACGCGTTACGCCCGCCCCTGTTCGGAAGATAGTCAGCCGGTTGCCGGGAGTGCTCGAGGCAACGAGCCGGCTTGTCAAAGAGTCCGGGATTGGCCCCAAGGTCAAGACCTGGGTAACGGACGCTCGGCCCAGCCGACTGTCATAGGAGGAAGTTTCCGCGTGAAGGTCATCCTGACCGCAGACGTCGACAAGCTCGGCAAGAGCGGCGAGATGAAGGAAGTCGCCGAGGGTTACGCCCGCAACTTCCTGATCCCTCGAAAAGTCGCCGTTCCCGCCGCCGGTGGCGCATACCGCGCCTGGCAGCACGACATCGCCAGCCGCGAAGAGAAGCGCAAGCGCGAGCGCGAGGATGCAGAGATTGCGTCGACGCGTATTGCGAGTACCACGCTGACCATGGGCGTGAAGGTGGGCGAGGGCGGCAAGCTCTACGGCTCCATCACGGCCAAGGAGATCGCCGAAGCTCTTGGACGCCGCGGTATCACCGTGGATCGCCATAAGATCGAGCTTCCCGATCCGCTCAAGTCGCTCGGCACCTACAAGGTCGCGATCAAGATCTTCAGCGGCATGACGCCGGAAGTGACGATCGTGGTGGAGCCGAAGGGCTAGCACTCCACGTTGGAGCGGGCACGGGCAAGCTGCCCGGGCCGATCGGTAGAGGCGCTTCTCGTTCGTGATTAGCCCCGGAGACGGGGCTTTTCGGCGTGAGCCGCGCCTGGCCCCGGCTGCCGGCTTGGCCGGCGCGGGTTCTCCCGCTATGTTGCGACCTCCGCCGAGTGCTAGGGTTCCCGGGAACAGAACATTTGGCGCCTACCGCGGCGCCCATTAGACTCGGACGGGGAGGGCCAGCGTGGGAGCTTCGACTATCTCGACCGCTTCGGCGGCGCTCGCAGCGCACGGGCTCAGCAAACGCTTCAAGAGGAAGATCGCGCTCGACGCTGTCGACATCACCATCGCCCCGGGGAGTGTTACGGCGCTCGTTGGGCCGAACGGCGCCGGCAAGACAACCCTGATCAAGGTCTGCATGGCCTTCGAGCGGCCCAATTCCGGGCACGTTGAAGTGGACGGCGTGGACCCCTGGAAGCATCGCAGCGAGGCTCTGCGGCGAGTCGGGTACGTGCCGCAGACGCCGGCGGTCTACCGCGGCCTTAGCGTTGAAGACCACCTGGCCATGGCCCGCAGCCTTCATCCCGGCTTCGATGCGGACTATGCCCGGCGGCGGCTCGACCAGCTCGCCATCCCACTCGACCAGCGAGCGGACACGCTCTCCGGCGGCCAGGCGGCGCAGCTCGGGCTCGCCATTGCGCTCGGGACGCGGGCCAAGGTGCTGCTGCTGGACGAGCCGCTCGCAAATCTGGACCCGCTGGCTCGGCGCGAGTTCATCCAGGTCCTGCTGGACGCGGTCAAGGCGGACGGATCCACCGCGCTTCTCTCCTCGCACATCGTCACGGACGTGGAAGAGGCCTGCGACGGTTTGATCATCCTGGGCGCCGGGAAGGTCCTGTTGGACTGCCCGCTCCATGTGGCCCGGACGGCCCACAGGCTGACCGACTCTGACGCGCCGCCTTCCGGCGCGACAGCCATCGGCTCGTTCGCGGGCAAGGGCGGTAAGCGCTTGACCCTGTGGCGGCTGCCGGATGCCGCGGCGGACGGAGGTGCGGGTTCGCCCGACACGGCCGCCTCGGCCGATGACGCCAGTCTCGAAGACGTGGTCCTGGGCTACCTCGCCGCCGGGCGGGGCACGTTCGGCCTGCAGCTCAACTAGGGGGGACCGAGATGCTCGCCCGAAACTTGCTCACCCGCATCTGGCTCACGTTCAAGCAGCAACGCTTCGAGACGATTGCAGTAACGATCGTCTGCGTAGGGCTGACGGCCGTGGCCCTCATCGAGGCCTTTCGGCTCAACTCCCTGAACGTGCCGCTGTCGTGCCTGCAGAGCTACCAAGGCGGGTACATGACGGCCATCGGTGATCCGTCGCAGGCGCCGATTACCGCGGCCCAGGCGCACTGCAACGAACTCGCGAAGTCGTTCTACGACATGCACCAAAGCTTAGACATGAACCTTGTCCAACTCCTGCTCTTGTTCGCGCCGATACTCGCGGGGATCGTCGTTGGGGCGCCACTGGTGGCCAAGGAGATCGAACAGGGGACGGCGCCACTCTCATGGGTCCTCTCGGGCTCCCGGCGGCGCTGGCTTCTGGGCAAGGTTCTGGCAGGGGTCGTGCTTCTCGCGCCGCTGATGCTCGCGGTGGGTCTGGCCGCCAACGTGCTGGAGGGCGCTCTGAACCCCAGCCTGAACCCGTATGCCTCGTTCTCGAACTATCTGGGCCGGGGCGTCCTCGATGTCTTCTGGGCGCTGGCCGCGTTCGCCGGGACCTTTGCCCTGGGCACCATCCTCGGTCGGACGATGCCCGCCGTGGTCCTCGCCCTCGTTGTCTGTTTCTTCGCGAGAGCTGCGTGGGATTCCGGCATGACCCACTTCGTCCTGAGGCCGTTCGCCGTGCAACAGGTTCAGCAGGACCAGCAGCAGGGCTATGTGGTTTACGGGCCGGGTGGCTCGGCATACGTCGACATGAACATCTACTACAGGTCGTTCATCGACGGCAAGGAAGTGACCGATGCCCAGGTCAATGACTGGTACCAGCAGAACATGGTGTGTGTGCCCATGCCGGTGCCGACGCCGGGTGCTCCGATGTCCGCCGGCGATTCCGGCTCGCCGGGCGCACTGAGTTCGTCGGGTGCCCCGGCCGCGTCGGACAATGGGAAGCTGGTCTTCGGTGGCACAGCGTGTGAGACTCCGCCCATCGATCAGAGCCACTCCCTCCAGCAGATCCTGTATGTCATCCCGGGTTCGTGGTACTGGCAGACCGTCGCACTGGAGTCGGGCCTGCTGTTGTTGGGATCGTTGTTCTGCGCCGCAATCGCCTTTGTCTGGGTGGATCGGCGCCGGCCGTACTGAGCGGCAATGGGACCGCGCCGCTAGAACCGCGCCGCTAGGACCGCACCGCTAGAACCTCGGCGGCCCCGCGTCGACGCGGCGCCGCATGGCGGAGATGTCGCCGCGTTCGGTGTTGATTCGCTCAGTCCACCACGTGGCGCCGGCCTCCGCGTAGGGCGCCGTGATGGCGCCGGCCTGGGCCGAATCATCAGCCGGTGTGATTCCCGCGACCAGCACGTCGTAGGGCGGTGCGTCGGGCCCCTCGTCGAGCCCGGCCGGTAGACCTGTGGCGGCGCGTTCTTCGGCGATCATGGCGCAGACGCCGCGAACGTCATCCGGCGAGAGGGCGTGACTCGAGCCATCGGGCGAGCGGCGCAGCGGCCAGGTTCCATCGAAACGAGCCGCCCGCCGAATTGGCGCCCGCACCGGCCAAGTCGAGGCCAGCCAGATCGGCACTCGAGGCTGCTGTAGCGGACCGGGCAGGAACTCCACGTCCTTCAAGTGGTAATGCTCGCCCTGGAAGTTGAACGGGCGGGCGGTGAAGAGCCCCTCGATGATGGACAGCCCCTCGTCCAGCTTGGCGGCCCGGATCTTGAGGTCTGCCTCCTCGCCGAAGGCTGTGAATTCGCGGAGCGGGTTGCCGTTCCCCAGACCCAGCGTGAACCGCCCGCCGGAGAGATGGTCGAGAGTGACCGCTTCCCGGGCCACGAGCCAGGGACGGCGGCGCGGTAGTGGCGTGACCATCGGGCCGAGCCGGATACGCTCGGTGGCCAGGGCAATCGCCGTCAGGAGAATCCACGGGTCCGCGTACGGAACGCCGGCGTCGCGCTGGACGTGATCCCAAACCCAGACCGCGTCCCAGCCGGCGTCCTCGGCGTCGCGCGCGATCTGCGCCGTTAGCCGCGCGTCGGCGAAGTCACCGAAGTTGGGAATGTCGATCGCGAACTTCATCGGGCGATGATAGGTGTAGGGCGCGCTCGTGGGTCTGCGCGCTGGATTGCCCGGGCCGCCCTGAACGCTATCGGAGGGGATCAGGCGGTGCCGGGTGGTCCGGAGAGCGGCCATGACCTCGAAACGGCGTCGATTCGGTTCCTCGAACCCCAATTTGAGGCCAACCCCGGTTCCGCAATCCACGGTTCGGCCTACCTGGCGATCGACATCCTGCCGAATCACCGAATCTTGTCCGTCCTGGCCGGACAAACGCACGAAGCGTTCTCGCGATGCCCGACAAGAAATGGGTGCGGAATGCCGTGGCCAAGTTAGGAGCCGCATTTGTAGCCGTCTTGCCGATGCGAGCGGTCTACATCCGGAGGTAATTGAAGGAACCCGATGCCGACATGCGCGGCGACTGGTTTCTCGTCATTTGTAGCCGTCTTGCCGATGCGAGCGGTCTACGTCCGGAGGTAATTGAAGGAACCCGACTCCGACATGCGCGGCGACTGGGTTCTCGTCATTTGTAGCCGTCTTGCCGATGCGAGCGGTCTACGTCCGGAGGTAATTGAAGGAACCCGATGCCGACATGCGCGGCGACTGGGTTCTCGTCAACGCCAAAGGGAGAAGCGTTATGCGGGCTTCTCGGCGTTCGGTGCGGGTCAGACTGCCAAGGCTGGCGATGCACCGATGGGTCCACGCTCAACGGGGGCCGATCGGACGGTCCGACGCCGCCGCAACGGCGGGTCCCAGGGGATTCCTCCACATAGCGATTCTCAGGTTGTCATTGAGGGGAGAAACCGGCGGACAGGGTCGATAGTGCCGGTCAGCTTGGCATTGAGCGGAAATGACGCGTGGTAGGCGGCCCCGAAGGAAACGTCCTCGCCAGCCGCCGCCCGCCGCGCGTCGCCCTCTCCGCAGTCCGCCCCTGCCCCCTCGCCAGCCGCGACTCCGCGCGCCACAATCCCCACATGACCCCCGGGCGCCTCTGCATCATCCACGTTGACCTCGACGCCTTCTTCGCGTCGGTGGAGCAGCGCGACCGTCCCGAGTTGCGCGGCAAGCCGGTCATCATCGGCGGCGACATCAAGTCGCGCGGCGTCGTGAGCACCTGCAGCTACGAGGCCCGCAAGTTCGGGGTGCATTCGGCCATGCCGACGCGGACGGCGCACCAACTCTGTCCGCAGGGGATCTTCCTGCCGGTCGACGGGGCCAAGTACCAACGCGTCAGCCGAGAGGTGATGACCGTCTTCCGGCGCTTCACGCCCGCGGTTGAGCAGGTCTCGATCGACGAGGCCTTCCTGGACGTGGCCGGGTCGGAGCGGCTTTTCGGGTCGGCGCCGGAGATTGCGGCGCGACTCAAGCGGGAAGTCGTCGAGACGACCGGACTCACCGTTTCCGTCGGCGTCGGGACGAACAAGCTAATTGCCAAAGTCGGCTCGGATCTGCGCAAACCCGATGGTTTGGTCGTCGTCCAGCCCGGCGACGAGGCGGCCTTCCTGGCGCCGCTGGAGATTCGGCGGCTCTGGGGAATCGGGCCCAAGACGGCCGAACGGCTGCACGGCCTGGGCATATCGACGATCGGCGAGCTGGCGGCGCTGCCGATCGAGACGCTGGCGCGGGCACTCGGCGATCACGGCGCGACGCTCCACGACCGGGCGCTCGGAATCGACTTCGATCCGGTCACCGGCGGTGGCGAGGCGGCCAAGTCCGTGAGCCACGAGACCACGTTCGCGGTCGACGTGATGGACATCGCCGAAATCGAGCGGACTTTGCTGGCCCTGACCGAAGGTGTTTCAGCCCGACTGCGCGCCGCCGGCATCCGCGCCGGCACGGTTGTGGTGAAGATTCGCGACTCGCAATTCCGAACCGTCACGCGGCAGAAGCATCTCTCCGAGCCGAGCGACCTTACCGACACTATCTGGCGGGCGGCGTTGGAACTGGCCCGGCCGGAAGTGCGCGGCAAGAAGATCCGGCTGCTCGGCGTGTCCGCTACTCAGCTCGGCGCGCCGGAGCAAATCAGCATGTTCGAAGTGGTGGACGCAAAGCAGCGGGCCGTGGTGGATGCGACGGATGCCGTGCGGCGCCGGTTTGGTGACGCCGCCGTGACGCGTGGGTCCCTGCTCCATCGCGGATTGCCCGCGCCCTTTGAGCGCGACCCGGCGTCGGCGGTTGAGGGGCGCGTGGGCGTCCCGAAGATCGAGGACGACGTGGAGTAGGACGGGCGTCTAAAGGGCCGGCCAGGTCCAACTTCGGTCTTGCACGTCAAACGCCGCCTGAGCCGCCTGCAGTTGCGCCTCCAATGGGTCGGTCAATGCCTTCTGCCCGCTCTGGTCACATGGTCCGCCGGCGATTGCGGTCTGGAGCTTGACCGCATAGCTCTTGGCGATGGCGAGATGCTGGCTCTCATGCCAGACGAAGTGATCCATGACCTTGCGCCACCAGGTTGCCAGGGTCGGTGGCACGTGAGCCGGGCCGACCCATTGTGGAAAGATCATCGAGTAGGTCGCTTGGAAGTCAACGTTCGTGACCGAACAAACGCTTCTGCCTGCGTCGGTGACTGCCTGGTAGGACCACTTGAAACTGTTCGAGAAACATGCCGCCGCGTCCGCCATCTGGCAATTGGCAGGCCCGCCCGACAGCACCGCTGAGATGAGTTCGTTCTCGGTCGTTCCGGTAATCGGGTAGTACGACACGGAGACTCCAGGAACACTCACCGGGATCGACGGCAGAGCATCCCCGCCGGCCGGAGGAGCAGCGGTAGCGACCGGGGCGGCCGAGACGGTCGTTGGAGCCGGAGTCGGGGACGGCGATTTGGTCGGGGTTGGTGTTGGCCTTGCCGTGGTGCTCGCGGTTGGGCTGGCGGTTGGGCTCGCAGCAGCGGACGGCACAAGAGTCGGAGATGGAGCCGTGCTCGGTGCCGATTGCGCCGCATTCGCCACCGGACTCGAGGGGCGCTGGCCTGTCGGCGATGGCCGGGTCGCGAACCAACCTCCCAGCAATGCGATGGCAATTAGGACGGCGAGTGCGGCCAGACCGATGCCGGCCGGCGTCTTGTGGAGACGAGTATCGCGCTCAGCCTGCGCATCCGGCCGGGGCGTCTCGCAGCTATAGCACCTTGCCGCACCCCGCACGTTCAGCGAGTGGCAGGTGCCGCAGAACCAGCCGCCGTTCGGCCCGTCAGGCGGATAGATCGCTTCGCTCACTGGTGAACCATACCCCTACCGCCGTGCGTGGGCGATGGGAGCCACCCCGCACATCTTGCCGTTGGCGTTGGAACCCTGTTGCAGAATTATGGGCTGGGACGTGGTCGGACCCGGGGCCGCGACCACTGAAAGGGGGGTCGACTGCCGACGTCGGATCGGCCCCGACTGCCCCGCCCGCCCGCCCCGACGACCCGGTCCGGATGACAGTGCAGGCAGGCCCGCGCGCCGGCGGCCAGCCCTTCGGCCATCTCACCGATGCCTCGGACGCGGTCGCGACCGGGGACGCGAGCCGGGCAGCCGGGGGTGCAGATGATGCCGGTCCTCGTGACGAGGAAGAGGAAGCGGGGCTCCGATTGGCGCGCGGCGATGGCGGCCCATTCGGCGTTCGTGCTCACTCGGCCGACCAGTGCGCGGCGCTTCGACTCGGTCATGCCGCCAGCTTATGCCGCGCCCGAATGACCGGCTTTCGACTTCCGGCTTTGGCTCGAATCAATCGCGTCCCGAAGTTGTGCCATACAGCTGTCACAGGCAAGACCGACGATCTGTTCGAAATCAAGAAGGAGGAGCGATGCATTGACACAGAACGTCTGTTCGCATAGTCTCTCTCCACTTGCAATAGAACGTCCGTTCATCCACTCAGTGCCCGAGAGGACAACGGCCCAGCCAAAGCGAAGAGGAGCGCCCGCGATGGCCATCGTCCGAATGGAGCCTGTGAACGTTCGAGTCCGAGTCGACTGGTTCGATGGGACGCCGCGCGAGATTACCTGGGGCGCAATGCGCCTGCCGATCACAAAGCTGTCTTCAGTCCGTCGCCAGGACTCGGCCTACCGCGCGGAAGTCGGCCCGCGAACCTACTTCGAGGTGGAAACTCCCGGAGCCCGGCTGGCTCTGAGCTTCCAGCATCGGTCACGCAAGTGGACCGTGGATGGCGTCGATGACGAGGTTCCGCTCTCCTGATCGGCCAGCTTGAACGAATGGTGAACTGAAACGGTGCGTTGTTGCCTACAATCGCCGTTATGGAAGAAGCATCAGTTGCCGGCTCGTTCGCGGATCTGACCGTAGCGCAGTTTGTCGAGCGCCTTTCGAGCGGAGAACCCGTTCCCGGGGGAGGGGCCGCGTCGGCGGTTGGAGCCTCGCTCGGGGCCGCGTTGATCTCGATGGTTGCGGCTCTGTCCACCGGTAAACCTAAGTACGCAGCCCATGAAGCGACGCTCACCAGATGTGGCGCCGTCGGCCGTGAATTGGCCGCCGAGTTCTTGCTTCTGGCGGATCGCGATGCCGACGCCTACGCCGGCTATTGCGCGGCCTTGAAATTGCCGCGAGAGACTGAGAGCGACCAGGCGGCTCGCCGCAAGGCCATCCAGAGCGCGGCGCGAAGTGCCGCGGATGCGCCGTGGGATTGTGTCAAGGCATGCGCCCGGCTCGTTGTCGCGGCCGAGTCGCTGGCAGGTCGGAGTAACGTCAATGCTGCGAGCGACGTTCTCGTGGCCACGCTACTCGGCGAAGCCGCCGCACGTGGCGCCGCGGAGAACGTACTGATAAACCTCTCCTCAACCGGGGACGAGGACTACTCGGAGATGATGCGCCAGAACGTGGACGCGGCCTTGCATGAGATTGCCGCCATCGCGGCAAGGACGCGCGAGATCGTCTTGTCGGGGCAGGTCCAAGACCCGGAGGAAGCGTGAGCGAGCCGCGGCTTCTCGCCGGCAGCCCGATCGCGGCTGAAATCCGGGCCGGGCTCACCACGGACTTCGCCGCCTTCAAAGTGAAGTGGGGCTACTCGCCGACGCTCGCCATCGTCCTGGTCGGGGCCGACGCGCCTTCGGCCGTGTATCTGCAGCAGATCCTTCGGACGTGCCAGAAGGTCGGCGTGCAGGGGCGGCTCCTGGAAATCGGATCGCACGCGGAAGCGGACGACGTCTGCAACGAAATCGAGCGTTTGAACGCGGATTCGGCCGTGGCCGGCATCATCGTCCAGATGCCGCTCCCGGCGCACATTCCGCTCCGCACCGTCATCAATGCCATCGATCCCGCCAAGGATATCGATGGTATCCATCCACGTAACGCCGGCCTTCTCTCGCTCGGGTACGACGGATTCCTTCCGGCCACGGCCCAGGCTTCGGTCGAGATCCTCAAGCGCTCCGGCATTGAGATCGCGGGCAAGCGAGTCGTAGTCATCGGCCGCTCCAACGTGGTCGGCAAGCCGGCGGCGCTGTTGCTGATGCGCGAGGACGGCACGGTTTCAGTTCTCCACTCCAAGACCAAGGACCTAGCCCATCACACCCGCGACGCGGAGATCCTCGTGGTGGCGGCCGGCAAGCCCGGTCTGGTCACGGGCGAGATGCTTTCCCCCGGCGTTGTGGTTGTGGACGTGGGCATCAACGTTGTGGATGACGGCGAAGGCGGCAAGAAGCTGGTCGGTGATGTGGACTTCGCATCGGCGAGTGCCGTCGCAGGCGCCATTACTCCCGTGCCCGGCGGCGTCGGCCCCTTGACCAACGCGCTGCTGCTGAGCCACCTGCTGCAGGCAGCCACGGCACAGGCTCAGTCTCAGGCGGACGCGGCTAGGTGAGCGGCTCCGCCCCGAAGCCGAACCCAATGCCTAGCAGCCCAAAGGCTGCTCTATGAGCGGCGAGAAGCTCGCAAGCAGCCCAAAGGCCGCTCTATGAGCGGCGAGAAGATGCCGAGCAGCCTCGATATCGCCCGCAGCGTCACCCCGCGCCCAATCATGGACCTCGCCCGCGAACTGGGCCTCCACGACGACGAAGTGGAGCAGTACGGGCCGTACAAGGCGAAGGTGACCATCGCCGGGATAGAGCGCCTCGAGGCGGGGGCGGCGGCGAAACGGAAGCGTGGCAAGTACGTCGTCATCACCGCGATTACGCCGACGCCGCTCGGCGAGGGCAAGACCACCACCAACATCGGGCTCGTGCAGGGGCTCAACCGGATCGGCCATAAGGCGGCGGTCTGCATTCGCCAGCCGAGCCTCGGCCCCGTCTTCGGCATCAAGGGCGGTGCCGCCGGCGGCGGCTACAGCCAGGTGATCCCGATGGAGGACTTCAACCTCCACCTCACCGGCGACAACCACGCGGTCGGCGCGGCGCACAACCTCCTGGCCGCCTTCGTCGACAACTCGCTGACGCACGGCAACCCCCACGGCATAGATCCGCTGGGCGTTCTGTGGCCGCGCGTCGTGGACATCTCGGACCGGGCCATCCGCAAGGTGATCATCGGTCTCGGCGGCCGCGAGAACGGCTACCCGCGCGAGACCGAGTGGGAAATCACCGTCGCCTCGGAAGTCATGGCCGTACTGGCCCTGGCCTCGGATATCCACGACCTGCGCGCCCGGCTTGCCCGAATGGTCGTCGCCACGACATTCGACGGCCGCCGCATCACCGCCGAAGACCTGCGCTGCGCCGGTTCGATGACGGTTCTCCTCCGCGACGCGATCAAGCCGAACCTCCTCCAGACGCTCGAAGGCGGGCCGGCCTTCGTCCATTGCGGCCCGTTCGCCAACATCGCCCACGGCAACAACAGCGTCCTGGCAGATCGCCTGGCTCTGGCCACCTGCGAAATCGCCTGCACCGAGGCCGGTTTTGGTGCGGACATGGGCGCGGAGAAGTTCTTCGACATCAAGTGCCGCCAGAGCGGGCTGCGGCCGGACGCGGCCGTTATGGTCGCAACGGTCCGTGCCCTCAAGATGCACGGCGGAGTCGGGCGGATCGTTGCCGGCAAGCCGCTGGACCCGGCGCTCGAGCAGGAGAACGTGGAGGCGGTCCGCAAAGGTTCCGCCAACCTGGCCGCCCAGATCGAGAACGTGCGCATCTTCAACGTGCCGGTGGTCGTGGCCGTCAATCACTTCCCCGGCGACACCGAGGCGGAGGTTGCCGCGATCCGCGAGGTGGCGCTGGCCGCCGGCGCGCGCGACGTGGTTGTGAGCCGCCACTTCACCGATGGCGGCGCCGGCGCCGAGGATCTGGCCCGGGCCGTCTGGGATGCCGCGGAAGAGGGCGCGCCCGATTTCCGACTCCTCTACCCTGACGATCTCCCTCTCCGCGAGAAGATCGAGACCGTGGCCGTCCGCATCTACGGCGCCCGTGGCGTGGATGAACTCCCCGCCGCGACCAAGGCCCTGAAGCTCTACGAGGACCTTGGCTTTGGCAACCTGCCGGTCTGCATGGCCAAGACCCACCTCTCGCTGAGTCACGACCCCGGCCTGAAGGGCCGCCCCACCGGCTTCCGCGTCCCAATCCGCGAAGTCCGCCTCTCCGCCGGCGCCGGTTTCGTCACCCCGCTCCTCGGCGAAATGCGCACCATGCCCGGCCTCCCCTCCCACCCCGCCGGCGAAAACATCGACATCGACGCCGACGGGAATATTGTGGGGTTGTTCTAAGCGCCTATGCTAACCCTCATTTTCACCCGTCATGGCCAGGCCGCGCCGGGCGACCTGATGCTCGGCGGGCAGCTGGATTTGCGGCTCACGCCGGAGGGGCTCGAGGAGGCGGAGGCGCTGGCGTGCCGCCTGTCGGGCGTCCGAATCGATCGAATCGTCGCCAGCCCAATGCTTCGGGCGCTCGAGACGGCGCAGGCGATAGCGACCGGGCGGCCGGTGGAGGTGGACGAACGGTTGCGTGAACTCGACTACGGGCAGTGGGAAGGCCTGACCTACGCGGAGATCGAGGCCCGCGATCCGGAACTTCGGGCTCGATGGGATCGAGACCCGGCCGAAACCCACTCGCCCGGCGGCGAGTCTGGGGACGATGTTGCGTCGCGGGCGCTGAGCTTCCTGGTCGATCTGCTCGCGGCCGAACTGCCGGTCTCGAACGGCGCCACCCGTCGCTCACCGGACCCGGGAGGTGCCCGCGGACCCGTCCCGGAATCCCAGGCTGAAGCGGAGGGCGAACGCCGTGTCCTGGTGGTCGCCCACGGAACATACAACCGTATTCTGCTGTGCGTGGCCTTGGGCGTGCCGGTCCGCGATTACCGGCGGCGCTTCATCCAGGACCGCACAAACCTGACGGTCCTGCGTTACGAGCGCGACGACACGCCGGACGGTGCCCAGCTGATCCTCGCCAACGATGTGGCTCACCTGCGCCACAGCGGCGAGGCGCCCTGGGGTTAGGCCGCAGCCATCCTCGGCGCCGCCGAGCGCGAAGGCTCGACGGGACTGGCCTCTTGGACCAGGCATCTAGCCTAACTTTCCTGGCATGGAAGTTAGGCGCGCTTCCGCGCCGGCTGGGCCGGAGCGTGCCACCATTCCACGCTCAGTTGGGTGCGGAATCCCGGATTCGGAACGCCTGCGGGAACGCAAGAGCAGCAGATTCCTGACCTAACTTCCACCCGGGGCAAGTTAGGCAAGATAGTGCGCGGCGCCGCACGTCCGGGGCCCGGCCGCCACGCCGCCACTACTCC
>OCZT010000762.1_pt1 | contig 32742 bp, 24 predicted proteins | sample 1539031 | NCBI WGS metagenome assembly OCZT01 (sample SAMEA3539308, study PRJEB22396) | soil metagenome | biome: tundra; feature: field; material: soil | place: USA | collected 2010-05 | depth 0.15 m | reverse complement strand
CTCGCAACTTGGTACCATAATCTGACAAAATGGTCCCATAATCTCGCAACTTGGTACCATAATCTCGCAACTTGGTACCATAATCTCGCAACTTGGTACCATAATCTGACAAAATGGTCCCATAATCTCGCAACTTGGTCCCATAATCTGACAAAACGGGCCCATATTATGACAAGACGGGCCCGAACTATCAAAGTTTCAACCAATGCGATCGAGGTTTGGACCGAGACTAATAGCAATAAACAGCAGGCTCAGGTCAGGAAGACAGCAACACCGAAACTCACCAGCAAGATCACACTGACGAAGGCGTTTGTTGTGAAAAATGCCGCGTTCATTTTCGAAAGATCGTTGGCTTTGACCAGTGCGTGCTGATAGACAAGCAGCACTCCGACCGCCACGACTCCGACCAATGCGGGCCATCCCAAACCGGTCGCTAGATAAAGGATCACGAGAACGATAAAAGCCTGAAAATGAAAGAGACGGGCTATCCAAAGCGAGCTCCTGATGCCGTATCTGGCCGGAATTGACCGCAAGCCCGCTTTGCGGTCGAACTCATAATCCTGGCAGGCATAGAGGACATCGAAGCCCGCCGTCCACATCAGCACTAATACGGAAAGCAGGATCGGCACTTCATCGTCGAGGCTTCCTCGGACGGCGATCCAGGCCGCTGAAGGTGAGATCGCGAGTGCGACACCCAGTAACAGGTGCGAAAACGCCGTAAACCGTTTTGAGTACGAATAACCAAGAACAAAAATAAGTGCGACTGGTGACAGGGCGAATGTCAGCCAGTTTAGCGAATACGCCGCAAGTAGAAAAATGCCAATTGAAACGTATAGAAACACCCATGCAAAACCGACCGAAAGCTTCCCGGCAGGCAGTTCCCGGTTGGCGGTGCGTGGATTTCTAGAATCTATCTCGCGATCGGCAATACGGTTAAACGTCATCGCCGCCGAGCGCGCTCCGACCATCGCCAGTGTTATCCAGAGCAGTTGCTGCCAAGTGGGCAAACCATTCGCCGCGAGCAGTGCACCAAGGAAAGCAAAGGGAAGCGCGAACAGTGTGTGTTCGAACTTTATCATTGCAAGCGTGGTCCTGAGTTTTTGCAAAAAAGCTTTCATCTATGGTGGCGGCAATCGAAAAGTTTAACAAAATAGGCATCCCGAGTCCCGCACGAAAACGGTTGCAATTTCGCGAGTGACTCCGATACCATATGCCGGAAGTTGCAATGGACCCTAAACAACTCGTCGAAACCTGGCGAATCAATAATCGGATAAACCTTTACCTGCTGGATGCGATCACCCCGGAGCATCTGGCGGATCTATTATCGTCAAAGGGACGCAACGTAGCGGCGCAGTTTGCGCACCTCCACAATGTCCGCCTGATGTGGCTGAAAGCCGCTTTGCCCGATGCTCTCAAAACCGTTATAAAGATCGAAACCGATCAGCCGATCGACAAAGATCTGCTTGAATCGTCACTGACCGCATCGGGTGCGGCGATCGAAATCCTGCTGCAGGATGCTATTGATCACGACGGACGTGTGAAAGGCTTTAAGCCGCATGTTACGGCGTTCCTCGGGTATATGATCGCCCACGACGCTCATCATCGTTCGCAGATCATCATCGCTCTCAAACAATCGGGCCACACGATCGATAAGAAATTTTCATACGGTATCTGGGAATGGGGTTCACGCTGATATGCCAAGCGGCAAGACACACGACGCTATCACCCTGGTCCTGGCGGCTCCCGCCTTTGCCGCAACATATATGTATTCGAGAGGCATTGCGGCGGCCTTACTTGTTACTGCGGCTTTTATTTTCGGGGGACTGATGTTCGGACCCGATCTCGATACCATATCGCGTCAGTATTCGCGGTGGTTTGTCATACGGCCTCTTTGGTTTCCGTATCGGATGTGTTTTAAACACCGGTCAAGATTCTCGCACGGTCTTGTCTTTGGAGCGCTGTTTAGGGTTATCTACTTTATGGGGATCCTAACGCTGGCCGTCTTAGCGGTTGCCGCCCTGGCAGCAACGTACGTTGGTAGACATTTTCCGCAATTATCCGACATTGCACACGCCTGGCAGCCGGTCGGCGATTTTACCCGTGCGAATTTCGGCGAGCACTTTCTTTTGCTCAGCTTTATCGGCCTATGGCTGGGAGCTGCCAGTCACACGCTTACGGACATTGCCGGCACGTTTATCAGATCGGGGAAACGGGCAAAGTTGTTTTAGCTCCTGCCGCCGGTTCGAGCGGAATACAGCCGTAAGGCCTGGCGGCGTACGGCATCGGAAACGTTGCGATTTTTTGTCAGCGACATAAGATCGCGGAGTTGTAGGCGGCTTAGGATCGTGATCACATTGGCGAGCGGTACCCGCGGGTTGCGGGCCAGATTATGCATGATGTTGTAGTTGCGCGACCATTGCCGGTTCGATGCAAGTTGCCGCAGGATCTCTTCGGGGATCGAACGCATCGCCGCGACCATTTCGACCTCCTGTTCAGATATGCGGGGGTTATTGATGACCGCGCTCGAAACGAGACGGTTCGGATCGCGGATCAGGATGTTTCGCGCCTCGCGGTCGCCTTTCATGCCTAGCTTGACGCGGTCCTTTACGCCCATCTTCATGACGCGATTGATCATGGAGATTCGCTCCGCCGAAACCTCCTCCTCCTCCGCCTGTAGCTCACCGAGTATTTTGCCGAACACGGCCTGTCGTTGCTCCTCGGTCTCTTCATAGACTTCCTCGATGTATTCGAGACCGAGCCATGAATCGTCGGTCTCGCGGTCCGGCACCTCGATATGTTCCGCCAGCAGAATAGCGTCTTCAATATCCAGTCCTGAGCCCTCGAGATCATGAGCAAACTCCGACTGCTCAATAAATTCAGCGGCGGCGATATTGCCCCGAGCCCGCAGCTCGCCCGCGATCTGTTGAGCGCCGCGTTCCTTTTCGAAAAACTCACGCTTTGTCTCGGACGCTCGCCGCTCAGCCTCAGGCGTGCGAAATGCATTCGCGATGATCGCTTCGATAATGGCCGGGTTTCGTATTAGCAATTGCTGGTTGAACGAGATGAGCTCGAGCAACGAACCATTGCGCGTGGTTGCCGCGAACTGGGCGATGGCGTCGGCCGGGGTATTCGTGTCTCGGAGGATCATTTCCTGCACCTTTGGCGGCAGGTCGTGGCGGGTTGCCAAATAGCCGAGGACGGACGGGGCGAGCTGGCCCGCGTTAATAACGTCCTGCAGTTCGTCAACATTCTGGTCCTTGAGTGTGCGGCCGGCATTTTCTTTTAGCTCAGTATCATCGCCGTTGAAAAAGGTGACCAGGATCTCAAGCAGGTCGGCTTGCGGCAGCGGCAGAGCTCCGCGCGACGCGGCGAGCCGTGCCGGGCGGGGGGCCGTGCCCTCTATCACGGCTTTTGCAACGCTATTTGATGATGAAATAGGTACAGCCATAGTAGGCGGATATCTTCCGCTATTAGAAGTATAAATATTCGGTGGAGAATCGTTATAACTCTGAGCGGCATCATTTTAGCATGACGCGGTATAATGTTGACTAGCAGTATTACGGTAACTTAGTTTAATACCGGACAAACACCTCGGTTTGTTCAAGGTTTTCCGGGCCAGCACTAATGATTAAAAATGAATTGATACAACGCATTTCCGACCGAAAAGCGCGAATTGGCGTGATCGGGCTCGGATATGTAGGTTTGCCCCTCATTGTCGAATTTTGTCTGAAGGGTTTTGAATCGATCGGATTTGAGGTCGACGAGAAAAAGACCAGCGAGCTCAATGCCGGGCGGTCATACATTGTCGACGTACCTGCCGAAAATGTAAGAAAGTGCATCGATGATGGACGGCTGTCCGCTAACACCGATTTCATTAAGATCGCTGATTGCGACGTTATAATTATTTGCGTTCCGACGCCGCTTCGAAAGACGAAGGATCCCGACATGTCGTATATTTTGACGGCCGGCGGCGAGATCCAGAAGTACATGCGTCGCGGCCAGCTCGTAATACTCGAATCAACAACCTATCCCGGCACCACCGATGAGGTTTTACGGCCGATGTTCGAGGAGCGTGGGTTTCGTCTCGACGAGGACTTCCTGCTCGCGTTCTCGCCGGAGCGCGTTGATCCGGGCAATCCGCAATTTCAAACTCATAACATACCAAAGGTGGTCGGCGGCGTTTCTGCAGATTCGACCGATGTCGCGGCCCATCTCTACCGTCAGATCGTCGGTGACGTACATCCCGTCTCGTCCGCACGCGTGGCTGAGGCGGCAAAGCTTTGGGAAAACACATTCAGGGCAATAAATATCGGCATGGCCAATGAAATGGCAAAGCTCTGCAACGCTCTCGGCATCGATACCTGGGAGGTTGTCCGCGCGGCGGCGACAAAGCCGTTCGGCTTTATGCCGTTTTACCCCGGACCGGGGATCGGCGGTCATTGCATACCACTCGATCCGCACTACCTATCATGGAAGGCCCGACAGCACGGTTTTGACTCGCAGTTCATCTCACTAGCCGAGCATGTCAATTCAAACATGCCGGCCTATGTTGTCGAGCTTGTCATGAATGCACTAAATGACGAGCGCAAAGCTGTCAACGGATCAAAAGTCCTCATCCTCGGCGTCGCCTACAAAAAGGACATCGACGACATGCGCGAATCGCCCGCCTTGTCGATCATTGATCTTCTCCGGGCGGATGGTGCCGACGTTTACTACCACGATCCTTTCGTGCCCGAGGTGACATTCGATCATGCGTATACCATCGGCGACGGCGAACCGCTCTACAATCGCGAACTTACGGATGAGCTCATCCGCGAGTCGGATTGCGTCGTGATCTGTACCGAACATTCATCGATCGACTACCACCATGTATGTGAACTAGCAAAACTAGTCGTGGATACCCGAAACGCACTCACGCTAGAGACGCGGAACGGAAGCAAGGCGAGGATAGTGAGGCTATGAGGGAGATCTTTGATCTTTGATCTTTGAACGGATGATCTTTGATTTTTGATCTTTGATCTTTGAGTTTCTATCTTACGCTGCCAGCATTTGCGTAAAAATTGGTACTCCACCGAGAGACGGCTGAATAATGCTTGAAAAGACCAACTTCGAAAAGCTTGATATTTATCAGTTGGCTGAACGACTTGCCGATCTGATCTGGGATATCGTTATGGGTTGGCCGGGGATTGCTCAACGAACGGTCGGCGAACAGATGATCCGATCCTCTGATGCAATTGGTGCCAACATAGCCGAAGGGAGTGCTCGGGGAAGCGCGCCCGACAACCGTCGATTTCTTCGAATGGCTCGAGGTTCTCTTAATGAAACGAGACATTGGCTGAGACGAGCGCACAAACGAAAACTAATTACCGAGGATCATGTCGCCCTGATTTCACCACTTATTTCAGAATTGACTCCCAAGCTTAACGCATATATTCGGAAAGTAGACGGTACGGTTACCGCGAACAGAGGTAGCAAGTGAAATCAAAGATCAAAGATCAAAGATCAAAGATCAAGGTTTCAGGTTCAAAGATCAAAGTCCTTCTTGTCGCCGGCGCCCGACCGAACTTCATGAAGATCGCGCCGATCTTCAATGAGATGAAACGGCGGCCTGATGAATTCGCTCCGATGATCGTCCACACCGGTCAACATTACGATGCGATGATGTCCGACGCTTTCTTCGACGACCTGGGGCTTCCGCCGCCGGACATTCATCTCGAAGTCGGGTCGGCCTCGCATGCTCTTCAGACGGCAAAGATAATGTCTGCATTCGAACCTGTCGTCCTGAACGAAAAGCCGGACTGGGTATTGGTTGTGGGTGACGTTAATTCGACGATCGCCTGTGCACTGGTTTGTGCAAAACTTCAGGTCCGCGTCGCCCATGTTGAAGCGGGGCTTCGCTCACGCGATCGCAGCATGCCTGAGGAGATCAACCGGATACTGACGGATTCGATCGCGGATCTTCTGTTTACGACATCGGAGGAAGCGGACGAAAATCTTGCACGAGAGGGCATTCCCGCCGAACGGATTCGTTTCGTCGGCAACGTGATGATCGACTCTTTGAACGATCACCTAAAGCTTTCGGAAAAGTCCGGCATTCGTAAAGAGCTTGGTGTTGAAGGCAAGGATTATGCGGTGCTCACACTCCACCGGCCGTCAAACGTCGACGAACGGGACATTCTCATCGGCATCGTCGACGCGCTGCTGTCGATCGCCGAGCGGCTGCCGATAATCTTTCCCGTGCATCCGCGAACACGTGCCCGGATCGAAGAATTTGGCTTGGCGGACCGGATCTCAGCGTCGAACATCCGGCTCATCGAGCCGCTTGGCTACTTGGACTTTACGCGTCTATATAGCGGTGCGCGCCTGGTATTGACCGATTCAGGCGGGCTTCAGGAAGAAACGACGGTGCTCGGGATCCCATGCCTGACACTGCGACATAACACGGAACGCCCCGTAACGATCGAGATGGGCACGAATATTCTTGTCGGAACCGATCCGGAACGGATCAAGCAATCTGCTGCGGATGTACTCGCCGGAAATTTAGATAACACCAGTAAAAAGATCCCGCCGCTTTGGGACGGGAAAACTGCCGCGCGAATTTGTGACGAACTTCTACTGGGGTGACTGGGCCGGCTGTTCGCTCTTCTCCATTGGATATCCAGCCGATTGCCATGCCTGTGTTCCGCCTTTCAGAGCGTATGTGTTTGCGATATCTTTTTGGTTCATCTGAAATGCCAAACTGGCACTCGTATGTTCGCTCGGTCAGGAACAATAGAGAATCAGTTTCTTGTCCGTGGGCAACTTCTTGAATTCATCGTCCGGGGTCCCCAACGGCACATTGATCGAGCCCGCGATGTGTTCCAGCTTATAAGCAAACTCGGCACGCGCATCGATGAGGACGGCGTCTCCGGCATCCTCGTCCTTTTTGGCATCCTCGACGCTTATGCGGGGCACATCGGCATCACTTTGGTATTTGCGGTATTCGGCGAGCTGTGGATGTGGCCTGCAGCTGGGTAACGCAACGATAATAGCAACCGAAACGAACACAACGAATTGGAGCGGCTTCATCTTCATAACTACTTTTCACCGAATGCCTCGAGCACCTCATCCGCGTGGGCTGAAACGTCGACCTTGTCAAAGATCTTGGCGATCTTTCCTTGTTCGTCGATCAGGAACGTCTTGCGGTTCGTGCCCATGTATTTCTTTCCGTACATACTCTTTTCGCCCCAGACGCCATAATCGCTGACTATCTTCTTGTCGGTGTCGGCGAGCAGGGTAAACGGAAGAGCGAATTTGGAAATGAACTTTTGATGAGATCTCTCGTCATCGGTTGAAACACCAAGCACGCGTATGCCTTTTCCTTTATAAACGTCATCGGCATCACGAAACGAGCACGCTTCTTTAGTACAGCCCGGTGTATCGTCCTTTGGATAAAAATACAGAACGACACGCTGCCCCTTTAGGTCTGAAAGCTTGACGGTATTTCCGTCCTGATCTTTTGCGGTAAAATCCGGTGCCTTGTCCCCTTCTTTCAGCATAAGCCTCCCCAGTCAAGTAGAATGTTTATGTTCAAGATTGTACCACTCAGGTATTGATCGCGTTTAGTTCGGCACATATCGTTGTTTTGATCACATGCGATATCTAAGCAAACATCGGGCATTGGAATCGATCAGGAAGCTCAAAGAGAGCTTTAGGTCGCTTGTCTTGCAAAACTATGAGTACCGCGCAAAAAGCTGTTTGACCTGCGGGACGCCGGGAGCCTGTTGTCTCGACGCACATTTTGTGAACGTGCATATCTCTCGTCTCGAAGCCATCGAGATCCGTCTGAAGATCGGGACTTTTTCCAAACAGGTACAGCGAGATGTTTACAACCGCGTCGAAAGAGCGATCAACGAATATTCGCTTACTTCAACCGGCGACACATTTGCACAAACATTCGCCTGCCCGCTTTTTGAGCCGGGCACAGGATGTCTTGTGCACGGCGATGCCAAGCCATCGGCTTGCATCGCACATGCCTGCTATGAGAACAAAGCCGATCTTCCTCCCGATACCCTACTGGCCGAGCAGGAAAAACAAATTGACGACCTGAACACGCGAGTATTCGGCAGTCCTCAACCGTGGATGCCGCTGCCCATTGCAATTCGCCAGAACGATTAGCGGCGATTTCGTAGTACAAACGCAAGAACGAGGCCCGCCAGGAACCACCCCGCGATCTGATCGATCAGATCGCCGCGAACAAATGCCCAGGGAAACTTGTACCAGGTCCAATAGGGAACCAGGATCGCCGTCCAGCCCGCCAAACCGATCAGTGTGGATATGATAACGCCTCGCAGAAAAGTGACCGCGGCAAGTGAGAGGATGATCGCCCCGAGCAAAGCTGCCCCGAAATCTGATCCGAACTGTGTAATGAACTGCCTGGGCGTGAAAACGTCGTCACCCGTCGGATAATATACGAGAAATGCAGTCGGACCTTCCTTATATTTGGCGGCCCATGCCTGCTGCTCTTCCGCTGTTGGTGTCTTGCTCATATCGATACCCGGCATTACGTACAACCCGGGTTCCGAGATGTTCGATTTCATCGCAGACGAGACGACCGTTTCGTTCGGTATCGACTTAAAGACGTTGCCTTCTATATTGAAGACCATGTGCGATAGTGCACCCCACGCAAACATGACTATTCCGCCAAGGATAGTGGCAATTATAAGACGCATAGATTTTGCTCCTGATCAGTACTTAGTGTTAGGTCCCGCAAAAACAAATAAGGACAAGAGAAAATTACCCTTCAACTTCCCTTGTCCGTTCGGATTAGATTGCTAAACGAATCTATTCGCGTATATCGCAAATGTCAATCATTTTATTCGCAGGTCGAATGGCAGCATGACCATCGGTTCACCCTGCTCCATACGGTCGAGAAGCGCAGCGTAGCGAAATGCCCGGCGCACGTCAGCCGGCAGAGATTCCATCAAAGCCGCCTGTGCCTTGCTCTGGCTTGTCTCGGCCGATGTGTCATTACTAAAGAATGTTTCAAAAAACGATCGCGGTTCCGGGAAGACGATACGCCGTACATCCTTATCCGCGGGGAGGCCGGCGAGATCTTTCGCAATGCTGATCGCCTTTTCGAGCCCGCCAAATTCATCGATCAATCCATTTCCTTTTGCCTGTGTTCCGGTCCAGACGTGCCCCTGTCCTATCTCGTTTACCGCCTCGACTGATTTGCCGCGGCCCTTAGCGACTTTTGGAACAAAGTTGTCGAAATAGATGCTATTGGTCTGTGCAACCATCTTTTCACGCTCGTCAGGCGTCCACTTTTCGGTTTCGCGAAAGATGCCGGCATTCTTTCCGCGCATCACATATTGGTTGGTTATCCCGAGCCAGTCATAAAGACCTTTTACCACCGGCTTTCCCATAAATACGCCGATCGAGCCCGTTATTGTGGAAGGTTCCGCAACGATCTTCGAAGCGTTACAAGAAATGTAATATCCGCCCGATGCGGCAACATCCGACATTGAAACGACTACCGGCTTTTTCGCTTTTGCATTTTCAAGAGCGTTCCACATCAGATCAGAGGCAAGTGACGAGCCGCCCGGCGAATCGACGCGCAACACAATAGCCTTTATCGATCCATCATCCGCTGCGTCATTCACCGCCTTTACGATCGTATCTGAACCGACCATATTGCCGCTCAGCGGACCATTTGAAGATCTTCCAATATTGATCGCTCCCGAAGCATAGATCACCGCGATCTTGTCACCCCTATTGAGACCCAAACTGTCAGAGGGTATTTCGCGATAGTCACCGCCGCTGATGGTTCGAAGCTTGTCGCCCTCTTTATAACCAAGCCGCGTCTTTAGGTCGTCATCGACTTGCGAACGGTAAACGGCCCCATCGATCAGACCGAGCGATTTTGCCTGGTTTGCATTGTACGGAGCACCATCTATCAGAGTCTTTACATCATCGGCCGACTTTGATCGCGACTCAGTGATCGCGTCCGTAAATCGGCCGTAATATTCATCCAGCACCGCGTTAATGACTTCTCGCTGTCCGTCGGACATTTCTTTGCGCGTGTATTGATCGGGCGCGTTCTTATACTTCGGCCCGATCTGTATGACATCGGCTTCGATGCCGAGTTTATCCAGCGTTCCCTTATAGAACATCGCCTCAGCGGCAAACCCGTTTATGTAAATGTCGCCCGACGGCGGCAGGAAGATCTTGTCCGCGGCAGTCGCAAGATAGTATTCGCGATTGGTGCCGATTTCCATGTAGGCATAGACCGGTTTACCTGAAGTTTTGAAATCCTTCACCGCATCTCTAAATTCATCGGCCTTTCCCCAACCAATGCCTGGAAAGTCGATGTCGAGCAAGACGGCTTTGATCCGGTCATCAACCTTTGCCTTGCGAAGCTGTGTCAGCAGACCCGAAAACGATTGGGCCTGTTTAATGCCAAAGGTTTTTGCCAAAGGCTCTTCGGCAACATAGTCGGGCAATTCGCCGGTAACGTTTAATACAAGCACACTATTGTCCGCGATACTCGGTCGTCCCATTGTGCGGGCTGCATAAACGACCCCGATCACCGCGACTACGATAACTACGACAAGTATGCCGCCCAGAATTAAAAGGACCTTTGCTGTTTTTGACATTGCCATTTGGAAAATAAAGAACGAATAAAATATTTCTAAATTAATATTACGTGTTACCCCGGATAAAAGTTTGCTGAAGCAGCGTTTACATCCCAAGCAGAATGGCCAGTGGGACCGCGGGATTCATAACCCGGACGAGATGCGCCAAACAAAAGCGGCATCTAACGCGTTTGATCCCTTCATTTTGGAATTAGCAGTAGGAAGGTGGTGTTTTGCCGCGTAACGGCATTCAAGTTATATTCAAGAGGTTATGGCTAGGAAAGGATCGATCCTTATATGTGACGACGAAGAGATAATGCGCGACGTGCTCGGCACCATTCTCTCGGGCGCCGGCTATAAGGTCGATCTCGCAAAAACCGGCGAAGAGGCGGTCGATCTTTTCTCACAAAAACCTTATGAGGTCGTTCTCATGGATGTGTCGATGCCGGGGATCGGAGGTCTGACCGCTCTCGAAGAGCTTATCAGGCTCGACCCCGAAGCGGTCGTCCTGATGGTAACCGCGTACGCTACGTTCGATACGGCGATCTCGGCGTGGGAAAAGGGAGCGGCCGGGGTTATCAGAAAACCATTCAAGAACGAACAAATACTTTCGTTGGTTGCTAAGGGCATCAAACGGCGCCGCAAGGAAGAAGAGCGTCAGGTCCTTCGCCAGGCAATGGCAAAGTCCGTCAAGCGCGAGGGCTTTATCGGCCGTTCCGAGGTGATGGAAGATGTATTTCGCCTCGTCGAAAGGGTAGCACCGGCAAGATCGACCGTGTTGATCACAGGTGAAAGCGGAACGGGAAAGGAACTCGTCGCAAAGGCCATACACGAGGCCAGCCCGCGTTCCGGAAACGCCTTCGTCGTCGTCAATTGTTCCAACATTCCTTCGGAATTGCTTGAATCAGAGCTTTTCGGACATACGCGGGGAGCATTTACCGGGGCGATCGCGGCAAAGAAAGGGTTGTTTGAGGTTGCGGACACAGGTTCGATCTTCCTGGACGAGATCGGCGATATTCGACCAGAAACGCAGGTGCGGTTACTGCGCGTGATCCAGGAAAGGGAATTCACGCCGATCGGTGAGACTAACCCGACCAAGGTTGACGTCCGAATTATCGCGGCGACAAACGTCGATCTGAAAGAAGCCGTCAAAAATGGACAGTTTCGTGAAGACCTCTATTTCCGGCTCTCGGTCGTTCCTATCGAACTGCCGCCGCTCAGAGATCGCCGCGAGGATATATTGCCTCTCGCACAATTTTTCATAAAGAAATACGCCGAAGAAAACGGTCGTGATATATCCGAAAACCTCTCGCCCGATGTATTGGCTCTTTTAGAGAACTACAATTATCCCGGTAACGTTCGCGAGCTCGAAAATATTATCGAACGCGCGATAGTGATCGCACCCGACAGCGAGATCACTGCCGAATGCCTGCGGCCCGAGGTACGTGAGCCGGAACGTGCCTACGACATGTTGGCGGCGACGGATGGCAAGTCACGGGATATCGACATTTCGCGAGGCGTAAACTTTTACGATGAGATAAAGAAATTCGAGATCGACCTCATCCGCCGGGCCCTCGAGCAAACGGGTGGCCACCAATCGCGGGCCGCTCGCCTGCTCGGATTGAATGCAACTACGCTCAACTCAAAGATCAAAAGCTACAATATTCAAACGCGATCATAGGGCCCGTAAAATCCAAATAATTGGAATTTAATCCGAAAAGCCGTGAGGCCCCCTCGAGTTTCGAATATGGGTCTTCTCTTCTTTGTAAAGCATTTTACATGATTTGTCCCCGTAATTAGTCTCCTGTAACAATTCAATAACTTCCGAACAGTTACTGGCACGAAGCTTGCCCACTTAAATTTTGCTCTTACCTGATTTTCTGTGCACGGTGATTCTCCTTCCCAGCACTCCCGAATCAGCAAAGACAAAATTAACTTCTGAAAGTGGGGCCGGAACTTTCTGTGAGGATAGTCGTCCGTTCAGACGCATGTATTTCATTCGCATTCCGATAACTGAAGCACCAAGGGGGTATGAGCGATCGGGCGACGCGTGTCTGCGCGGGTCAGATGTGACAAGTGTTGATCATCGCACTTATAGGTTAAGTGACTGCGTTAGGAATAGATGACAGAGCAGAAAACAATAATTCATAGAGTCATAGGAGGACACATGAGTAGAACTAAAGCAAGCTTTTTGGCTGGTTCGATCGTCGCGATATTGCTATCAGCATTTGCGGCGTTTGGCCAAACTCCTTCTGGCGTTACGGGAGTCGTAACCGACCAGTCGGGTGCGGTAGTTACTGGAGCTACGGTGACATTACTTGACACCAAGACTACCAAGGAACAGACGGCGGTCACGGGCGATGACGGAAGTTATCGCTTTTTAAATATAGAACCGGGGACAGGTTATCGATTGACCTTTACCCGCACGGGTTTCCAAACTTATATTCTGAACGAGGTAAGTATCTCGGTCGGTCGCACAGAGACCCAGAATGCCCAACTTACCGCCGGTGTGGTCACCGCAAGGGTTGAGGTCGTCTCAACCAGTGGCGATGTTACCCTCAACACGACGGACGGAACTGTCGGTAACGTTATCAACCAGAGGCAGCTTCGCGAGTTGCCGATCCAGATCCGTGGATCCCCCGCGGCTCTTCTCGGTCTTGAGCCGGGCGTTATCGGCAGCAATCTTGGCACGGCGTCGACAAACAGGGTCGGATCGGTGACCGGATCGCGTGCCGACCAGGGCAATATTACGGTCGACGGTATCGACGCTAACGACCAGGCAACAGGTCAGGCTTTTAATACCGTTGCCAACGCTCCTATCGATTCGATCCAGGAGTTTCGGGGCACCGTTGCGGGATTCAACGCTTCTGACGGCCGCAGCAGCGGTGGTCAGGTCCAGTTGACGACCAACAGCGGTACCAATAACTATCACGGAAATCTACGTGAATACTACCGCACGGAAAAAACGGCGGCTAATGCTTGGTTTAACAACAGTTCCCGTACCGCACGTCCCGCACTTCGTCGTCACCAGTATGGCGGCAGCATCGGCGGCCCATTGCCGTTCTTTAATTTTGGCGAGAATAACGGACCGCTGTTTAAGAGCGGAAAGGACAAACTGTTCTTTTTCTTCGATAACGAAAGACGCCGCGACCGCTCACAAACGACTGCGACACGCAGCGTTCCGCTCGCGACCTTTCGAGCCGGGCAGATCGGCTATGTCAACAATACGGCCGGCTGTACAAGTGCATCCCGCGCAAATACGCAGCCGTCATGTATTTCGTACCTGACGACCGCGCAGCTTGCGGCTTTGGACCCAAAGCATGTCGGAGTCGACTCCTCGCTGCTCGCGTTGTACAACTCGCGCTTCCCGACCGCGAACGATCTGACGTTGGGAGATGGCATTAACACGGGAGGCTTCCGCTGGAATGCTCCAAACACGCGCGACGATCATATCTATACGTTCCGCGTTGACGCGGTTCCGACAGATCACCAGCGTCTCTTTTTCCGCACGACGCTTACTCGTCGCGCGTCGACAAACGCGATCCAGTTCCTGCCGCAGGATGCCGACGCCGTCTCGCTCAAGGACAACAGCTACAGTTGGGTCATCGGACACACCTGGATCATTTCCCCTTCGCTGACCAATGTGGCGACTGTCGGTATGAGTAAATCGATCCTTCTCTTCGCACCGCCGGCAGATCAGCCATCGTTCCCGTTCAGCTTTAGCGGCGGTACGATCGGTGCTCCGTTTGCGAGTCTCAGTTATCAGGACCGTCATGTGTCTACGCCGACCTATCGCGATGACCTTACGTGGGTCCGCGGCGGGCACACGATCTTTGCCGGCTTCTCGTATAAGCCGATCCGCCAGGAGTCGGCCCTGATCAATGACTTTAACTTCGTTGGTATCGGCTTGGGCGGTTTGACGTCAGCTCTTGCTACCTCGCTTCGACCCGCGGACCTGAATGCCAACTCGACGGTTATCAGTCGGTATGACACGGCTTTTGCGAGTATGTTAGGCAGGATCGCGTCTGTCACTACTAACTATAACTATACTCCGGCAGGTGTTCCTCTCGCTCCGGGTACCGGTAAGCTCCGCAACTATGCTTATAACGAGACTGAGTTTTATGCACAGGACAACTGGAAGGTAAAGAGCAATCTGACGCTGAATCTCGGCGTGCGCTATGCACTCTATCCGGCGCCCTATGAGACGAACGGTCTGCTCGCTATCGATACGACCGACTGGCGGTCACTTGTTGCTACCAGGGTGTCGAACGCAGCGGCCGGTATTTCGGGCAACTCGGCTGAGCCGTTCCTGACATACCAGCTTGCGGGTAACATCAATAACGGTCCGTCACTGTACAAGACGGACAAGAACAACTGGGCGCCTCGGGTGGGATTTGCCTATAATCCCGCTTTTGACAAAGGCATCCTCGGCAAGGTGTTGGGTGATCGCAAGACGGTTATCCGAGGCAGTGCCGGTGTGACCTATGATCGGGTAAGCGGTGCGGTCCTTTTCATCCAGAATCAGGTTGATTACATCTTCCAAAATAGTGCGATCACTAATTTTGGAAACGGCACCGACCCGGTTGCGGCTCTGCTGAACGATCCGAGGTTTATCGGCGTTGGCAGCGTGCCCGCCCCGGTCATCACAACGCCTCCTACTATAACCAAGCCATTCACACCGTTCGTCACAGCCGGCGTTCCAACTGGTGAGTCGGCTGGAGCATTTAACTTCACTATCGACCACAACTTTAAGACGCCGTACTCGTATCTGATCGATTTTGGCATCCAGCGGGAGCTTCCCGGGAACCACCTGATCGATGTTTCGTACGTTGGTCGTATCGGTCGATCGCTATTTGTGCAGTCCGATGCCGGGCAGGTAATGAACTTCAAGGATCCGGGATCCGGCCAACTCTTGTTCAATGCGTTCAACGCGTTGATCGGTCCGATTAATACGTGTAAGGCTTTGGCTGCGAACCTGCAAGCCGCATGTCTCAACGCCGTGGCACCTATACCCTGGTTTGAGAATCAGGTCGGAGCTGCGTCTCTGAGCAGACGGGGTCAGACCTGCGCCCAGGTGGTAGCCGGAGCCGGCATAACCACTTGCACCGCGCTTGTTGCCAGGCTCACGTCGCCAAGCACTTTTATCACGAGGGGCGACGCCTCGGATGCAGTTCAATCATTGGATCAAAGTGGCCTCCTCTTTAACAATGTTGGTCTGAGTGGGCAGTTTGCGTCGAACGCGTACATCACTAACCAGGGCACGTCGGATTATCACGGCATACTCGTTAGCTTTAGGAAGCGTTTTTCGAAAGGTTACCAGTACGAGGTGAACTACACCTTTTCGAAGTCGCTCGATAATAACTCGACCGTTGCTAACACAGTTACCGGCGGTCTGGTTTGCGATGTTCTCAATCCGAACATTTGCCGTGGCCCCTCCGACTTTGACGTTCGCCATGTTATCAATGCCGATTTCATCGTTGACGTTCCTATTGGCCGCGGCCGGTGGCTCGGCAACGGGATGAATAAGTGGGTAGACACGGTGATCGGTGGTTGGGGCCTTTCGGGCATCGTCCAGGGACGCTCTGGTCTGCCCTTCAGCCCGGCTCCCGCGGCATCGGCATTCCCGATCGGCTTTGAGCTGGGCAGCCCCGCTGTCATTACGAATCCGTCAGCTTTTGCCGCCCAGATCCACGATGTCAACGGGACGGTCCAATACTATGCGGACCCGGTCGCGGCGAATGCCGCTCTGCGGGATCCTATAAACGGGGAATTCGGACAGAGGAATCAGCTTCGTGGCCCGAGTTTCTGGGACCTCGACATGGGCTTGGCGAAGAAGATAAACGCTCCGTGGTCCAAAGAGGGAACGCAGCGATTCACGCTTCGTGTCGACGCGTTCAACGTGACTAACTCGAACTTCTTCAATGCTCCTGGTGTGACGAGGAGCTCGTCTGCATTCGGACAGATCACCTCATCGGCGAGTGCGCCGCGTGAGCTGCAGTTTTCGCTCCGGTTTGATTTCTAACACCGGATGCGATTACCCTAAAAAGGCTAAGGCCTCCTTTCGGGGAGGCCTTTTTCTTGTGTGCCCGGCAGGGCACACTCACTTGGGTGTGAGAGTCTCCTGCGAACCCAAACGGGGGAATCGTTGGCCGAACGGCAAGGGTGTCCATCGCGACGTGGCTTGCCCGAATCTCTAGGCGCGATTCAAAGTTGTTCGTTCACTGGCACATGGGCGTGAGGCGTGGTTCGCAGGTCGGAGCCATTATGAGCGGAGACGGCGACGTACGGTTCTGCGAGAGCTCGTGGGTGAGATTCCGGCGGGCTACTCACCGCAACATCTATGTGCAATCGCGGAATGCGGGCGAACGGGCATTTCATGAACCGCCGTATACGGAACCAAACGTACGGTGGTATGGGACGACGGCGGAGGCGATTCGGCCTTCTCAGAAACAAAGAATGCCATGTTCCTGAATCATAACGCGGGCAGCCTGTCGGAGGCTGAAGGGGACCAACAATTCGCAAGAATATTCAGCCGCGGATGAACGCAGATGACGCAGATCAGAGAAAGATAGATTCAAATATCTTTCTTATCCGCGTTCATCTGCTTTTATCTGCGGCCAAATTCTTCTTAGAAACATCGCTTTATCCTATTCGTGTCTTCTTCGTGTGATTCGTGCCGTTTAGTGGTTTCAACATACCCAACCACGAAAAAACACGTGAATACAAGAACACCGCCACGAAAGAGTTCCATCAGCATAAACGCCCGTCGCGGACGGGTAGAAGAACTCCTACCCGATTGCAATAAAGCCGGATGTTTTTAGGACACTTTGAATATCTCAGGCTTAAGGGTTTGGTCAAAGTAAACGCTATCCACCGTGAATGACCAGATGCGAAGATTCGTTCCCGTTACCGATTCGATCTGCCCCTCGGTAGATATCGTGATCTTGTATGTTGTCGGGAGGGCAAGTTTGCCCGCCTGTTTAAAGTCCGCGAAATCCTCTGTCATATCGTACCTTTCGATGCGAGACGTCGACCGGACGTCAGTCGAGCTGGTCCCGATCGAGGGCTCGATCGTGTAATGGTACTCGGTCCGGACGTGGTGGAATGTTGCCGCGTCAAAATACAAAACGACCTTCATCTCTCCTGTTCTCGATGAGCTGTACTTGACCTTATAGCAGGGCCGTCCGTCGACATCGGCGAAACCCGCGGCCTCGAGCTTGACCTTGGGTGCCGACTTGAGATCGAGCAAGGGCCATGCAGCCGAGAGAGAGCCTTCCAGGAGGCCGTCCTTCAGTATCGCGGATTGAGCCTTCAGATAGTTTCCAAGCATGCTCGTCTTACCCGACGGGAGGCCATATGAGGCGTTTTGCCCGTCATACGCAGCTTTCTCGTACGGGTATGTCGGATTTTGGAAGACGAGTGCGAAAAGCACGTTATGAGGAGTCGAAGCCATCTGCCCTTGACCAGAGAGCATAAAGCCGCGCGGCAACTTCGAAACGAGCGAACCAGACCCGGTCAAAACGCGGGACGTACTCGCCGCGATGGCATCCGGCGTGCCGATGGACGCTACGTGACGTGCGACTATCTGGTCGGCACTTAGTTTCTCGGGTTGGGCCGCGACGCCGATCGCAAAGACGAAAAGCAGGGCGATAAAAATAAGGTAATTTTTCATAATGCTTTAGGTTGTACTACAAATCGGCTTTTCATCCAACCGCACCAGGGTCCTGGTCGCTGGGGCGACAAACATTTGTTCGGCGACCTTTAGTAACCCCCCCCCCCTATCTTGTGGTTAGATGTTCCGTGATATCTATTAGTAGACTTGTCTGATTTGCCTGATGGCTGTTTTTGGATACTCGTGATCACCGCCCTTTTTCGATTTCGTGATTCTGGTTTATTACACCGAAGAATTGCTTTTGTCGTCTTAGTTTTGGCATCCCCTTTCATCTGGCACTATTATTTATCCTGGTTTAACAAAAAGAATATTTGTTATTCAATCTCCAAGAGAATACAATGGGTGTTGCGAACGATTCGCAGACTCCCAATCCCGTCATTTCAGGAGAAAATTTCAAATGAAAGTTCTTAGTTATCTACTCGTGGTCTTCGCGTTAGTGTCGGCTCTCGTTACCACGACATCAGCCAACGACCTCACGAGCTCGCAGTCAGCCATCGAAACATGGAAGCAACTGGTTACAACCAAACTACATGGAGAAACATCGTTTCGTTATACCGCAATCGGAGTGTCGGTCGGAAAATCCGACGGCACATCGATTACGGTAAATGTCACTCCGGCGGTAAGCGTCGATGTGAAGGAAATCAGAGCGCTTTCGATCATGGTTCAACCCGTGGAAGTAATGAGTTCAAATAGCGGTACGATTCTCAAGATCGTTGGCAACCCAAGCAAGGTGGCCTCAGGGGCATTTGAAAGAGACGCAACCGATGGCGAATACCTCGGGAACAGGCAGATGACGGTTGCGTTGTCTCCTGGCGTCAATGCGTTAAAGATATCCGTGTTTGGCTTGGGTTCGAATGCAGCTAAGCCTTACACGATAATTGTGCCTATTACGAAAGATGGCTTAAGCACGGCGCTGGGGCAGGTGACCGCTACTTCTGCTTCCCAAATGATGTTTGGTAAAGGTCAATGGTTTATAGGCTATTGTCCGGGCACGTGCGAGGTCCAGTGTGTCGGATGCGATGACAATTCTCCGGTCTTGAATTGCGTTAATGGCACAATGTGATGCGCGGATGGGCAGACTTGTACTCCAACCGGCCCAGTTCCTGTTGATTGTCCTTAGTCAATCATTACCAAAATCCTCTAAACGCCCTCGGATCGTCCGAGGGCGTCTTTTGTTTTGTTTCGCTCGAATAATTCTGACAAGGTTCGTATTTGGATGTGAATTCTCAACAGTACTCTCAATGGCGATAGGCAGAAAGAAGAACATTGATGGTTTTAGGCTTTCCGGCAACGGGAAGCCTTTTTCTTAGTGTGCCCGGCAGGGCACACTCACTTGGGAGTGAAAGTCTCCTACGAACCCGACAGGGGGAATCGTTAGCCGGACGGCAAGGGTGTCCATCGCAGTCTGGATGGGACGGCAATGTTACTCAAATGTCCAAAACCTGTACGGGAAGACGCGACGTGGGTTTGCGAAGTATACAAGTCCCTTAAATAAGACATAGTAGACGTTGTCGGATTTTCGCTGATTGCTGTTTTTGGATACTCGCGATCACAGCCGTTTTTTCAGAACAACGATACTGCTGTTTTAGGTCAAAGAATGGCTCTCTCGGTTTAATTCACTTTCGCTTTTAATTGTTTATATACCTTTTCAGCCATCGATCGGCGGAAACTATTGATCCAGATCGCATTATTTAACATAAATTTGATTTTTTTAGCTAATAAAATATCTTTTTCACCTTATTTTGATCCCGGATAGACAATCTCGGTCGTAAACTATCCAAATAACTAAACTTTCCTGCCAGTTTTTGGCATTTATCCGGAGAAATAGATCTCATTTTGCTAAAAGAGAAGGTTTTTTAGCCAATAATCTTATTTTTTTAGCTAAAAAAGTCCTTTTTTCACGAGGTCAGTTTCAGGTACTTTCGCCATAATCCCTTTGATCAACGATACTTATACGTTTCCGGGGCGGCAGACCGCTTAACCGATCTCAGCGTATCTGTAACAAAACTCGTTACGGTTATTTCGCCGAATACAATTTGCGTTTGCGAATTCGGCGCATCGAACCGACATGTTTAGGTGAAGCTGTCGTCTGCGTAGGCCAAAACATGCCGGTTATTGTTCGGTGTAAATGCCTACCCCGCGACGGGTAAGCACGATGGACCTTTTATCCAAAAAATTGGACTAAGGTCTAAATAATGGAATACGATCCGTCATAATGTTCGAGTAAAGCAGTCACACTCCTCCCTCAACCCGTGTTTATTCAATAGTTAAGCGGCTAAACAGTATCTAGGCGGTATATGGCACGAGAGTTGCCCCCTTTCTTCAAACAAAGAGTCTTTATCGGGACCTCACATTTACTAGCCAGGCGGGAAGATTAATTTAGTCACAGGTTTCGAACGGGTTTTTCGCTCTCGAAAGCGGAAAGAGCGAGACACTTAACGCCACTGGCAGGATTTGTAACCCCACACATTTACTAGACGCGGACGGTTCTTCGTACAGCACTTATTTTTAAGTGAATAAAGTTTTAGCAGGAGGAAAAATGAGAAAGTTTACCTTTATGTTGATAGCTGGTTTTGCGATGTTACTTTGCCAAATAGCTATCAACGCACAAGCAAGCGGTTCGCTCGCGGGGACGATTACCGATCCGCAGGGAGCGGTGGTCGCGGGTGCAAACGTCACGGTCAGAAGCACTACGACGGGTACCGAACGCACCGCAACGACAAATGACAAGGGCGTATTTAACATCCCCGATCTTCAACCGGGAGTTTATACCGTGACCGTTGACAGCAAGGGCTTCAAAAAAGCGGTCGCCCCCGATGTGAAGGTTGACGTATCGACCGTCAACAGTATTTCGATCGCTCTTGAGGTCGGAGGGGCAAGCGAAACGGTAACTGTATCCGGGTCGCAGGACGTGATCAATACATCGAGCCCGACCATCACGAACGTCATTAACACGAGACAGGTGACGGACCTCCCGCTCGGCGATAGAAATCCCGTCACTCTTGCTGGGCTGCAGGCGGGCATCGCAGTGATCGGGACCGACGTACGTGGATCATCGGTCTCGGGTTTGCGTCAAACCGCGGTCAATCTCACACAAGACGGCATCAATGCGATGGACAACTTCGTAAAAACAAGTTCGTTTTTCGCGATCAACTCGCCGTCATTGAACTCAACCGCTGAATTTAGTGTTACAACCGGTACGGTCGGATCTGATTCCGGACGCGGTGCCGTACAAGTAAACATGGTCACGACGGGTGGTACCAACCAGTACCACGGCGGGTTCTTTTGGCAGCGGATCCACGACGCACAGAATGCGAACACGTTCTTCAACAATTACAATGGCCTCGCAAAGCCGATCCTACGGCAGCATTATTGGGGATTTGATATTGGTGGACCGGTGCAATTTCTGAATTTTGGCGAGGGTGTGCCAAAGCACTGGAACGGAAAGGACAAGGCGTTCTTTTTCTTCTCGTACGAAGCATTTCGGCAGGGTCAAGGCCGCACGGACACGCGCACCGTTTTATCTCAAAATGCCCGCAACGGTATTTTCCAGTACAATTCGGCCGCCGGTCTCCAAACGTTCAATCTTCTTACCCTGGCAAGCGTTCCGTTTCATTCGCTGAACCCGTACATGACGGCATATCTTGCGCAGGTCCCGCTTCCCTCCACCTTTTCCTGTGCAGCGAGCGATGGTTTCAATATTGGCTGCTTCCAGTTTCCTGTTACGGAAAACACTACAAATGATAAGTATGTGGCCAGATATGATCACCAACTTGTAAAAGACTCCAGATGGGGTTCGCATAAACTAGAATTTGTTTTTAGCAAGGTCATCACGAAGACGCATCCTGATGTCTTCACTAATAGTCTCGAAAGACCGTTTCCCGGAGGCGTTGATGGATTTCAGTCGTCCACGCGAAATCTGTTCACCCCGGCGTTGGTCTCCACGTTTGGCAGCCATTGGACCAACACTTTCCGGTATGGCCGTCAATGGGCTCCGGTAATTTTCGATCGCGATTCTTTTCCCACGGCTCCATTCTTGGTCTTGCCGTTTATCGCAAATAGTACCGCTCTTACGAGTATTGACAACACATTCCTTGCCCAGCCCCGAAACACGATCGTCAACCAAATCACTGATAGCGCTTCCTGGGTCAAGGGAAATCATTTGTGGAAGTTTGGCGGCGATTTCCAGAATGTGCTTGGTATCAGCCGGAACGATGCCGGTATTGTCGAGACTGTCCAGCTTGGGACAAATGCAGCCAATGGCAACGGACTTACAAACGCTAATTTGGGAAATGCATCGAATGTACAGGTAGCGAATGCCGGCTTGGTTTACAACACGATCGTTGGGCTTTTGGGTTCGGCTAGCCAGACCCTGAATGTTACGAGTCCGACGTCGGGTTTTGTACCGGGGGCTACACGATTAAGGACCGTTCAGGAAAAAGACCTCGCTCTTTTCGCCCAGGACCAGTGGCGTATGAAGAGTAACTTTACGCTAAACTACGGCGTGCGCTGGGACTACATGGGTGTTCCGACCGTTCCTAACGGTTTGGCGATCCAACCGAAATACAGCGATCTCTTCGGTATATCGGGATTTGGAAATCTCTTCCAACCCACCGCGGCTCCGGGCAGTCAAACGCAGGGTTTTGCGACGCAGCAATTTGTCAGCGGTACCACCGGTATCGGGTTGTACAAGAACGATTGGAATAACTTTGCTCCGTTCGTCGGATTTGCCTATTCCCCGGACTTCAAGAAGGGACCGCTGCACATGCTCTTTGGCGAGACAGGCAAGAGCTCGATCCGTGCCGGTTATTCGATAAGCTATCTGCACGACGGTATCACAACCTTCACCAACCTTTTGGGAACCGGGACAACCAATCCGGGCCTTATCCAGACCGCCAACCTTTCGATACTTAGCGGCGTGACACCACATACATCGAATTTAGTCGGCCAGCTGACCGCCTCGGGTGTGCCTTTGGATTTCCCGACGTTTCAGATTCCGATCACTGACCGGCAGAATTTCCTGATTAATTCGGCCAACGGGCTTTGGACCGTCGACCCTAACATTAAGATCCCGTACGTCCACCAGTGGAATTTCGGTTTCGAGCGCGAGATCATGAAAGGTACCGCGATCGAGGTCCGATACGTCGGAAATAAGGTCCCCAACGGATGGCGTGCACAGAACATTAATGAGGTCAACATTTTCGAAAATGGGTTCCTGACTGATTTCGTCAATGCACAGAAGAACCTACTCGCAAGAGGCGGGGCAAACTTTGCACCGGGCTGTGTTGGATGTGTTGCTACCCCGATACTGGATAAGTTCTTTGCGGGTTTGGCCAGTACCAGCACGGGCGGATATGGGAGCACCACATTTATCAGCAATCTGAGCAACAACAATGTTGGCACGATGGCGAACACGCTCGCGTTCAACAGTTCCTATAGGGCCAACCGCGAAAGCACAGTGCTCGGATTAGCGGGCAACTTCTTTGTCGCAAATCCGAACGCCGCTTTTGCGGAGATCCTGCGGAATGACGCGATCTCGAATTACAACGCGATGGAGATCGAGCTGCGTCGCCGGTTCTCAGCGGGTTTGCAGTTCCAGGCGGACTATACCTGGAGCAAGGCAATGGGTGACGCCGTCGATAATCAGGGAAATAACCAGAGCGACCTGGCAAGCCGCTTGACTCAGCGAAACGCCGCCCTGGATTATCGCCGGTCGGGTACGGACCAGACCCAGCGATTTGTCGCGAACAGCGTTTATGAGCTTCCGTTCGGAAAGGGAAAGCCATTTCTTGACTCCTCGAACTGGCTCGTCAGTCGGCTAGTTGGTGGATTTAGCCTTGGCGGTATTGTCACATGGTCGACCGGTGTTCCGTTTTATGTTGCCTCGGGACGAGCAACCTTTACCAGTTCCACGGCCAACAATGGCGCCGAGCTCACTGGTATCGACATGGCGACCTTTAAGAGCAATTTAGGAATATTCAAGACACCGGGTGGCGTGTTCTTCATCAACCCGAACCTCCTGGATATCACTTACAACGCCGCCGGCAAGGTTGTAACCTCGAAACTGAAAGCGGGACTAATGTCTGCACCGGCACCGGGTACATTCGGCAATTTCCCGGTCAACCAGCTTAATGGTCCGAGTTATTTCAACTTCGACCTAAGTGTGACCAAAAGGATACCTGTCACTGAACGCGTTAGGATCGAGCTCAAGGCAACGGCACTCAATATTCTGAATCATGCGGAGTTCATTTATGGAACTCAGAATTTTGACTCGACCACGTTCGGGTTGATTACGAGCTCTGCGACCTCTACGGGCCAACGCAATAACCCGCGAAGTATGAACTTTATCGGACAAATAAGGTTCTAGTCCGGCAAAGTAATAACTACTGGATCTTACTTTTGGGTTCGATCCATTCAGGGGCGTTGTCGGGAACTTCGGCAACGCCTTATTTAATATTCCCGACGGCTGTTGATCTGGTGCTGCGGTGATCCACCGGCGCTACAATGCTCTCTATATAATAAATAATCTGGTCGGTCCGATGGATCTCGCAGTGCGTTTGAGGTGAAGATATATTTTATAAACGAGGCAGTTGTTTCGCGCGGTTGTTGTTGTTTTCATTAGTGTCTTTATCGTGCGCATACTCTGCGGCCGCACAATTGATCACGGGTATGGACACCGGTCTCGGAGGTCAAAATTCGATCACGGGGACCGTTGTGACGGCCGGCGGAGGGCGGTACGAGGTCCATGTCCCTGTCCGGCTTGTGACACCGTCACGCGGCGATCGGGTTGCCACAACCGACGACTATGGCAATTTTGCGTTTCGCGGCATTACCCCCGGTGACTACACCATTACCGTCGACACGGAAAAAGACTTCGAGACATTCACGCTTCCGGTTTCGGTCATCCAGATTCGCGGGGCCCCGGGTCAAAACTACATCATCAGCGTGCGACTTCTTCATAAGGGAGAAAGGGCGGGCAGGCCATCCGTTATAAGTGCGGACCTGGCAAAGGTGCCGAAACACGCCATGGAGAGTTATAACAAGGGCGTCGCACTCGGCAAGAACGGCGACCAGAAAAGTGCGATCGAGCAACTCCAAAATGCCGTTACCGAATATCCGCAGTTTATGGATGCCTACAACGAAATGGGTGTGCAATACCTAAAGCTGAAAGATGTGCAGAAGGCTGACGAAGCCTTTCAGTCGGCACTCAATATTGATCCCAAAGCTTACGGGCCGTTGATGAATCGCGGCATGCTGCTCGTTGCGATGAAAAATTACGTTGATGCCGAGCCGCTGCTTCGTCAGGCTGTTCAAATTAAGAATGATCAGGCGGTCGGTCACTATTTCCTTGGACAGGCGGTCGCTTACCAGGGAAAGTTTGACGAAGGCAAGAAGGAACTTCGGACGGCTATCGAACTCGGCGGCGATTCGATGAAGGAAGCACACCGTTTGCTCGCGATCGTTGACAGTGCAACCGGAGACAAGAAAGGCGTGGCCGACGAGCTCGAAACGTATTTGAAGCTTGTACCGAATACACCCGATGCCGATAACCTTAGGGAAGTGATCAAGAAGAACAGGGCGCCTGATAAGCCGTAAGTCGGGTCCCTTAGTAGATTGCTATTTGTTAGATCGCAATTTAGGAACTTGGCGACTTCTATTTAGTTAGGCCGCACCTTTTCATCTCATTGGTGTCTTTTCGGGTGCTTCGTGTGTTTGGTGGTTTAACGCGCGTAACCGCGTAACCACGAAAGAACACTAAATACACGAACACCGCCACGAAAAAGTTTCATCAGCATAAACGCCCGTTCCGGACGGGTAGAAAAGCTCCTACTACGCTGTCTTTGCGTTTGCGATAAGCGTGGGATAGGCGCCCGTCCAGCAGGCGTTACACGAACTTGCGGGATCAATGCCGATCGCGTCGAGCATCCCCTCGAGTGATAGATAACCAAGACTGTCGACGTCGATATACTCGGCGACCTCTTCGACCGTCATATTCGCCGCGATAAGCTCTTCTTCATGCGGCGTATCTACACCGTAATAACACGGGCTGATCGTTGGCGGGCATGAAATGCGCATGTGCACCTCGGTCGCCCCCGCTTCACGCACCATCTGAACTATCTTCTTCGATGTTGTGCCTCGAACTATAGAATCGTCGACAAGCACGATCCGTCGGCCTCGTATCAGGTCTTTGATCGGGTTTAGTTTGAGGCGGACGCCGAACGATCTGATCGACGGCCGCGGCTCGATAAACGTGCGGCCAACGTAGTGGTTGCGGATGATCGCCTGGCGAAAGGTCAACCCCGACTGGTGTGCATAACCGATCGCCGCCGCCACGCCTGAGTCCGGGACCGGTACGACGAGGTCGGCGTCGCATGGCTGTTCGATAGCAAGCTGCTTACCCATCTTGTGTCGAGACTCATTTACCGACTTTCCATAGATGGTCGAGTCGGGTCGCGAAAAATAGACGTGTTCAAATGTGCAGACCGCCGGCCGCTTTGCCTCGAAAGGGTGTTCAGAATGAATGCCGTCCGCATCGATGATAAGCATCTCACCCGGCTCGACCTCACGAATGTATTCGGCATCGATAAGATCGAAAGCGCATGTTTCGGACGCGACGCACCAAGCGTTCTTGTATTTGCCTAATACAAGCGGTCTAAACCCGCGCGGGTCGCGGACCGCGATCAAGCTCTTTGGCGTCAGGAAGAGCAAAGAATAGGCACCCTCGGTTTCGCTGAGAACTTTCCTGATCGCCTCGACTACGTCCTTCGCAGGTATCCGGGCGATGCCGTGCAGGATCGTTTCGGTATCCGAGGTTGAAGAGAATATCGCCCCACCGCGTTCCAACTCCCGGCGCCGTGCCTCGGCAAAGGGAAGATTTCCGTTATGGCAAACGGCGATCTGCCCGTGTTGACAGATGACGGAAAACGGCTGAACCTCGTCGATAGAATTCCGGCCGGCGGTCGAATAACGGGTATGTCCGATCGCGCTCGAGCCTGTAAGCCGCTTAAGGACGTCCTCGGTCAATACGTCAGCCACCAGGCCCGTCGAGCGAAATTGCTTTAGTTCATCGCCATCGGCTGAAACGATACCGCAGGCCTCCTGCCCGCGATGCTGAAGTGCGAAAAGACCAAGCTGTGTCAAGGTCGCGGCTTCTTCATGGCCGAAAATGCCGAAAATACCGCACTCTTCATGAAATTTGTCGAGGAAGATGTCCATTGAAAATCGGGAAGTCCTATTGAACCGATGTTAAGCACGCGGCCTTTGACCGCCGATAAATCATTCTATGATTGCTGAACAGAAGCGGGCAACTCAACTTTCCAAGTTCTCTCCTTTTTCGTGATTCGAAAGTCCTTTTTGCCCGCGAATAAGGCGAATAACCGCGAATCAGTCAATAGATCTTTAATTCGTGTCTATTCACGTTATTAACGGGTGAATTCTTACCCGTTCCAGATTCTCTCTTATTCAGATTTGTAAGTGTTCTTTTGCCCGCGAATATTGCGAATAACCGCGAATTAGATAATAACTCTTTAATTTGCGTCTATTCGCAATATTCGCGGGCGATCTCTTACGCTTCAAAGGTCCTTATTTACGATGTCACAAGCTGTTTCGATGTCTGAAACCGTATTTGCGTTGAGAAAAATGTTTTCGGCATTGGTAAGATCGCTGATCTCGTCGAATGTGACAGTGCGAGATCTGACCCTTTCCGCGATCGTTTGCAACGGCGGTGTTGGCCGGGTTGCCGACAGCACCTCTTCGGCCAAGGTGAGGCAGGGTTTTACACGGTAAAAGGCACAAAGCGGCTGAAGACGCCCGTCACGTTGCATTGGGATGACAGCGTCGTGATCGTTGCCAACGAATCCGGCAAGACGCGTCAGCAGATCGGTCGTCACGAGCGGTAAGTCGCATGCCATAACAAAGATCCATTCCGAAGCGGCGTAGGCCAGCGCCGCGTGAAGACCTCCCCAAGCCCCACGTTCCGCGTAAAGATCAAATATAAACGGCAGATCTTCGTGTAATGCGAGCGTCGTCGAAAACTGCTCGGCGCTTGCCGCAACCAGTGTTATTCGTTTTGGCGAAAGAGCAGTTCGAATTGTCGTAGCGGTCCGTTTCAATAGCGGTTGACCGTCAAACGCCGCAAGTGATTTGTGACTTCCAAAGCGGCTTGACGACCCGCCGATCAAAATAAAAGTCTCGAGATCCGCCATGCAGTGTCCCTATTCGTCGCCGTAATTGTTGATAGCGGCTTTGGGGACAGGAAACGCGTCGGCGTTATCCGGATCGTCGGGCCGGCTTGAACAAGCCATATCTTTTTCGATCAGGATCGCGAGATTATCGCCCGTCTCTTCGATGTGCTGATTGGCTTCTATACTGACGGCATCGGTACTCGCCCATGTCGTGGCCGTGGCCTCAGGAACAATTATCACTATCTCATTGCCAACCAATCTCGCGGCTACGCCATTCTCTTCCTTTGAAGATATAAGCGTGTATGTGAGGACGTCGTTCGCGGTGGAACCAAAGATAATTGATTCGGATATACTGCTGGCTTCAATCAATTTAGCGACCTCAGACTGCAGCAGCCGCAAACGAATGGAGTTGCCCTTGATGCGGAGTTTCATAAGAGCATTTTAGCAGAGCAGTAGAGTTAGCAACTATCAACCATTTGTCAGTTGATAGGTCATGTTGATAGTTGAACGGGTTCGGCAGGAGGTTGTGTGTGCGTGTGATAATTCAAGAGGCGGGCACGATTCGGCCGCGGCATTCGCCAAAGCCTATGCGGCGAAAACCTTCGCGTTCGCAAAAGCCTTTCATGATCACCTCGTCACCGTCCTCGAGAAAGCGGCGCTGTTCGCCTGATGGCAGCTCGATCGGTTCGGTGCCGCGCCAGGTTAGCTCCAGCATGCAGCCGCGTTCGTTTTTTTCTTTGCCGCTGACAGTGCCGGTCGCCATCAGGTCGCCCGTTTGCAAATTGCAGCCGTTGGACGCGTGGTGCGTCAGCATCTGGCCGATCGTCCAATAGAGGTCTTTCATGTTGGAACGCGAGAGCAGGTGCGGCTTGATGATTTGCTCGCGCATCTTCTCGCTCTGGATATAAACCTCGAGATTTATATCGAGACCGCCGAACTTGCGGTTCTGTTCGTCCGATAAATAATCAAGCGGCTCAGGGTCGCCCTCGGGCCGTCTAAACGCCGCGGTTCGAAAGGGTGCGAGGGCTTCCATCGTGACGATAAAAGGCGAGATCGTCGTCGCGAAGTTCTTTGCAAGAAAAGGGCCGAGCGGTTGATATTCCCACGCCTGTATATCGCGAGCCGACCAGTCGTTGACGAGGCATAGGCCGAAGACATGATCCTCGGCTTCGCCGATCGGTATCGTTGTCCCGAGTTCATTCCCTTGACCGACAAAGAACCCGACCTCCATCTCATAGTCGAGATTCTTGCAGGGGATAAACACAGGCGGCTTTTCGGCATCGCTTCGGTTTTGTCCGTTCGGACGTTTTATATCGGTGCCGGAGATGACTATGGATGACGCGCGGCCATGATATCCGATCGGAACATACTTGTAATTCGGCAGCAATGGGTTGTCAGGGCGAAACATCGATCCGACGTTTGTTGCGTGATAGATCGAACAGTAAAAGTCGGTGTAGTTGCCAATCACGAAAGGGACTACTTGCGCTGATTCGCTCATTGGCCTAAGCCGCTTCGAGACAGCAGATTTCATTTCCGCATCAGCCGTTTCTGAGAGTATTTGAACTAGGCGGCGTCGAAAATCCATCACCAATCCAGGAAATTCAGCATTGGCTTCAATAAGGTTCTCGATTGCAAAGAAGTTGGGAATATTGCAGATCTTTTCGTTCAAGTCCGCGAACAGTCCATCAGTTTGGCAACCAGTAAGATCGAGAACCTGGTCACCGATCACGATGCCAACCGCCCAATCAGTTCCCTCATCCGTATCAAAATCAAATTCACAAAACGGCAAATTCTGTATCGGAAAATCTGTTTTTGGATCGTTCGCAGATTCAACCCAACTGCGAAGATTTGGATCGTGGGTTTCGTTGATCTCGTACATAGGTTAGTTAGGCAGAAACACGACCAGTAGGGAGTGTGTTCCGAAACGTTATAAGTAAATTACATTGGACACCGTCGCTACTGCTTGTGTGGGCAATATATTATAAGATCCCGAGCTTTCGCAGATCCGCGATCGGCTCGTCGAATGAACACGAGCCAAACGATTGTATCGCCGTTTCACGCATTCGCTCGAGCCCGCGAACGTTCAACTTAAACTCGTCGCGCCAAATGACGGCCTGGTCATTAAATTTAAAGACCTCTTCGAATTCCTCTTCCATCACATCTTCAAGGAAACCGCTGCGATAACCTTCGCGGGCGAATCCGGTCATCAGGAACAGGTTTAGAAAACCGTGCATGGTGGCCTCGGGCGAATTGTTTTCATACGTCAACGGCCGAAAACACCTGATCGGATGATGCAGTCCGGCCGTCGCCTTGAATGGAACACCGGCGCCGAGACAGGTTTTTACGAACTTGACGATCTCGCTGGTTTTGGGAAATGCGTCGGCCGTCACACCGCCGGTGCGGATCTTTGCACGCTGCTCGGTGAGCGCGAGTGTTGCGACCATATCGGCAAAACCTTCATCGATGGCCAGCTCAAAATACGCCGCAATATTCGACGGAAGCGCTTCAGCCGAGTCTTCGATAAATTCGCTCGATGTGGCTTTGACCTCGAGTTGGTCACATATCACACCCGGACCGTATTTTTCGTTGAATTCCCGGATCTCGTCGATGACGTTGAAAATATTACCCCCGGCCACGGCGCTGACACGCCAGACATCGCCGCTATCGCGGGAAATGAAATCACGTGCACTCTCATAAAACTCTCCCAGTTGGGCGGCCGCTACGATAAACCGGCCCAGCATCCAGTTATAGTTGCTGTTTTTGTAAGTCGCGTAATTGATCACCGCCTCAGGCATAGAAATACCCGACGGTGGAAAGAGGCCGGCGTAATCAATGGCCCCGGACAACAATACTTTTACGGAAGTTAACGGCGCCGATTCGCCATTTGACTCGTTCATCAGATCTCACACACGTAACCCGCCTAGGCATTATGCGGAAAATTTGTATCATTTTTGCAGATACGTGCCCGATTCCCAAATGCAGCTTGCGTTTGAACGAAAATCTACGCTATCTTCACTTAACTTCTCCACACCTCGACATAAAGATCCAATGCGCGTATTAGGAATTGATCCCGGCAGCGAAACGCTCGGGTGGGGCGTCGTCGATGGAACCGGTCCCACTTACGTACTCGTAGATTTTGGAGTAATAAGATCCAATCCGCGGCATCAGTTTTCGAAGCGGCTGCTAAACATATATAACGGGGTCGCCGGGGTCATGGCGCTCCATTCGCCTGACGTGCTGTCAGTCGAAGATACCTTTTACGCGGCAAATGTTGGTGTCGCTCTAAAACTCGGTCAGGTTCGCGGGACGATGCTGTTGCTGGCCGAGCAGCGGGGGTTGGATATCGCTGAATACGCACCGCGGCTTGTAAAACAAACGATCGTCGGTTACGGCAATGCCGATAAGGCCCAAGTTGGTCAGATGGTGAAAGTGTTGCTAAAACTAAAGACAGTACCCACACCGCATGATGCAGCCGATGCCCTGGCGATCGCTATTTGCCATTTCCATCATGCTCGCATGCATGAAAAGATCCGCAAAGCGGAACGTTCCCCTTAACTTAAAGGATTGAAATATGAAACCCCCACTTCTAATAGTTTCCTTGTTTGCGCTTCTTCTCACCGGGACCACCTCTTTGGCTCAGAAACGCGCGACCCGGACGCCACCCGGATCAAAGACGGCTGTCGCCCAACGCCCGCGTGAACCCGGCAGCACCGCGGTCGTAATAGACGTGACGCTCGCGGTTCTCAGGACCGCGCCGAGCCTCGCTGCGGATCCAATACATCGACTTAGCCGTGGCCGAACCGTCCAGATATTGGGGCAGACCGATGCCGACGGCGTGAAGTTCTACAGAGTATCGATCCCGCCATCCCAGACCGGCTGGGTACAGGCCGATGCTGTCTTTGGGAAATTTCGCCCGGCCGATGAAGAGCGGCTCGCCAGACTCGTCCAGGCGACCGATGGTTTCGATCAGATCGAGATCGCCTCTGAGTTTTTCAATTTGTACACGAATTCAAAGTTTCGCCCGTCGATACTTCTACTCTTCGGCGACCTGCTGGAGGAGGTCGCCGCCAAAATTACAAAGGACGCAAACAGCAGATTAAGGCGCTCGGAGATGGCCGCAACGGGTGCTCCGCTGCATAGCTATTTCCTAAATTACGTCAGCCTCGACCGGTACCGAAAACTGGGGATCGTCTTCCAGTTCAACGTGGGTGCTCGAGCATTTCATTACAACGGTGCTAGCTGGAAAGAGATCGTTCCCACCGCTTCCGGT